>Ga0114918_10003029_pt1 | contig 14892 bp, 20 predicted proteins | sample LantaG_FD_87015 | JGI IMG/M metagenome (GOLD analysis project Ga0114918, IMG submission 87015) | Deep subsurface microbial communities from Baltic Sea to uncover new lineages of life (NeLLi) - Landsort_02402 metaG | ecosystem: Environmental > Aquatic > Marine > Oceanic > Sediment | place...
AGGGACCTTCTGTACAAGAAGCTCGCCGTGCGTATGAAAAAGACGCCAAAGCAGGTCGAGAAGATGTGTGACCGCGACAACTGGATGAGCCCTGAACAGGCTCTCGAAAACGGAATTATAGACAAGGTTCTGTCATGAATGGTGGAGAGTCCAGAATGGCCCAAGAGGCAAGGGAGTATATTGAGAACATGTCTGACGAGGACTTTAACAAGATCCTCGCCAAGGCTGAGGCTCTCCCATGTACCGTCACGTCGTCGATGATCGACGGTCAGCTGGTTTTCCATGTCGAGGACAAGGAGGTAGAGTAATGTTTGCCCCAGAGATAAAACTCCGGACAAGGTACACCAAGAGCTGGTGGCTCATTTGGACTCATATGATCCTGACAGTCTTAAGCCTTTATATGGCGATGGATTCGGTCATGGACATGAGGTGCGGACTGGCATTCATGCTGACCTTCAGTGCGGCAGTCCTCTATTCCCTTGCCATAGAACGCAGGGCGGTCGTGAGGACACGAGTTCCCACATTCGAGATAACCTCGTGCCCGACGATACACCTGTCAGAAATTAAGGCCAGAAGGTTTCATATCGTCGAGCCTGATGGGCTGAAGGAAAGGGCGTCTGACGCCGCCAGTGAGGATTGTAAGTTTTTCGAGGAGATCGATGGACAAAACTAATTATATAATATGCCCGGATTCGGCCTGTACGCTTTTCTGGAAAGAGGACTGTCACTGTCCGTGCGACGGTAAGTGCCCTCATGGCGACAGGATGAATATTGTCATCAAGTGCAACAATTGCAGCAAAGAGATCAAACTCCCTCATGACCATTTCATGTTCTGTCGCGTTGAGTGCGACTGCTGTGGGGCATGGCATTTCCACAGGATGAGCGGAGTGTACGAACTAAGGAGAAAAGATGGAAAAGAACTTTAAAGTGCCTATAGTGGACGGCAAGTGGGATCGCCACTTCATGAAGAGAGCCGCATTGGCCTCCGAGATGTCCAAGGATCCGAGCACTCAAGTGGGCGCCGTCATCGTCGGCCCAAATCGCGAGGTTAGGAGCACGGGGTATAACGGTATGCCCATCGGTGTCAATGACGATATAGCAGAGAGGCTTGAGAATCGTGACCTGAAGCTGCTGTTCTTCGAGCATGCCGAGAGGAACGCCATAATACTGTCGGGCCGTCACGGAACGCCTACCGAGGGATGCACCATGTATGTCAATGGGTCAATGGGCGGTCTCCCTCCGTGTGCGGATTGTGCGAGGGCCATAATTCAGGCAGGCATAATCCGTATCGTGATTACTTCAGTATCCCTTCCGGATAGATGGAGAGATACCTGCATGGCCGGAATGGAAATGCTTCATGAGGCGGGCGTCACCGTCAATATGATTGGCTAGATGCCTATCTGCGAAATGGTGTCTTCCGTATATTCTACACTTTTCTTCAAAAGACTCTTGATCGCGGGTATCCGTAGAGTATATTGATTTCCAAGACAAACAACAACTAAGGAGAATAAACATATGTCAGACGCATTCGAACGTCTCAGCAAAATGATGCTCATAGAGCAGGGAGGTGCCGCGATGACGGATGCCCCTGTCTGCGGCGAAAAAGAAGAAGTACCGAGCAGGAACCTGCTTAATTCCATCATAGAGGATTTCGGTGGCTTCTCGATCGCCATGGGAGCTGCTAAAACGGCTACTTCCTGTGCCGTAAAGCTTTTCCCGAATAACGCGAAGTACCAGAAATACGCCAAGATGGCCGAGGGTGCCCTTCCGGTCGCCATGACCATTCATAAGATGGCCATGACCGCCAAGCGCTACATCAAGTCCAAGATGAAGAAGGATACGCCGTATGTCGACGAGGAAAGGTTCATCCTGTCCTCCATGCTCGACATAGACGAGAAAGAATCCTGCATCGAGTCATTTAGACTGTCGAGCGGCATCCTGTCCTCCGTCGACGAATGGCTGATGACCATGCCGCGTACCGATGTCATTGAGACGCTCGGCGTCCTTGACAGCAAATTCGACGTCATTGAGGATAGGCGGGATATTGATAATTTGCGTACCCTGTATTACATGTACAGGATGAAGAACGGCAAGCAGTTTTTCATACAGGTCGAAAAGGACCTGTTCGGAGAAAGGGTTGTGAACAGGAGTATGTGGATGGATATCAGAATTAGTTATCCTGCCGTTCTTCTGATGTGTACCTATGCCTATATTGACTCGCTGAACTTCAAGGACAATATCATCACCATTCGTGGACAGGATAACGTGCAGACCATTCCAAGGAAGAAAATCGACCATGATGTCTACCAGCTTCCAGAAGACTTCCTCTCGGAGATAAAGAAGTCAATCGAGAAGGGGAAAAAGAGAGGGTATGCCCTTGCTGGGCTCCCCGGTACTGGAAAGACTACCATAGTCGACAAGATCATCGATGAGATGCGTGACGTTCCCGTGATATACATTCCTGCCGATCCGAGCAAACTGCCCAGCAACATACTCCACACCCTCATGACATGCCAGATGGTTGCCCCGTGCATCGTCGTCCTTGAGGACATAGACTCGTTGCCGCTAAGCCACAAGGACAGCAAGTACCTGAATGTTTTTATCGAGTATCTCGATTCCGCCAAGTATGACGCACCCGTAATATTCCTTGCCACCATGAACGAGCCTGAGAACGTGCACGAGTCCCTCATGGACCGTCGCGGCAGGTTTGACAAGGTTATGGTGGTGGCACCTCCTAAGAGCAGGGAGCATGTCCTTGAGGTGTTCCAGAACATCTATCGCAGGGAAATGTCCGTTGCTATGCCAGACGGTCTTCTGTCTGACGAGTTCTACAAGCTCGCGGCCAAGTCGGAGCTCCGCCATTCGGATTTTGCCGAGATCATCGAAAGGGTTCTCATCAACGACATGCCAATCTCGCCGGAGAGCTTCATGAATGTCCTTGACGACATTTGTACGACGCAACAGACCGTCAATCGCTTCAAGTTGCGTAAGAAGATTAATGTCGACGAGGAGTGCGATGAGGAGAGCGACGAGGAGTGCTATGAGGAGAGCGTTTATCCTCTCTACGGCACCAAGAAGTGTCAGAGATCCGGGTTCATCGGATATGACAGCGAGAGCGAATGTGACAGTGCCGCTGGCGACACCGTCGCCGTCAGCTGTGGGGTGGGAGTATGAAGAACTATGTCATCATATTTACCTTCAACACTCGTGGCGACAAGGTTCTCTTGATTAAGAAAACCAAGAGGCCTGCACACCATGTCGGGCTCCTTAACGGGGTCGGCGGTAAGGTGGAAGAGGGTGAGACTGGCCAGGAGGCCGCAGAGAGGGAATTTACCGAGGAAACTGGCATTCCCGTGTCCGATGTCGTGACGATTGACAGGTACGGGTGCATGCAGGGGGGCGGAATTGAACCCGCATGGCATGTTACCTGTTACTATGCTGTCGTGGACTTCGCCGATGACTTTTCCGTCGATACGGAAGAAGGTCCCATTGAGGCCTATGACGTCTGTGACGCCATGGACTGGAAGGCCGTGCCGAATGTGTCGTGGCTCGTCCCGATGGCGTACGAGGCGGCGAATGACCCGGACTTCGACCGGGGCGGGGCGTTTTATAATGTATGAAGAACAAACAACAAGGAGAGAGATGTGAAGGTTAACATTGCGAAGGCACTGAAGCTCAAGAACCGTCTTGGTGCAAGGATTAAGAAAGTTCAGGCAAGAATTTCCCAGTGGAATTCCAATTCGGTGACCACCAATGTCCCCGTCGACGTCAAGGCAGAGTACGAAGAGTGGCAGAAGCTCAAGAGCCTTATTAGGCAGGTTAGCGTGGCAATTTACAAGTCAAACGCCGATGTGTGCGACTTGCTGAAGGAAAGCTCGGAGGTGAAGCAGACAATTTCGTTCCTCGGCGACCTCAGCACTCAGGAGGGCATCGTCGCTCCTTCGCGCTACGGTGACTCGACAGAGCCTACCGAGTACGTCGCCACGTTCGGCTATGCCGCCGTCGAAGAGATGAAGGATGCGGCCGAGAAGAGGATTCGTGAGATTCAGGACCTTCTCGACGATCATAACGCTACGACGAGGATCGAGATACCCGATGCCGTCGGAGAGTACAAATAAGATTTGCTGATTGCCGGCGGGGTCCGGACACGCATTGCTGTGACAAAAAAAAAAAAAACTAATATTGATCACCTAAACGGATCAACGCTGTTCAAGACATGAGCTGGATAAAACTCAAGATTTAAAATTCACATGCTCAAATTTAACAGAACTTCGTCAAAACTTATGTTAGTCTAACAGCGGTATATGTGCGAATCCCCCGGCATGAGGCATTATGGAGTTACCATGGCCAATAAGAAGCAGACTACCGAAAGGCACTTCAAAATGTTCGAGACCGAGGCTGAAAAATGGCTGGATGTCTTCGGACTTAAGAGTTGGGAGGTTGTATATCGTCATGCGACACTAGATAGCCTTGCATCGTGTGAGTGCAACTATGAGTCGCATTCGGTCATACTGACTCTCGGAAGGGACTGGTCCGATACGGACTTCCCACTGAATGACGAAGAAGTCAGGAAGTGTGCCTTCCATGAGGTTATGGAGATTTTCATAATGGGCGTGCGGGATGCCGCCAGCGAAAGGTTCAACGTCTCTCTGGAGACCGTTGACGAGAGGGTTCATGCGGTAATTAGGACCCTGGAGAATGTCGTATTCAAGAATGGTGATTTTTTTGGGCAGTAGAGCCCCATTACTACCTTGCCAGATAGAATGTCGTAAATGCATTAATTTAGCATGTGTTATGACATTTTTCATGTTGTTATTCACATTTCTTCGTTCCCTCTTAAAGCTGCCAGTGATGCAAGGGTCGTGGAAAAAACATGTAGAATACAGCGAGTACGCCTTTTTTCCGGAAAAATGATTTTTGAGGCTAAGTAAGTGATAATTTTTAGAATAGAACAACAGAGGAATGGCTATGACAGCTACTAACCAGAATTATTTCCCCACCCAATACCAAGAGTTCATTCACCTTTCGAGATACGCGAGGTGGATAGAAGAGTTGGGCCGTAGGGAGACGTGGGAAGAGACCGTCGACAGGTACATGGAGTACATGTTCGACGAAAAGTGCGAAGGGAAGATTGATGCAGGAACCAGAGGTGAAGTTAGGGAGGGGATACTTAGCTTAGAGGCGTTGCCTTCGATGCGGTGCGTAATGTCTGCCGGCAAGGCACTTAAAAGAGATGAATGTGCGGGCTATAACTGTAGTTATTTAGCAGTCGACCACCCCAGGGCCTTTGACGAGTCCTTGTATATCCTGATGTGCGGCACGGGTGTCGGATTTTCCGTCGAGAGACAGTTTGTTGACCGTCTGCCCGCGGTCGCAGATCGTCTTCGTGCATCAAAAACTAAAATTACCGTAGAGGACAGTAAGATTGGATGGGCAAATGCCTTTGCGGAATTGATAAGCATGCTGTATCTTGGGAGGGTACCAGAATATGACACTTCCAAGGTCCGTCCGGAAGGAGCCAAGCTAAAAACATTCGGCGGCAGATCGTCCGGTCCACAGCCCCTTATCGATTTGTTCGAGTTCACAATATCCACTTTCAAGGGCGCCGAAGGACGTAAATTGAACTCTCTTGAGTGTCACGATCTCATGTGCAAAATAGGCGAGATTGTCGTGGTTGGTGGCGTTCGCCGTTGCCTTCCTGAAGGGGCTCTCGTACAAACTGTCAGAGGCCTCGTTCCCATTGAAAGCGTTGAAGTCGGTGATGAGATTGTTACTGGAGGTAAAGTGGCCAAAGTAACTGCTCAGGTTGAGTCTGGAGAGCAACAGACAATAATGATAAAGCATGAAAATGGATGCGTGGAAGTTACCGGCGGACACCGTATGGCGGTTTTCGTAAGTAAGGATGGAAAACCGGAAATAGAGTTTAAGAAAGCGTCCGATCTGACATTGGAAGATGTTTTGGTATGGGATACGGCCGGCACTGATGGAATTAAGACGGAGCTCCCTGAAGTTGTGCCGTCCAGTCACTTCAACGCAAACGATGTCATCACTCCTGAACTGGATACTGACATAGCCTGGCTTATTGGCGTCGTACATGGCGACGGCTGTGTGAATGTCCGGTCTGTAAGTATAACCTCTGCTACTTCAGAAATCGCCATTCTTGAAAGAGCAAAAGATATATTCTGTCGTTTCGGCATTGTTGGATCAATATCTGAAGGGAATGGAGAATGTCTTAGGCTCAGAGTTAATTCAAAACCATTGAGCGAATGGTTCGGTAGATATGTCAAACAGAGTCATGCGTCAATATCAATTCCAGATTTTATCATGAATGGCACGAGGTCCATAAGGTGCTCTTATCTCGCTGGACTTTTTGACGCTGACGGAAGATGTCGAGAAGACGGACGTCTCGATCAGCTGACAACGATATATATGGATTTTGGAAAATATGTGGTATCCATGCTCAGTTCTCTTGGCATAGGGGTTTATCATAGTAAACACTCAGCCATTAAGAGGAGAGAGGCAGGAGTCAATGCCCATGATTTCAGCACTGTCAGCATTAGGGGTAATACCAATCGTGAAAGATGGGTCAGTGACATAGGATGTTTTTCAGTAAGTGGCAAATGTCCTAACTCCATAGATGCTACCAGTCCGTATGATTTCAGGTATCCCGTAAATCTTTTGGGAAATCCAGCAGGATGGAGTAAAAATAGCAGCGTCACTCATCGTACTGCTGTCAAAAAGGGATTTGTGAGTGATGAGTCTCCACTGCTTCCAACTCCTATTCGTGAGATGTCAGTTTCTGATTTCGTTCCCACGTATGACATAGAGGTAGAAGGCATAAGTCAGTTTACGACTTCAGGTGTGGTCGTTCATAACAGTGCCCTCATCTCCCTCTCCAACCTTAGTGACGACCGTATGCGTAAGGCCAAAAGCGGCGAATGGTGGAACTCATTTCCCCATAGGTCATTGGCCAATAATAGTGCATGCTATACCGAAAAGCCCGAGGCTGAAAGGTTCCTCAGGGAATGGATCGCCCTCATGGAGTCAAAATCTGGCGAGCGTGGCATCTTCAACAGAGAAGCGGCACAGAAAGTCGTTGCCAGAAACGGCAGGCGTGATCCCAATCATGAGTTTGGCACGAATCCCTGTAGTGAAATTATACTTCGTTCATGTGGATTCTGCAACCTGTCTGAAGTGGTCGCAAGATCCGATGACGACATTGACAGTCTCGAAAGAAAAATTCGCCTGGCGGTCATTCTCGGCACTGTACAGTCCACACTCACTGAGTTCCGTTACCTTCGCCCCATCTGGCGCGAGAATGCCGAAGAAGAGTGCCTGCTTGGCGTCAGCATTACCGGGATAATGGATCATACTCTATTGTCTGGTAAAGAGGGGAAGAAGAAACTTGCCGCAATACTCGACAGACTTCGCGAGTATGCCATTTCCGTCAACAAGGAGTGGTCGAAGAAGCTTGGCGTCAATCAGGCGGTTGCAGTTACGTGTGTCAAATCGAGCGGGACAATTTCGCAATTAGTAGACTCCGCATCCGGAATACACGCAAGGTTCGCACCGTACTATATCCGTACCGTCCGCGCCGACAAGAAAGATCCGTTGGCGGCAATGATGATGGATATAGGATTCCCATACGAGGATGAAGTGAATAAGCCAGACAGCGTGGCTGTGTTCAAATTCCCCGTCAAGGCCCCTGCAGATTCGGTATTTACCAATGACATGACGGCCATCGAGCAACTTGAGATCTGGCGTGTGTATCAGCGTCACTGGACCGAGCACAAACCGTCCGTCACCGTATATGTGAAGGACAAGGAATGGGTAGAAGTCGGAGCTTGGGTGTATAAACACTTCGACGAGATCAGTGGCGTCAGTTTCCTGCCGCACACCGGACATACCTACAAGCAGGCTCCGTATCAGGAAATCAGCGAGGAACAGTACCTTACTCTCCTGAGTGAAATGCCGGAAGGCGTCGACTGGTCCATGCTTCAGGTATACGAAACCGAAGACACCACAGTAGGCCAGAAGACGCTTGCCTGCGGTGCCGGCGGATGCGAACAGGTCGACCTTACGGCTTCCACAGAAGGATAGTCTTGACTTCTCCGATTGGGGCGTCGCAGGTGCGGCGCCCCTTTTCGTTGTAATATATTCTCATGACTAATTGGCTAGAAAAATCACAGTCCATGGAAAAATTCGCACAGACCCCGCCTTATGGAAGGGTCAAGGCGAAGGATTACATGCAGCTCATGAGGGAACTTGAACAGCGTATGGCAGGATTCCCCGCCACAGACAGCATGAACATGCTTCTCGACAAGATGGTTGCCGATCTCGAGTCAGCCGTCATGAATGTCTACTGGAACACGGTAGCTATGGGACATACCGCTCACGGATATTCGTGGCCATGTCCTGACTGCAACGGGCCCAAGAGGACCGTCGAAGAGCATATGGACAGCGATCTCGCTGTTATGAGACACTATGACAGTCCCGAGGCATACACGGAAGAATGGCTGGAGTATGGCGGCGACGAAGAAACGTACGAACTTCCCCCCATGCTTGCCGAGGCATTCGAGAATGACCCGTATGGCGACGGACTGTTCATCTGCGAGCAGTGCGGAAAGCTGATGACCTTCGACCAGGTGGCGGACGAGATGAAAAACCCCTTCCCGGGCGGCCGCGACATTCTCATCAGCGATCAGATAGAATATGTCTTGGGTTATCTCATGAAGATAAAGAACGGATCCACTTTCGAGGAGAAGTTCCCGTATTTCGAGGGCATCATAGAATGGTGTCACAGAAGTGGCGACATGTCGCACTGGTTCATAGAAGGTGGAGACTCCACTGTCGACAAGTACCGCAGCTCAAGATTGCCTTCCAGACACACAGACGACCAATTCGAAGACTGGATTCATCCGAACTCTCGCGACAAGGACTGGGACTGGTCTGGGATATAATTCCGTTTTTTTTCCGCCATATACTTGATAATCTTCCCGCAAGCCCTATATTTCCACTTGGAACAACATTCAATTGGAGAAAAATATGAAACAGGATGATGTGAAAGACGCCTCTGCCCATCTGCCGCTCAGAAAAATGCGGTGCACGCGCTACTTCAGGAAGACCGACGAGAAAGACGAGTCCGGAAGCCCCATATACAAGGGGTACTATGCGATCTCCCTTAAAATCTGTAACGGAGGGCCTGCACCTGAAGACTTTGACAACTTCACGGAAGCCGGGGCCGTATGCTTCAATAGCCATGAACAGGCCATAGCATTCTGCATAGGGCGATTCGTTGGGAAGTTCGACAGGGAAGTGCCGCAGGGAGCAGGTCCTGCCTTCGCACCGAATGACGATGACATGATGTGGATGTTCGACCTTGAGGAGTATATCTACGGGAGTCATATTGGCGAAGAGTGGTGCGGCGATCCCGAATGGTCACTCACGAAAGGGTGTCATTCCGAAATAAAGGCAAGGAGATTCCCCGGAGAGGGGATGGCAACATATACGGGAATTGGACACATGGGCGTTCTCGGAATGGCCCACATAGTCGAGACAATATCCAAGGATGACCACTTCGGCGAGGACCGTCGTTCCAGTACCGCCATGTTCCAGTACAACAACAGGATGTATAGGGCTGCTCGTTTCGACGGATCGAAGCCGTGGGTCAGCGGACAGTCCATAATGAACTCAAAAAGGCCACATCCTTTCGAACCCCATATCGATGACGACGGTTTTGTTAGTAATCTCAACTACCATCACGATTTCGTCTCGTTCTACAGTTTTGACACTGTCGTACGCCTACGCGGCAAATACTATCTCGACGGCACCATAATTCACGGTGGCAGAAAAGAAGGGGATAATGACCCCATGTGAGGAGACAAAGACGGAATACTTCACTGGATAGTGGATAACTATCCGCAGGCAAAGCGTTACAGTTTCGGGATGGAAAATGGATCGCTTAACTGGATAAGAGAAAAAAACAGGAGCACACTATGATAGAAGCAACATCGGACAGTTTCCAGGAGGAAACTTCTACGGGCAGGGTACTCGTTGACTTTCACGGCCAGTCCTGTGCACCGTGCAGGGCAATGGGGATGATCCTCAAGAACTGCGAACAGGAACTTGAAGAGAAGTGCATCAGGATCGTCAAGGTGGACATCAACGAATGCCCCGACATAGCCGAGGACTTCGGCGTGTCTTCCATACCAGCCATATGCATCCTCGAAAACGGCGAGCGCGTGGACGGATTTGTAGGAATGAGAACCAAAGGGCAGATAATGTCCGTTATCGATGGAGCACTGAGATGAGCGACAGAAAATATGACAAGGTCACTTACGAGAAGATAGACAAGCCGCATGTGACCTACGCCTTCCTGTGGATGGCGATGACTGTCATGGTGTCGGTCTTCATCTACTTCCTGTTCGACTACAAGAAGTCAGATGACAAGACGAACATCGATCTGAAGAGTATTGAGCTAAAGATCAAGTCCAAGGAAGTAGAGCTCCAGAAGTTAGTCGCGAAGCCCGAAGCTACTCTTGATGAGAAGGAGAAGTAGCATGAATGTCTACTATAGCGACATGGAACTGCCAAAGAAATTCGGGAAGAGCATCTTCCTGGCGGGACCGTCCCCGAGGGATCCCGACGTCGAGTCTTGGCGTCCCAAGGCCATCGATATCCTCGAAAGCATCGGATACGACGGAGAGGTCTACATTCCCGAGAGAAAGGGCGGATGGGATGGCGTCGACTACATCGAGCAGATAGAATGGGAGCATAGTGCTCTGGAAAGCGTTGACATCGTCATGTTCTGGGTTCCCCGCGACATCGATGCCGGCATGCCGGCGTTCACCACCAACGTGGAATTCGGGACGTATTGCTCCAAGGGGTCGATAGTCTATGGACGCCCTGTCGACTCAGACAAGAACAGGTATCTCGACCACATGTATCTCAAGTATCAGGGGCACCCCCCGAAGGATACCCTGTTCGATACCGTGTCCGCCTCTGCCGACTTCGCCAACAGCGAGGAAGAGGGTAGGCAGTGGGCAAGGGAGCGACATTGCTGCGGATCAATGGTATATGCCTGTCGCGAGGGGATTATTGACTATGACATGAGTAACGAGAAGTATCACCTCCCCGATGTCCCACCGGAGCTCATTATTAGGAGCTGCCCTTGGTGTGGTTACAATCTCGCCATATTGAGATCCGACCTTATGGACGGAACCGAGTGCGGGACGATGAAGGCAAGACTGCCTAAACCGAGACGCAAAAGGCCGAAAACAAAATGAAGAAACTTACTTACATGAAAAAACAGGAGATACAACATGAGCAAGGGCAAAGTCTTTAACGTGTCCACCGAAGACGGTGACTGGGAAGGGTTCTATGTCGACGGCAAGCTGATCGACGAGGGACACTCCGTCAATCCGGCATTCCTTTTGGAGAAGATGGGTTATGAGGTCGACAGTATCGAACTTACTGAGGATCAGATAGAGGATCTCGGCTATTCACTGCCGCCAACCATGGAGAAAATCGATGAAGTACGTCCTTGAAATGACGGAAGCCCAGATGAAAGTAATAAAGCTGGGCATGGAGCTGATGACCAGGCTTGGCTTGGGGCAGGTGGAATTCACCCACGAGGTACTGTGGAAAATGCATAGGGAACTCATGGCCGACCAGCCAATGTGGGCGAAAGACAATACGAGTCTCCATGACTATAAATTAGAGATGCTAAAAATGGTACCAAACGAGAGTCTCGGCATCGGGAACGAGAAGGTTAGCGACATCGCCTCCACGGCCTATGACATAGAGCAGGTCGTCAGGAAGGCCATCGCCGACAGCAATGGCGTCACTGAGGGTATCTGTGCAAGGCCTCCCATGAGGTACGGCCCGGAAGGACTACCTAAGTGTAAGGAGATCGATGATGAGTAAATCATTCAAGAGGAGCCGCAAGGATAGCTGGATCGGTGGCGTGTGTGGAGGAATGGCAGAATATTTCGGCATAGACGCATTGCTGACGCGTATACTGTTTATATTGTTCTCAGAGGCACTGTTGCCGATATATCTCATTATATGGTTTCTGTGTGACGAAGAGTAATAGAGGAAAAACACCCTTCACGGGGTAAAATATATAACTGAGACACGCAACTGCATCAGGTGTATAATTTATCCTATGAATATAATTTTTAGAGAGTACGATCCGTCCACTGGCAAGATCATCGGGGCGAGCAAGAGCATGGACTTCGGAAGGAGCCGAGGCGTAAAAGTCTACGATGCCTTCGTCGTCGGCGCGACTGTCCAGTCGATGGAACTCACCCTTAAGTCCTCCGGAAGTATCCCCATGCCCAAATATGTCGGAGGGGCCGTCACCGCCGCCTCCGGGAGTTTCGGCATCGAAGTTTCCGACACGCTGTCCGAGAAGGGCACGCTGTCAACTTTCTTTTCCAGCGTCGGTGCATCCGTTCCCATAACCGTCACGAACGGCATATCCCAATACATCTATCTCTCCGTCAATTCGGGAGAGGCTGCCGCCGGCAGTTTCCAGTACGCCATGAAGGTGTATCATTCAGGCTTCCAAGTTTCTTCTTCGAGTTCGAGTCAGTCATTGAGCTCAAGCTCAAGTAATCCTATAAGTAGCTCTAATTCAATTAGTTCAAGCTCTAATTCAATTAGTTCAAGCTCTAATTCAATTAGTTCAAGCTCTAGTTCAATTAGCTCAAGCTCCATATCAAGCTCTTCCAGTTCGAGCTCATGTTCCAGCAGTTCGAGCTACAGTAATTCCATCTCAAGCCACTCCAGCTCAAGCTATAGCAATTCCAGTTCAAGCTATAGCAATTCCAGCTCAAGCTGTTCCACATCGGGATGTGCCATATCGATTATCTCCACAGAGTATAAACTAACCGCTTCTGACGCACAGGACGCCGATTGGTATGGTAAGTCTGTAGCCATAAAGGACGGCCAGGCCATAGTAGGTGCGGACGGTGAGGATGGTGCTGGATCACAGAGGGGGGCCGCCTATATCTATGCTAAGAGCGGCGTCACATGGAACGAAACTAAGATTATTGCGTCAGATACGCAGGACAATGACCAATTCGGAGAATTTGTTGCTATTGACAAGGATATAGCTGTCGTTGGTGCCTATCGTAAAAATAGCAACATTGGTGCCGCGTATATTTACAAATGGAATGGTGCTTCCTGGGTCGAGACTAAGATTACCGCTTCGGATGGATTAGCCAATGATTTTTTCGGGTATTCAGTTTCGGTGTCCGGAGATAGGGTTCTGGTTGGTGCTTATGGTGTTGGACCATCTCGTGGTGCGGCCTATCTTTATGACTGGAATGGTGCTTCCTGGGTCGAGACTAAGATTACCGCTTCAGACATTGCAGACGGTGACCTGTTCGGTTCCTCCGTCTCCATCTACGGAGACAGAATGGCGATTGGGGCAAGTAATGAGAATAGTCACGGATCTATTTATGTTTACGATTGGAATGGTGCTTCCTGGGTTGAAACTAAAATTACTCCATCTGACGCCCAAACTGGTGATCAGATCGGCTATTCGATTTGTGTCAATCGTGACCAAGTCATTGTGGGATCTTACAATGATGCTGAATCTCCATACTTTCAGAACGGTGCCGCGTATATTTATAAATGGAATGGTGCTTTATGGGGTGAAACTAAAATATTTGCCACGGACATACAAGTCGGCGGAAGTTTCGGGCAGACAGTTTCCATACATGGAAATTATGCCGTTGTCGGAGCTTTTAATAATGGAGAAGGCCAGAGAGGCGCCGCGTACATTTATGAATGGGATGGCATCTCATGGAATGGCGTCAAGGCTATACCTTCCGACCTTGCCGACGCGGATGCGTTTGCATACTCCGTCTCCATGGACGGTAACAGATTTATCGCAGGAGCTTGGGCAAAGAATTCACAACGCGGTGCGGCATACATATATGACTACTCCCCATGCTCCAGCTCCTCTTCATCTAGCTCCTAGTCGTTGTACAATACTCCCAACAGCAAAGGAGATATTACCATGAACAACGCCCCGAGAGAAAAAAACTGGATCGAGCACCACCTGATGGTCAAGGAACTGATGACCTCCACCGAAGAATTCCCCCTGGACCACCAAGTCGTCTACACGGCGGAAATGGAAGAGGGTGCACTCACCATGGCCATGCAAGTTCTCGACCACGAAATCCCCATGGGGGAAGATACCACTGTCGGATACACCATCGTCCTCGGATCCAGAGCCTATGCGGCGACAAGGAGATGGGATTGGGGAACAGGGCACTTCAGTCACATACACGAACCCGAGCAGAGCAAGTCCGGAATGAAAATTATGGCATGGAACTCCCCTGTCATTGTTGACCCGGAACTCAAGTTCTGCTATGTCGGATTTGTCGACAGCCACGGCGACCAGCACTTCGTCCAGATAAAAGGATGCTGGCAGAGCGAATAAATTTGCATATATGACTTGACTTCTTTTGTTCCCTGCAGTATATTGACCTAGACCATTAACTACAAAAGGAAACTAAAGATGCCCAACGATAAAGTCAAGAACATCTACATTATCTGCTCCGTAAGGGAAGTAGGAACCAACGAATCCGAGAGACTCGACGAGTACGTTAAGAAGCTGGAAGCTGAACAGCACACGGTCCACTACCCGCCACGGGATGTCGATCAAAAATGCGATACCGGAATATCCATCGTCGATGCCCATTGCGAGGCCATGATCAAATGCGATGAGGTTCATGTCCTGTGGAATGTCAATTCCAAGGGGAGCCATTTCGACATGGGAATGGCCGTCGCACTCAAGAAGCCCATCGTCGCCATAGACAAGGTCTGCGGAGACGAGCCATGCAAGAGCTACTGGAAGGTTATCAAGATACTCGAAAA
>Ga0114918_10003030_pt1 | contig 14891 bp, 14 predicted proteins | sample LantaG_FD_87015 | JGI IMG/M metagenome (GOLD analysis project Ga0114918, IMG submission 87015) | Deep subsurface microbial communities from Baltic Sea to uncover new lineages of life (NeLLi) - Landsort_02402 metaG | ecosystem: Environmental > Aquatic > Marine > Oceanic > Sediment | place...
CGAAGGGGGGTGGGCGAAGAGGCTGATCGGAGGAGGAGAAGAAGAAGAAAAAGGCGGAGACGACGACGACGAGAGCGAAAGCGAGAGAGCCGTCGTCGTCGCTTCTCCGCTCTCGAGGACCCTCGACACGGCCCTGCTCGCCCTGGGCCCCGCGCTCTCGAGCACTTCGTCCTTCCACGTCTCCGACTGGGCGAGGGAGACGACGGGAGTCAACACCTGCGACGCGAGGAGAGGCGTCTCCGAAGGCGAGAGAGATGAGGAAGAAGGAGAGGAAGAAGAGGAAGGAGGAAAAGAAGAAGAGGAGCAAGAAGGAAGCCAGCTCCGCAGTCGTCGTCGCCTTCGCCGCAGCCGCCGTCGCTGTCCCTGCAGCTACGACAAGGGCCTGAGGAAGCTCTACGCTTCGTTTGACGGCTTCCCCGTCGTCGGGAGGGGCAAGGCGCCCTGGTCGCCCGAGGGAAAAGAAGAGACTTTTTCTTCTCTCTCTTTTTCTTCTCTCTCTTCCTCTCCTTCGCTCCGCCCGGGCCTCTTCTCGAAAGAGGACGAGCTCTGGGACCCTCAGAGGCGAGAGAGCGACGATTCCGTGCGCGAGAGGACGCAGGTGTTCCTCGAGCTTGCGGCGGAGCTGGCGAGCGGAAGCGGAAGCGGCGGAAGCAGCAGCAGCAGCAGCAGGAGCAGCGGCGGCGGCGAGCAGATTTCGAGCGAAGACAATGGAAAGAAGAACAAGAAGAAGAAAGAAGGAAAAGGTAATCGTCGTATCTTCGTCGTCGCGCACTCCGGGTGGATCGAGCAGCTGCTCGTCGGCGTCGGGCGGAGGGGCTTCGTGCCGGAGAACGCGGAGCTGGTGCCGCTGCTGGTGCAGAGGAAGGGAGGCAGCGAATGCCGACACCGCGGTGGCGGTGGAGGTGGCGGTGGTGTTTTCTTGGAAGCAGAGTGATCTTTTTTCTCTTCTTTTTCTTCTTCTTTGTATAACTCTAATTGTCTATGTCACTTTTACATTCGAATTTCAATGTTGCTTTTCCTCTTTTCGACGACGACGACGAAAAAATACAAAAATAAAAGACTACTGCTCTAAAAAAGAAGAAAAAAAAGAAGAAAGGGACGAAAAGGAAAAAAAACGAAACGCCTCCACAACTCTCTTTTCATCTTTTTTTCTCACTTGGCCCCTCCCGCCGGCGTCGTCGCCGAAGCAGCAGCTTCCGCCACGGCCACCACCTGCTCTGCCACGGATCTGAGCGCGTCCGCCTCTGCACGCGCCTCTGCCAAGGCCTGGACGAGCGAAAGAGAGGAAGGCGCCTTCGGAGAGGAAGAGGAAGAAGAGGAAGAGGAGCCGTTGCCGTTCAAGCCGGCGGCGCGCGAGGGGCCTGCTGAGAGACCGGAAAAGGAGGACGAGGAAGAAGCCGGCCTCGAAGAGCTCGAAGCAGCAGCAGCAGCAGCACTCGCAGCAGCAGCACTGGCCTCATCGAGCGCCGCAGCCAGGGCGGCCACCTGGCCCCTCGCCCCCTCCAGCTCCCTCTTGGCGATGGCGGCCTCGCCCTCGGCCGCCTCGACGCGCGCCGCCGCTTCCTGCTGCGCCGCCGCGGCCCTCCTCTCGCTCCTTTTTTTCAACGAACGCGCCAGGGTCATAGTGCACTCGACCTGCCTCCCCGTGGCCTCTTTCAGCAGGTCGGACTCGGCGGCGACCCAGTCCCGCAGGCCACGCCCCTCTCCGTCGTCGTCGTCGTCGGTCATAAGAGCCTCGCACTCGTCTTCGGCGCTCGCCGTCGCCATCGTCGTCGAAAAGGAATCACTTCCTCCTCCTCCCCCGAGGCCCTCGCACGAGCTGCGGCGCAGGTACCTCGCCTTGGCCCTCGCCGCCACTTCTTCGCCCCTGCCCTCCAGGGACTTCGACCTCACGGTCTTCCAGCAGTCGACGTATGGGTTCGCCTGCGCCCTCTTGGACCGCACTTTGCCCAAGGCACGCTCCAAAGGTTGGCCCTTCGAGAAAGTCAGGTAGCCTACGACGGCCAAGCTCGCCCTGTTGATCCCGGCGGTACAGTGCACGTAGACCGTCTCCCCGAGCTCGAGCAGGCTCGCCAAAAGGCGCACGGCCTCCGGAAGCATGAACGCCTGGTCCCCATGGTCAAAGTCTCGGACCGCCGCGCGGGTGTGCAGGACCCCCAGCTCCTCGGCCCTGCCCGTGACCCCGCGCCAGTCGATCTGTAAGGCCTCGAGGCACAGGTCCGACTGCAGACACAGGATCGCCGTTGCTCCCGTGCCCTTGACGAGTTCGTCGACGTCCGAGGCAGAGCGAGGGCAGGAACCGACGAAGACCTGGCCCGGCAAGATCTCGTCCCAGTTGAGCGTCCAGCGCCAGGCGTCCGAGGAGCCCGCGCCGCCGCCGGACTCCTGCCAGCGCTTCTTGTTGGCCTCTTCCTCCGCGTCGGTGGCCGGGGTGGCCGGGGTGGAAGACGAAGAGGAAGAGGAGCGGGCGACGGTTTTGTTTCCGGCAGTCGGGGTTGAAGTAAGGCGGCCGCGATGGGCAATTGAAGATACCGTAGTCGTCGTCGTCGCTCTTGCTGCTGCTCTCGTCGCCGCCACTGAGGAGCCACCGCTGGCATGCGCTCCCCATCGAGCGAGGCAGTGCGACACGCGCATGGTGCTCGGTGGATTGAGTGGAGAGAGAGCGTGCGGGTGAGCGAGCAAGGGAGACGTGAAGAGATGATGAGAGCAAGGGCAATCGAATGGCAATCGAAAGAGTGGAGCTCGACATTACTTTGCTTCGAAAAAAGAAAAAACGAAAGGGCGATCTCTCTCCGCACTTCCCCACATGCGCCTCTTCCTCTTCACGCCTCCGACCACTCTCCCCAACGAACACGCGGCCTTACACTCCCTCGCCGCCCGCGCTAAGAGCACGGCGACAACCAGCGACGGCGGCGGCTTCCTCCCTGCGGCCTTGCACGTCCGCAAGCCCGGCGCCGACGAGGCATCAGTCGAGGCCTACTTGAAGAAATTGCCGCGCTCCCTGCTGGAGCGGGCCGTGCTGCACTCGCACCACGCGCTGGCGGGGAAGTTTGACGTTCAGGTGGGGGATTTTAAAATCGTAATTGAGAAGCGAGCCTGGACGAGAGAGAGAGAGGGAGGCTGCGAGCGAGCGAGTGGGCATTGAACGAACATTGGCTTGACGAAAAAAAACTCAAAACCGTCTCTCTCCTCTTCTTTCCTCTTCTTTCTCTTCGACACAGGGCGTCCACTTCACCGAGGCCGCAAGGAACGCGCTCCCCGGAGGCAGGCCGCAGAGGCCCCCCGGAAGAGACAGCAGCGGGCGCGCTGCTGCTGCTCCTCTGACGCTGTCGACGTCTCTGCACTCGTGCGCGGAGGTCGAGGCCGAGGCTGCGGCGGCGCGAAGGAGGAGGAGGGACTCGTCGTCGTCGTCCGGCACCACCTCCACTTCTTCTTCCGCTTCCGCTCCTTGTTACGACTACGTTTTCCTCTCCCCGATCTTCGAGTCGATCTCCAAACCGGGATACGGAGGCACAGGGTCCTGTTCTGCGCAGCTCTGGGAGGGCGAGGGCGAAGGAGAAGGAGAAGAACAAGGCAGCAGCGGCGGGAGGAAACCCTCTCGCGCTCTGACGGCGGCGCTCGCTTCTGCCGCGGCGCGAGAGTTTTCGACACCCCCCCTCGGCGTCGTCGCCCTCGGCGGCGTCGACGCTTCGAACCTGGGCCTCGTCCGCGGGCTCGGGTTCGAGGCGGCTGCCGTGCTCGGGGCCGTCTGGGGGGAAGGAGGGGGAAGCGGCAGCAGCGCGGCGGACCCTGTGGAGGCGTGGGCAGAGGTGGTGGAAGCCGCTGCCGCTCTGAGTTGAGGGTTTTCTTTTCTTTCTCTTCCCCTTTTTTCATCAAGATGACGCTCCCGCTCCCGCCTTTCCTGCTCCCGCTACCGCACCTCCCTCTGCTCAGCGCGCTCTGCCTGACCATCCTGGTCCTCCTGCTCTGCCTCCCGCCGCTGCACGGCTCGGCGCGGGCCCTCCTGCGGCCGCCGGTGTCACGCGCGGCGAGGCGCGGGCTCGGCGCCGTCGCGGCGCTGCAAGGGGAGGTGGGGTCGAGGGGGCCTCTCCTCTGCTCCCGCCCGGCGACGCTCTTGTTCTCCGCGGTGAGCGCGACGGTCTCGGTCAGCTTCTACGTGGCCGTCCTGCCGGCGATCATCTGGTAAGGGGGAAAGAAAAGTCAAGTTTTTTTTCTTTTTTTTCTTTTTTTTCTTTTTTTTTTGAAGCTCAACCCTTATTTATTGTTATCTTCTCAACTTCTGTTTTTGAAAAAAAAACACAAAAACGCGTCAGGCTCGTCGACTTTGAGCTCGGCGTCGGGCTGGTGCTCGCGCTGACGGTCTCCCTCTACGTGGGCAACGCCCTGAAGGACCTGGTCTGCGCGCCGCGGCCCCTGGCGATGACGACGAGAGGGGAGGGAGACGAGGGAGAGGAAGACGGCAGCGGCAGCTCGAAAACGCGCCGCCTCCCCAAAATCTGCCTCCTCACCGCCGACTCCTCCGGGGCGAGCGAGGCCAAGTCCCTGCTGGAGTACGGCTTTCCCTCGTCTCACGTGATGAACAGCCTGGTCCTGAGCCTGCACGCGGTCGAGTGCTGCCGTGAGCGCTTCCCGGCGTGGCCTCTGTTTTCGACCTCCTCCTTTTCCGTCTCCGTCGCCGCGGCGCGCGCCGTCGCTGTGCTCTGGACCTTGCTGGTCGCGCTCGCCCGCGTAGCCTGCGGCATGCACACGCCCGTCGACGTCGCGGGGGGCCTGCTTTCGGGTTTCCTCGTCGTGGCAGCGCTGGCGCTTGAGGACGTAGGGGGAGGTGCTGGAGGTGGACTCTCCCTCGACGCCGGATACGTCGCCTGGCTTGCCTCCCGCGGCCCCGCCGCCGCCGTCCTGCACACGCTCGCCACCGCGCTGCTGCTCCGGCTCCACCCGCTGCCGCTCAAGTACACGACCTCCTTCGAGGCGACGACGGCGATTGCAGGGGCCTGCGCGGGAGTCGCGCTCGGGGTCAGCCTCGGCGGCGGAAGTCATCCTCTTCTTCCTCTCTCGCCTTCGTCGTTGTCTTCGTCCTTCGCTCCCTTCACTCCCTTCGCTGCCCTCCGCCGCGTCGTCGCGGGCCTCGCCCTCGTCGCCCTCGTCAAGGAGGTCTCCAAGAGAGCTGTGCTCTCCCTGGTTCCGCTGCCATACCGCGCCCTTCCCTTGCGCCTGCGAAGGCTCTGGCAGCCTCCCGTGAGGTCTCTGTCACGAAACGAAAGGATAGAAAGGCTCGGCATCCCCGTGGACGCCGATGGGAGGCCGTGGGACGAGGTTTTGACGGCGAATTTCTTCGGCTACGCGTCGCTGGGGTGGGCGGTGGCCGGGCTGGCGCCTGCCGGGTTCCAGGCGGCCGGGATTTGAGGAGGAGGAGAAGAGACGAGACTGCAATTTTTTAAAACTTTTTTCTATCTTTTCCATGAAATTCAAAAAAAAAATATCTCTCTTTCTCTTCCCTTCTCTCTCTCTCTCTCTTTCTCTCTACTGGCTTAACTGCTTCATAAATCGCTGCAGCCCCCGCACTACGCTCCCGACCCTCTCCCCGATCCCGAGCTGGTTCTCCTCGGTCGGGGCGAGCCTCGAACCGTCCCCGGTCCTCTCAACAGAAGAGCCATCATTGTTCGCCGAACTCCTCGAAAGCGCCTGCGAGAAGATCAGGTCCAGCGCTTCGCCGGCAGGGGCGACGTCGAAGCCTTTCCCGTTCCCGGCCAGCTTGTACCTCCCGGGGGCACTCTCGTCCTCCACGAAGACCTGCCATTTCCCGGGCCACCTCTTGTAGACGGTCCCAACCTCTCCCACCGGCCTTAACGCATAGGCGGTCGCGAAAGTCGACAGAAAACCGTCGCGCAGCCTCCGCACGTTCAGCCCGATCCCGACGTCCCCGGACACCAGCCTCGGGTTGAACATGACGCAGGGGATTCCGGCGTCGCGGGCCGCGTCGGCGGCCTTGACGGCGGCGGCCAGCGACTGCGGGTCCGGGGCCGCCAGCACGACGACGTCGTCGACGCCCGCTCTCGCCGGCTGCCTGTCAGTGATGGCCGCGACCTCAAAGGCCAAAGTTTTTTCTCCCTCCCCTGTTTTGGTCCACTGCGATTTCAGCATCGCGGCCACTCCTGCGTCAGGGTACAGCGCGCGCACCCGCGTACCCGCCGGGCTCGAAGCCACGAGCTCCTCGGCGTACCTGCGCGTCAGCTTCCAGAACCTCTGCTGGTCCCCTTCCTCAGCAAACACCGCTCCGGACGCCGGGTCCCACAGGTCGGGCAGCAGCAGCTCGACCAGGGCGCGGGCTCCGGCGCCGCCGAAGACCAGGGCGTCGGCGGTGGCGACTCCGGCCTGGGCCAGGGCGTCGCTCAGGGAGTCGGGGAGGACCTGGGTGGTGGTGGGGTGGGGTTGAGTGGCGAGAGAGTGGATGGTGTTGTTGTTGTTGTTGAGGAGGTTGATAGTTTTTTTCGACGTTTGAGTTTTGATTCCACCCTCTCTTTCCGATCGAAATTAACTCACGTCGTCGTCGCGAGGAGCCTCCGCTGACGAGGGTGACGGAGCCGCTGATGCGCCCTCTCCGTCCTCTGCCCGGGCGGCGGTGAATCGAAGCGGGGTCGAGGAGAGAGAGGGCTGATGAAGAGAACGAGAAGAAGATCGCAATCGTCGGCGAGTGGCGACGACGGCCAGATGCGACTTTGATGCCGTCGTTGCTGGCGTCCTCGCGGGCGCCGATAAAGCACACTGCTGCTGCTGCAGCTGCAGCATTGCAGGCCTCATCGCGTTCTTTGTTCTCCTGCAAGAAAGATGAAGAATCAAGCGCGTTTCGTCCGACTTTTTGGCTCGGGCGAAAGAGGATATAAGAGATCGAATGATCGAGCAAGTGTTTCGTCTTCTTCTTCTTCGTTATCTACAAAAAAAAAACCCGAAACCCCTCTCTTTCTTCAAATCCTCTCCATCAACCTGTCGCACTTGGCCTCGAGCACCTCGAGCGCCCTCACCACCAGCTCCCCCGGAGGCAAGGCACCGACAGACTCGACGCAGAAGATGAAGTGGTCCTTGGCGCGCTTCAGCGCCAGCTTCCCCGCGAAGCGGGGCTCGCCCGACAGGCGCCTCGCCTTCTCAAGGAGCCTCTCGTTGCCGCGGGCCGGGGCGGCGAGCACCGCCTCGCGAGACGCTCCCGAGCCCCGCACACCCACCAGGCCCGGGAGCTCCTCGGCCAGGGCGTCCGCGTCCTCGCCCGTGATGAGGTTGGAGGTCGAGGAAGAGGTCGAAGAAGGTTGGGCGCTCCCGGAGACAAAGAGCTCGGGCTGGAGCCGGTACCAGGCCGTAGCGACGGGGCTCCACTTGGCGTGCTCTCCCCCCGTGCCAACGGTGGCGTGGGCCTCGAGCTCGATGCGCTGCCCCGGTCGGAGGCGGGCGAGGAGGATGTCATCGTGGACGGGGCGCGGCGCGCCAAGGCGCAGGGGGCGGGGCTGCTGCTGTTCTCGCGCATTTTCGTCGTCGTTTTCCGCTTCTGTCGTCGTCGCTGCTCCTGCTCCTCCACCTCCGACTTTAAACCTCCCTTCCTGGCTCGTGGAGAAGGTCGCTCCGGTCTCCTCGGGGAGCTCCGAGCCCTTCGGGAGCCACTCGAGAGCCCCGGAGAGCACGCGCTCCCCCGTCACGACTCCCGCCTCCTCCTCCTCCTCCTCTCCGCCTCCTCCGCCGCCGCTCCTGCTCCCTCCTCCGACGCGCTTGCACTCGGCCACCAGCTTGAAAACCACCGTGTTCGCCTCCGTGGCGGGCTCCCCCCCGTGCGACGACCTCCCGGCCAGCGCTGCGGGGTCCACGGCCAGCGGGACGAGCCCCAGCCGGTGCGACAGGATCTCGCACGCGACGACCGACGTGTTGTCGAGGACGAAGACGTGCTCGATCGCGACCGACGGCAGCTCCGAGAGCAGGATGCGGCGGAGGGCGTTGGCGAGGGAGGCGTCGATGCCCGCGACGTCGAAGGTCAGCGAGTCCGGATCGGTATCTGCAGAAGCGGAAGCGGAAGCAGTAGAAGTTGAAGCTTTGCCGGCACTTTCGACGGCGGCGGCAGCAGAAGGTCCACCTGTGATCCTTACCCCGAGGTTCCTCTTGAACTCGGTTAGGGACCAGGCGTTGTCGACGCCCAGGGACATGTAGGCCGCCGCGGACGAGATGGTGTCGGTCTATTTTTGGGGAGCAGGAGGGGGAGAGGGGTTGGGAGAGGAAGAGTCGGGGGTTGCGAAAGAGAGTTTTTTTTTGAACCAATCAAGCCGCCGCCGAACGTCGAAAAGCAATGCAAGCAATCTCTTTCCTCTTTCTTCTCTCTCTCTCTCTCTCCCTCAAACTCCTCAAATATCTCACGTTGTAGTTCAGATCGGGACCGCTGGTGACGTGCGTGTGCTGGTCGCGGACGGCGTCGGGCAGGCCCGCCGGGGCGCGCGAGGCCGCCGTCGTGCCCCCGGCGAGATTCGCGGCGGCGAGAGCAGCGGCGTCGCCGGCAGTCGCTCCGGCGGCCTTCTTGCTGCTGCCCTTTGGCGGCGACATGGAGTCGGAGATTCGAGTTCTAAGCAGCTAGACGTCGAGTGGTTGAGTGTCTGCACACGCTATGAGGAGCGAGAGAAGCGAAAGCGGGAGGGAGCAACTGGGAATGCGAGACCGATCTGCTTGAGCCGTCGCCGTCGACGTCTTTGTCTCTGTTTTTCTTTTTTGTTTTTCGAAAAAATGCGAAAAAATCAGAAAAAAACGAAAAGAGAAAAAACTTCGAAGATGGCAGCAGCGTCGAAGCGGTGGTCTTCCGGAGGCAGCGGCAAGGCCGCTGCCGTAGCATCCTCGAAGCCTCCTCCACCTCATGCTGCACCCGCCCCATCCGATGCTTCCTCCTCCTTTTCGCTTGCCGCCAAGGCCCGCTCCCGGACCGTCACGCTGCTCGGCCTCGCCTGCTCGCTCGTCGCGCTCGCGCCCATCGCCCGCGTCGCCGACCGTGGCGTCGAGCGCGCCGTCGCCGTCTCCGCGCTGGTTTCTCTCGCAGGCTTCTTCGCCACCAGGGCGCTGATCCCCGTGGTCGCCGCCAGAACGCTCAGGGCGGGGCTGTTCGGGATGGACATCAACAAGAAAGGTACGGCGGGGAAGAAGAGTTTTTTTCTTCGCAATTCGAAGAAAAAAAGGAACATCATCATCATCGATCGAGAACGACCTCTTCAACCTCTCAACCTCTCTCTCTTTTTCTTCCTCTCTCTTTCTCTCCCTCCCCCTTTCAGGAACGGCCGGGGGCCTCCGCAAGATCCCCGAGGCGGCGGGCCTGGCAGTGGGCGCCGTCTTCCTCGTCTGTCTGGCCCTGTTCCAGCACCTGCACGCCTCCGGTGGGGTCGCGCTCCTGGCGTCCTCGGCCGTCTTCTCTTCCCCTCCGCCGCCGCTTCCGGCGACGAGCTTCTTCTTCGGCGGCAAGGCCAAGTCCTTCTCTTCGGCGCTCTCGTCGGCGCCCGCCACCGACGCCTGGCTCGTCGACTACAACGCCGCCTTGGCTGCTATCGCGTTCATGCTGCTGCTGGGGTTTGCTGACGACGTCCTGGATGTTCCGTGGAGGGTAAGAGAGAAGAGTTTTTCTTTTTTCTTTTTTTCGAGCGTGAGACAGACGAACAAAGAAACAAAAAAGGCCTCACTCACTCTCTCTTCTCTCTTCTCTGCTCTCTTCTCCCCTCCCCTCCCATTTTCAGGTCAAGCTCGTCCTCCCCGCAGCAGCCGCTTTACCTTTACTCGTAGCGTACGGAGGCGGCACGGGCGTCTCGATCCCCCACCCTCTTTTTCGCCTGCTGAAGGACGTCAAGTTCTTCAGTTTTTCTCTGAAGTCGCAGTATCTGGAACTGGGATGGCTCTACAAGGCCTACATGGCAGCGCTCGTCATCTTCTGCACCAGGGCGATCAACATTTTGGCGGGCGTGAACGGCCTCGAGGCCGGGCAGACGGCGGTGACCGCCGCGGCGGTCGCGGCGCACAACTTGGGATCTATCGCCTCCCTGGCGGCGGCCGTCTCCGCCCCCTCTGTTTCGGCGGCCACGGCGAAGGCCGCGGCTGCCTCGGCAGACGGGCACCTCTTCTCGCTCTTCATCATGCTGCCGCTGCTGGCGACGAGCCTGGGGCTGCTGTGGCACAACTGGTACCCTTCGGACGTGGTGAGTAGTAGTTTTTGAGAAGAACTTTCATTTGTTTTTTCGTCGTTTTTTTGTTGAAATTCTCACCTCTCTAAAAACGAAAACGAAAAAAACTTCACTCTTCTTTCTCTCTTCTCAGTTCGTCGGGGACACCTACACCTACTTCGCCGGCATGGCCCTCGCCGTCGCGGGCATCCTCGGCCACTTCTCCGAGACCCTGCTCGTCTTTCTCATCCCGCAGATAATCAACTTCGCCTACAGCCTTCCTCAGCTTCTGAAGATAGTCCCCTGCCCGCGCCACCGGCTGCCGACATTCGATCCGAAGACGGGCCTGCTGCACGCGACGCCCAACTGGAATCTCGTAAACGCCATGCTGGCCGTCTTCGGGCCCACCACCGAAAAGGGCTTATGTGTTAGGCTGCTGGTGCTGCAGGCGGCGTGCTGCGCTCTGGGGTTCGGGGCGAGGTATTTGTTGGCTGGCGTGTACAAGGGGTGATGAGCGTGTACAAGGGGTGATGACGACGAAGGAGGAGAAAGAGGAAGAATTTTTTTTCTTCTTCAAAAGTCGGGTTTTTTTTTCCTCGTCAATTTTCCCGTTTGTTTCCCCTTCTTCTGTGATTCAACTTTTTCGTTTCAGCCTTTATTTATCAATCATTCTCTTTTCGTCTCTCGTCTTTCTTTACAAAACGGAAGGGAAAAAAAAAAGATCTCGCAGGCTGTTTTTGTTTTTATGGCGGGAATCAAACATTTTTTTTTCTCTCTCTAGTTTTTTTTTTTTTGTATTTCCCTCCCTCTCTCTCTGCCTCTTCTCTCTCCCACATCAGAAATCAGCAGCAGTAGTAGTAGACTTTCGAAAAAGAAAGAAAAATATCTACCTCCCGACGCTAAACTGCGTCGCGTTGGCCGCGGCGACGTCGCCCGGCACCACGATCACCCCAGCGCCGCTCTCGACGTCGCACTTGCACGTCCCGCACGACTTCTTGCAGAAGCCGTACATGAACCCGTCCTGGCACTTGCCGTACTTGGCCTGCTGCGGGCAGGTGTAGTCCGGCGTGGGGGCGACGTCGTCGCAGTCGCAGCGCGGGTCGAAGGGTAAAGGGAACTGCTTCGACGTGTCGGCGACCGACGTCGAGACGCCCTGTGCGGCCTTTCCGACGAACGAGACGACGACGCTGGAGCCGCACTGGAGCTCGAGGTCGAGGCCCGACACCTTGAGCACGGCCGTCTTCGAGTCGTAGGACACGAGCTTGGGGACGACGATCGATGGAGAAGAAGAGCCAGAGGAGGGAATGATGGAGACCTTGACGTCGGCGGCCCGGAGCGCGCCGAGGCCCAGGACGTGGAACGAGTGCAGCTTGGGCCACTTCTGCGCCTCGGGGCCCTCGCAGGCGGAGTCGTCGTCTCCCTTATCTCCCTCGGGCCAAGAAAGGGTCAGGTTTCCAGTGAAAGGCGAAGAGGAATCTCCGTCGACCACCTCCAGGTCAAAGGCGATCCTCCTCCCCTTCCTCTCGATCGGCCGCGCCGCCGCGCCCGTCTCCTCCGCTTCCTCCCTGTCGTCGAGGAACATCGAGCCGGAAGCCCTGGCCACGCCCATAGGGTCCGGGCCCTGCACTTTGAGCGCCTCTGCGCCGCCGCGGCACCTGATCCAGGATCCGGAACCCGGGCGAGGCAGGGCAGCCACCACCACCAGCGGCGCCGCCGCGGCCTCGCCCGTCGTCATCGCTCCTGCGTCGCTTCCCAGAGGGACCACCGCGCCGCCGGCGATGTGCAGGGGGGCGTCGTCATCAACCCCGGACAGCAGCGTCACCGTCCTCCCTCCGGACCTGCTGTCGATGACCTGCGAGTAGTCGTGCATCGAGTACCATGTCCCTGCAGGGAAGTAGGCGTCGGTGCCGTCTCTCCCGCCCCTCAGCACCGGGGACACCAGCAGTCCATCTCCAATAGTCCACTGCTGGAAAGTTGCCGAGAGTTTCGGGTCCGCGGGCCAGCCGAACAGCGGCGGCCTGGCGACGGGGCACCCCCTGGCGCGCGAGTCGGCGAACGCGGTGTACATGTGCGGCAAGGCCCGGTAGCGCCAGCTGTAGGCCTTGCGCGCGACGGCCGCGACGCGCGGCCACCTCCAGAACTCCTGGAAGCCGTCGGCGTGGTGGTTGCGCGAGTAGGGGTACCAGGCCCCGACGGCGGCCCAGCGGGCGCAGAGCTCCTCGGAGGCGTACTTCATGAAGCCGCAGATGTCTTTTTTTTTGGGGGGGGGGGAGAAGAGAGATGAGTTTTTTTTTTTTTTGAGAAAGAAGAGAGTGACCGTCGAGAGTCGGGTTTTTTTCGAAAGTAAAAAAAGCCAAAAAAAACTTCTCTCTCTCTCTCCCCCCTCCTCACCTGCCCCGACAAAGGGGATCCCGGCGATCCCGGACTGGAAGATCATCGGCAGGCTCGCCCTCAGGTCGTCCCAGGAGCTCAAGGTATCCCCGGTCCAGTGAGCAGAATAAGCGCCGGTCCCAATAAACGAGCTCCGAGTTAAGATGAACTGCCGCTTGTTGTTCCTCAGCTTCTGCAGCGCGTCGGCGGTCGCGATGGTCTGGTAGTGCGCGTACAGGTTGTGGACGTTGTACTCAAAGACGCCGCCGTGGTGGACCGCCGAGGTGGGCAAGATCTTGGCCCCGAGCGAGCTCTCGGAGCCCCCGTTGTTGATCGCGTACGGCGGGCTGTAGATCCCCGGCGGCGGCACGGGGGAAGCCAGGGGCTTGCCCAGCGCTTTGGGCCCGTTCTCGCACTGGAGCTCGCAGACGAACTTGTTGTTGGGGAGGATGGGGCTGGTGGCGCGGCAGACGTCGCCGGTGCAGTAGTTAGAGACCTGTTTTTGTTTGTTTGAAGAGAAGAGGAGAAGAAAAGTTGGCATTTTTTTTCTTTTTTCGTTCGTTTGACCTCTTCTCCCTCTCTCTATTCTCCTTCTTCTTCCCCCCCTTCTCTTTACCTCGTTCATGTCCAGCCAGATCCCGTCGATCCCCAGCCCTTCCTCGTCGATCACGCTCCGCAGCTGCTCCTGCCACCAGCTCGACGCGTTCGGGTGCATGAAGTCCGGCAGGTGCGACGCCCCGGGCCAGAGCTGCGCGACGTAGGGATGGCCCGTCTGGTCGTTCAAAAAGGCGTTGGCCTTCATGCCGTCGTCGTAGGGCTTGTAACCCTTCCGCACGTGGATGACCGGGTCGAGGATGGGCACCCAGCGCTGGCCGTTGGCGTGGAGCTTGTCGACGAAAGCCCTGGTGCGGGCCTGCGGGAAGCGCTTGCCCAGCGTGAAGTCCTGGTCCTCGTCCTGAGTTTTTTGAAAGTTTTTTTTCCAAGGGCGAGAGAGGGGCGAAAGTGAGTGTTTCGTGGAGCTCTCTTCAGCACCTTCCCTTCTAGATGCCTCTCGAGACTCAAAAACATGCGGAAAGCTCTCTGTTACCATGTACTGCGAGTCGGAGACAAAGGTCTCCAGGGGGATCTTCGCCTCCCTGTACCCGTCGACGGCCGTCTCGCACTCCTCGATCGACTGGTAGCCGTACTTGGACTGCATGAGGCCCAGGGACCAGTAGGGGGGCAGCCAGGGGCGGCCTGGGGCGAGAGAGGGAGGGGGTGGGGGGAGTTGGTTGAGAGGAGAAGAAGAACAAGAGGAAGGAAAAAGTGAGCTTTTTTATTTCGTCAAAAGGAAAAAAAGAAGAAGAAAAAACCTCGACCCCCCCAACAAAAGAAAGAAAGCAAAAGACCAAAAGCAACTCCTCCCAGTCTTTTAACTCACCGGCCACCTGCGTCAGCTGGTCCACCACGTCGTTGGGCGTGGGACCCATGAAGACGTAGAAATCCAAGACCCCACCGATGGCCCGGTAGGTCAGCCGGTCTTCTGATAATGTCACGTCCATCCCGTTGGAATTCATCAAGAGAATCCCGTGGGCCAAGCCTCCAGACCTGACGTCGAGCAGCATCGGCCAGGACCCGTACATGTTTACGCCCGGGTAGGCCGCCGGAGAGTCGTGGTTCCACATGGTGTGGGGCCTCCCGTCCCGAGGCAGGAGCAGGCCCGTGGTGGAGGTGGATTCCCCTAAACCGTAGAGCCTGCTCGAGGGCGGCAAGGCCGAGCTCAGCTCCAGGTATTGGTCTTTCAGCACCAGCCTGGTTCCCGTGGTGTCGAATACCGTAGAATCGGGCCCGGGGGTGAAGTTGGCGCGCTTGATCGCGAAGGAGAAAGGGTCGGCGGCGACATCGACGTCAAAGGCGGGCGTTTTCGAAGTCTTCGACGACAACGGCTGCTCGACCACGTTCCTGAAGATCGAGCGGGGGATCTCCCACCTTCCCGGGGCCGCGATCTTCACCCGCAGGATCGTCTCGGAGACCTGCTCGAAGTCGACCGAGACGTTGTCGAGGTCGGGGCCCAGGGTCGCCGTCTGCGTCGAGACGACCGGCGCGAGCATGGCCGAGCGCGTGATGCCGTTTTCGGAAGAGGAACCTCCTCCCTTCTCGGTCCCCGGGACGATCCGCCAGGTCGAGGCGCAGCGGCCGCAGGTCTCGTCGCAGAAGCCCGCGAACTCGGGCTTGGAGCAGTTGCCCCAGAGGGTCTGTTGTTGAGAGAGAGAGAGAGAGAGAGAGAGAGAGAGAGAGAGAGAGAGAGAGAGAGAGAGAGAGAGAGAGAGAGAGAGAGAGAGAGAGAGAGAGAGAGAGAGAGAGAGAGAGAGAGAGAGA
>Ga0114918_10003031_pt1 | contig 14891 bp, 28 predicted proteins | sample LantaG_FD_87015 | JGI IMG/M metagenome (GOLD analysis project Ga0114918, IMG submission 87015) | Deep subsurface microbial communities from Baltic Sea to uncover new lineages of life (NeLLi) - Landsort_02402 metaG | ecosystem: Environmental > Aquatic > Marine > Oceanic > Sediment | place...
CCGCTTGGCTCCCCTTCCAAAAACTGAGGGAAATTAGAACAACGAATAACTCCAAGAAAATGGAGGTGGTGTGGATTAAGCCATAGTCCGGCTCTAGTCAACGTAACCTCCCATGCTAAAATGCGAGTAACCCTAACCTGAGAGGTAAACAGTGAAAGGGAAGATTCTAGGATACTTTGTTGTGGGAGCGTTGACCGCTCTGGATGGTTTTGTCATCATCGATCCTGGGGAGGCGGGATCAATCACGCGCCTAGGTGCCGTTCAAACCGATGACTATATGTCGGAGGGAATTCACTTCAAGTGGCCCTTCATTGAGAAGGTTGATCGCCTCAATGTGCAAATCAAGAAATTCGAAGCTCCCGATATGGAGGCATCCTCAAAAGATATTCAAATTGTGCGAACAAGTTGCACCGTCAATACAACCACAGCCTTGGCAGTCCATCCGTGTTAACGGTAACAAGGCATTGCGGGCTGTCTTTGATGATAGAATCCACTAGAAAAGTTTTCAGATTCTCCTGACAGACACCTGCGGGCTCCTGGTAGTATTAGGTGAGCAGGCTGGGAACGGTACAGTTTGTTTAACTCTCAATGTGGGCGCATGTTCCTGAGGGGCGAGAAATTCTTGCAAAATTTCTGTGGAGGGTGCGATTCCCTTCGTCTACATATAACTTAGAATGCTGTTTTGGTTTACATCCAAACTTTTATTTTGACAAATACAACTGAAACGTTACTTGTCTAAGTTCTTTTCCTCGTTAGCTTAAAAGTAAAGTGAGACTTTGTTAAAGTCGGGAAGAAGGAGCGTTACCTTCACGAGGAGTTTGACCGAATGCTTTGCAGGATTACATCTTATGGAGACGTTTGTCGGCGGTTCGAATCCGTCCCTGTCCAACTCGTGGGCAGGTAGCTCAGTGGTAGAGCAGCGAAAAAACTTCTTGCTACCTATTTGTCGGTCTTTAATACACGTTCGAATGCTTTACGGGAATACATCTACAAACTGATAATTTATGCGATTTGGGTTCAATTCCCAGACGCCCCATACGAGGGGTGAGTGGTCTTAGTAAAAAACCTACTCTCGTTACCCCTTGTCGAACAATTTTGCCTGCTGGTGTAACAGCAACACACGAGGTTCTGAGCTTCGGACTCTGGGTGCAATTCCTAGGCGGGCAGTCACATAGCTCTATGGGGAAATAGCATCCCGCAAGGTTTTGGTCCTTGAGTCCTCCGAGCGTTACGGAGTAGAGCCGTTAGGAGTTGACTAAATACCCTGGTTTGACAAAGTGTCCAACTAGCCCTATTTAGGCAACTCACTCAAATTTGAAGCCCAACCTAGATGGTAGGGCTTCTTTCGTGTACCATTGGGGTTATGGTTAACATCCGAGAAGCTATAGAGCAGATTCTAAGAGCTAATAGCTTAGATGATGTTGTTAGTAACCTCCTTACAGAGGGCTACAAACCCTATGTTTCTGCCTACAATGATCTATTCGAGATCCACAATCCATCTACTCAAGAACAGATGGCTGTAGATAATCTTAAACGAAATCCAGGTAACTCTAGGAATTGGAAGCCAGTCTTCTATTTAGCTAGCAGACGCATCCCTGAGACAACGTCTAACAGAAACTACATCCAAATAACTTTTAAGCGCCCAAAGACTACTGTAATATCTATTGATGGGCCTATTTCCATACCGTTTATGACAGTTAAACGGTGTGTTGTTACAGGTGTTGACGACAGTGGAGATAAGCTAAAGCTTGAAATTCTTAATTGGACTAGGACACCTTTTCCTCGTGGAAGTGGTGTGTTCCAACTTGACGCTAAAACAGGGAGAGAAATTGAGTCTATTGATGTTATAGACCTCCCTAAAGCTAAGGTAGAAGCTTTAAAGTACAACGCACCACAAGTTAAAGCTAAAGTTGCACCGAGCTACGTTGCGGATGAAGAAGAAGAAGAAGAGGAAACTAACGACGCAACTAAACTACTCCAAACACGCTTAAAATTAGGGCGAAGAGGTCTACAGCGACAAGGATTTATGAAAGTCCTAGCCTTGTTACCGAAGACTGGTAGCTACGGACAAAAAATTCCTGGTGGCGGAAATTGGGTAAAAGTTCACGAGTGGAATAGTGCCGTTGACGACAATCTCTTCACTCATGGTGGAAAAGACGAAGACGCCGATTATGACGAGTATTGGCTTTGTGCAGAGCAGCATGGGGCTCGGCATTACTATTTCCTGGTAGACGGTCAAGATGAAAGTGACGCTATACAAGCCTGGGAAGAAGAGTGGCCTGAGCGAGTGGAAGACCACATAGACGATCCAGACAATGAGGAACACCCAGTTAGCTGGCTGGTGGAAGTCTTAGACTTCGCTCTTGCTAAGAGGCTACCTAACGGTGATTACGAAACACTTGATGGACAGATCATCAAATGGCATAGGATCGAGTAAGATACAATATGATTAACTTCAATGACGCAGTAAGAAGAATATCTATGGGTTCCTCTGTTGACGATGTAGTCAACAGCTTAGTTGAGGCAGAGGTAACTAAAGCCCACCAACACCTAGGTAGGCTCAAGGATAACCTGAGAAAACTAAAGACTCTAGCTGGTAAAGGATTTGAGAGCAGTATCTCAGGAACACCAACACCTAAGCAACTGATGGCAGCTAAGAGTGCCAACAAGCAATTGAAGGATTTAACAGACTACTTCCTAACAAAGCGAATACCTGCCATCCTAGAGATTGTTAGTACAGAGGGTGTTAAGTCTAGAGAGTTTGAAACGATGTGTGATGAAGTCCACGCGATGCTCAATAACCTAGTCAATGCTAATGTGAATGACACCATCACTACCACAGCCATCAAGGCCACTGAGGCAGCAGGGGAATTAGATAAATCTGTGTAGGCACTAGTCGCCCCTGTGTTACACTCCCAGCCCACGGAGGAAACACATGGAAGCATTGCTAGAACAAGTCAAAATCCTATCAGACGACAACAAGCTCGTCTTCTTTCAGAAGTCGATGGAGGATCTCCCCTTTGGCCTCGCTATCCGCCTGGTGCACCAACTAGAGGACGCATGGGACGTTGTGGCTAAGGCTACCGTTCCTGACTTTGGGGGCCAAGCTCCAGAGGAAGATGAAGAGGTTGAGCAGACCGCTTTCGACGTTGTAGTCACAGCAGCAGGCTCATCTCGAATCTCCGCAGTTAAGGCTTCCAGTGGTATTATGAAGTCAACCCTCAAGGAAGCCAACGAGCTTCTTAAAGAGTTCCCTGCTGTAATCCTGACGGGTGTCGCCCTAGATGAAGCCAAGGTTGCCCAAATGGCTCTAGAGGCCACAGGCGCCACTGTGATTATCCGATGAGCCCTGTGGGAGAGACGTTTGAGCTATTCAAACCTCGACCGTCTCTCCCACCCAGAGATTACATCTACTCTGTAATGATGGCCCGCTCTAAAGAGCTAGGAGGTACGCATGAGAGACACCGACCTAAGGACCCTGAAAAGGGAACTAGATCAAGACCCAGATAATGTTGAACTTCGTAAGAGATGGCTTACCGCTACTGCTCGCTCGTCAAACGTGAGTAATGTTGTAGCCTACTTCAAGGTAAAGCAGGGTGAAAAGTGGTTTTCTAACAGCTACCCACCAAGCTTCGTTACCTCTGCTGGTACACGATTTAAGACAGAGGCTGCTGCAATGAAAGCCTCACTTACTTACGTTCAACGTAGGTCTAGAAGGATAGCTTTGGAAACGTCAGTTGCTATTGTTTGGTTTGAAGTACACACATTAGAGACTCACTCAAACACTATCGACCTAGTAACTGAGGCACACAAGTTAGAACTTTCTACTATACGAGATCGCCAAGAGTCTCTAGCTAAGCAAGTGGCACTTCTGAAGAAGGAAGAAGAAGCTATTCTTAGTAAAGCAGGAGCTTCTTTGAAAGAACAGGTTACTGCTTCGGTTGAGAAGACCCTACCTAAAAAGAAGAGAGCTACTAAGAAGAAGGCTACTCTCCTCACGGACTCCCTTGACCTTGAGTGGTAAAAAGCCAGCACTGTGGCACGTCTGTAGGACGTGTAAAGGAACAGGCATCTTGATGTTTCAGCATCACGAACTTACCTGCAAAATGTGTAACGGGTTCGGGGGTAAGATTCAGTTTGTTACGCCGAGTGAGATGCATGTTTGGTGTAAGAAGGAGTTAGCTAAGTGAGTAAGCTGGATACTTACGCACAGCTAGATAAGGTTAGGTACTTGGTAAGGATAGACGACAGCAACCATCTTCCTACGTCTGTTGCTGTTAACATCGCACTTAACATACTTTGTGACATCATTGTAGATCTCACTACCCCTGACTGCCTTTTCTGCGACTCTGGGAAACTCGGTGACAGTCCCTCCCAGGACACCAGTAAGTAGAGCACACGGGTCAGCGGGGACGTTAGAGGAGTCTCACCAGGTTGTAACCCTGGCACAATGATACACAGTAGGTGCAAATCCTATCTGACCCATTAACTAAGCCCAGTCTTTATGATTGGGCTTAGTTTGTGTTATACTAGGCCATGAGTAAACCATCTGAGAAGTATCTATTAACACAACGTCTGTTCACTTTCTTTGATGAGTGGCTCTTTTACGCGCTCCTAATTTACCTATATGTCAACGGGTACACTCTATTCATTCCAGCAATGCTTGTGGGTGGTGTGATGATAGCCATATCCTACTACAGACTGTGGAAGATGGAGGACGAGGTCTTCTCAGACGCCTAGGCGGCTCCTTCAACGCACTGAATTGGTGCTTTTATCCCCTTTCCACCCTGCTAGTATGTAGGAACTACAAGGAGACCACCAAATGCACAACACACCACAAGCGTTCAAGTTGCCTGATGTCTATGGGTCTACTGGCGGGGAGTTGCACCCTGAGAGAATACAAGCTGTCTCAGAGGCCCTCAGTCGCTATGGGAGCGACTCTGAGACACCAAGTGACCGAGTGCTCCTTTGGTTTGACTGTGCTCTCAATGCCTCTCTAGTAGCTTTGGGTAAGAGGGAGCACGATGATGTCTGTAACTGCGAGTGCTGCAAGTACGCTGCAATCACTATTAAGTTCCACGAGGACCAAGTAGCTCACTTCAAAAATGATGCCAAGACTTGGTGCGGGGAGTACGTTAAGGCACTAGCCGCCCTCAATAAGGAACAGGCCACTAACAAGTCTACTAAGAAAGCTAAGTCCTCTTTCTTTAAGAGGTTATTTGGTGGATGACGTTGACGAGGTAACGAAGCAAACTGCAAAAGACGTTGAAGCGGCTGACTTTTACGGGTGGAATGATGGTTACGTTGGTAAACAACCGCACATAACGGACAATACTTACGCTTATGCCTACATGGCAGGCTACTTCAGAGGACGCGGACAACGTGTGCCACAATGGGTTCCTATTTGGACCCAGAAAGAGTTTGTCTTTTGATTGGCAAGCAGATTTCTGATATCCCTTTCTCATATCTTAAGCTTAGAGATAGAGTTGAGTGTCTTGGGGTGGAGGGGGCTATTACCAAACTAGTATATTCCACTTCTGACGTATGGAATAAAACTTACAATATTACTGTTAAATGGGATACCGGAAACACTAACACACACGTACATAGGACTATGGTAAGTATAAAATACTTAGGTCAGTTACTCAAACAAGCGGAGTTCAACTTTTACGAGTAGACAGCTACGGATTACCCCTTTTAGTGTGTTAAAACTTGGAGATAAGGTTTACTGGCGGCAGGCTCTATGTAATGTTTACGGAGAGATAGTGGTTAAAGACTTTGTTTCTCAGTATATTACCATCAAGTGGGATTTCTGGGGTGAAAGAGGAAGAGGGGGTCTACCAAGTATTACGGAATACCTGCACCCTTTTGGAATTAATGATACTGTCTACTACCTAACAACCGTCTTCACGCAGAAGGAATTCAGTTTTGATGGAATGTGACAGTGCCATAGTGCTGCTGAGTATGTTAGAGTAGTTACACACAACAACGGGGTGTAGTCTCGGAGCGAGACGTTGGCTTTGGGAGCCAAAGGCGGCAAGTGCGACTCTTGTCACCCCGATCAACAAAAACTCTCTGAGGTATGTTATACTCCTGTTCGCGCAGCAGAAGGAGTCAACAGATGAGAAAAAGTTCATTGCTTACTACCGAGCAAATGGAGGATCTTACAACAAATAGGCTCCTCGCTTACAAAAATAGGCTCTATAAGGTTCACGAACATGAACATTGGTCCTGCCCAGATGGCAACCAGTGGCACGTAACTAAAGAGAGTCCTGAGTGGAAAGCTGCGGTAGCATCCGCTAAAGCTATCCTTGCGAAGCGGGAGAATGTGGCTAAGTAATGACAGCTACCGGTAAGCTTACAATGACTGAGCTTGAAGCTCGTTACCTTAGTGGTGGTGAGAGGGCCATTAAGGACTACTACCGTAAGTTTCCTGTGCTGGTTATCTTGCCTGATGGACGTGGTTACAGTGCAGTTACTTGGACACCCCACGCCACAGAGAGCGTTATTAATCCTTATGTAGCTAGTCCGTCTACTCCGTCCTCTGGGGAGATAGACCCAGCACACTCTGTGGAGATCCCTAAGTTCCCTCCTGGGGCTGTAGTAGCGCCTATAACAGGCTCTAACTTAAAGCAGTTTCTAGTTGGTGTTGGGCGATTATGTACAAACGACATCCAACTACAGCACAAGTCTGTATCTAGAAACCACGCCAGGTTCGATTTCAGCACAGGAAGATGCGTCATTGAGGACCTAAACTCCAAAAATGGCACCCATGTTGATGGGCTGCACCTTCTACCTGGTAGGCACTATTTGATGACACCATACAGAGAAGTTAGGTTTGGGGAGGTGCAAACAATGTTCTTAGACTGCCAAGCATTACTAGATGTTTGTCAGCTAAGCTAAGTTAGAAAGTGTTGGATTAAACAATACAAATAGACGAGGTAGTGCTATCCTTGAAAGGTGACGCAAAAAAGAACGATTAGGATAATCAAAGGCGTTGGACCTGGCTTAAGCACCAGACAGTTAGAAGAAGTTAGCCTGCGCCTCCTCCTGTCACGCATTAGAGGTGCTGAGCCTCAGATTAGCTTTAACTTCGTCCAACGCCTTCTAGATGAATTAATCCTACGTCGGCATGATGATGTAAAACAGGTTAATGATATGGATAAGCTCCTAGAAGACACGCTGCTGGTTCCTGACTCTGACGTAGAGTGGACAGAGGGTTCAGACGATGTATACCCTAGCTCCGCTGATAGTCTTGATGAGGCGTCTTACGTAGCGCTAGCTTGCCCTGAAGAGTGGGATCCAACAGACTCATTTGACCTTAGGTCTTTAGAGTATTCAGACTTAGAAACTACCGATGAAGAAGTGGGAACTGCGGAAGACGAAGAGGTTTACGTAGAGCCTGTTAAAACGAAACGCACCGCAGTATTAGCCTACAGCAAACCACGACACAGTATGTGGTCTTCCATAAGTCCTTTAAGAGTTTTAACTATTTCAGTCCTCGTAGCCTTAACGATGGCGTGCGGTGTGTTGGTCATGGGGTGCAACCACCACGATCCTAAGCTGGCAATAGAGCCAGAAGCTGTTGATTCAGTTGGTGGTGTCTTTCTCAACTACAAGGATCTTAACGACAATCCAGTTGATCTGGATTTGAAGCGTAGAGGAGACATACTAGCTGCAGCCGTCATTATGATTGAAGCCTTCAAAGCGGACCACAACGGTAGAATGTCTAGAGTATGGGTGTGCGACGTTTACGTTGGAGCTACGCCCGCTGACAACCCGAGCTATGTTCCTTGTGGAATAGTAAACGGTGGAGGCTGCTTCAATTACGACACCCACATAATGAAAGTTAATGGTGGTGACTGTGACAACGTTCCATATATTTATCACGAGTTGACACACGCTCTCTTAGAAGAGGATGGAGAAGACCGTATTTCCAACAACGGACACCAGGGGCCACAATGGGTGCTATCTAGTCAACGCACCTATGACCTACGCAATCAGATATGTGCCAGTAGAGCACCGGCTCCTGTTTTAACAACGTATCCACCATTGGCTATGCCTAGATGACGCAAGATAGATATCTTGAAGGAGCTAAGGTTGGCGACTGGTTTAGGTGGACCGGGATCTATGCCGACAATAGTATTTGTGAGATTACCAGATTTAGTGATAATGGAATAAGGGTGTCATACATTCACGTTGCTGGTTCACGTAAAGGTAGAAGAGGGTTTACCTCACTACCACAAGACATCGAGCTTCTTTTAGAACTTAAGCAGTTAGAGTTGCCAACATCAGATGGCTGTTCCACCTTTTGAAAATAATCGGCGGTTGACAGCCCAGGCCAAGTGTGGTGTAGTAAAGATTACTGAGGATCCGTGGTGTAACAGTAGCACGTGAGACTGAAGATCTCATTGCGGGGGTGCAAATCCCTCCGGGTCCATAAACAAAGGCGATGTATGAAGAACTGTTTTATGCTTTTTGTTATGTTAATGCTGTTCATTCTAGGACTGTTAGCAGGCTGCGTAGGTTCTTCAGTACCGCACAACCCAATGAGGGGACACTCAAGGAAAGCACCACTATCTATCTACAAGACACCTAGCAGCACAGTGGCTCCAGTTGTCACCTTAGGTTCTGTAAAGAAGAAAGAACAAAAGAAGCTAGACAGGCTCTACGGGCCTATATGAGTATAGACGCCGCTACTATTAGAGAGTTAATCTTTGATCTTTTGATAGAGCCTGTTGATTTATTAGGCTCACTTGAGTTAAACAAGCACGACACAGGACTCTCAATGGTTAATGGTGTTATAAAGATAGAGGTTGACGACAAAGTTTACGAAGTTAAAGTAGTAGAAATAGCTTAAAAGCTAACAACTTGGGCCATTGGTGAATTAGTATCATACCTCCTTTACACGGAGATGTGGGGGGAGCGTAACCCTCATGGCCTATATGTCAAACAAGTCAAAATGGGCTGTTCAGGTTACTAACTGCCAAGAGGATGTAATGTCGTTGAAATCTACCCATTCTTTAGCTGGACATATTGCTCTTGAAGTGGTTTCTTGGCTCATAGTGCTTGTAGTGTTGCTTGGGCTACTACTAGCAAAGATGTTTAGGTATATCTAATGGCGTGGTGGTGGCCCTTTTCTAAGAAGAAGTTAAGAGAAGTTCCTGCACAATGGCTGGCCCACTCAGAGTTAGCCGCACAGTTCTTTTGGATGCACCGTTATGAACAGTTTAAGGTTTTAGATTACCTGAACGTACCTGCTGGACAACAAGCAGCCATTCATTCAGCAATGGACCCATTTGACGATGTAACTTTGTTACTAGAGACTCGAATACCACCGACAATACCTATGTCTTCTGAAACCTTCATGGACAAGCTACGTGTAACACAGCTAGTTGGAAGAGGGGCTACAGCAGTAGCAGTCCTTCAGAATATATTTAACAACACAAGTACAACAAAGGCTTATACGCAAGAGGTAGAAAAGTGGCCTGTTGCTCTAAAAAAGTAGACAGGTGGCGGTCAGTAGACCGTCAAGTAACTATGAAAAGAGAATTGGGAAGTATCCGGTTGGATGAGGAGCTTGTCTTGAAAACAAGTAAGGCACGCGAGTGTTTTGGGGGTTCGAATCCCTCACTTTCCGTACATCAGTATAGCTTTATTCCATCTCAAGATGGAGGGCATCAGCTAACCAGACTCGCTGCCGCCCAAGCCTCCAAAAAGGTCTGGGGCTCAGAAGGTAATCTACCGCTAGCCACCCCACAAAACGATAAACCAGAAGAGCCCCGGAGAAATTCGGGGCTTTTTCGCATCTATAAGGAGACCCCTTTGAGCCCAGCCTCTCCACAAGCTAAGCCGACAACCAGCCCGCAAGTGGCTTTTGAACAGATGCTGTCACAAGCATTTAACTTACACCAAGAAATCCAACAAAAGACCGCTGAGACTATGTTAGTCTTGCGGGTAATGGCTTTGGCCAAGAAGGATGTTAACCATGCCTAGAACTACTACAATCGTTACAACAACAGAACTCCTTGAAGGACTTGATAGTCTAAAGGGAACTCCACCAGAACAGCTTAAGAAGCTACTACACGCGCACGTAGATAGTTTAGTAGACAATCTGAATTTACCAGCGAAGATGAAGCACTTCGATGAATTTGTGTTGTCAACGGGTATCACTCCTGGGTTTGCTCCTATCCAAGGACTGCTTAGTCCACCCACACCCATCTGGTAACCTGTAACCACTAGAAGCCTTTAAGTAGCCCTAGGTAGTTCCTTTTACCTAGGGCTACCTTTGTGTATACTCCAATTATGAAGCTATGGAACCACTTAGTTGAAGGTAAGAGATTATCTCGTCAAGAGCAAAGAGCCCGCTTAGCCGATAAAGATATTGATGATTACGTCACAGATAAACCAATTCGAAAGTCCTGGCCGCGTTTCTTGGACGCCACTGAAGCTATAGATGATAGTAGGGTGTACAACGACTACAAAAAAGCTATGGGAGGTTTGGTTAAAAGTTCAGGGCGTAAAGGCTCAGAGCTTGATCGAGACTCATTTGAGGACTGGTTAGCTGTCGCTACTATTTTCGGAGGACCAGACCTGGGTTGGGTTATTGGACACACCCGACAAGGTGTGTTTATTCCATCTCATTTTGCCCCTCAAGGCACAAGAAAAGGGTATTTCTTAGTTAAAGCGCTGGGCGATGAAACAACACCAGTAGTGGTGGCTGTTACACCTGACCTAGGAGATCAATTACGAAAGGCTGGATGGGAACGCGCACCAATAACTAACTTTGTTGGTAACTTTCGCGGCACTAAGGTTAATAAAGAGGTATGGTCTAATAGGGCCGCACGGAACAAAATTAAAGAATTTGTAAGGTTATGATGTTGCGATGGAACCACTTAGTAGAGGCTCGTGTAGAGCGTTACAGGGAACTGCAACGTGAAGCGCGCTCTCACCCTACACCAGACAACATCATCTCTTATTTTCAAGCACTACGTCGCACTAAACAGGCACCAGACCTTTCAGTGATGCCAAAGACTGAAAGAGGTTTAGCTTCCTTCATATCGGACCTGTGGCGCTCTAAAGAGCTTGCCCTAGTATTCAATGATAACTTTGATTTTGGTAATCCAGGTACCCATGACGCTGCTATTGGTGTAGATTTCCTATCTAATGTTCTCTCACTAGCCCACGATAAGGTCATCAGAGGTGTTAAATTCACTCAATTCTTCAGGTTTGTGCGCAACTGGTTACGTAAGCATGGAGAAGATAGACGCTGGGGTAGGAGTTCTGCAAACACACCACTAGAGCAGTGGGTAGCCTCCCAAGATCCTGAGGAAACGTTTGAGTACAATGTAGACGGAAACATCTGTAGGCACCAAGGCATTCCGTTTCCGAGCAGCATTGGCGACCACTATGGTGGAGCGGGTGCTTACGGAATGCATTTTGGTGAGTTGGTAGCTCTAGGTGATAACATCAACGAAGGGGCAGTATACAGACTCGAAGGGACAGGACTGATTTACAACTTTGCGATGTACCCTAATGAGAACTCACTACTACTCGCTTGGGAGGAGTTAGTAACTGACTGGGTGCCTGATGAGGATGATGACGAGGATGATGACACCTACAATGACTTTATGTTCCCAGAAGATCATCCTCCTGACGAGATGGATAACGCTTGGAACCACAGGGATAATTAAGCTATGAAACCTTGGCACCACCTAATAGAGTCTGATGAGAAATTCCGTGCCGCTCAGAGGGCTTGGCAAGACAACCCGTCTGAGGAAAACCTCGATGAATACATCAGAATGGCTAGGAGATACGGAGAGCGTGAACTAGCGGATACAATGGAAGCAACACAGCTACTCAGTAACAGAACAGCAAAGATGTTCTGGAACAGGCCCGACGCAATAGACCTAAAGCTTATTACAGACCACTTCAGTTTAGCGCAAATAAGAACAATGCTAGACGCTCCTAATGTAAACAGGGTTAACGCATTGTTTTACAATGGGGTTGGCGAGGTTTACCACGGTAATCTTACAATGGCTAGTGGCGCTCCACAGACTTGGAGAGTTACAGGACAACTTAAGGTTTGGAAAACCAGGCCAACCGAGTTTAGAATCCCTATTAAGTACGGGATGTATACCAATTATAACAGTGGCTATATAACCCACGACAACGCTAACGAGTTTTATAGGGATGAGCGTGACGCTAGGAACCATAACTGATGCAAAACTGGTCCTACTTAGTAGAAGCGAGGGACGTAAACATACGTGAGCTAGAACTCCAAGCACGTAGAGGAACCCCTGAAGCCTTTAAGTAGCCCTAGGTAGTTCCTTTTACCTAGGGCTACCTTTGTGTATACTCCAGTTATGAAGCGATGGAACCACTTAGTAGAATCTAGAGGAGGTGACGTAGATTTACGTGCCCTTGCCCGTAAAGTACACACTGCGGACTTAGAGGCAAAGATAGACTACCTAGTAGCTGTAAACAGGCGTGGTGAAACACCAAACTTAACTATTTTCAATAGAGATGCTGATATTGGTAAGCTAGTAGCCTATCTGTGGAAAACTAAGTCTTTCGACATCATTTTTAACGACTATTACCCCTTTGGCTACCCTGGTCAGCCTAACGCAACTGCAGGTGTTAGATTTCTAGCAGGTGCTCTGAGATTAGTTCATGTAAGTAGATTTGTTAGCGGTGTTAGGCTCTCTACTTTCTTTAAGTATGTGCAAAAGTGGCTTAGTAAACACAGGCAAGCTAATAGTTTTGGAAGATCGATGGGGAACACACCCCTAGAATCTTTCATACGTAACGGCGAAGAAGACGCTGGAATGACAATTAATGGAGATGGTTGGGCTGGTCTGCACGAGGGGCTGTGGTTCCCTACACCTAATGAAGCAGAGTCATATGGATTTCATTATGGGGAGCTTGTTAGGATAGGCTCCCACATAAACGGAGGAGCTATCTACATGCAGTCAGGAGACGGTGTAGTAAGAGAACTAGAGCTTTTCACTACCCCAGAAGCTAGAGATCGTATGTGGGCTGAGTGGGAGGCAGAAGCTGATGACCAGATCGCACAGGCAGAAGCTGATGAGGATGAATACCTTTTTCCTCGTGACCATCCTTACGATGAGATGGATAACCCAACCCCTCGTGGTTACGATTACTAGGTAAATTATGCACCGTTGGAACCACTTAGTCGAATCTGCAGACTTACAGCTTAGAGAGCTTGAAAGAGCTTACACCGAGTCTCCTAACCTAGAGACTCTGGAAGCTTACCTAACTACCGCCCAGCGATACTCTAGGTTTGATATAGTTAGGCAGTTGAACAACGACAAGCGTGAATTAGAGAGACTGGCTACCCTTCCAAAAGGTATGACGCAGTCTACTATTACACGCATGCGTAACGACAACACCCCAAATAGAGTTAACGCAGCACTAGTAATAGATCACGGAACTGTCTTGTATCATCGCACTAATGTAAACAGGGATGGTTCCCCTCAAAGGTGGCGGGTTACAGGTATGGTGAAATTCTGGAAAACAAGGCCAACACACTTTAAGATCCCTGTAAAGAATGGCATGTATGATAGTGACTATGTAACACATGAGAACGCTGATGAGTTTTCGTTAGATGAGAACGATGCAAGGCGCTGAAGCCGATAGTAAGGCAGCAAGCTTAATGCTTTTCCACGAGCCTATGATCCATCTCAAGGGAAAAGACAAGCTCACGTGCCCTGTTGTGATCTCACAAGACGATCTAGACGGGCTATACGCCCTCACAACGTGGCTTGAGGGGTATATTGCAAATGACCCAGGAGGTGCCGGTGTGCCTGGGCAGTATGAGCTTCTTATGCTATACAGGAGGCTGAGGGCAGCGAGTATTTCGCAGTCCAAGAAAAACGGCTAATCAAACAGGTAGCTTAGGACTGCTTCAGCCGAAGCGCCACGTAAGATATCGAAGATAACTGACTCAACCATAGATGTTTCGGCCACCTTAGTATACACGGTTAGTGTGTTATCTCGTCCTTTGTCCCCCCACCAGTTTGCGTCTGCTCCGGTATCTACAAGCCTAGCTTGCCCGATGTAATGATAGTTTTCCTTTAGATACGCGTTGTGCGTGTTGTGGAGGTACTGGCTGTCCATCATTAGGAACAACATGCTTCCCTTAGGTAAGTCCATTGCTATTGTAGGAAGACCTTGAGGAGGCCAACTCATAACAACGTTGACTGGCGTACCTATCTTAGCGAAGCGGTAAGCTAGGGCTGCTGCGTTCTTTCTACCAACCTTTCCGTAAGCTATTTTAAGGCCCCATTCACCCTTTGGTGAAATGTCTTTATCTGTGGCGAATACTTTTAGACCTTGGCGTCTTAGAGACTCTGCTACGTAACCTGTGCCTGCAAGAACATCGTGAATTGGACCTGATAGTTTCTGGCTCTTGATTAAGCTCACAGCTTCACGAGTCATTAACGTCCAGCCAATGTAGCGCTGGACAACTTTCTTGAATAGTTCTGGGCTATAAGGCCACTTACTGTCTCTGTAAGTGTTATCAGCCTTTTCTTTGACTTCGTTGAGGCGCTTCCTTACTACAGTAGCTGACAAGCTTCCGTAATCAACAGCATCGTCTAGGAACTTCTGTACGAAGTCGGGAGCGTGGCCTTTGAACGTTGCTGGCTTAAGGGCAGCGTCTACCTCTTTACTGTCTTCCTCATTCCATCCTTCCTCACCCCAATTCTTACGACGTTGTGCGTTCTTCCCCACATCATCACGGATTCTGATGTAATCACGAACAGGTTTTGATTGGCCTCTTCTCATGCAGTTACTATGGCTCTTGGATTTAGGTTAAACAACCGGACGTTTTGGGGTGACACTTTTCCCCTAAAGCACGGTATATTGGA
>Ga0114918_10003032_pt1 | contig 14890 bp, 11 predicted proteins | sample LantaG_FD_87015 | JGI IMG/M metagenome (GOLD analysis project Ga0114918, IMG submission 87015) | Deep subsurface microbial communities from Baltic Sea to uncover new lineages of life (NeLLi) - Landsort_02402 metaG | ecosystem: Environmental > Aquatic > Marine > Oceanic > Sediment | place...
ATGGGTTCTCGCGTTGCCCGGTGCGTGTTGCCCCCGGTGTGTGTTGCCCCCGGTGTAATCACCGGGGGCTAAAGCCACAAAGGCTCAAACCATGTCGCCGGTGGAGAAGTCGTAGGTCCAGGGCAAGGCGACGGGCTGCCAGTCGAGGAGTTCGTCGGGCCTGAAGAACAGGTTGATCTCCTCCTCGGCGGCTTCGGGCGAGTCGCTGCCGTGGACCAGGTTGAACCGGTTCGAGACGCCGAAGTCGCCGCGTATCGTCCCCGGTTCGGCCTCGGGGCCGAACGTCGCGCCCATCATCTTGCGGACGAGGGCGACGGCGCCCTTGCCCTCAAGCACGACAAAGACCACGGGGGCGCTCGTGACGAATCGGATGAGCGGCTCGTAGAAATCCTTGCCCTTGTGCCGGGCGTAGTGGCGCCGGGCCGTCTCGCGGTCGAGCATCGCCATCTTCAGGGCAAGGATCTTCAGGCCCTTGGCCTCGAAGCGTGCGAGGATGCGGCCGAGGAGACCGCGATGGACGGCATCGGGCTTGAGCATAACGAGGGTTCGCTGCACTTGGTCGATCTCCTCCCTGATAAGGTGTCCCGCCGCTCCCGCGGCGGGCTCGTACCGGGCGTCGCAGGGGCTGCCGTCGAACATCTTCGTGCCACGCCGCAGCAATTATGTCACACCTTAACGCCAAAGGAAAGATGTCACACCCAATTTGGCAGGGCGGGCACGACCTGTGGCTCTGCCACCGGCCTGGCGAAGAAGAAGCCCCTGGGGGCAGCCAGGGGCTCATTCGTACGGCTTAGATTGTGCGGTTCAGCCCTGCGGGCACGAACCGTTCGGAGTTAACGTTTGCGTCTGAGCAGCACGCCCACGCCGGCCAGGGCAAGCAGCGAAAGCGTGCCAGGCTCAGGCATGGCCACCCCCTCCGGCAACACCCAGTTGGTGGCGTTCACGAGCAGCGTCTGGAAGTCCTCGCTTTCCACGGTCGTATTGCCGATCAGGCAGTTGAAGGAAATGACTTTGCCGCCGTGGTCGCCGACTTCCCAGCCGACCAGGCCGCCGCCCGAGGGCGAACCGTCGTAGAAGACGGTTGCCCCGGCTTTTGCGCCCAGCCTCGTCCCGGCGTGATTGCTCTTGTCGGTCGCGGTAAAGACGACATTGCGCGGGACCCCGCCGCCGTCAAGGAGACCGGCGTTGATGATCGGATCGGGCGTCACCGGCACATACGTCTGGGCCGGGGGGATCGCAACGGTAGACCCCTTCGTGGCCGGCAGAACCGTGTACAACGTGCTGTTTACTGATGCTGCGGTCCAGATGAGCCACTCAGCCGTGACCAGCCCGCCGCCGTCCTCCACAAAAGCCTTCAGATTGTCCTCCCCAAGCGAAGGAAGAACGGGCGGGAGCAAACGGCAGCCGACGTTCAGAACGACGGCGTCGTAGCCGGTCAGATCCACCGTTCCGTCAAAATCCGCGGGCTTTACGCCAACCGTGACCGTCGCGCCCATGGATTCAAACAGAGCCGCTACCGTCGCGACGGCAGGGGCTTCGTCCGTGGCCGCGGTCATATAGATCATGGCCCCGGAAACGGGGCCCCCGAGTACGAGAATCCCCCCAAACAGCGCCAGCACCACCAGTGCCCTGGCTCCCATCTTAGACCCCCTTCTAGGGCAAAACCCCAACTTGCTGCGCACCCTCGAACACGCTTGGCAATGTGCCTTCCCGGCCCCAAAAACCGGGATTCGGAGAGTACGCTCCACGCACCCAGGTGTCTGCTCTCCCGGCGCAGGAACGCCCCGGGTGCAGCAATACAACCTTAGTACTACCGAGTACCTCCCCCGAGTCCCGCAAGTATACCTCAAGAATCGGAAAAGTCAAACGGAGACGGGATTTTTCGGAGAAAAAACACCTCCTGGCCGCGCCCCAGGCACCAGAACCACGGCAAGGCGGCCCGAGGCGCCGGTTCACGCTGTGGTCCAGGTATGCAGAAGTGGGAAGAAGTCACATTCCAGTCGGACTACAAGAAGCCGGCGGGGCCGCAGTTGACAGACGCTACGGACACGCCTTGCGGGCAAGTAAGCAGACGCGGTAAACGGCCAACGGCGGATAGATGGGCAGCCGAATCCACAGCCATTCAAGGTACCGCACGACGGGCAGCATGCTGGTAGGCCGCGCGACCCGCACAATCTGAAACCCGCACGTCTTCAACGCGCCCACGACCTCCTCAACCGTGCGGACGCGGATATGACCGACCGGATTCTTGAGGATGAAGTTGCGGTGTTTCATCCGTTCGATCCAATGCTTGCGGTTGGGCGAGTACACGAAAAGGAGTCCCCCCGGTTTCAGCAGCCGCCAGGCTTCCCGCAGCAGGCCGAGCATCGTCTCGTCGTGCACGTGCTCGATAAGGTCGCAGCAGGTGACTTTGTCGAAACCGTTGGATTCCAGGTGCTCGCAATGGGCCGCATCGCAGGCCGTGAAGCGGACCGTGAGGCCCCGGCAACGGCGGCGTGCGACGGCAACGGCGGCTTCGGCCAGGTCCACCCCCTCGACGGATGCGCCGCATTCGGCCAGATGTTTGCTGACGACTCCTGCTCCGGAACCCATGTCGAGGACGCGCTCGTCGGACTGAACGGCGAGCATCTCATCGAGCCATCGCATCCGCCATCGGTGGCTCAACCAGTTGTGTTCTTCCTGCGAGGCGATATGCTCGTAATAAGCCTCGTCGTACGATTCGTATGGAAACTGTTTTTCCTTCAAGCCTTGCTTCCCTTTGGGTGAATCCAAGTGCCGCCTGGACCGCCGGCGGCGCTCCTTCCTGAACGGCGCCGGTTTTGGGCTTCGCCTGCGCGCTCGTAAAGCACGAGCGGCCCAAAGCGTTTGGATACCTCTAGGAACAGCCCCGTTGCCTCCAGGCACCGCCTTGCCGGTCCGCTCCAATCCCCGCGGTCGCTCGGTACGACAACGAAGCGGTAGGGTCCGGCGGCGGCAGCCTTTGCGAACTCCTCGGGCGCCAGATCGTGCAGGTGCATGCAGGTCGTACCTTTCCACTGCAACCGCGTCCGGGCCGGCAGACGGGACAGGTAGTGGATGATCGACGAATTGGGCGTAAGGACCTCGCCGGTTTCGGGCGCACCCTGCCCTGCAAGATACTCGCCGACGTCGAGAGACGGCTTCCACTTGCCGCCCTCAAACACCGCGTAGAAGTCCGGATGACGCATCCAGTAGATTTCGCGGGCGATTCTCGGGGCGCTGATGGCCACGCAGATCACAACAACGACCGTGACGGGCCACTTGGCCGGCGGGACCTTCGTTTCGCCGGCGCCGTCCGGCGGTTCCGGCGGCGGTCTCAGCCACGCCGTTAGCGTGCCAACACCGAGCAGCAAACTGTAAGCCAGAATAGGCATGATCGGCAGGAAGTACCGTGGAGCGATCGAACTGGGATGCCGCGCTACGAGAACTCCCACGTACAGAACAAGGGGCAATAGAACCACGTGCTGCCGGTGGCGCCACGCCGCGTAAAGCCCGACCAAAATGATTGCGGTCAACGCCAGGTCAAACCCGTGGAGTTTCTGGCCAACCATGCTGCCGCACACCGCCGACGGGAAGCGCGCGAGGCTCCGGCCGATGTCGACCAAGAACACCCATTGCGTCCATCTGCCGGGGTTCAACGTCTTGAGATGATCGACGGTCCCGAGGTCCGAAAGCGGTCGCAGCAGGAGCAGCCATATCAGAAACGCCGCCACGAACGGCACCGCCGCCATGAGGGCGGCCGCCAGGCGCCGACCGTATCCCTTTTCTCGAAAGTCCACCACCGTGGCTGCCATGAGTCCGCCGAAAAAGGCGAGCCCCGGCAAACGTGTGTACGTGGCCGCCGCCAGGGAAACTGCCCCGACAAGGTACCACGCCCCGTGTCCCCGGCGACCGCGAAGAAACCCGTAAATGCCCAGGAGAACGAAGAACGTAAACGGCACATCCGTCAGGATCCGGTGCGACTCGGTGAAAAGGCGGGCCGAGAACCCAACGATGAGCAGCGCCGCCGGCGCCAGCCCGACCCGTATCCGTTGCGGCAGGTCGGACGACAGATGCCGCACGGTCAGCCAGGTCATCAGTGCGACGCCGCAGCCGAACAGGCTCATCACGAGATTGATCAGCCAGTAGTGCGACCCGACCAAGAGGCGGCACCCGGCGATCATCAACGGGACAGCGGGCGGAAGCCCCCAGACCTGCCGGCCTGCCAGCGCCATACCTCGGCCTTCAGCCAGGCTTCGGCCGAGCGACAAATACAGGCCGGAGTCCCGCTTGACCGCCCAACGGTCGTTCAGGGCGGCAAGGTGAAGGGCCAGGAGTATTGCGACGATCAGGATGACGGTTCGTCGGCCCATCCAGCACTCCATCCGGCACGGTCATTACGGAGCCCACTGTGCACATGGTCATGGGGCCGCAGAGGTGCGTCAAGTGAAATCATCGGTTGCAGGCCATGCGGCGGCGCCCGCCGTCGTGTGGGCAAGAACTCCACATATGTGTGATCTAACCGGCCGGCCCGGGGTCCGTGAACCTGGATTTCAGCAACAGGACGCCGCAGGCGCCCGCGCCAACTTCGACGAGTGTTTGGATGATGCGGACGCCGGCGGCGACCAGTGCCGCCAGTCCGGGACCGACGAGGGGTCCGAGAACCGCCAGGTAAATGCCTTCGCGAACCCCGATCCCCGCCGGCGCGAAAAAGGCAAGCAGGCCGGTGACCGAAGCGCAGGCCGACACGGCAACGAACACAGGGTATTGGGCGGTGGGCACGTCTGTCACCGACCGCGCCACCGCCCAGACGGCCAGCCCAAGGAGCCCGTACCGCAGGAAGCCCAACAGGACGGCCGCCATCAGCCGGCCGCTGGACGGCTTTACCCGTATCGTCTCTCGCTTCAATCGGACCATCGCAACGTTTACCAGGCGGACGAAAACCCGCGGATGCAAACAAGTCAGGCCGATGAGAATGACGAGGACGGCCCAAGCCCATCCGGCGGGGAGCACCGCACGGACCGATTCCATTAGCAGCAACGGGGCTGAGACAACGAGCCCGATGACGACGGTCAGCATAATCATGAGAAGTGGCGTGCCGGCCGCCACCGGCATGGGGATGCCCAGCCGCGCCAGCATCACCGCGCCTCCGGCAACGGTCGCCACTTTGCCCGGCAGGTACTTGCCAAGCGTGGCCGTCCAATATACCGCGCTGCTTCGGACCAGGCCGATCGGCTTGCCGAAAGCCGCCAGGACCATGGAGTAGGCGACCCCGGCGACAAGGTGCTGAGCCAGAAGGCAGAAGACGCCGACGGCGAGCGGGGCCGGGGCAAGCCGGAGTTCGTCCCAGGCGATTCCGCGCGCGCTCGCAATCAGATACCGTCCGACGAAGAACAGGACGAGGCCGGTCAGAAGGAGATAGATCAACTTCCGCAGCCAACCCCACCGCTTGACGGTCGAAGGGAAAGCCGCGGTCCCGGGACCGTCGGCACGATCTGGATCCGGTTTTCCTGTCACGGAGTCCTCACTGGAAACAGGGCGCAGAACTCAGTTTCAGCGCTGGTACCCATAAGACTCCATCAACTCGCCGCAATGGGCGTAAACCCGTTCGAGGAGTTCCGGATCCCATTGCTGCCACGCCGGGAGGACCTGCCGCGAACTGGCGTTCAGGGGGTGCTCACGCGCCTGGGTCACGAGTTCGGGGTTCTCGGGCAGACCAACCCACTGCGCCAACTGCCGAAGGCCGGGCCCATGGGCGGCGAAAAGGTCCTCGAACCGCAAGCGGACATACCGGTCGCCGAACAGTTCCCTGCCGTGGTCCAGGATGCTGTTGATCGTTGTCCACAGCCAGGCGAGCCGAACGGGCGGGCTCATTCGGCCCCAGCGCGCGGCGGGCCGTTTAGCGAAATGCCCGGGTTTGGGCACCCAGTGCGGACCGAACTTCACCGCCAGCCCTTTCAGCCCCCGAAACGAGCCGAAGTTGATCACCGACCGGATGTAGGTACGCGGATCTCGAACGATATGCACGATCCGAGGTTTGTCAATGACCTCGTCAACGACCTCGAGAAAACCGAACAGGGACGGATTCGACTCGAGGTACACCGGCTCGGTGAGCGATTCGATCAAACTGCGGCGGCACTTCAGGAGCAGACGCTTGAGACCCTCCTTCGACAGGCCGCCCGACGCGTATCGACTCGACGCGATCCGAAGCCGCCACGACGGGCGCGGCTCGTGCAAACCCCGCACCTGCGGATAGCACGTGTCGAAATAGTGCGCAATGGCCTTCGTTCCCGTTCGGCCGGTTGATACGGCAATGACGACCTTATCAAGATGTCCTCCGAGGGTCCGCGACATACGGGTCATTCACGCCTTCCTCTTCTAGACGGCCTGGGCCCGAAGGACATAGCCGTTGCCCCAATCCGTATGAACGAACAGCATCTGGGCCAGGCAGAATACCCGAAAGAGCGGGTTTTGCCAGATCCAGGCAACGGGTTTCAGCACCGAACGATCAAGCCCGCTGCGGGCGCTGCGCGTCTGCCGGTCGGCGTTCCGACCACGTGCGGCACGCCGCCGATAAAGACGTTCTGTGAACAGGTGCGAAAGATTCCCCATCGGGAACCCGTAGCACCACAGGTGTTCGAGACGGAACCCCGTCTGCTCCAGGAGACTCCGGAGCCCGGCCCGCGTGTACCGGCGATAATGGCCGACCGCCTCGTCGCTGGCGCCCCACCTTTCGGGGTGGGCGGGCACCGAAAGAAGCAATCGTCCCCCGGTATTGAGATAGCCTCGCCATTCGCTGAGTCTGCCACGGTCATCTTCGATGTGTTCCAGCACTTCGAGGCCCATGACGTAATCGTAAGGTCCGGTGCCTCGTTCCTCGCCCGCCAGACCGACCCGCATCCGAGTCTCAAGGCCCGCAAGCGTCGCGGTCCGCGCCTCACGAATCGCGTCTTCGGAAAGGTCCACGCCGAAACCGGTAAAGCCTCGGTCGGCGAGCGTTCGAAGCATGTCGCCCTGGGCGCAGCCGACCTCCAACAAATACCCCGGCGCCAGACCGCTCAGAAGCCGAAGGACGCAGTGTTTTCGCAAGACATACCGCGGGGCCGGAACCCAGACGCTGCTCATCGGATTCGGGCCTCCAGAGGTTTCAACCGCTGCGCGAGAGCGGCGGCGGAAAAACGTTCACTGTACAGGTTCTTGGCCGCGCGGCCGAGCGATTCGCGAAGCGACGAATCATTCTTCAATCGGACGATGGCTTCGGCCAGCGCGTCCGCGTCGCCGCACGGCACCGTCAGAAGGTGCTTGCCGGATTCAAAGAGCCGCCGCGTGGCCGGGGTGTCGCCGGTGACGACGGGTTTGCCCATGGCGAGGCACTGATACACCTTGGTCGGGACGACGTCCCGGGCCTTTTGCGTCGTTCCGAAGATTCCCAGGCAGATGTCCGCGTTGCGGATAAGAGCGGGAACCGTCTCGTAGGGCACCCGGGGGACGAAGGTGACGTTGCGGCAGGCGAGCTGCCTTGCGAGCGACTCCACCTGCTCGCTCATCTGCCCGCGGCCTACCAAGGTGAACCGGATCTGTGGGTCACCGATCTTGTGAGCCGCACGGATAATCGTGTCGGCCCCGTGTAACCGAATCATCGAGCCATAGAACAGAACGTTCGTGCCGTCGGAATCGCGACGGTGTGAGTCGCTCTCCCGGGGGTAGAACAGGCCGTCCTCCGCCCCGACGGGGACCACGATGATCCGCCGGCGCGAAAGGCCGGCCTGTCGGAGGAAATACGCAACGTGGTCCTCGGTATCGACCAGGACCACGTCCGCCAACCGAAAACACAGACGCTCAAACAGCCCGACGGCCTTTGCCGGCGCGCTACGCGCCGAGAGAAGTTGGCGATCCTCGACGATGGTTTCCCAAAGGCCGTAGAGCGGGTCGAAGATAATCGTCGCCCCCGTCAGCCGAGCCGCGATCCAGCCGAAGCAAATGTCCAGAAAGCCGCCCGGGCAAATCAGCATGAAGTCGAACGGGACGTGAAGCAGTGCCCTGAAGACCAGGAACGGATACATCACGGCGGCCCGCCCGACGGTGCGGAGCATGGCGCCAGCGCGAAAAACGCCGAGTTTGGCGGCCGTGCCGCTCCAGAATCTCCTGTGGCAGGTTTCCAGACGCCAGCCCAGGCACCGCATCGCGTCGCACACGGTGCGCGCGCGGCCACCGTCGAGGTCAAACGTGCCGAAAACAACGACGATGGGTTTGACAGGCGCCACCTGGATGGACCTAAAACGACCCTCTTGCATGGATTCGGCGAGCATCATAGCCCGCCGCGAACGGGTGCGTCTAGGCTTTTCGCCACCCCGTACGACCGGCCCCGCGGTTGTTTGCTCTTGCCACCCGCCAGGCCCGCCGTCACAATCAGCGGCAAGCCGGGCGCAAGGCCGTTGATAGAGGGTCCCCATGGCAAGCCTGCTGCCGAAAACGAGCGAACGCCTCGTTCCTCAACAGGCGCATTCCAGGAACGATCGCCTGATGGTCCTGCGCCATCTGTTCGCGTACGAGTTTGCGAAACGGACGCTGACCGGTTGCGAATCGGTGCTTGACCTGGGATGCGGCGAGGGGTACGGCACCCATCGACTGTCGGCCGGCGGTGGCCGCATCGTCGGGCTGGACGTGGACGAGCAGACGATTGCTCATGCGAATGAGCAGTACGAGACGGCCAACTGCCGCTTCCGCTGCTACGACGGCGAGCGCCTCCCGTTTGAAGACGAGACGCTGGATGCGGTGGTGTCGTTCCAGGTAATCGAACACGTTCCGCACGACCGGTTGTACGTTTCGGAGGTGGCACGGGTCTTGAGGCCGGGAGGGTGCTTTATCCTGACCACCCCGAACGCGGCCAACCGGCTGAAGCCGGGCGGCAAGCCGTGGAATCAATATCATGTCCGGGAATATCGGGCGGCACCGTTGGCGGAACTCCTCGCGGAGGCGTTCGACCGCGTCGAGGTGTCGGGCATCACTGCAAGTCCGGAGGTACACGAGATCGAAATGGCCCGTATCCGGCAATCGCAGAAGATCGTTTCCCTGGATCCCCTGGGTCTCAGGCGGCTGATTCCGAATCGCCTCAAGCCGCTTGCCACGAGCATCGTGCGGCGGATCGTGCCGAGGAAACACCGGGACGCAACGGAGGAGGATTGGGCCTCACGATACAGCATCGACGATTACGCCGTTACAAAAGACGACACGGACAACTGCCTCGACCTCTTGGCAATCTGCCGAAAGTCCGGCTAAGTGTCCGGCGTGTCGGCCTTGCCCCGATTCCGAGCGGCCTGCCTGTCGCGGCCGTCCCTGCGGCGCGCCTGGTACAAGAGTTCTTCGAGGTAGATCCGATGGCGGTTGAGCATGTCGCCGATCATCCCCATGTGCATGGCCGCCAGCGACAGCACGATGAGCCCCAGCCCCGTGAATCCCGCCCACTTGTGCGGTGAGAACTGCCCCGTCTGCAGATAGTGGATCAGCAGAAAGCCTTCCAACAGAACGGCCGGGACAGCCAGGGCGAGGGCAATGCGCCCGAAGAACCGCAGCGGACGATAGTCGCGATAGCAGCGGAAGATGATCCGCAGCGTCCTGAGACCGTATTGCCACAGGTTCGAGGCCACCCGGCTCGTGCCGTGCTCGCGCCGGCCCTGAACAGGCACAGGCACTTCCGCAATCCGGAGCCCTTTGAACGCCAGGTTCAAGAACACCTCCTGGGTATAGGTAAAGGCCCCCAACAGGTTCAGGTGCAACAGGGCGCGGCGGTTGTAGGCCCGCATGCCGCACGACACGTCGTAGAACGTCTGACCGGAAATCCTTGAGATCAGCCGGCTCATCAACCTGTTTCCCCAGCGCTTGATCCAGGGCATCTGCGGCAGCAGTGCCGGATCCTTGAACCGCGAGGCGGTGGCGAAATCGGTCTCCCCGGCGACGATAGGGGCGATTAACGCCGGAATGTAGGCAGGATCGAACTGACCGTCCGAATCGATGCTCACGACCAGATCAAAGCCACGCTCGATCGCATAGGCCAGGGCCGTATGAAACGCCCCTCCCACCCCTAGCGTTTTCAGGTGCTTCAGCACCACCGCACCGGCCTCCATCGCCCTGGCCGCCGTCTGGTCGGTGCTTCCATCGTCAACCACAACGATCTTGAAGGAACTCACGCCGGGAATGGATTCGGGCACGCCGTGGATGACGTCGGCGATGACCTTTTCCTCGTTAAGAGCCGGCATCGCAATCAGGAGCCGCAGCCCACCCCTTGAAGGCTCGGCCGAAGGCCGCCCGGCCGGATCGGGTTCTATCGCGTGTGGGGTCATAGGTTTTCGGTTAGCCCTACAGCGCCAACTCGGGGTCAGCGTGGACCCGGCCTATCCGAGAAAACAGCAGGTCAGGCCCACTTTTGCGATCAAACGGGGCCGAAAAACGCTTATCTTGCCGAGCAGGCAGTAGTGTAGTCGCCCCCCGCACGGACGCAAGGCTTTTGTGTCGCATGCGGTCGGCTTGCGGCGCACACCTGCCGGCCTATATCCGCCTGGCCGCGACAAGTATCTCATCTGTTCGGCGGACCACAAGCCCGCTGAGACCTAACAGGCCCACGATGAACCGCGAGTGCGCAAGCCACCCATGGATTACCCCCCCTCTCTCGTCGGCCAACTGACCAAACGTTCGGCGAATGAAACCGGGCCGTCGCACTGACCACGCTCTCTCGACCTGAAAGCCTGCCTTCTCCAGGTGCTGCCGCAAGGTGGCTTTCGTAAAATGCGTCAGGTGCCTCGGCAGATCCAGGCCGTACCACGCGGAGCCAAACCATTTCGCCGACAGACTGTTGAAGCGCGGACAGGCTATCAGCAGCCGCCCCCCCGGCCGCAGCAATCCACGAATCGCTTTCAGAGTTGCCATCGGGCCAGGCAGGTGTTCAATGGATGCCCACATGCTGACGACGTCGAACGATTCGGCCTCCAGGTCCGTCCCCGGCAAGGTCCCCTCGTGGATGACAAGCCCGGCTTCGCGTCCGAGGCGTACGGCCTCCGGACTGAGGTCGATCCCTTCGGCCTCCCAGCCGGCGGCGGCCATACGCCCGACGTACTTGCCCGTTGCGCAACCGAAGTCCAGCAGCCGTCCGCTCCCCTCGTAAGGAACGTAGCCCAGCACCCGGCGGCGGCGAAGGGCGAGCATCGCCACCGGCCGCATCAGCCACCGTACCAGCACCGGGGCCTGTTTGCCCAGCGGGTAGTTGCGGTAATTGACCAGAGCCCAGCGTAGGAACCCCACAGGCGCCACCGCACGCGGCCCCGCCTGGTGCGGCCCGTACGACTTGGGATACGCCGTTGCCAGACTCTCCGGGGTCGGCTGAGGGTTCGTGCGTGCCAGACCGCACTGGCGACACACAACCACGTTGAACTGTCCCGGCAGCCTGTGCAGCCGGTCGAAACCCGTGCAGACTACGTCAGCCGCTTCTGCGCCGCAGTAGTCGCACGGCACGTCCTGAAGCCGCCAAGATCCCTCAGGCTCCGCGCCGCCGTTCATCATCAACTCCCCCGACTACCACCAAGTTTGCCGTACCTCAACCATGGCCGGCACCCCCGTCCCGGCAAGCCGTGATGCGGCGTGAGTCGATTGTAGTGAACACGCCGGCGCCAGACCAGAACCTTCGCCGCGAGCAACGTGTAGGTGATTTCCCGCTGGACCAGTTGGCCTCAGAGATTCCCGATGAACGGCCTCAATACAGCCGTTCTCCTGCGCGGCACAAGAAGGGCGTTCGCAGGGCCACGGCGCGGTCGACCCAGGTCAGGACACAGGCAGCCGGACGGCGGTTGCCTCCGCAGCGGCATGGGCGTCCTTGATGCCGAGCAGACGCCGCACGTCTTCCACAACCAGGTACAGGCAGGGCACAAGCAGCAGCGTGGTGAACGTCGCGAACAGGATTCCGTAGCCGAGCGAGAGGGCCATCGGAATCATGAACCGCGCCTGCCGCGATCTCTCGAAGATCATCGGCGCCAGCCCGCCGAAGGTGGTCAGCGTGGTCAGCAGTATCGGCCGGAAGCGGCGGACGCCCGCCCCATGGATGGCATCGAACGGCCCGGCGCCCTTCTTGCGCAACCGGTTGGCGTAATCGATCAGGATGAGCGAGTCGTTCACGACCACCCCCGCCAGGGCCACGACGCCCATCATGCTCATGACGCTCAGGTTGTAGTCCATGAGCAGGTGGCCGAGCACGGCCCCGACGATTCCAAACGGAATGGCCATCATGACGACGAGCGGCTGAACGTAACTGCGGAAGGGAATGGCCAGCAAGACGTAGATCGCCAGCAGGGCCAGGACGAACCCGCCGAGCAGACTCCCGGTGCTCTCGCGCATATCGGCCTGCCTACCCTCGTAACTGTAACCGAGGCCGGCGTAGTCGCGGGCGAGGCGTGGCAACACGTCGGTCGTCAGCACGGCCTGGACCTTGCTGGTTTCGCCGATGGGCTCGACGTCGGCGGTGACGCTCACGGTCCGTCGGGCCTCGCGGCGGGTGATGCCGGTGTAGGCACGGCCGCGCTCGACCCGCGCCACCTGCCGCAGCGGCACGTCGCGTCCGGCGGGGGTACGGATCAGGAGTTCCTCGATATCGTATTCGCTGACGCGCTCGGATTCGGGCAGTCGGACCATGACCTTGATCTCGTTCCGCCCGCGTTGTTGACGCAGGGCCTCGGCGCCGTAGAAGGCGTTGCGCACCTGCCGGGCTACCTCGCGGACGGTCAGGCCCAGGCTGTCGCCTTCGGGCCGCAGCGTGAAGTTCAACTGCTGCTTGCCGGGCGTGTAGCCGTCGTCGATGTCCTCGACGTTCGGGAAGGCCTCGAGGGTGCGGGCCAGGTCGGCGCCGGCGCGGTCGAGCACGTCGATGTTGGTGTGGCTGAGTTCGATGGTCAGCGACGGGCCCGACCCCGGTCCGCCCCGGTCGGACTGGTACCGGAGCATCTCGAGGCCGGCGATCTGGCCGACCTTCTCGCGCCACAGATTGGTGAACGCGGCGGTGCTGATGGGGCGGATGCCCACCTCCGTCAGGTAGGCGCGAATCTCGATGGTGTTCTCGCGGATGACCGCGAAGACGCCCTCGAGCAGCCGGTCCTTGCCGTTCGCTTCCGCCACGGCGTTGGCGGCCGCCTCCATCCGGTCGCGGACCCGGGCAACGCGCGAGAGCGGGCTGCCCACGGGCAACGTCGCCGAGGCGAACGCGTAGTCGGCCTCGACCTTGGGCATGAGAATGATCCCGATGCGCCCGCTCGCGACGTACGCGAGGACCACGCCCAGCACCGCCACGCCGGCGGCGATCGTCAGGTACCGGACCCGCAGGCAGCGGTCCATGATCGGGCCGTAGACGTTCTGGATGGCGCGCGAAAAGGCCTGGCCGAACCGCTGCTGCTTCAGGTGCAGCCAGTGACCGATGCGCGTCCGGCCGCCTTCCTTCGCATGGGCCAGGTGGGCCGGCAGAACGAGCAGGGCCTCGACCCACGAGATCGTGAAGACGGTCATAACCACCGCCGGAATGACGATCCAGATCTTGCCGATCACCCCCGGAATGAACATCAGGGGCGCGAACGCGACGATGTTCGTCAGGATGCTGAAGCCGACCGGCAAGGCCACGTCGCGTGCCCCCTGGATCGCCGCCTCCGTATACCCCATACCGCGGCGACGGTACTCGTAGATGTTCTCGCCGGCAACAATCGCGTCGTCTACGACGATGCCCAACGCGATGATGAACGCGAACATCGAGATCATGTTGATCGTCACGTCCATCAGCGGCAGGAAAAGGAACGCCCCCAGGAACGACGTGGGAATGCCCATCGTGACCCAGAACGCCAGCCGCATCTCCAGAAACAGCCCCAGAACGAGCAGCACGAGCGACAGCCCGATGAAGGCGTTCTTCAGGAGCAGCGTCAGGCGCTGCCGGTAGATGTCCGACCGGTCGTTGCGGATGCCGTACCGGACGCCGGGCGGCAGGTCGGGGGCGATCTCGGTCATGGCCCGGCGGGTGGCGTCCGAGACGCCGATCGGCGTCTGCTTGCCCACCCGGTAAACCTCCACCCCCATCGCGCGGGCCCCGTTGTACGTGGCCAGCCGGTCGGTGTCCTCGAACGTGTCGCGCACCGTCGCGATGTCGTCGAGGTACAGCACCGTGCCGTCCGCCGTCGTGACGATGGGAATGCGGGCGAACTCGCGGGCCCAGTCCCGCCGTTCCTTGACGCGCAGCAGGATCTCGCCGCCGCCCGTCTCGATCTTGCCGCCCGGCAACTCGATGGCGGTGGCGCGGACCTTCTGCGCGATGCCGTCGAGCGTCAGGCCGTAGGCACGGAGGTTCTCCTGCGGCACATCGATGTGGATCTCGTACTCGCGGGCCCCGTCGATCTCGATCTGCGTGATCTCGGGGTCGAGCAGCAGGCGGTCGCGGACCTGCTCGACGATGCCTCGCAGGGCCCACTCGCCCACGTCGCCGTACACCTCGACCGTCAGCACCTCGTGCCGGTGGGCCCGAAGGACAACTTCGGGCTCCTCGGCGTCCTGGGGGAAGGTCGTGATGCGGTCGATCTCCTGCTTGATGTCCTGGTAGACCTTCTGCTGGTTGACGTCCTCGAACATCTCGGCGGTGACCGCGCCGAACCCCTCGCCCACCTGGGCGCTGACCTCCTTGACGCCGTCGATGCCCCGGATCGCCTCCTCGATGACCAGGACGATGCCGCGCTCCACCTCCTCCGGGCTCGCACCCGGGTAGGGCACCGTGATGGTCACCATGTCCAGGTCGAAGTCCGGAAACACCTCCTGCTTGATCCGCGCCGCGACAATGACCCCGCCCACCAGGAAGACCAGCATGACGATGTTCGTCGTCACG
>Ga0114918_10003033_pt1 | contig 14889 bp, 27 predicted proteins | sample LantaG_FD_87015 | JGI IMG/M metagenome (GOLD analysis project Ga0114918, IMG submission 87015) | Deep subsurface microbial communities from Baltic Sea to uncover new lineages of life (NeLLi) - Landsort_02402 metaG | ecosystem: Environmental > Aquatic > Marine > Oceanic > Sediment | place...
AACATAATGGGCTTTGTTACCGGATTGGCTAACTTGCCAAAATCTGCTGATACCTCCAACTGCCGTATGGCCATCTCTCCATTATGGTTTTGCGAGCCAAGTACAGAATATACTTTTGGCTCCTTAAGTGATTTTAATATCGACATCTGAAAGTCAGTGATATTAAAATCGTCTAATGCAGAAACTATCCTCATCGGCTTATTACCAAAAAAATCATAAACCCTAACATACCATCCTTCTCCGCCTATCGGGACCGGAACGTTACACATAATAGTCAGCGACATTTTCGCATCATGAGCCCACTCCGTGCGTTTGAATCGCTCTAACGAATCAAAACGAAACGTCTTAGCAGACACGGCAGTGCCATTAATGAGCATCGCTGGATATTCATATTCTAAGACATTCGTGAAACCAAGCGTATCGACCAATACCTCTTTCGTTATCTGCTTCATTCCAATGTCTCTAGACATGCTTTGGATTTTAGAAAACAACTCCGAGTCAGCATATAATATCTTGTCTGAAGACAAATAAATCCTGACTAAACGAAAATAACTTCTTCTTTAACATTGTAGATTCCTAGTCACTCAGCAACCTTCCCCGCACATCTCATAATCGCCTTTACCGCTGCCTCTTTCGATTCTGCCACACCACTTCCACCACAAACACTACCCCACCAAATAATAGATGGCAATACTTCTTTGGGATGGGCTATAGTCTCAGTGCGAACTATTCCAACATACTCCCACCCTACTACTTTACCTGGAAGAAGATGACGAAGCTCAACAACTTCAATAGTAACATATCGATACCACTCAACCCACTCCCCTAAATTAACATCCCATTCTTTTAAACTTTCACAGATGTGAAAAACCTGATTTTGCCCTATTCGAGCCTCAAAATTAGCTTCCGAAACACTAGGAACTAACAATAAACTAAGAATCGCTATATTTATCATTATCCTTATACCTCTCCTCTTAAAAGTTTGAACTTTCAACTATCCAGAGGTCATAGGGATTTCGAGTGTCTGCTGATCAGCCTTATCTATCTGTCTAAGCTTTAGACTCATCTGTTGACAAAGCGCCTGACTTTCCTCGGGGAGCTTCACAAGCCTCGCTTTATTTTTCAAGTGTTTCACTACGGCAAGAACATCCTCCCGAGACGCTGCCAGGTTATAAATAAATTCTCGAAATTTGAAATGGCTGTCCGATAAACTTTCTCACTACTGGGGCTGCATCAATTATTATTGCACAATCTGGGGTCATCGAGTCCTCTATCTCAACCATAACAGTAAACTTCTGACATGAGACCCAGTACTTCACACGTCATTCCTTATGGTGTGTATCTGCTCTGGCACGTAGAACATTATATAACATCGCAAACATGTCAGGGTGCACATATGCTATATAAACCGGTCGCCAGCAACTAGAACCCTGACCGCCACACCTGTCACATATACGATCGCTGATCCAGCCACTAGAACCACACTTGTAGCATCCGTGCCCGTCCACATGAAATATTATTTGCAAACTACTTGCGTGGAACTTAATGTCCGCTAGATACTCACTGTTTCTGTTCGTGCCAAGCCAGTCACTTGCACTGCCCATATATAGTCTAGCAGCACCGAGTTCTCCCTCGCCGCACAGCGGACCGAATGAATGTCCTGGCGGATTTACATCAAACCCGCTATCCATCAGATGATGGCAAATCGCTGCCACTATCGTCATCTTTCAGCCTCGTAATCTTGAACAGATAACGCACAAACTCCCACACCATTATAGCGAAAGTAGTATAGATAATGAACCCAACCATCAATGAAGCACAAACTTGGTCTGTACCTGCCTGATATCCAGGATCATAATTGAAGATATTGTAGATCTTACCGAAGATCCCGTACATCAACCAGCTAATCGGTATCGATACCCATAAGCCAGAAAACGATTTACCGGAAGCCAGCAATTGCAATGGCATCCTAAACATTATAAGGACCAGCGCAGTTGCCAAAGTAATGACGAACATTCTGGAAAGTGAAAATCTCATAGTACCCCGCCGAGGATTTGAACCCACGCCTTACGGTTCCGAAGACCGTCGTGCAACCATCACACTCGCAGGGCAAAGTACGGGTGGCAGAACTCGAACCTACATGACGATTTCGTAGACCGGTACTTATCCATTAAGCTACGCCCGTTTATATCCAAATTCTTTTCCACACACCGAGCATTCTCTATTGCTGTCATTGCCACCGGCAGGATCCACATAGAAGCTAATACATTCATGTGGATGCGGGCACCTTGCCTGCAACCTCATCAACTTAACATGCAGCGATACCATATTCTCACGGTGACGCTCTTTCTCTTCATTAATCTCCTGACGAATTTTACGACGTCTCTGTTCCACTGTTTTCTTCGTCAGTTTTGGCTTTTCGGTCATCACACACCTGCCTATCGATATTGGTTTATCTCAAAATCCAAATCGCGTCTCAGTGTATTGATTTGCCTCTGCTGCTCTAGGAAAAGTTGCAACATAATTTACTGCTCACAAAATACTGCGGTAAACGATAAACTACGATTGTTTCCATCAAACGTGACCAAATCCTCGATACACTTCCTTGACATCAAACAAAGCCTCATCCTTCTGCACCACCACCACAGACTTAACCTCACCTTGCTCCATCACTATTCTAGCGGTCTTGATTGTTCTAATCTCATTGTCAGTCATGTCAACATAAGTGCTATGCTCATCAACCAACTCAATAGTGTCATTTAACTTGCCACCTAATTCGGCAATCTCGTCGTCAATCTGCGGCCAAAAATATCCCGCTCTCTTCTTATCGTCAAATATCGGCTGTTCAATCTCAGCACTGTATGTGTCTCCACCATTCCGGGCATACTTCTCTCCTTATTAATCTCCTAAATGTTTCGCAACTGACGCAAACATTTTGTCCTTCAAATCAGGTTCTGATAAATTACCAAAAAACGCTGGTGACCCAGTAATGCTCTGGTCCGGCCAAATATCGAATCTATAATGAGCAACTGGACCACAAACCTCAATTACTATAGCACTGTCGACTGCCCTATGCCTCCAGAAGGTACATCTATAATGAGGTTCAAACCAACCACAAATTGCTCTGGCGATAGCGTCAATATCGGTATTGTTGGTTACACCTATCATTGAGTGGACCCACCGGGAGTCGAACCCAGAACTCCAGCCTGCCAAACTAATGTCTTCCCGTTTGACCATAGGCCCATAAACCAATTCACAATCTTTCGCCAACCTCTGTTTCTGTACCGCTCCACCGCCTCAGACACCAACGTTTCAACCTTGTCGACAATCTCTGGGTCGCAGTACGGGATGGTAGTACACTTCGTAGTAAAACTACCACGAAAATAATATCACAGGTAGAAAAGACCGAAGGAGGATGGTACATTTTCCTGTTAAACAACCCAAGATGCGGAGGGGGATATTTATCGTACACATCGATCCTATACCAAACCCGCCACCAGCCCAATCTCTTGAGCACCGCTCGCATCATTATCTCCGGCATCCCCATAGTGGGCATTACAGGAATTGAACCTGTAACCTCATGTACGTCAGACATGTGCGCTAGCCAACTGCACCAAACGCCCTTTTGTCTTAGCAATCGCATCGGGCTCATCCAAGCATATGCACCAGTCAAGAGTCCCTAGACCAATATGAGGACCGCAGACATGAATTTTATTACCTGCAACCCACATGCTGTACTGATAAAGCCTGCTGCTGATTTGGTTTGCACGTATCGCCACAATTGCTTCTATTGCGGTACCGTCAAGACACACCCTTATACGAGCATCATACCCAAGCCTTCTACACTCGTCGCGAAGGTCGTAAGTAATCAGCCTCGCAATATTCATGTGGCAAGTGCTTCTTGTGCCGCCTCAACAACTTTCGGGCGCGTCTTGAGAAATAACATCAACTCGTCGTCGCTCATCTCATTAAGCACCATATCGGCTGGTTTCTCGTACGGCTGACACTTCATTCCATAGATCTCCGGCAACCCATCGACCATTCGCTCTTTGGCACCATAGAAAATCAGTGGGTACTTGTCCTTCAACAAGTTAAAGATCTTGTTGAAAACAAGCCTGATTTCCCATTCAGCAACACTTGCCGTCCTCATGAGGAGTGTATGCCGCAAAGCCCGAAGGTTAAAACTGACCGCTATCTCGTTCGACTGGCCATTCGGGGCAATCCGCCTGATGGCACTCGTCAGCTTTTTCTTCTTCGTGAAGTCCATCTTATCGTTCGGAACCCATCTGCGTGGCAGTTCCCTGCTAATAAAATAGTCCTCCATATGCACGTCTGGATGATCTGGCGGTGGAACGCGAAGATTTAACTTGCATTCCGACAAGTAAACCAAATCTTCCGTCTTCTCAAGATGCTTATCCCACAGATCCTTCACTGGCTCAAGTTGCGGATCCCAAATAATCGGTATTCTATCAAGCCGACAGTATCGGCCAGACGTCTGAGAAAAAGCAACACCGACGCGATGCCTCACCAATTCGTGAGTGAACACCCTTGAGCACGGACTGACGATAAAGTTAAATGTCACATGCTCGAAAATGCTGCCGTGCCCGGTATCAAAACAACTAATGATGTTGTTCGGGATATCGCGAGTCCTGGTAATATTGGCATTCTTGCCGAGAGTGAGTGCCTTGTAGCACAGCTTCGCGAACATCGAGCATAAAATCTCGGCATCGCTCAAACCCTCGTCCTTTGCCGCAGTGTAGGATTTGAGAAAGTCCGTATTCTGCGTTGACTCTAGATACCGGTACAACTCGGACTCATTGATTTGTGTGTAACCAAGCCAAAATGCATCAGGTGTCTGGAAGCGGCTGTCGTTCATCATTCGTCTCCACTGGTAAAAATTCGTTTATTTTCCCAACGACATTATCAAATACGTGTTGGTCACATAATGGATAATAGTACCATTTTGCGCTAGTACGAAATTCTACCATACCGCCAACAACCATAACATCAATAGGTCGATATCTAGCTGGCGGCTTTGCCTGTTTGCCTACCTGGCCAATCGCACTCAACATCTCAGTCTGTTGTTGGAACTCTGTAAGATTGCCACCTTGTAATGAAACTACGAGATTACCAACCGCACCAAGACACTTTCGGCAGACAACTTGTTTGTTGACCAAATCGTCCACCAAATCGTACCTGCTCTCGCATTTGTCGCAAACTTCGATCATCATCGCACGCTCTTTCTGCAAAGTGTCGGGTCCGGTGGGTTGCGCCCGGCAGCCGAAGCTTATGAGGCTTCAGTGAGCACTGGCCCACCCGCGTTATGTGGTCGAAAATACATCCCACAAATGTTTTCTAGTGCCGATGTTAATTTGCCAAATATGTCCGGATCAGAAATGACACCGATAAAATGGTTTTTGCGACCGTGAAGCCTAATACAAATCTCCCCACGACACACCTCAATTATTGGATCTCCAGCAGCCCATACAACTATGGTCTTACAAACATTGCCATTGCCGCTCCACAACTTCGTATAATAACCGCACTCACACATCCGATTTCTAATTATCTCGGCAATCATGGAACCAAACCTCTAATGCTATACTTTACCATTCGTTCCAGATGCTTGAACAGCATCGGGTCGGATATCGCTACTCTACTACTGTGTGGAACAAGCCCATCACGCGATTTTATCAACACCAGCACATCGTCCATCATTCTCCAAGCCAGATCTGCAACCATGAGCTTGTCAATGAGGCTATCTATTCGCAGCACAACGCTATTTCGCAAACGTTTTCTGGTGATCGCCAGCAGATGTTTGTCATGTACGATACATTCATATGGTGTATTTTGTAAAAACTCGTTCAAATGCCTCTGTATGATTATGAGCATATCTCGAGTCCCGTTATCTCGCTGATTCTTTCCGATATTTTCGTAAACAACTCAGGGTCGCTAAGCAGTGCCAGGAACTGGTCGTTTTCATAGGCTCCTCTAACCCAAACCTCGTTGTGTTCGACCCTGACATGGACGCCTTTCGCTCCAATAACATATGCATTATTGGAGCTTGATCTTGATATATCCGTTTTCATCCTTCAGTTTGCAGTGTTTGCACTGGATAGAATATTCGCTCCACTGAAAACAGTCGAACCCGTGTGCCTCCATCCAGCCCATCATCACTCGCAAAAATTCGTTCATAGTCGCAGATCCCGGTATTGGGCCATGCTTGTGAAACATAGTTAGATACCTGCCTCACCTACACTATCGATATATTCTTCGATATTATGTGTGGGCTGCCACCCCAACTCGGTGCTGGTTGCCTCTATTTCAGCCAACGTCACCTCAGATTCACCTGGCGGTCGTGGTACAAACTGAATTCGTTTGGCATCCCCTTCAACAAACCTCTTCGCCAGTTCGATAATTGAATGATTGATACCAGTGCCCAGGCCATATACATGACCGTCTTCCCGGCCCTTTTCCCCGATCGCCACCAACCCGGACACGATATCATTTACATGCGTAAAATCTCTTCTCTGACTACCATCTCCAGTCACAGTCAATTTCAACCCTTCCCTCAATTGATTCTCCCAAATACCGATCACCGTTGAATACTTCCCCGTCTCAACCTGTCTTGGACCATATACATTGTAAAACCTTGCCACAGCCGTCGACAAACCAAAACATTTTGACCATGCCTGACAGAGCATCTCACCGGCAACTTTCGTGGTAGCATATACGTTCTTGCTCACGCTGTCGTCTGCTGTGCTTGATCCCGCATAGATCAGACGACCCCCTGTTTTCCTGGTTACCTCCAACACCTTCGCTGTCCCAAGCATGTTTGTATAGACGTGTTCCAAAGGCTCGTGAAAACTGGGTTGTATTCTCGACTCGGCAGCTAAGTGATAACACAAATCAAAATCTAAGTGATACTGTTGGTCTATGAATGCCACGTCCTCACAAATCTCCAAGTTTGAACCAAGATTACCACGTATCCAGTCATCGTTAAGTTTTCGGTCAATCCCAATGACAAAATGGTCTTGTCGGCGGCAATAGTCAACCACATAGCTACCGATAAATCCTCCTGCTCCTGTTACCAGAATTCTCATTTATTCAACGACTCCTTTTCAAACACATGACACCGCGAATGATTTTGTTGACTAGGTACTCGATCACATACCGTCCAATAAAAAGTGTTGGTATAGCAGCAAATAGGTATCGCCCCCAAGACAAATTGCGAGCCACGTCCATGCTAGAAGATATCCGATGATTTTTCTCATTTTCAGCATCTCCCTTGCCAACTCCCCAATTTAAACCACAAACGGTGATTGTCCCACAGCACAATATTTTTAAGGCCTGTCTGGAAATCGCAATAGAATCCACATAGCGAACCGCTGCGACATGAGATGTTTAGCAAACATTTCTTCTACCGTCATCATATCATGCCTCTCATATCCGATATGACCTTAACAATCTTATCAACGACGTCCGGATCCGCAAGACTAAATATTGGCCCACGTTCACTTGAAAGCCGTGTTACTCTAACACTACCATTATCATATACCTTCACCCTGGGGGTGTGTATCGAAGCATAGTTTTCAGCCAGAATAAGTTCGGCATACATAGCATCTTTAGATATCTGCCAATCGCTAAACCTCTGAGCACGATATACCTCGCCGCGCTCTTTAAGCCCATCAAGAAGCCATTTGATAATTGCGTCTTTCATAGTAAGCAGTGCTACTTTGCCGCTTCAGCGGCTTTGCGAAAAACCGCTAGAGTGTTGCGGGCTTCTTTGCGATCGGACTCTTTTTCGCGTTCGGACAAAGCAGAATAACTGGTTACCATCTGCATTTTCCATCGCCTGACGTTTTGCACCGTCCAGTTGTCAAACATCCATATCATCCATTGTGCCCATCGTTCATGCTCGAGGTGGGCTAATCGTTCGAGCAACTGATCGGTTACAATGATAGCCCGCAGCTTCGCGTTCTCGGCTTCCTGGGCGGCGATGCGTTTCAGGAATGGCTTTTCCTGTGCGGCTTTTGTCCGCTCCCGCTCGGTTTTCTCACACGCCTTGAGATCGGCACCCTTGGCAGCGGCCTCGGCAGCGGCCCAATATAATTCGCGTTCGCTCATTCCTCCTCCTTTGCTGCTTTAACGGCGGCCTTGTCGCAGTTATTACTCATTTTTTCTCCTTCCCCAACCGCTGTTGCGGCGACATCCGGCTAACACATGTGCAAACCAATTATACCTCACCGCCATGTAAAACTCGTACAAATGGCTTGTCGCTCAATGGCGGATAAGCACCAATAACAACAGAACTGGATTTGCCAATAAGCACGCAAAAATGATTACGAACATTCGTATCGAAACGCTCTATCAGCGTCCAGTCGAGCCCCATTTCGCTCTCTATTAGATTCGTGCCGTAATCTTCCTGCGACACAATATCAAAAAACTGCGATCCATCTATTGCCAAACGCATCGGCTCATCGCCAAGCAATCTCATCGCCTTCTTCAGTAAAATGATCAATCGCTTGGTGAGTCTCCCAATCGTGTCGGTGTCATCGTAGATCACATGCATCGTTATTCCTCGAATGTTTTATATACCACATACCAGCCAGTCATGTACTTGCCAACAATCTTGATTTCTTTGGTTTCGCCTGTTGCAAGAATGGCGTCGATAGTCGAATCCATCAGTTTTTTGTGTTTCCAGAAATAAGACCCGAACACAAAAGCGTCCATGATCTTCTGTTGATGTTTTGTGAGTTTCATAAGGGTGATTGAAGAGACTCGAACTCCCTAATTCCCTGCTCTACAGGCAGGTGCCTCTACCACTTCGGCTTCAACCACCAAACGCAGTTTATTCAATGTTGGCTCATAGCCAACTTATGTCCATATCCCGCCCTTCGTTTCAACAAATACTGCAACGATCGTACCCGATTTTTCATGTATATTCTTCACGATATTGTCGAATAGCTTGTCAAGACATTGTGGGTCACTGATATCGATCCACATTTTGTACCAGCCAACCTTTCCGTCTGATATCAAATAAACAAATTGAGCATAATCATCAATCGTGATCACCAACTGACGCATACCTACAATGTAGTCACGCGGCCCGGAGACAAAACATCCCTTCCAACTCAACCATTTTGCATTTTACCAATCATCATCCGATTGTAGCAGATTTACACATGGCCTGAAAATCAATAAAGCCGTTGGTTGATGGTATCAACTTACTAGGTCGAAAAATGCCAATGGCTTCCAATGCCTTATATATATCTTCAAGCCCAACACTGTCCAGATTTTCTATCGATAAGATCTGTTGTGCGGTTCTGCTCAATAATTCGCCAACAGATAAGATACCATTTTCATCAAGCGCATTGATAGTCCTGACACCCAATGGTATCTCAGCAATATTCAATTCAAGTTTCTCACGAAGTGGCATGTCAGCAAACTGCGAGCCATCTGGTTCAATAAGGAACGCCGTATCGAGAAGCCTATCAACACATTCGTGAATATACTCTCTAGGCACACCAAGAGTAATGAACCTGTCGATACCCTTGATGAAATCATCTGGCATCGCACTCAATTTACACTTTCTGCGTTTTGCTGGTTTCTTCGTTTCAGGCACATCCCACATAATACTAACCTTAACCATTCGCTCCTCCTTATTCAGCGACCCAGGCGGGAATCGAACCCGCAATCTTCACCTTGAGAGGGTGACGACATAACCGTTAGTCCACTGGGCCTTAATCTTCTAATCTCCAGACGCAGCCACAATCTGAGCAGCGTCTTGCGTTTTCTGTCATGTTTAAGGTGACAATGCTTAAAAAAGCTTCAAACACATTACGCAGATAGGGTGCTAAAAGCTTGAAAGAAACAATCGTACCCGCCTCCGGCATCAGATTAATATGCTTATCGCGGTATGGCAATGGATGTATCTGTAGACCTTTGACAGGCAAGTTCTTGCTGCTGCGTATATTAGTACAGTACATCCCAGCGTCTTCGGCAAGATGTCTTATCCGTTCAAGTACAACATTCATAGCGGAAGGGGCGAGAGTCGAACTCGCACGAGTCGTTAACTCCGAACGGCATTCAAAACCGTGGCCACCGCCAATTGGCTTGCCCTTCCATAGCTGCCCTACTAGGAATCGGACCTAGTCCCCGAGATCCAAAATCTCGTGTGCGCCCATTACACTATAGGGCATTTTAGTACGGGTGGCCGGAATCGAACCGGTCGTATCGACCTTGGAAGGGTCGCGCGCTACCATTGCACCACACCCGCTAATAATTTCTATAAATAATCTTTCCACCTTCCAGAACCGACACAACATTGGCTGGCTTACCGTGGTCGATACAAAACCTTATGGAGATATCTTCTGCATCAGTCTGGCACACTATCTGGCCACGGACACCATCGCGAGGCACCCCAATAACCTCTTGAACCAGATATTTCCAAACCTGATCTTCATATCTCACGGTCATTTATAGCCCCAGAACGTACAATACAAAAGCGGAGTGAAGGGGAGTCGAACCCCTAAGGCTTACGCTCATCCGCATTCGAAACGGGTGCCATCACCAATTGGCTTGTCCCTCCGTATTTTATTCCTATGATAACATCGGAAACAGCGTTCGGCCAGAGGATCATCAGAGAATTTGGCGTAATCGGCCACGATTTCATCGAATTCATCAATAAAGAGGGCATCGTGCCAGATCTAACCAAGGATATTACTGCTGACCGCAAGGCAGCAGCCGACTTCCTTGCGACCGTACAAGGTAAACGTATCCGCTTTAAAAAACGCCTATACTGCAAGTGCAGCGGTAATTACCCTGGCAGATGTACCTCGTTTGCCATACAGGCAGTTCTTTGTGTGTTTAACGCAAACATATCTGATTTGTGCTGATTTTTTCATAAACTTTACGCACCTCCTTCCATGTCGCTTTATCAAGTATTTCGTTTTGTCATGTGGGACATCAGGGAGTCGAACCCTGTCCTTACGGCCTTATAAGAGTCGTCGGCAACCGTTGCCCATGTCCCAGAATGGGGCCGGTGGGAATTGAACCCACATGATCCGGTTTAAGAGACCGGCGCATTACCTTGTCTGCCACAACCCCGCGACCTTTCTTTTAGTGAGGGCGACGGGAATTGAACCCGCGTTTATGCGGTTTAAAAGACCGCAGCAAGACCAACTTTTGCTACACCCTCAGGCAGCAATATTGGCCTGCGTTTCAATCTGTTCATAGTTCTGGTCATCACAAGTCTCTCTTTCACACATCAAGTGGAGGAAGGTGGAATCGAAACCAGTACCAACCCACAGCTATCACCCATCGACATTTCTAATATCGATGTACCAGACAGCCTTATTGAGTGGTATTTCGGCAATGCGAGTGGAAGGAATTGAACCTTCTCCCCTGCCTTATCAGAGCAGTGTCCAGACTACTAGACGACACTCGCGGACCCGTCAACTCTTTTCATCCTCAATTCTAATCATGTCGGGGTGAAAGGAATTGAACCTTCGACCTCCTGGTCCCAAACCAGGCGCTCCGCCAAACTGAGCTACACCCCGTGGTGGGCCGGAGGGCGCTCGAATCCTCGTCTCGGCGTCTTCAGCGCCGTGCTATACCGTCTCAGCTACCGACCCAAAGCAGGAGTGCACGGAGTCGAACCGCGTGCGCCAGTTTTGGAGGCTGGCTGCTCTCCCAGGAGCACACTCCTAAAAGTTAAAGGCTCGGTGTCACGTGACACCGAGCCTTTTTGATTTCGTTCGTGGTAAAGCCCGGCGTCACATATGGCCAATATACCACGAAGACGGCAGATTCGCACATTCGGCGAACCTGTCGCTTATCACGGTATCTGGTTTTTGGCGTAAGTGTGACATCTGAACTAAACCTTCCGAATTACATTTGATTCGGAGCCTTTATAGCACCGAATCATCTGCTGTTTAAATACATAGACACAGGCGGGTGATCATAGGTTCGCGCCAGCTTGTAAATAAACATATGAAATTTATAATACTCTCTGAAAAAAGGTGTGGTAGTACGGTATTACTTTATACTTTGGGTAGAAATCTAGAACTCAAGTTGCCTAATTACGAGCCATTTAATTGGCATCGCCCATTAGAAGACGCACTGCCCGCCTACATAGAAAGGAATTCAGACTTATATAATATTTATGGTGAGAAACCCACCTATGACGATTTCAGTTTTGGAGACAAAGATCTAAGCGAATATGTAAGGTTTCTCTTTACTAAATGGGACGCCTTCAACATTAAAACTTCCAATCAGATAAATAACCCAGCAACTTGGGAAACACTTAAACTGCTAAGCCGCACCGGTGATATAAAAGTTATCTTTCTATATCGCCAGAATAAATTAGATCAATATATTTCATTGCAGCTAGCTGCGCAGACTGACATCTGGCATATTGCACAAGAAGAATCTGAGATACGCAAGCAACTTAGAAAAACCAAGATACATCTCTACATCGGTGATATGCTTAAAACAATGGAAACTTGGGAATCACAAGAAAGTGAGTTCATGGACAGATTTCCAGAACCAGAGTGCTTACATCTTTCTTATGATATGCTAAATCGAAACTGGCATTCATTTATCCAAAAGGCTGCGGGCTTTTTGGGGGCTAGTATACCAACCCACAAGCAATACAAGTGCAAGCGGTGCGGTCGCGAACGGCAGAGCAGCGGATCAACGCCAGTTTTTGTAAAAAACAACGTAGTTCCTCATTGGAGGAGGGTTAAAAATTATAATGATGTGGAGGAGGCTTTATATAACTCGAAAAGGACGCAGTATTTACCACCAATTAAAAGAAGAATTGAGATTCCCAGCGGAAAAACGGGAGATAAATGCGTTTTTACGATCATGTCAGGTAATTATCTGGCAAATAGCTTGGTTACCTTATCTTCTATGAAGCGCTTTGATGAGTCTGCTAGTTATTGGATCGTGATCTGTGATGATATGCCAAGTTTGAGTGTTAAAAATAGACTGTTTAAAGGTGGCTACAATTTATTACACAGAACCGAGATATTTCCTGACGACGCGGCTGTTCATCAAGTGGTGGACGATAGTGTTAATCTTAACGCCATGAGATGGAGAATGAAGCCGGTGGCTTTCGCCCACTTCCTACAATCATATAAAAGAATTATCTACATCGACAACGACTGCTTTTTCCTGAAAGAATTCGATTTTTTATTTGATGACCTTACAAGATTCGGCATTCTGCTGACTCCTCACTGGAGGTCTATATATCCGATACACGAGTTAAACTTCAAGGGCAATTTTTCATACGGGATTTTTAATGCCGGATTTGTCGGAATTAGCGACTTGGGGGCTGAACCGCTGTCTTACTGGTTTAATGCTTGTACTTATCGATGCGAATGCAATTATGCGAAAGGTTTTTTTGTAGATCAGAAGTATTTGGATCTTGTCCCGGTGATGTTTCCCGATGTTTGCAAAATTGTTGAACACAGAGGGTGTAATGTCGCAGTATGGAACAAGCACCTTAATGTCAGAAAAGTAGTGCAACGGCAACTCATCATAAATGACAAATGGCCTTTGATTTTCGTACATCTTTCTCACTGGACGGGGGATAAGAAAAACCTAGGCCGGTATCATCGAATATATCAAACATCCGTAAATGCATGGGAGAAACGTCTTGAATCGTACTAGAAACAACACACTTAAGCGAGGTGTGGTCTATATTGTTTATGGTGATATAGACAAATACTTAAAGGAAGCGTGCGAGTCTGCTAAAAGCTTGAAGCGGCACCACCCAGACTATCCAGTTGCCTTGGTTTCGCCCGAACCACATCGCATGTTCGACATCTATATCGAGAAAGATTTACCGACTGAGGTCAAACGAAGTAAATATCGAATAGAAGAGACGTTTGCCGCAAAAACCAACTTAATACATCTTAGCCCTTTTGAAAAGACTCTATTTCTTGATACGGATACTACGATCGTTGGCGACTTATCTTATGGCTTCAGGTTATTATCAGAACACGATATCGTTTTGCCAATAGGCGGAATCCAGTGCGTTGGAATGTTATCGGAGCGATCCCCAGGCATACCTTTAGACCCTTGCGATATTTGGTTTAACAGCGGCGTCATCTACTTCAACAAGGTGCCTGATCTATTCGCCCAGTGGAAATTGTTGCTTGCTCACTATACGACCGAGATTGCATTGAACATTGTGGTACGCAAGTTCTCTTGCGGTATCCTGAATGCCTTCTATGCACCCCGTGGTGAGAACATGTTTTCAAGTGAGCACAGCAAAATCTGGCACAATAGAAGTCCGGTCCCCACAAAGGGTCGTGGAGACGAACTTAAAGCGTCGTTGAGAGAACTCCCCATTGATAGGGACTGCCCTAAAGCAATATCCGACACCTTGCGAAAAGACAACTAGCCCGCTAGCCCTGACGGACCACGTTTTCGGCCCTAGGTCCCTTATCGCCCTGAACGATATCGAACTCCACAGTGTCGCCCTCGTTCAGGTCGTCGAAGGTCGTATTCTCAAGCGCCGATGCATGGAAAAACACGTCTTTTGACCCACCATTTGAAGAGTTAATGAAACCAAAACCCTTGTCCGTAAGTCTCTTAATAGTACCTTTAGCCACCGGAAACACTCCTTACTTAGCAAATCGTTCGTTATACCTTCTCCAGGACGCATTGTGTGCGTCCCCACATGCTTTTAATACTAACGCGGCATGCTGCGTAATTATCCCAAATAACTTAGAGCAGAACTCTGGGTCGGCAATATATAGGCCGGTATCGAGGAGCTTCCTCAGTGCGTTTATGAATTCTTTCGGAAATGGTTTGACATTTTTTTCATCCGAAAGAGCCTCTTGCAGTTGGTGATTATCCGCCATTGAAATCCTATAC
>Ga0114918_10003034_pt1 | contig 14887 bp, 27 predicted proteins | sample LantaG_FD_87015 | JGI IMG/M metagenome (GOLD analysis project Ga0114918, IMG submission 87015) | Deep subsurface microbial communities from Baltic Sea to uncover new lineages of life (NeLLi) - Landsort_02402 metaG | ecosystem: Environmental > Aquatic > Marine > Oceanic > Sediment | place...
AGAAGAAGAAGAAGGCATAAGCGCAAAAATAAAGAGACTCAAAAAAGACAGACTTAAAATAGCATAATTATGAGAGAGAGCAAAAAAAGAATTCAGGCAAGCAACAAGGCGGTTAAGGCTGTTCTATGGCATTTATTAGTAGTTATGTTATTTGGGTTCATTATGCAAAAGATATACCCTGTAATGGTTATTGATTCTCCAATGTGGGCAATTATAGCACCATTCTTATATATTCTACTTCTCGCCTACTCTATGAAGCAGTTAGATTTGAAAGATAAAGAATTAGATTTATACGACTGTGAAGCTATACTAAGTGAGGCAGAAGAGGCAGAAAGCAGGGCAAACGCTAAGGATGCAGAAGCAACCGCAAAGCTAGAAGAAGCAAACGCTAAAGAGATTGCAAGCGAGCGCATAGCAATAGAGGTGCAAACGCTTAGAGCATCAGAGCAAACGCTAGTGAATAAGTTGCAAACGCTATCAGCAGACCTTGCAACCGCTAGGCAATCGCTAGAAGATGCAAAGCAGGCGCATAGTGATAGCCTGCAATCGCTAAAGCAAGCGCATGAAAAAAGCATGTCTGCCCTACTCACTGAAAAGGCAATAGCCGAAAAAACAGCGCAAAGCCTTGAAAAGAAGCTAAACGATATTGAATCAGAAGAACAGGAGAGGGCGCAAAGAAAAAGTATTAAGGCGACTTGGTCTGCATCAGGAAAGAATAAGGAAGTGATGGCAGAAAAGTTTGCAGGGCTTGATTGGCAAAGCATTGTTTTAGGATAACGGTTTGTGTATGCACCGTATGAGGAACGAATATGGGGCATATACGATGTTATGCCCAGTTAATTTATAAACAACAAATATTAGTAAAATGGAACTAAAAGAATTTAAACAACAAATTGAACAAGCCGAATCAGGAAAGACTTTTGATTACGGTATTAGCGAACCTTTTTCTTGGCGTGGTAGCTATGATGAAGTAGCCTTTAAAATACTTGAACAGCCAATGACAAGAGAAGAAATTTTGGCGAATATAGAAAAGGCTTATACAGGTACTTTCTATGGCTACAAAGGCGGTGAATACACCTATGAGGATTATACAGAAGTACACTTTGAAGAAGATACAGGTAGATGGACTGATGGTGGATATTGTGCTGAAATGATAGCCAAAATTGAAGGCGGTGAAACTTACCAAAGCCAAGAAATGAGGCTTGTTAAACTCGCTTTCTCTTAATTGGGCATAACACTAAGCTATGAATCGTATGTCTTTAGGCTATGATTTTATTACGTAAGTTATACTTGTTTGAATTGTTTAGAATAAAGGATTGGGTGCTTCACTCAATCTTTTTTTGTGCCTTTTATCAAAACTTTTATATAAATTATTTGATAATACGGTTTAAAGTGTTAGATTTGCATATAAGATTTAAACAAAACAAGTAAGACAATGACAAGCAATCAAGAACACCGAGCATCACAAATTCTAGGATTTGTAAATCTGACATTGAAGAAGTTGCCAAACAATGGCAAGGCATCAAAAGAGCATGCGCAGTATTTAATATACTGCGCCATGTGCGATGAAAAAGACCCTATTGTAATTGAGCATTGTAATGCAAAATTCAGAGAATGGTATAATTGCGAAGGGTAACGCCTTATTTAAACACAAAACAAGTAAGACAATGAGAGAAATAGCAGACAGATTTGATGACCGCAACCCAGAAAATGAAGGTTGGAGCGAAGCAGAAGAACTAACTACCCTTCAATTGCTTGATAGTAATGTAGGTCATTACGTAAGCGAGTACACCGATACTGATGTATTAGAGTTCTTTTCTGATGAAGATAATACACTAGCAATATGCTTTGAGTGTATAGGCTCACAATCAGCAGGAAACATCGTAGGACTGCAAGATGGGAACAGAGTAGTAGAGTTTGGCAAATTTGACCATCAGACAGTTAGTAGGATTGATACAAGCCACATTACAGCATTTTTCAAAATATTATCACTATACGTATGAGTTATCCACAAATCAAAATCAGAAACAAAGTATATCAGCCTCAAAAAGGCGATTACATTTTAGACAATAGGTTTGTCTTTATGCTTTGCGCAGGGGATGGTAGAACATTAAAGCAAGAAGGATTTTCTAGTTATTCTTATATCAGGCTTTCACAAAAAGCAATTAAAGAAATTGACTTTGAAAGCCTTGAAAAAAAAGAGTGCAAAGCATTTGGAAATATTCCAATTACAAAATACTACTACATATGAAGCAAACAACACCAGAGAGAGAAGCTATTTACAGCTTCTTTCTCAACTATCTAAACCTTACGCCTGAACAGGTTGCAGAAGTCTTTGAAATATCAGAATCTTCACTAAGGCGAAAAAGTTCAGGATGGCTTGAAAGATGCCACCGTATTACAAAAAAGATTATTCAAATAGAAATTAAAGACAATGAAACGATTTGCAAAAATGATGGAGATACTATTTATAGTGTTTGCAATGTACCTAATGAGTGTTAGTGTATTCTATTTACTGAAAAGCTTATGAAAGAATACACACTTGTAAATTGGAGTAGTGGAGAAATAGTGACCATTAAGGCACTATACATTGAGAATGAAAGAGGCTGTTGGCAATTGGGTATCTATGATGAAGCTAATAACAAATTAATGACATCTGCTTATAATAGCAGATATTGGGATATTCGAAATATTAAACCCCTAGACAAATGAGCAAGACAGAAATATACAACAACCTTAAATCAGTGCCAGAATGGGCAAAGAAAAAAATTGGCTTTGGTGCTTTAAAAGGCAAAACAGATATTAGCCCCCAATGGCGTATTCAAGCAATGACAGAACAGTTTGGTGCTATTGGCATTGGTTGGTACTACAAAACAGTAAATAAGTGGCTCGAGAAAGGGCATGGCAATAATGTTTGCGCTTTTGTAGATATAGAACTGTTTGTGAAAGTAGATGGTGATTGGTCAATGCCAATCACAGGGCATGGGGGCAACAGCTTCTTATCTGAAAATAAAAACGGTGTGCATACATCTGATGAATGTTATAAGATGGCAACTACTGATGCTCTATCAGTTGCAATGAAGCAGTTAGGAGTTGGTGCAGATATTTATTCTGGATTTGAAGATTCAAAATACAGTGGAGGGCAAAATGAAGCACCAGAAAAACAAGCCCAAACAGATGATGCGCCTAAAAGGTGGGAGTGCAAGCAGACAAAGCTTTTACAGCCGAACGGGGCAAATTACTTTAACCCTACAAACAAAGACGGAAGCGTGAATAATGGAGGTGCTAAGTTGATAGAAAGACTTGCATCAGAAGAGGCGCAAGACATCCTTGATTCAATGCACGAGAAAGGATTTAAAATGAGCAAAGACTCATGGGAATGGTTTATTAAACAAATTAAATAATAAAGCAATGGCATCAGTTAATCGTGTTATTTTAATTGGCAATTTGGGCGCAGACCCAGAAACCAAGCAAGTAGGTGAAACAACAGTAGCCACCTTCTCCCTCGCTACAAGTGAAAGCTACAAAGACAAAGCAGGGCAAAAAGTTGAACAAACAGAATGGCATGAAGTCGAAGTATGGGGAAAGCTTGCAGAGATTGCAGGCAAGTACCTGACCAAAGGCACTACTATCTATTTGGAAGGCAGTATCAAGTCTAACAAATGGACTGATAAGGATGGCAACAACAGAAAGACTACACGCATAAAAGCAACTAGCTTCACTATGCTAGGAAGTAAGCAAGGTACTTCACCTGCAGATGTAAAAAGCGGTGCAAGCCCTAAGCCATCAGGCGAGTATGACGGCTCACAGGTTGAAGATGAATTGCCGTTTTAAGAATGAATCTATACACAAATCAGTTTAAAACGCTGATTTGTGTATAAATAAGCCTAATCAATTGAATCTATGAAAATACTTAGCTATAAATCAATCAATAAAACAGATTGTAAAGAGGCGTTCAGACAGTTATACAATGAGGCTGAACGCCTCGAATTTACAAATGGATATATTGCCTTGTTTGAAGCTGATAAAGCCCGTAGCCTGCCACAAAATAGATACTATTGGGGCGTAGTCATAAAGATGCTATCAGACCTGACAGGCTATGAACCAGAAATATTGCATGAATACTTGTGCAGTGAGTTCATAGGCGAAAAAAGCAGGAGTGTATTTGATAAGCTGATTATGATTAGGCAGAAATCTTCAAGCCTATCTGCATCTGAATTTTCAGAGTACATTGAAAAAATACGCTTTTGGGCTTTTGATAAGTTTGGCGATAAGTGCGATATACCCGACCCAGATGGACTGCCAATATCAGTTAAGCTAGGAATATTTTTTGAACAGGATAAAAGATAACCCGTGTGTAAGCGGAGTTTTGAGGTACGAAAAATTAACGCTTTATATAATGTTATAAACTTTTTTTATTATGGATTGGATACCGATAAGTGAGGCAACCTTAATTAAAGATGAAATGATAAACTTTATTGAATTAAATAAAGGTTGTTTTCCCCATCCACCGACTCAAACAATTCATAAGGGGTGGGTAGATAATAATGATGAATTTTATAGTGAATGCGCTGATGAATACATAAAGAAATCAAAAATAACCTATATTTTTAAAATACCTAATGCGCCTAGTTTAGAGTAATTGTTTATAACACAGGCGCAAACGGAGTTGTGAGGCACGAACAATTACCGCTTTGCGCACTGTTAAATAGAGTTTTAATTTTTAATGAATAAGATATGAAAGGCGTAAATTTAACACTAGAAAATATATTTGATTACGGGCATATTCTCCCAAAATATGCTCTTTATGCTGTATGGAGTACAAAGGAAAGAAAAGGGATAAAAGGCGTAAATGCAGTTATTTGTACCTTTTCAGAAAACAACGGGCTAGACCCTTGGGATGCAAATGGATATGATGAAGTAGCATGGTTAGATGAATTTCCACCTAATGAAATTAAAATCCAATTTTTGGAGGAGTTGTAATTCTATTTAACACAAAGCTAAACAGCGTTTTAATGCGTGTTTAGCATAAGTTATCTAAACCAAAAATAAACATGAAAAACAAAGAACCAACACACCTTACGCCAGAACAAATAGCTATTCAATTAAAAGAGTTTGGCGAGGCTTTAGGTTTCAATATTAAGCCTAAAAAATGCAATAAATGCCTATCATGTAAATGCAAAACCCCTAAAAAAGATGGTTAGAATAGGAATAGACCCTGCATTCAGAAAGTCAGGCATAGGATTCTGCATGCAAGAAGGCAAGCAAGTAATATTCAAGCAGTACAGCATTATTGAACTACTCAATGACATCAATGCAGGATGCTTTAAAAATACTTCTGTATGCGTTGAAAATAGCAACCTTCAAAACACTAGCTTTGACTTAGTTGGCAATAAATCAGTAGTTGCAAGAAAGTCAAGAAATGTAGGAGCAAATCAAGCAGTAAGCCAAATTATTTGCGATGCAATAAGGTTCAAGTGCGCTAAGTTTTTAGAGATTTCACCCCTCAAAAAAGGCGAAAAAGATTTAGATGATTCATCAGCAACCACTACATGCAAAAGAAAAGGATGGGAAATGAACAAAAAGCGACTGAATCAAGATGATAGAGATGCATTTAAACTAATGTTGTTAGCAAAGTAAACCCCTAAATAAATGGCTTCTAAATTCATAGACATTCAAATAGGCGATGAAGTGCTAACAAGAGAAACTGTAAAACTCGGCACTAAGAAGGCTACATTTTTAACGCCTAAAGAAGTAGTGAGTAAGACTAAGAATTACTTTACTCTTGAAGATGGTAAAACCTATTCAAAATCAAATGGAAGGCAAAAGGGAGTATCATTCTCTTATGCTTACAAGGAAGGCGAACACCTGCCATATCGAGGCAAAAAAGCGAAAGATGAAAGTCAAGCAATGAATAATCTTTTAAACGCTCAAAAAGCACCACCACCAAACCCATGGAAAAAATGAAATTTAGAAACATCTTTTTTAGAGCCGATAAAGCAATAGTAAGGGCGGATATGATTAGCCACTTTGAAGAAATTAGCGAAATTAAAACAAGGGTATATTGCAATAATGGCAAAAGCTATACAGTGCATGCAAGCCTTGACAACATACAAGATAGATTAGAAAGAAAAAAAATGATTGTAATATGAAACTACTTAACAGACTATTTGCATGGCTATTCAAGCCATCAGCACATCAAGAAAAAGGATTACTTGACCCTGAAACACAGAAAAAATAATGTCATATCAAGGAAAGAAAAATTGTAGTAACTGCCATTCAAGGCTGTTCCCTCTTGCAAAAGTTTGCGAGTGTGGTTGCTCTTACTTTATATCAGATACTCTTGTAGTATCAAAGTATTACAGAGAGGGCATGAAGGGTGCTGATTTGGTAAGGGAATTGAAAAGCAAAGGCTTTTCACTATCACAACCTATTATACTTGCAAGAATGAAGGATTTAGGATTCAAGAATGAAAAGCAAATGCAACAGGATAAGCAGGCAGATTTGAAAGAATACCTAAAAACTGTTTCAGTGCGCCCATCTGGCAGGGCAATGAGTAAAAAGTTTGGAATGAAAGAGAAAACAGCTTACAGTATTATTTCTGCTCACTTTGGCAATGTGACTGCAAGAGTTACAAAGAAATTCAACAACTCAGAGCAGTTGTTGATTGATGAATACCTTAATACATACAATAAATTTTTAGCCCTCCCTAAATCAGAGCAAACAATATGGAGGCGCAACAGCATTGTATGTGAAATAAACACCCTAAAAAAGTATAGATTGATTTAGCATAACACAAAGCTAAAAACTGTAGTGAGGTACGAACTATTGCTTTTTAGCGAATGTTGTGTTAAATTAGTTTATGCCAAAATCCAGAAAGCAATCCACCAAAAAGCCCAATCAGCCTATAAAGGTTAATTGGGCTTTTTTAATGAGCAAACAAGAAGCTATTCATACTTTGAAAGCTTCACCCTCAAATCAAGCAACTCCGACTGCAAAGATTCAATCTTGACAGCTTGCAACTCTTCATTTTTTGCATGGTATTCTTTTTCTTTATCCTTCTCTGCTGTGTGCCTTTCTTCCTGTTCTTTCCACTTCTGGCTAAATTCTAGCTGTTGCCTTTTCAGTTCAGATATAAAGTATCTAATTCCGATTATTAGCACTGCTAAAACGCCAAAAGAATCAAGATATTTGAATGTTTCAGCAGGATTCATTAGTGTATCTATCTGCAAAAATACCGCTGTAAAGGCTATAAACTTTAAGGCTATTGCGCCTGTTAATTCTTCTCTCATTTGTTTTTCCTATTTATCCGTTGTACTCTTAACCAATAGCCCATCCCAAAAACTGCAAGGGCATACAGTAATACTTCCCAATGTTCCATTCCTTATGTAATTCATGTAAAAAATCATTTTGCTATCCTGTAAGCAGTTAGCTATGTTTAGTAAGTCCTTAAAATTGTATTATTAAATCTGTCTTTGAATTTCAATGTGTATGCCGTGCCTCTTTGCTGATGCTTTACCTCTTCAAATGATGAAAGTATAACAGGCAATTGCCTTATTACCTCATCATTCAGCAAGTTGTAATCAGTAATAAATGCAGAAGTATTCAATTGTTGATTGACAAGCTGTTTCTTGGCACTCTCAGGCAAGTATCTAATAAATAATGTATATTCATTCTCTATACTATCCTGAACGCTTACAACCTGCCTATCAGCGTTTAAAATCCTATCTTCTAACAAAGTCGGTGTAACATTGCCAAACCTGCCTGAAATCCTTATAGATTGATACCAACCGCCTGCAATCAGGTCTTGATAGTCAAATTCACTAGATAATATATTGCCTTCTGTGTATGTTTCAATTCTTACAGTTTCATTTGCTTGCCTATCAGAGTAAGGCAATACAAAATATGTACGGCTAGTGAAAGGCTTGCTTTGCCCTAAAATAGTTCTTTCTGCTCTGATTGTGTAGTAGCCCGTGCCAAATGCAGAGCGTATCAATGACCAATCAGCAATAAAACCTGTGTAAAAAGGCTGTGCAGTAAATGAACTGTAATAAGTGCCGTATGTATCATCTGATATATCAGCAACCTTTGCGCCTGACTTGTAAATTGATACTGCTATAGTATCTGTATTGATGATTTTACGGAATAAAAAGCTTGCTTTGTCTTTCTGCCAATCCGCATCTGATGCAGAAGCTGTGAAGGCTTTTTCTACATAGTTATCAAAACAATCAATAGAGCAAAAGCAAAAATCAATCTGCTCAACTTCTTTAACTGATGCAAGAGGTTCTGACCCTAATATTTTTATGCTTATACTCATAGCCAATTTAATAACTCATTAACCAAATTTATCAGCCCTGTATCCGAAACATCATAAGATGCCCAGACCTCTGCCCCCTCGTTTGCCTCTTGTATCTGCTCAATAGTTAGCAAATCTTTGCTAAAATCAAGCCTCATATCTGTTTCACTATTGTAAACAATGAATAGTGTTTGAGTACCTGCCACCGCTTGAAGTTGTGTAGGCGTCCAGATTTCTACATGCCCTATTGCATAATCACGAAGCGTTGTGATAGCATCCTTTGCGCCCGTGTTGCTTACATTATCAGTATAGAATATTCTAACATCTTTTGCCATTGCGCCTCGCTCAGTACTTGCAAGATTGAAAGCAAAAGGTAAAGTTCTATAACATACAAGATGCTCAACATCTGAAAATTCTATTGAACTATAAAGCGTGCCATCTGGCAGTGATTGATTATTATAAACTTGTTCTGTCATATTATTAAAAAGTAACCCTTGCTTATTAGTGAGTTTCTAGCTGTTAAACTTGTAGATGATGGAATTGCCGTTGCTCTACTTCCATCTATTGTTCTTGTTATGCCTGTAATAGTTGCAACCCTGTCAATCTCAGTCCAAGCTTGGTCTAAACTTGCTATTGTTGTGCCTGTCTCTCCAAATACAAAACTTGTAAAAGTATTTATCTCATAGCCCCCAAAGTCAATACTTCCTAAAATACTTTTAAAGTTCATTGAACTTGTAGTTGCCCCTGACGTAATAGTAATATCTGAAATATTTGGTGTACTAGTTAAGCCTAAGCCTTGCCCCATCACGCCTAAATGCGTAAAGCTTGTTAATGAGGGGCAAGATGTCAAAAAGATTTGGTTTGTTGTACCTCCTGTTATCGTTACTGTTTCTAAATTAGGGCATGAATTTACCCTAAAATTGCTATCTGTGGCAAGGGTTATATCTGTACCTTGATAGTATGTAATAGTAAAAATGCTAAACGGCTCAGATGGCGCAATGATGCTTGTAAATGAGTTATTTAGTGCGTTTGCTGCTACAACCGCTTGTGCCGTGAATGATGGGCTACCTGTTAATAATGACACATCAAGCACGCCTGTTAATTTGTAATCTGTCAAAGTAACCAGATTTATCAAACTGAAATCTAAACTTGTAACTATTACAGTTTTAAGCGTCCCATCTAAATAACTACCTGAATAATTCGGATTGTCTCCTGTTGCCGTATCTGTGCCAAATATCCACGTCTTTGTCCCTCCTGCAAGAGTCGGATTAAAAGCACCATCTGTGCTAGTGTCCCATGTTGTATATAACTCCAATTGAAAAATCTGGAAAGGGTTGAACAGCCTTGCAGTGAAGTTGTATGATGTCCCCGATTCAAAAAGCGCATTGCTTAACAGTGTTTGCCCTACTAAATCAGTGCCGTCTACAGTTAATGTAGCTTCAAGTTCTGGCAGTACATCGCCTAACTGATTTGTTTTTTCATACCTATGTATAATTTTCTTATTAGTAGTTACAGGTATAGCTCCTGTACTAAATCTACTTTCTAATAATGTGGGCTTATCTGATAAAATAGCCCCGTTCAAATCAGTCAATGTATCAGGGTCTAAAGTTGCAACAGTTGCTACAGTGTATGTAGTATCTGAAAGGCTGTAATCTTTTACAGTAATATTGCCCCCTTCATATAAATCCCTACCTTGCCCCTCTTGCCCTAAATCATTAAGCCCTGTTGTATTAGCTAATACTAGTACTTTGATTTCATAATTATTTAGCCCTGAATAGTTAGAAGATTTAAAATTCAGGTTGTTTTGTGGCTCTGCTGAATCAAAGAAAACTGTATCAGCATTAGAGTTAAAAAGCCATTCTTGCCACTTCAATTTTTGCGCAAAGTTAAATGTATAGCCTTGCAAATCACCAACCTTTGCCCCAATTTCAATATCAATAGTATTGAATGTCTCAGATTCATAAACCTGTGTATAGCCCCTTGATTGACTGATATTGATTTGCTGTGAGCCTCCTGATACAATAACATTTGCAGTGTTTAGAAAATAGCTATCTAGCAAGAAATAACTATTTGTTACTGTATTGAAAGCTACTAAAGCAAATTCAATTCTTTCTAAGAAAGCTTCATTTGCTAAGTCCAAATCAAAAGCCCCTTTTACTGCTATACTATCTTCATTCCATATTTCTGAAATTATAAGCGCACTTTCATCTGATAAATCCTGCCCGTTTACTAGATACCCAAAATCAGTAATATTAAAAAGCCCCTCTATAAATGCGCCTTTCTGATAGCTTTGAACATCAACAATTAGATTCACCCTATCACTATTGCCTGCACTCAAAGCACTATCTGCCATCTGAACTGCTAGAAGATAATTACTTTCAGTAGTAAGCCTTAATTGTTGTGCTGTAGTGTACTCAAATTCAGCAACTATAACAAGATTGCCTGATACAATAGAACTGTCAAGGCTCTTAATTACGCCAGTGCCTACTTCTGCGCTGTCACCTTCTGTATGATACAAAGAATCTAGCAGGTAGTTTTCTTGTAGTGTAGTAACTGTATTTTGGTACTCTGATTGAGTTGGCAGGTATGAAACAAACACGCCTGCCCTTTGCCCAACAGCCAAAACCCCTGAAAGCTTGCTAACTGTTATAGTAGCTTTTGTCTTAGAAGAAATTTGTAAGCCATCTGTACTGTCAGTAGTTGCTGAATCTTCATAGACAATAGATTCAATCTGATAATCATTATCAAAGCCATTGAAATTTTGATTATACCACCCTACAGAACCTTTTATGCTCTCATAAGTTGCCTTAATTGACTTATTAGGGTTTGATAGTGCAATTCTAAATTCAACATCGAAAGCATATTTAAGGCTGTTTGTATTGAATAGGTCAGGAAGCACATTGTCTTGCAAATTATCCAAATCACCATCTAAGTAGTGAGGCTCTACCCTAAAGATATGTGCTATCTCAAAAGCTTGCGTGTAAACATCTGATGCAACTATGCTTTTACAAGTACTAGAACCGCTTACCCAATCATTATAAGTGCCTTTTGCTTTGCCTGCTACATCTGATGCAGAAATAGGCGTAAAATAGTACTCTTGCTTATTGCCTGATACTTTTGAAAGCTTGTTGTAAGTTTCATTTTCTCCTATGATGCCAAAGCCATAGATTAACGAGGTTAGGAGGTTGCTTGCGTCAGATGCAATCGGGTAAAGCCTAAAAATATCAAATGTTCCATCTGCTACTCCTGTAGGCGCATCGGCAGTTACATTTAAAATCCTGCCATCATTGCTGATAGTATCTATTGTAATATTGCCTACCCCTCCATTTACGGTATCAAGAAAACAATATGCACTAACCCAAAAGCCATCGTCAAAAAAAGAACCATTTGCCCTTGTAATAGTCCAATCAGTACCCGTGTTTTTTAGAAAAGTCCACGGGTTAGACTGAGATGCCACCGCCTGCCAGCTGATTTCTATTTGAGTGACTACCTTGATAGCCTCAATAGCTGAACCTGCAAGATTTTCTGTAAAGTCAGAAGTGTTAGCCAAAAAGTCCTCATTGTTTGTGAACTGATTGAAATACTTATGACTTAATATTGTTGTGCTTATTGGCATCTTGTGCTAATTTTTTGATTTCTTCTGCTTTGTTTAGTAACTCTTCTATTGACATTTTAGGGCTAATGCTTCTTATCTGCTCAATTAAAGGAGAAAGCATTGAAAGTTCATCAGGCTTCAAGTTCTTTATCTGCCTTTCTAAATCTTGTTTTTGTTGCTCAATCGGCTTTAAACTTGCAATAAGTTTGCCTATCTCGTTTGCATCCATGTAGATAGTTTTTGTTTCATTTCATCAATAGTATCTGCAAAACCATGAACCCTGCATAAAGGCTTGTTTTCTTCTTCAAGAATACCAAATGTAAAGCCCCGTTCATGCTGATAAGCTTTGATAATATCATTGCCTAACCTCTTTAAATACACACGCCTTTGCACTCCCTTTCTTACTAAGTAGTGCCACCTATCAAACTCTTTAAAGCCTGCCTTTGCAAGTTGGCTATTATCAATGATTGCTTGTTGCTTCTTTCTCATAGCGTGCTTTGATTGCCCTTATTTCTAGTATAAAATCTTGGCCATCAACTATGCCATTTTCATAGTTGTAGATTTCTTCCACCATATCAATAGCCATATTATAGCTAACTTTTATATCTAATGGCAGATTATTTCTTTTGTGGATTGTAGGCTTTTTAAATTTCCTATCCTCAATTTGCATTAAAAACAATTCAGATAATTGAGTGACGGCTATTACGCTGTTCTTGTTTATTGTTTGAAATGCTTTGTTTTTTTGCAATATTTTAATAATCTCCTTTCTTAATTCTTCACTTTTTTTGTAGTTCATGTTTGTAATTTTGTTCATTAGGGTTATGCTTCAATAAATGTTTCTTCAAGATTGCTAGTATAAGCACCTCTTTCAAAGTAACTCACTGTCGCACGGTCTTTGCCAATTACCCACGTCAATTCAGTTACCTTTGCGCTCTTGCCATTACTATTGTAAAGATAAGCATTATTAAGCAATTTAGTGAAATCGTCTAAACCGAAAGTCACGCTTACATTCTCAAAGATTTTCTTTTGTGCTATCTCTGCATTGCTTACAAATGATTTATAGCTGTGATAGTCATTGTAAATGCTTTTAGCACTTAGAAAAGTTCTATGATTTGCAGGCATTCTACCCCCCTCCAAATACAATAATTTAGGTATAGTATGATTGTTATCTGATACTCGAAGCAGTCCTATTTTACTACTCACTATCTCCGAAAAGTTCACATCTAATCCAAAAGCACCGCCCAAAACATTGATAATTGTATCAAACACATTTAGAACACCTTCAATTGCCTTTTCTAAAGGATTCAATTTGTCCTTTCTATTACCTAATGCAACGGGTATATTAACCTGTTCAGCACCTAATAATGTAACAAATTTGGGATTGTTTTCTGTAATAGGCTTTGTGAGTACTTGGTAGTTAGTTCCTGTAAAGTTTTTAATAGTCCATATATCTGTTATGTCAGTTTCAAACTGTATTAGCCTGCTTCTGTTTGCTTCATCAGTATTGAATCTTGTTGCCTTCTGTAATGAATCAAACAGCCTCACATCTGCCTGCTTTTCAAAGAAGTCTGACCCCTCAAAAGTTAGATAAAGCGTGTTATCAATAATAGCTTTATTGCCTAGTATGATAGTCTTAGCAAGCTGAAACATTTCTGCACAATTGTAGCCGTAATCACTTGCATTTGGTATGCCTGCACTTGTACCTTTCGCTACTCCGATAAAGCCCTCTAAAGTTGATTCATCAAAGTTTTGATTAGATGGCAAGTAGTAAAGCTTCCTTAAATATGCTTCTTGGTCTGATGCAAAAGTATATCCTAACTCGGTACTGATTGCTGATAAGGCAGTGAATAGGCTTAGTGCTTTATGCTCTCTTTTAGGTGGCAAAAAGCTATTTATCAATTGCCTTGATAGCCTAACAATCAATGCCACCATTGTCAAAGCGTAGGCAATTTGCAAGGCTGTTGAAATTATAGCATACACTGCCCCCCCTATGCCACCGCTCAAACTGCTTGAAGATATGCCTGCAGTAGTTGCTTGGTCTTTGCCTACCTCTTTTATGAGTTCAGCAACTTCTTTAAACATCAAGTAAATGACTATTGAGTTAGTCAGCTGTTCTACTATGTTAAAAGGCTTTTCTACGACATAGCCGACTGTTTGATAATCTGATGCTGTGATAGTGCCATTCTCTACCAATGTACCAAAGGTTAAGCTGTTTAGCCTGTCTTCTAAGCTGTTTAGCCCATCTGCCTGCTTTAGTGTAACCTTTAAGCTATTATCAGCATCATTATCAATATACCCATCTGTTAAGTCCAAATAGCCATTAAACACTATTAAATCAGTATTAGCATTGAATGCCCTTATTGATAGTGGCAAGCCTTCAAAGATGCCCACACCGCCCGTCAAGCCATCTGCAATGTGATTCAGCACCTCTGTTCTGGCATTGCCTCTAAAGGTCAATTCTTCAATAGTTAGATTTGCCTGTATGCCTTCTGTCCCAAATTCTGCCTTAACGCCTATATCAAACAGTTCAGAAGGTGCAAGCAGTTCTTTTCCGTTCAATAATATTTGAATATTTGCGCTTTTACCTTGTTGTGCCATTCATTTTTTATTTAGAAGAAATCACTATTTCTGCGCCAATTCGTTTCTCTTCTGCCCTTGCTTTCTACTACATCAGCAACAGCCTTTTTCACATCGTCATATTTGAAGTCATAAACTGGCTTATTTTCAATAGCTGTTTTCAACTCTCTTAACTCTTTTACTACTTCGCTATTGTCTTGCTTTCTTGCAGGTGCTAAACCCTTAGAACTCATTTGAGCCATTGTTGCCAACTCTAAATTACTGATGTTCTTAGGTATCATTTTAGAGTGTGTAGGGTTCAATATCCTTTCATCACCATCAACTCTAACAATATGCCCATCTTTGCCAGATAGCGCAGGGCTTAATTCATCACCTACACGTTCAGCACCTTCATAGAATGCAGGCAATGAACTGATGAA
>Ga0114918_10003036_pt1 | contig 14884 bp, 18 predicted proteins | sample LantaG_FD_87015 | JGI IMG/M metagenome (GOLD analysis project Ga0114918, IMG submission 87015) | Deep subsurface microbial communities from Baltic Sea to uncover new lineages of life (NeLLi) - Landsort_02402 metaG | ecosystem: Environmental > Aquatic > Marine > Oceanic > Sediment | place...
GAACCGTCAACTCTCTCATAGTCAATCTCAGTAGCGTCGTGCTTATTCGCACCACCGTCTAAGTGGGCATTGATGATGTCAGCTGTAGACGCATCAATTACACCACCAAGAGACGACCTAAGGAAAGAGTCCGTTGGCTTGCTGTATTCGTCAAAGATTTCAACGAAGTAGAAGTCAATGTCAGTTGCACCGGAGAAGGTGTAATCTGTACCATCGGATTTCTTGTAGGCAAGGGAAAATACTCCAGCGGCTTCAGTAAGAACACCGTAGACTTCGTCACCAGTGCCATCATCGAGACCATTGTCTGTACCTGTGGCACGGATTAGGACTTTCTTAGGGTCTGCTGCTCCAGTAACTGCACCAGTATAGATATCCTTAGCCGTTAGAGCAGTCTGAGGCGTATCTACGGTAGCCGCAGCTTCAACTACTGTCGTAACAGTGTCTGAAGACGTAGCAGTGGTGGTAAACGCAAGCACTCCGGAACGAAGGGCTACTAACTTGTACTCAAGCACCCCTTGCTTAGCGCCATCCGTAAGGTTGACGTTTGCAATGGTATCATTAGCGATCCACTTACCAATTATCTTAGTAGCCATAGTATTACACCTCTATGTCATAACACACGATTATCTTTTCACCGTCCTGAAGCACTCCGTCTAAACCAAGGGAGTCCCAAGATAGACGTTTATCAGTATCATCAGAAGTAACGACAAAATCCGTACCATAAAGTTGTTCTGGACCAAAGACCACGGTTAATTTGGTGTTTTCTTTTGTGAAAGGAGCTAAATCTAACACATGATACTTGTTAGCTATATCTGGAGCAGACAATGTTATGATCTGCTGCACAATAGCCGTTCCACCAGCCAACGGGACTATGGTTCCAATAGAATCTCGGTAATAGAATTTGCCGTCATTAGATGCATATAAACGATAACGTCCCGCCGTTGGACTCGAAGGAGCAGACGCTTGGACAGTAACATCAATAGCTGTATCTGAACTGAGACTATCGGCGTGTAAACGTCGACCAACCTCAGCATCACCTTTTACCTTGAAGGCCATACGCCATTCCCGATAGGAAAATTCTTCTAGCTCAGATACCAATAAAGCACTAAGAGAAGTATAACTTACAGGGAAACGGAAATATCTATTTATAGTATTTGAGTCTATTTTCGATTGAGCGTTTGATTTCGGGAGTCTGGTCTTTGTAGTGTTTTTCAAACTTTAAGACATATCCCTCTGAATCATTCTTAGGATTAGCAAGGCCATCAAAACCTTGGGAGTCAATAACCTCGTTGAGTTTCCCTACGCCATATCTATGAGCAAAAGCCATAGCCTTTGTTTTATGTTCACTCGGAACACCCATTTTCTCAGCCTGAGAATCTAGGAATTTAAGTTGATGTTCCATTAGAAAATCGTCAATCATCGGTTTTTGGGTTAACTTGTTGATTTCTTTACCTAGCTTCCCTGGCTCTTTGGCGTGTTCTTTGACTAAGTCGCGGATATGCTTACCTAAATCAGTATCTCGCAAGTCTTTTCTATTTGCTAGGAAGATTACGTGGATTGGCATTAGACCGTAGGATGAAACTGCTTGAGTATCCTTATGAATTCCCTCGTTCTGCCTTTGATGTACTCTTTTTTCTCTACCGCTGGATTCCAGGGCAGCAAAGACATCATGGAGGACTGGGCGTTTAGACTTATTCCAAGAAGAAGGTTTAACATCTTTAAAATCAATGTCTTCCCTTTTCTTCTTGGCCATCTCATTAAAAATTTCTTTGACTTTCTGTACTCTAGCGATAGGACTTGTTTTTTCACCAACCATAGCGGAAGTCTGATTCTGCGGCAACAACATGGTAGCTAGTCCTAAAGCTAATGGAGTAAGTCTTGATTTCCTTAAATCCATTCCTTCTGGTTCACCTTCGTCTGTGTTTTCGATCCTCATACTCACTACAGAGTTGGGATTCTGGTTATAGAATCTATTTCTCTCCTGTACAGCTATACGTGATTCTTCTGTGTCATTTTGCAGATTATTTAGTACACTTGCAATAAAGCCGGAGGGGTCTACTTCCATAGGCTTTTTACCGTCTTTAAGAGCAATAGTCATAGTTGAAGATCCGTATCTAATTCCAAGCAAAGCCATCTGGAATTTAGTGACAGGATCTAGATTAGGCTTAATTTTATCTATCATCTTAAGGAGATGTCTCACACTGTGATCCATGATGAAATCATCAAATGCAAAATTCTCTGTGAGTTTTCTTACAGCTCTTCTGAACTCAGACATATCGGATGAAAGCTGTTGTTTCAAGTATGAGATATGTTGTCCTAACTCAGTATTCCCAAATTCAGGACATATGAGAGCGAGAGCATATATGCGTACTGGAGTATATCCGAAAGATGAAACAGAATCACCATTACGTCTTTCCCGTCTTCCCTTGGAAATAACAGCGGCAACAGCATCGAATGGATGTTTACCAGCGTGATAGACCCAGCTTGGGATATCCAAGGTGATTCCATCAATCTTGGTCTTCTCAATTTTCTTGGTGGCGTATGCTTCAGGAGCATGAACTGCCGCTACAGTTTTCATAGCTCACCTCTCTTTTATCTAGCTTGTTGCACAACGACCTTACCACTATATCTTAAGTCGGGAGTTTCAGGAACATAAACAGTTACATTTCCTAAAGCGTCAACAGTAATGCGGTCTGGATAAATATGATCATAGTTAGAGGAAACAAGTTCATAGCAGTTCACTTCCGGAGTAAGTCCCTGAAGATGCACTGCTGCGGAAATATACATAGAATAATAACCACCACTTGGACCGGACCAGTCAGCGGTTGCACCGTGCGTTTTGGTGTAAACCCTCTGAATCCTTAATCCGCCATTAACCGCGTCACTAAATTTATCAAGACCTGAGTCTGTTGACAATCTAGTCTCTAGGGAATTGCTGATGATATCAACTGTTCTATCATTTGAGGGGGTCCCCACCCCGCCCCCATCGACTCCAGCCAGCCTCACTCCAAGAGATGAACCATCATTGTACAAACCGTTTGCAACAGTAATGTCACCAACAGTAATACCTGACTGAGTCACTACCCATAGAGCCGTAGTGGTAGGAGTATCAGATAGAGCTATTACTTCTGAAGTCAAGCCCGGTCCAACGGAACCTACCGTTGCACCTGCAACCTTTATATATACTTGGCCAACTGAAGTATCCGAACTTAGGACAATCACCGACCAACCAGCAAACACTCCAGATACCGGTAGGTTCACGTCTATGTCTGTAGCAGCTGTCACTCTAATGAACTTCTCTGATTCAGAAGTCAGGTTGGCAGCTACGGCAGTTTCTAAAAGACGAGAATCGGCCCGTCTCGCTATCAGTCTGTCTTGTAGCTCTAAAGAGCCAAGAATAATTCTCGTCATTAGCCTTCTCCTAATTCAAATCACTATAATTATCGCTAAGATGGTCTCTGTTTTTGTCGTCTTGACTTTTAACAGGGAAAAGTCCATACTCTTTCTTAGATTAGCCTTTAAGGAGAAACGCCTATGCTGACTGGGGCTGACAGAAAAGCCTCTATTGATTCTCTTCTGGATCGTCTAGAATCCATTACTAAAACCATGGACGTCCCTGGTTTTAGAAGGAGAAACGCTATCTGGCTTCAGAAATACTTAGCAACCAAGAACGCATCGCATCCTCGTTTCTCGGAAGCAATGGAAATTGTCGAGTCTCTGGTCAGTAATGGCGTTCGCAAAGGCTAATCTTTTCGCGGTTATGGTGTTAATGGTCAGCACGTCTCGTTGCCAACGAGAAAGAGGGAGTTCGAGTCTCCCTAACCGCATTGCGATTATGGTGTTAATGGCTAGCACGTCAGGTTTCCACCCTGTAGGTAAGAGTTCGAATCTCTTTAGTCGCATTTATGATATACTCCAAATTGGAGGTAACGAGAAGCATGTCATCCTGTAGATCCACCCACAACTATATATATAGTCATAAAAATTGTAGGGGGTTGCGGCTTCTATAGGGATATGGTTTCATAATTGTTACCTCTATAGACGCCGGGTTAAGACCCGGCTTTTTTGTTACCCGGCCTTGGATGCTTTAAGCGTTTTTGGCTTGCAAAGTGTGTACACCCGGTGTATAGTACGTATACAGTGTACAACGCTAAGTTTTTTGAAAACTGAATAGCAATTCCCATAATAAATTCGGGGGGGTAGTTCAACGGTAGAGCAATAGTCCGTTTGCCTTTAGCAATTTTCTTGTTCTGAAAAGAACCGTAGCTTAGAGGTTATCACTTGAAACTATGTGTTCCAGGTTCGAATCCTGGCCCTTCCATAGCCGTTTTAGGTTCTTGACGTGAGTCTTAACTCGATCTGACACACGTTAAACAGGGAAAAGCCTGAAGCGGCTTTCATTCATTGAGACGTAGCTCAGTTGGTAGAGCACCAAAATTACCGTCATTAGCCCCTTGTTCAGTTCTTGAACCGAATAATAGCGGTTATCGACTCATAATCGGGTGGTCGCAGGTTCAAATCCTGCCGTCTCAATCGGTCTAATGGGGGTATAGCTCAGCGAATAGAGCACTTGCCTTCTAAGCAAGTGGCCATTGGTTTGAATCCAATTACCCTCGTCTCTTGCTTGCACTGAAGTTTGTTAAACACATTTATTGCGTCAAGGTAATGAATGGTCATCAACACGCTTACATTCACAGTGTAAGCAAGAGTTCATAACTACTATGAGGCGGTCGTCTAAGTAAGACAGCAAGAAGTTAAGGTAAGAAAACCTCCTGCCATAACTTCTGAGGTGAGGCCCTACCCATCCCCATCTCAACGCGAATGTAGGTGCAATTCCTGCCCGCCTCCTTGGCCCTGCTGATAATGTCTAACCGTTTTCTATCCTTGCCTAAACAGAAACAGTTAGCTAAAGGGATCAGCGGGGCCTTCAATCTTGGGGTCGTAGTGTATTGGAAGCACGGAAAACCGTTCTTGCGCTTTTTGCTCAGTTTATGAGCCGATTGTAAGGACGTTATCTAATTAAAATAGACCAGACTGGGTTCGAATCCCAGCGACTCCATGGAGCCTACATTTATTAACCGGTCCCCCGGTACCAATTTCATAGCGTAGGCTCTTTTATTCAGGATTTGTGGTGAAGTGGTTATCACACCTAAAAGTCTTTTCTTAATTCTTGCTCAGTAATTGAGCCGATCTAGAAGAGATTACCTTTTTCGCAGGGGTGTCCCAGGTTCGATTCCTGGCAAATCCGTGAGTCTACATCGAAGAAGTCACCTCAACTAGCCCTTTGTAGACTCTATATATTTTTAGGAAGCATGGCAGAGTGGCCGATTGCACCTCCTTGCTAAGGAGACGAACGTGTTAAAAGCGTTCCGTAGGTTCAAATCCTACTGCTTCCGTTGGACCCGTAGCAAAATGGTTAATTGCAACGATCTCATAAGTCGTAGATTGTAGGTTCAAGTCCTACCGGGTCCATGTGGCCGTAGCTCAGTTGGTAGAGCGCCAGATTGTGATTCTGGTTGTCGTGGATTCGATCTCCACCGGTCACCCTTTTGTATTAGAATTATTTTTATTGCCGTGTTAGCTCAGTTGGCAGAGCTACTGATTTGTAATCAGTGGGTCGGGGGTTCGAATCCCTCACACGGCTCTTAGCAATACATCATCAGCTTATGTTAAACGACATCATCCTCTGGAAATCATCAGGAAGGCTGATCTCCTGTATTGCTAACTTTGCCAGGGTAGTCTCGTAGGGAGCGAGAGGCGACTGTAAATCGTTTGGGCGAAAGCCCCCTGTGTGTTCGACTCACACTCCTGGTATTGCTCTCCTGTTTTTTTAAAATCTGACGAGTGAAAAAGGACCGGAGAGCATTTCTTCATATAGGGGTAGATATGAGAAGTTTCGTAGAGCTGACAGGAATACAAGGAAGAGATTCAACCAAGACGGCCAAATTCTCCATGAGAACTGTACTCATTGATGGAGTTCTTGAAACAGAGAATTGGACTACAATCTACAGCAGTCGTCTAGGGGAATTCGACGTTCTTGAATCTCATGACGAAGTAATGCGTAGAATCGAAGAATCTAGAAGGATCTCTTCAAACTTCTTTGCTGAAAACGAGTTGTCATAACCTCTTATCTTTAAAAATGCCGTCATGCCGGAGTGGTCTAACGGGTCGGATTGCAAATCCGTTCTTCGGTAGTTCGAATCTACCTGACGGCTTTTCTTGGAGGGAAAAGATGGCAGCAATACGAGTTTTTGTGTACGGCACTCTCAGGGCTTCCCTGTGGAATCACGCTCTTCTGAGGCATGGCATATTTCTGGACGATGCCACTACTGTGGAACAGTATTGGATGTATGCCGACGTAATACCCTTCGTCTCAAAGAGACCTCTTTATCATTCAGATGAAAAGTCCAATATCATTGGTGAAGTTTACGCTGTAAATGCGAAGACTTTACAGAAACTAGACGCCCTAGAAGGACATCCAGTAGTTTACAGAAGAGAGAAGACAAAAGTGCTGCTCAAAAGCGGAAAAGAGGTTGAAGCTTGGCTGTACTTTTGCGATAAACCAACCGGCGTAATAGTTGCAAGTGGTAATTTTTTACTGTACAGTAAACATACGCCAACTGGTATTAAATGGTTTAACCGCGAAGAAAAGCATTGGCCTTTTCTTCATTAGGGTACAAGGGTTAGTAGCATAGTGGTCAAATGCAGCGCACTGTTAATGCGAAGATCGCAGGTTCGAATCCTGCCTAGCCCGTCAGTTTTAGGTCTATAGTATAACGGTTATTACAACGGACTTTTAATCCGTTTATCCGGGTTCGATTCCCGGTGGACCTATGCGGTTTAGGGAAACCGCTTTTTGAAAACCACATATAGGAGTATTATTGTGGGAATTGCAACTGAAGCCATCGTTGAAGAGACAGTAGCGGCTGAGCCTGTACTAAACAAGGAAGACTCGTCCCTTGCTGCCCAACTCAGAGACGACCTTAGTTTGCCGGAAGACCAGAGAACCGCAAAAGCAATGGAGTACCTCACCAAGGGTATCGGATTGCTTGGCTGGAAAGTCGGTACAGAAGTAGACGTCGACCAGTACGATGGTATGGTTATCGGTAACCAGGATTTCATGGAAAGAGTTTTGCCTAACTGCAACGACAAACTGAAACTTCTCGGATAAAATAACATCAAACTACTTGCCTACCAAATTAAACTGTGGTAGGCTAATGATTAGCGGGGTAGAGAAATGGTTACCTCACGAGCCTCATAAGCTCGGGATTGCGGGTTCGAATCCCGCCCCCGCTATTGACGAACCGTTTTCTAGGGGGTTATCTTTGGGCGGTATTAACCTCTAGAGCTTTTTTGTTCGTCATTAATTTTGTAGGTGAGCCGATAGTGCCGAGGTTATCACTGTTAATGATTATCCCCTTGACACGTTAACTTGCTCACCTAGTTTTTATGCTGAACCGTTAGATTTCGGATTATCATTCGGACTAACCTCCGATCAAATCCTCCGATTCTATTTATTGTTCAGCAGATTTTTGAAATCGCGAGCCGATTTATAGTGGTTACCACTAGTCTGCTGGAGTTACCTCGCATTTCGGTGCGACCAACACTCTAGCCCCCCTAGAAAATAGGGGGTATTTGGAGGTGAAATCCCTCTTTTTACCGCTATGAGCACCTTGTTCGCGATTTAGTTTCTTTGTTGAGCCGAAGTTACGAGGTTATCATCAGAAACGGCAGCCTTGTTACACTCACTTGCTCAACAAGTCTCGGGAAGGTGAGAATCTCACCTGATTACTGGCCCTCTCAACCTTAACCGGTGGATGAGGGCCTTTTTCTTTATCGGAGGTTTGGCAATGAGATCCGACTATACGCATATTGTCTATCTACTTGATAAGTCTGGCTCAATGGAACGACTAGCAAGGACCACACGGAGTGCTTTCAACGAGTTTCTTGACGATCAAGCAAGGCAACCGGGAGAATGTACCCTCTCTCTGACTCAGTTTTGCTTCAACTGCGTAATAAGTGAGCCAAAACCAGCACGTACCGTTGAGCACCTAACAGAGAGAAACTATAAGCCCGGTGGCGGAACAGCCCTCATTGATGCCATTGCTAAGACTATTACAGCGACAGGTAATTTCCTGAACAGTATGCCAGAGCATGAGCGACCAGCTAAAGTTCTCTTTGTTATCCATACGGATGGAGAAGAGAACAGTAGTAAGGAGTTCACGATTAGTCAGGTCCGAGATATGATCAAACATCAAACAGATGTATACAACTGGGCTTTCGTCTATATGGGTTCAGATCTTGCCTCTATTGAAGATGCAGCAAGTTTTGGTCTGAGCACCCATAACACGATGCTTTTCTCTGGAACAGAAAAGGGCATTTCTGAGCAATACAACATTCTATCTCACAACGTTTCTGCCTATAGAGTCGCCGATGCCGGGTTGACATCGACGATGGCTAGAAATTTCTGGGATTCTAAAAAAGAAGCGGTTACGCCAGACCAGCCTTAACTAGAAACCCGCCTGACCAATAGATATTGTCTGTTGCATCAATCGAGATATAAAAAGCTTCGTCGTTAGGGAGCACTGTTTCAGTCGCTCCTGTGCTCGATGCTGTTTTCTTGTACGTCAATTGCGATGTATCTGTAAAGGTAAGAGCTTCCCAGTAGGTGAAGCCGGTATCTACCGATAGACTCGATGCAATAGTCTTAAGTATTCCAGAAGACGCTACCTTAGAAGAAGCGATTCCGATGAAGTACGAACCATTGGACGTAGACCAGGAACGAATTGGTCCAGGACCAGCAGAGGTAATTGCCGTTACATCAGCAAAATACCGACCTGTCCAGACTTGAATACGATCATCATCCCCAGCAGCAGCCAAAGCTACCGCTAGATCATCAATAGTTCCCAGGATAGGACCAACAGAGACTGTTCTGGTCCCACCTGTAACATTCACTTCCCGATAAATAACTGGAGCATATCCAGGTTGAGCCATGTTCCAATCTCCTTATTAGCTGTATGTTCTTTCGCAGTCAACAATAACGCCATTACTCCAATAAACACCGTCAGTATCTCCTGCAAGGGTGGTCCCTGCAATGTCAATTGTGGTGTCAATAGTGTAAGCCAAAGAGACTGTACCTAAATCCATAGAACTTCCGCCAATGGGAGCATTTGAACGAGCATAGCCCAGAGGAGAGAAGTCGGTAGTTTGATCACCGAACTGCTCAGGAGTGAAGGCTAAATCCATTGTCGTAGTTCCGGTTACGTTGATATCGACCTTATTGGAATTGCTAGCAATACGGCATCTTTCAGTCGGGTTAGTCAGACTCATCTCTGTTCCGACGTAGACTCCACCGAGAGCTGTTGACCAGCATCGAATAGGGTATGGGCCAGCCGCCCATTCCTTAACGAGATCAGCGTGTCTAAGAGCGTCATCTGTGGCAACGCCTAGACTGTGCCACTTACGGCCAGTCCAAATCTGAACTGGATAGTTGGTGTAGGTTCCAGCGCCACCAGCATAAAGAATTGTTCTAAGATTGGTGACCGTGTCTACTTGACCGTCTTCACCAGCGCCTTCCCATGTAGTTCCACCGTCTGTGGAATATCTGTAAATTACAAGTGCGTATCCAGGCTGAGCCATGTTGTTTCTCCCTGCACAAGAGTATGTAGTCTTAAGGAATTATATTGGATGAAAGGCGCGTGGCTCGCTTGCTTTTTGGTAAAATACCTTATACACTGAGATTCAGTGAGCGGGAGTGGCGTAATGGCAGCCGCAGTAGCCTTAGAAGCTGCCGCCGAAAGGCGTGTGAGTTCGAGTCTCACCTCCCGCATTTCCGAACCGAACTTTAGGAGTTACCGGATTAATTCTGTGTGAAATACCATGGATAAGGTTGGTTCAAACCCAACGAACCCAGAAATGGGATTTTACTCTTAAGGGTAACTTGTTCGGAAACTTTTGCACCCGTGATGGAATGGTCTACATAGCTGACTTAAAATCAGCGCCCCGTAAGGGGCTGTGAGTTCGAGTCTCACCGGGTGTATTTCATCTCGAAAGGAGAAACCATGAACGCTGAAAACTGCGACAAGGACATTGCTTGGGGCGATGAATTGGATGGTGATGCACCTTTGTGCTCAACTCCTGAAGAAGTTTTTGACCAGATTGTAGATGAAAATATCCCAGACGAAGATTGTGAAATCAAAGTCTACAAATTTCTAAGAAAGAAGCTGCCTTCGGCTGAGGAACTGGCAGAAGATCTATTGTCCTATCTTTATGAGGATCTTGACTGCGTTTACACCAGCGAGTTCGCAGACGCCACCGAGCCTGATAGGAAAGTCCAAGATCTGGCTATCGAAATGGCTAAAGCCATAATAGAAAGCTATCCGGTATCTGTCTTTTCTAGAACAGTAGAATTTCGCACCTTTTCTTTCCGTGTTGAAGATTTTAAAGAATCCGGATTTGACGAAAAAGACCTAGACTAACCTACCCTTTTGATGTTTTGGCCGCTTGGCTATTGCTAAGTACATATAACACATATAAGCTAGTGGCATAACAGCCAAATAGCGCCAACACTACAGATTTCATCTTACAGGGAGTAGGGATGAGAAAAGTAAAGAACAAAAAGGCACGGCAACAATACCGACATGCTAAGAATAGAGCATTTGAGCGGTATGGATTGTGTGTAAGTGATGATGATCTTGAAACTCTAGTGAGGGAGATTCAAGCAGGTAAGACGGAACATGTTTTCAGACAATCTCAGCGTGTTTCAATCTTTAAGGCACACTTCAAAGACAAAGACGTACAAGTAGTCTACGATGGACAAAGGAAGACAATCGTTACCTTCATTCCACTGGATGACCCCTGCTACGATTGTACTGGATAACTTTTACTAAAACTACTTGCCTTTGTTTATATTTACTGCTATATTGCTTATATGGAACTAAGTAACTTAACCGTCTTAGCCATATACTCCTATTTTGAGCCAAGAGATAATCAAGAACTCTCTTGGCTTTTTATTGGAAAAGCGAAGGTCGATAGTAGCAATCGGTAAAACAGCGGACTCCAAATCCTCAGTTCTGGGTTCGAACCCCAGTCGGCCTGTTCTTAATAGGAGAGAAACAATGACAGTCTATAAAACTAAGAAAACAGTTAGAAAATCCAGTGTATGCTCAGATCTACTAGGAGACTCGTTAAGAGACGTATTTAATGAGATGGACGAATTGTTCGATAAGACTGACGAGATGATGAAGAAGATGGGTTCCACAGTTACAGAAGAGGAAGAAGAAGTTACTTCCGAAGAATCTGTATCCCACATCCTAGAATCCAATGGCATCAAGGTTGAAATGAAGGGAACGCACCTCTACATAACAAGTAAAGACCTAGTGGATTTGCATGTAGCTGGAACTCCCATAAGGATGAATTTTAGCTAAAACCTTTGCGCTTTTGGTTAACTTATAGTATTCTACTAATACACCTGGGGAGAGGTTTTCAATCTTTAGTTTTTTAATCATATTAACTACTGGTTGTTCGGGTGGTTCTGTTCTCCTCTCCCCAGGTGCTTTGGACTTCTAACTCAGTTGGTAGAGTGCTGCACTGAAAATGCAGTCGTCGGTGGTTCAAGTCCACCGGGGTCCATTGGCATCCTTAGCTCAGCTGGTTAGAGCATCTGCCTTACAAGCAGGGTGTCCGGGGTTCGAGTCCCTGAGGATGCATGTTTTTTGAAAACTTAAGAGTTATGATTTTACGGGGCGTGGCCTAGTGGCTATGGCTTCTGGTTTGGGACCAGAGAATCGCAGGTTCGAGTCCTGCCGCCCCGATTTGGAAGTATGTCCGAGTGGCTGATGGAGCGCGATTGGAAATCGTGTAACGTGTAACAGCGTTCGTAGGTTCGAATCCTACTACTTCCGTATGGAACGGTAGTTCTAATGGTTAGAACATCTGCCTGTCACGCAGGAGGCTGCGGGTTCAAGTCCCGTCCGTTCCGTTTCTTTCTTAGGGAGGGTAAACATGAATTGGTTGCTAAAAGCACTCGTTCTTGTTCGCGATTACCTTTAAGCGTTCTAGCTTAGGAGGTAATTATGGAACTCAAGAGAAAGTTGCTGTCTCATGGTGGTTGTCTGGTTTACATTGGTAAACGATATCCTGTTTATGGTTTAACCCTGAAATGGGATAAAGAGAAGAACGATATGGTGGTTGTCAAGACCACCGAAGTCCATTACTACTGTACACCTCACTACTATCATAGAATACCGACTTCCTATGTAAGGAATCCTGAACATAAGAAGAAGGAACTGACAGAACAAGAGATTAACCGTAGAGAGTGGCGTGAAGTCAAGAAAGTCAGAAGGGACAAAGCGAAACGAAAATATCGTAGAGGCCCTGGACTATACTGGAAACAGCAAAACTCTCGACTAAAGCGTCGAAGCGTGAAGCGGCTACTGAGACAAGAGAAATGGGAAGAAGCTGCGGATATGCATGTAGACTATTTGGCGATTGATCCCTGGATTACCTGGGATTGATGGCCGTAACGGGTGTGTAGCTCAGTTGGGAGAGCAGTGCCCTTGCAAGGCAAAGGTCGGGAGTTCAATTCTCCCCACATCCACTTGATTCATAGATGAGTCATCAAAAGTTTTTTGTTACATATATGCGTCATTAAACCGTTTAATGACGCATATATCAGTCAAATTGAAGATAAAGCTTCTTTTAAGTGACTTAACAGAAAGTTTATTTGGCCCTGTCGTTTAATGGATAGGATTACCGGCTACGAACTGGTAGATGCGGGTTCAATTCCTGCCGGGGCTGTTTGGGCGAGTAGCTCAGTTGGTAGAGCACTTCTCTGATAAGGAAGTTGTCGCTGGTTCGATTCCAGCCTTGCCCATTTTTGGAGGAAGCCATGAAAATAGGACTTACTTCGGATTTACATTACGGATTTGACACCGATTACACTGCAATGATACTTAAGCGTTTCTTCGATATGATCTCTAAAAAGAATCTAGGGACTCTGGTGATTGCTGGTGATTGGGCTTCTACTGATACCTCTGAGTTAAAGAACGTCATAACTCTTATACGTGGAATACTTCCAGACTTGCCTATTGTTGGAGTCTGGGGAAACCACGATCTATGGCAATACCGAGCCTATTACAAAAACTACAGAAATCCGATGGACATAGAAAGTCTGCTTATAGATATAGACTCTTTTGCAGAGAGACATGACATCACAATCTTCAACGGCTACAACGAAAAGATCGTTGACGGTATTCATTTCATGGGGTGGGGGGGATGGTACTGTGTTCCTTCCCCTTTAATCAATGACCCACATTGGATGCCAAGATATACTGATGACACCATTACCTTTGATTTCCTAAGGAAAAGGTCATGGGCACAGTTTGATAAGATGTTGGCCATTCTTGAATATCAACAAGTTCATACTCCTAGACAGTCAATCATCGTAACTCATTTCACTCATCCTGAACTTACGACAAAGCCGTACTATCACTTCTGCGGGGAATCCATGCATTTTAGAATGCTGGAATCTCTAGCGATAAAACCTGTCGTAATGTATGGACATAGCCACCGAAAGAAACTAGAGAAGCATAACGAAATTCTCTATTTGAATTCTGGTTCAGACTACAGTATGCCTAAGCTTCTGATTTATGACACAGATACAGGAGAAGTAGAAGATGTCGGGTTCCCTTACTGCTTCAGTTGTCCTATGGATGAAAACGATGAAGAGAGCCGAACTACAAGCAATGGCGAATGAGTGTGCTAGTTCTAAACAGTTTATGAAACGCTTAGGATTTCTTGAGGGTGGTTCCAGCTATGCCGTGTATAAACGAGCCATTAGCGATACCGCTGTCGATATCTCTCACTTTACAGGTAGACGAAAGAACTCAGGAAGAAAGCCCCCCGTGAAGCACGACTTGGTTATGCGTACCTTTTTATCATTCGGGGGGAACTATCGGGACACCGCAGAAAAGCTAGGGATAAATATACGTTCTCTCTATGAAATAGTGAGACGTCACCGATTAGGTTCCGCCATCAACAATGAAACCACCTGAATAGTACACACCATCAGTGTCATCTACTTCGATGATCTTAGTATCCATAGAACCAATAACATAAGTACCAATAAGAACGCCGATTGATTTGGAGTAGGAAACTGCGACTGGATCGACTGTGATTTCACTTGGGAGATAGCCGACGTCTGTTGCGATGCCAGTTGCAATCGTTGTCTTAGACAGTCTAGCGAGCACACGTTGATCTGAACTTCCAACAAAACATGTTCCTGCGTTAGTGGTGTATTGATTTACAACGACAGCAGAGTCGTCTGTTATTGAAGTTATACCAGACCATCTACGTCCTGTCCAGATTTCATGAACACCAACGGTTAGGTCTGCGATTGTTCCGAATGTAGCTGCACCAGCAGGAATTGTTCTGTATATCACAGGAGCAAAAGTAGGCTGAGACATGTGAAATTCTCCTCAAAAGTTGGAAACTACCTGTATTATAGTATTGAAATTAAAGCGGCAAGCTGCTATACTTTGGTGGCGCGAATTGCCCAGGGGTTACCCCTGTGCCGTGGTCGTTCAGTGGTTAGGACATCTGGTTTTCATCCAGGCAACCGGGGTTCGATTCCCCGTCACGGTATCTCTCTCCACACAGAAAATATGGTATCCACTCTACTTGCAACAACTGGCTGTGTTTGCTACTATTGCTTTGCACAACTAGCAAGCAAACAAGTAGGAGTAAGAATGGCTAATACAGAAGGCGAAGAGATACTAAGGATTCCTATTTCTGAACCTGAACGCCTGTTTAAGCATGATAACAAAGAACAAATAAATAGCACGTACAGGATACTGGCTAAGAAGTGGCATCCTGACATAAACAA
>Ga0114918_10003038_pt1 | contig 14877 bp, 7 predicted proteins | sample LantaG_FD_87015 | JGI IMG/M metagenome (GOLD analysis project Ga0114918, IMG submission 87015) | Deep subsurface microbial communities from Baltic Sea to uncover new lineages of life (NeLLi) - Landsort_02402 metaG | ecosystem: Environmental > Aquatic > Marine > Oceanic > Sediment | place: Baltic...
ACGCTCGCCGTCTTCTCCCACCTGGACGTCCCTCCCTTGCTGCACAACCTCGTCTTCGGCGAGAGCGTCCTCAACGACGCCGTCGCGATCGTGCTGTTCCGCACCCTGGTCGAGTTCTACGACACCCCGCTGTCCGCCGTGACGCCGTTGGCCGTGGCCGCGAGGTTCGCGGTCGTGCTGGCCGGGTCGACGGCGGCGGGCGTGGCGGTCGCGCTGGCGTGCGCCTTCGTGCTCAAGAGGTTCGAGCTGGCCCCCGAGGCGGGGGGCTGGGCGCAGGTCGAATTCGAGCAGCAGCAGAGGCGGGCGCACGCGGCGGCGGCGAGCGCGGCGGCGGCGGCGGCGGAATCGGAGGACGGGGGCCTCCTGGGAGGCGGCGACGACGAGGACCTCCCCGCGCCGGCCGGGGGCCGCCGCCCCCGCCCCTCGGCCAACGGCGGGCTGTCGTTCTCCGGGCCCGAGACCTACGAGATGTGCCTGGTCTGCCTTGGGGCCTACCTGAGCTACCTCGTGGCGGAGGCGGTGGGCCTGTCGGGGATCGTCGCGCTGTTCTCCGCCGGGGTCGCGCACGCGCACTACTCGCTGAGCTCCTGGTGAGGAGAGGGAGCCCTCTTTTTTTCTTTTCCTTCTCGCTCTCTTTTCGCTCTCTCTGCTCTCGCTCTCTCTTTCCATTCACTTTTTTTCCCTTTCGTACCTTTAAAAAAAAACTCAAATCCAACCAACAGCTCCCCGGACGCCCGCATCGCCCTCCGGAGGTGCTTCGAGACCGCGGCCTTCCTCTGCGAGACCTTCGTGTTCGCCTACCTGGGCCTGCAAGTCCCCTCGATCTTCACCCGAACGGTCGACTGGGGTCTCTTGGTGACCGTCGTGCCCCTGTGCGTCGCCTCGCGCGCCGCGGCGGTCTTTCCCTTGGCGAGGGCCGCCAACTCGCGGAGGGCGCTTCCCTTGCCCTCGGGCGTCGTCTCTGCCCTCGCGGCCTGCGGCCTCCGCGGCGCCGTGGCCTACGGTCTCGCGGTCAACCTGCCCGCTATCAAAGGGGAGAGTCGCCACGGGATCCCCTCCATCGAGGCGGCGACGCTCGTCGCCGTCGTGGCGTCGACGCTCGCCGCCGCGCCGGGCGCAGACTCGCTTCTGCGGCGGTGGAACCTCTCGGGCGCGTCGGACGACGACCTGCTGCGGCGCGCGCTCGAGGAGACGCGCGGGATGACCCCGTCGGCGGCGGCAGAGGCGCTCTCGGCGGCCAAGAGCCGGGGCGACGACGCCGACAGGCTGCTCGCTGCCTGAGCGCAGCTCGACTCGAGGGTGCTCAAGCCGCTCTTCGGCGGGAGGGTCAAGGCGGCAGCCTTGGGGGGGATCCTGTTCCGCGGCGGGCCCGTCGGGGGCGGCGGGGGAGGGAGAGGAGGCGGCGGCGGCGGCGACGGGGGAGAAGAAGAGTCGGAGCCGCTGGCGGGAGGGGGGGCTTTCCCGCCGCGGCCGCAGCAGGAGCCCGACGCCGCGGCGACGACGGCGACGGCGAGCAGCGGCGCTGCTTCGCCTCTGTTTTTCAGCGACGAGCAGTTTGCGGGAACCGCCGAGCCGGGGCTGTATGTGCCGCCCGGGGGCCTCTGATGGGGGCCGCCCTTCTTCTTCTTCTTCTCCTCGAGTGACTTCGGGAAAGTCGAGTTTTGTAAAATATAGAAAAAATTGAAATATGAAAATAAGATCGTCCGTCATTGCTCACGACCTTCGACCTTCAACTGTTTTCTTGTTTTCTCTCTTTTCCTTTTCAAAAGATGGCTCGCGGCTCTTCTTCTTCTCCCCGCAGCAGTCGGGCCCTGCTCGTCTTCGCGGCGCTGCTCATCGCGTGCCTCCTCCTGATTTCCATCGCTCCGCGTTGCGCCGAAGCCGCGATGTCGAAGAAGGAAGCGCGTGCGGAAGCCCGCGCGAAAAAGGCAGCCGCGAATGCGGCCGCGGCAGCAGCTTCGTCGTCCTCCGCTGCGAGCGACCAGACGGTCGCCGATGACAAGCCCCCCGCAGGCGAGGTGCTGGTACGGATAGAGAAGGAGACGGGAGAGAAAAAATAAGCAGAGAAAGGGTTGCTGAAATTCAATTCGTTCGAGCGAGATCGATCTCAAACCGAGGGGGGAAAAAACTCAACCTCTTCCTCCTTGTCCTCCTCCCTCCCTCCCTTTTCCTCCTTCTCCTCCTCCCTCCCTCCCTCTTCCTCCTTCTCCTCCTCCCTCCCTCCTCCTCCCCTCCTCCTCCTCCCTCCCTCCCTCCCCAGGTCACTTGCGGCTCGGCGCTCAAGCTGGAGCACGCCGACACGGGCCGCCTGCTGCACTCGCAGAATGTAGCGTACGGAGGAGAGGGCAGCGGCCAGATGGGTGTCACGGCCGTCGCCGCGGCGACCGATCCGGGAGGGGTCTGGCTCGTCAAGCCCGTCCTCCTCCCCTCCCGTTCCTCCTCTCCCCCCGGCGCCGCCGCCGACGGCGATGGCGACGGCGGCCTCGAGCTCCCCTCGTGCCGCCGCGGGCAGCCCCTCAAGTCCGGGGACCGCGTGCGGCTCCAGCACGCAAGGTCGCGCCGCTGGCTGCACTCGCACGAGTTCCCCTCGCCGATCTCGCGGCAGCTCGAGGTCTCGGCGTTCGGCGGCGAGACGCAGACGGACGCGATGGACGAGTGGGTCCTCGAGCTCGACCCGGCCTCCAACGCCGGGGCCGGCTCCTCCGTGTTTTGGAAGAGGGACGGGAGGGTCTCTCTGAGGCACGTCGGCACCGGGGGTTACCTGAGCTCGCACGAGCGGGCGTTTGGGCACCCGATCGCGGGCCAGAACGAGGTTTTCGGGAAGAAAAGTGGGAAGGACTTTTGGAAGGCCGGGGAGGGAGTTTTCTTCGGAGCGACGACTGCGGCAACTGAAAAGTGAAGAGGCGAGCGGCAGGCGAGAGAGGGGGGAGAGCGAGTGCGCAGCTGCTTCGTTCGCCCCTCTTTCTTTTGGTGCTTTGCTTTCTCTTTTTCTTATCTACGTGTTTGTGACAGGAGGGGGGGGGCCTGTGTGGATTTTTCATTTGAGATTCGTCGCGGTGGCGGAGAGAGAGAGAAGAGGTTTTTTCCTTTTCTTTTTTTTCCAGACCGGCGGGTCAAGGTCAAAGGCTCACTTTTTCTTCGGTCCTTCTTCGCAGCCGGAAGACGACGGCCGGAAAAGAAAAAACTCGATAGATTCCCTCCTTCGTTCCGTTTCCTGTCGATTTCTTCCCCCGTCATGGTGTCAGTCGCGGTCACGGGCGCTGCGCTCGGCGTCGCCTTCCAGGTCTACGCGAACGCGGTGAGTTGAAGAGAGACAAAGAGAGAAGCGATGGCGGCGGCGGCAAAGAGAGAGTTTTTTTTCTGTCGACGCCCATCGACGATCCCCCATTTTTTACTCACCGTCACTTTCTCTCCTTCTCTCTCTCTCTCTCTCTCTCTCTTTCTCTTGCACACAAAACTTCACAGATCCGAAAGCTCCCGGCGCTCCATCAGCCCTGGCTCCACGTGGCGTGGGGGGCGGCCGGCGCCGCGGGGGCCGGCGCGCTCGTCGCGTGGACCGAGAAGGCCGGCGCAGAGGTTGACGCCGAGGTTTCGGTGAGGGCTGCCGCCAACCGCGCCTCTGGCAGGGGATAGGGAGGGCATGGATGCGTGCGTATATATATGCATGTGTCGTCGCTCTCGGGACCGCAAATTAGAAGCCGGACGCGGGGAAGGGTGCTTGTAGAACTAATCGAAATCAAACTTCAATTCCTTTGTTTTCTTGTTTTCGACGGCGCTCTACCTCGACCAACCCTTTGTCTCTCTCCTTCCTCTCTCTCGTTGTAGTCGCATATGTGCGGGGGCGCGTTTCGCGCCAAACCTTTTTTCGTTTACTCTTTTTTTTCCTCTGAAGGAACGCATCAGAACTAGTACACCGCCGCCTCGAGGAAGGCGAGCCGCGGCGCGCCCTCCTCCCTCCTGCACCAGGGGCACCTCGCGCCGCACCGGACGCTGCACCGGCCGCACGCGCGGTGGAGCGAGGTCGAGTAGACCGAGTCCGGGTCCTCCGCTCGCGAGGAGGAGGAGGCCCGGGGAGGGATGAGGCAGGGGCCGAGGAGCGCCGCCCTGAGGGAGGCGAGGCCGCCGCTCGGGCCTTCCTCCTCTCGTCCACCGCCGGCGCCTCCCCCTTCTCCGCCTCCCCTGTTCCGGCCACCGCACGGCCACGCGTGCGTCGCGCAGGCGTCTTCGTGCCCCGCGCAGATCTCGCAGGGGCCGCAGGCTGCCGCGCGGGAGTCCTCGCTCGCGAGCGCGGCGAGGCGGGCGTCGAGCCAGGGCAGGGTCTGCCGCAGCGCCGCCGCCGCGGTGCTCTCGACGGCGACGGCGGGGGCCGAGGCGTCGCCGCCGCCGCCGTCGCCGTCACCGTCGCCGACCTCCTCCGGGGGGCTGACCTCCCTGAGAGCGCGCTCCGAGGCCAGCGCCAGAGCCCTGCCCCTCGCGAGCCTACGCGGTCCGGGGGGCAGGCGGGAGAGCGTGTGGAGCCTGGCGCGGATTTCGGAGGCGGTCCGCGGCGGGCGGTGCTTGGGGTGGGACCCGGGCCGCGGCGCGGGCGCCGTCGCCTCGTCGTCGTCTCCTTCGTTTCCGCGCCCGCTGCCGCTCTCTCGCAGCTCCAGCTGGTTCTCGGCGGCTTTCCACGAGACGAAGATGCATATGGCGACGGAGAGGCCAAAGGGGAGGAAGGACTGCCACATCATTTTCCTTCTTCTTCTTCTTCTTCTTTTTTGTCGAGAGAGAGGCGAGAGGAGTCGAGGTTTTTTTTTTTTCGGCCGAGGAGGTCGAGAAAAGATCGACTTCTCGAATGCCGGATAGAGCAGGTATTAGCGTACTGTCGCTTGTCGCTGCAGCGTCGCTGTTCTTTCCTCTAAACCTCAGGGAAGCCAAGAGCGCGTTCGAGTGAGGGTTCACGTCGCTCTCGGGAGGACTTTAGCCGCGGGGAATGGGGGGAGAGAGCAGTTTCTTTTTCCCTCGTCTCAAGAGGACAGAGCACAGTGCCGAGAGAGGCACGCGAGGGGAGCGAGATGGCGAGCCTTCATTTTTCGACGCTTTTGCCCTCACTGACGAAAAACCCTAGTTAGGCAATGAGCAGCGTTGAACACCCTCTGGGTGCCCTGGAGCTCGCAACTTTCAGGCGCGGGCCGTTTATATGTCTTAGTGGGTTCCACGAGGTGGCGCTGGGGGACGCGCCGGTCTATGACCAAGGTGAGAGAGGAAGAAAAAGAAAGAAGAAGGAGATGAAACCTTTTTTTTGACCTCTCCTGGATCGAGACCCCAACCTCTTTCTGTCTTCGCCTTTTTTTTTCTCCCGGTGGAAATACATCATTAAAAAATAAACACAGACGACTTCAGCTCCGAGGACTCGGACGGCCCGGGGCCGGCGTCTGCTTCTGCGAAGAAGGAGAGAAAGAAGAGGGCTGCTCCGCGGACAAGCAGTGAAGGACGAGGAGAGGGGGACGGGCAGCAAGAGCAGCAGCCCAAGCGCCGCAAAGGGAAGAAAGGGGCCGCAGCAGAAGCAGCAGCAGCAGAAGCAGCAAAAGCAGCAGCAGAAGCGCAAGGTGATCAACAAGAGCAGGAAGACGACGAAGGGAAGGAGCACTGGGTCCATTGTGACCGGTGCCAGCGGTGGCGCGTCGTCCCGCTCGAGCACTGGCTTGGCGTCGCGAAAGACCCGCGTCCTCACTGGTTCTGCGAGCGGGCTCGGTGGGACGTGCGCGACTGGGAGCCGTTCGAGGCGGCGTGCCCGCAGAGGTGAAGAGAAAGGGAGAGAGAGGGCACGCTTTTTATTGTAAAACGAGAGAGAAGAACAAGAACAAGAAGGGCATGAATAAAATGATACCTAATTACACACTAGCTAGAAGGTGGGGAAAGCAAAAAGACAAGACAATTCGCCCTCTCTCGTTATCTCATGCGAACGAGAGAGAGCGCAAAAGCAAGGTGAAAGAATGGATGGGGCTCGAGAAAATTTCGGTTTTATGGAAAGGACAGGGGAAAATAATTTTAGGGAGGGGGGTGTTGTGCATTTTTTTGTTTCTTCGTTTTTGTTTCCGTTTTTTTCCCCGAGCCCGTCTCTTCTTGTTCTTCGAAAACAAGAAAGCGGCGCGCTGCTGGGCTACAATTCATTGGTTTTTATTTGGTGGCATTGGCACAAAGAGGCAGGAGGGCGGAAGAGAACAAGAAGAACGAAGAAGAAGAAAGGTCTCAAAGAAATCTTCTTCTTCCTCTTCTTCTTCTTCTTCTTCTTCTTCTTCTTCTTCTTCTTCTTCTTCTTCTTCTTCTTCTTCCTCGCTTCACATCACGCAGCACCCGACGTTGCCGTCGCCGCCGCCGCCGTCGGGCGCCCCGAGCGCCCTCAGCTCGGCCAGCTGCCTCGCCAGCCGCGCCCTCGTGTCCGTCTCGGCGGCAGCCCACGCCCGGTCCCCGCCCGTCGGGATCAAGTTGGAGACCCAGAACGACAGCGCCTCGTGCCTCCCGGGCGGCGGCTTGTCCCCCGCCCTGGCCAGCACGTCGAGCACGCGGGCGTCGGCCCTGCCGGCCGCCCTCGCGCGCTTCACCCACGCGTCGGCCAGGGCCTCGACGGCGGCGGCCAGCGCCGCGACCTCGGCCTCTGCTGCGGCGCCGGGGGGGCTGGAGTCCGAGAAGAAGGTCGCCGAGGCGACGCGGTACCCGTCCGTCTCCCAGTCGTCGCCCAGGCGGAAGCGGCGCCGGCCGACGATCTCCAGGTAGAAGCGGCCGTCGGGCTGCGGCTGGCACTCGAGCACCTCGGCCTCGCAGCCGACGCGGCGGAGGCGCCCCGTGCGCGGGTCGACGGTGGCCATGCCGAAGCGGCGGGAGCCCTCCATGACGCGGCGGACCATGAGGCTGAAAGAGCCGACGTTTTTTTTTGGGGGGGGGGCGGAAAAGAAATGAGTCTGAGGTGTTTTTCGAAAGAAAAGAAAGGCAAGAAAAAAGAAAGACTCCCAAAAGAAAACCTCTTTTTCCAAAGAAACTCACCGGTACCGCGGCTCGAATATGTTGAGCGCCATGTGCTCCCCGGGGAGCATGCACGCCATGACGAACAGCGGGAGCGTCGCCGTCTCGGCCTCCCCCGTCGAGGAGGAGTTGCGCCGGGGGAGAGCAGAGGCAGAGGAGGAAGCTCCGCCGGCGGCAGCTGCTGCCAAAGCTTCCGCCTCCGCCGCCGCCTCGGCCTCCGCGTCCGCGTGCGCTGCGTCCGCCGCCGCGACCGCTTCGTTCCTCTCCCGCCTCGCCTCCCCGGCGCGCGCCTCCGCCGCGGCCCGCTCCCCGAGCGCGGCCTCTTCTTCCTCCTTGCGACGGGCGGCGTACTCGGCCGGGAACGCGCGCTCGAGCAGGGCCGCCAGCGCGGTGCTCTGCGGGGCCTCGCGCCCGGAGGCGACGTGCATCGTTGCGCGGCACATCGGGCACCGCGTCGCGCGGTGGTCGCGGGCCTGGAGGAGAGGGGGGGGGAGGGGGGGTTCGGAAAGAAGAAGAAAGAAAGAAAGAAAGAAGAAAGTGAGTTTTTTTCCTTGTCGTTGGGAAACACCTTGCCTCAAAAAAAACTCAAAAAACAACTTGTTCCTCACCCTTGCCAGGCACCCGCGGCAGAAGCTGTGCCCGCAGGGCGTCGTAACGGGCTGGTAGAGCAGCCGCGAGCACACGGCGCAGTCGGCGTCGTCGAGGCGCAGGCTCGAGGAGACGAGGCGCGAGGCGGCGGCGGAGGTGGAAGCAGGAGTGGCCGCCGCCCTCCCACCGGCGTCGACCTCTTCGGCAAGCAACGCCTCCTCCGCCGCCTTCAGCCCAACGACGGCCTCCGCCGCGCTCGGGTCCAGCTCCAGCGCATCGAGAAAGGCGGCGCGCGCGTCCGAGAACCGCTCCAGCAGGTGCAGCGCGTCGCCGGCCCTCGCCGCGGCGGCGGGCCACTGCGGGGCCAGCGACCGGGCGCGGCCCGCGTCGCGGAGCGCGAGCTCGGCCAGGTGCGTCGGGTCGAGCCCGAAGAGCGCGCGCGCCTCGGACTGCGCCGCCGGGATGGCGCGCGTGGCCCGCGCGAGGCGGGAGAAGGTGGCCGAGCGGCAGGCGCAGAGGACGGCCTCCGCGGCGGCGTGGGAGGCGGCGGAGGCGGAGGGAGACGCGGAGGGAGGCAGCGTCGTCGAGGCCGACGAGATCGGGCTCAGCGTCGGCGGCGCCGGCGGCGGCCCCGCGCCGCCGCCCTCGGCGGCAAACGCGGAAGAGCTCGCGCGGGTCAGCCGCAGCGCGAGGCCGAACTCGTGCGCCGCGCGGTCGAGATGGCCCGCGGCGCTGAGCACGTGGGCGCGGGAGGCGAAGGCCGGGGCCGAGTCGGGGTTTTCCTGCGGAGAGTGGGGAGAGAGAGAAAGATATTTTCGTAAGAGGAAAGTTCAACGAGGCACGACACGACGTTGGGTTTCGTTGTCCACCGCAGGCATGTGGTCAACCATCGAAGTCGTGGCCCCCTTCCTCTCGTCCAGACGCGCGACGTGCCTCCCAACAGCTGGCTCTGCGAATTTCGATGAGAACAGACCGATAATACTCACCACGAGCCTGGCCGAGGAGCGCTGCGCCGCCAGCGCCGCGTCGAGGGCCGACGCCGAGAGCGGCGACGACGCCGAGAGCGGCGACGACGAGAGGAGGGCCGGTGGCAGGCCGGCGGCGATGTCGCTCGTCTGCTGCTCCTGGACGCTCCCGCCGGTCCCGGATGGCGCCATCGCAGCGGCAGCAGCGACTCCTGCGCCTGCTTGAGGCATGGCCGGTGCTGAAGGCGGGGAAAGAGGCTAGAGTCTCTTGTTTGCGCCTTTCCTCTTGGTGGTGATTGCTTGTCGGCCACAGCGAAGGGAGAAAAGTGAGAACACGTCGCCGGCTGTTGTTCGATTTTCTCTCCCCGCGAGAAAAATCTGCGGCTTACAGACTCTGACAGAACTTTCTCGCTCTCTCGACTTGTCACGAGATCTCTGGAGTAAGAGCGCGCCGGAGAGCTAGTCGCGCCCTTCTCTCTCTTGAATTCTGATCCGGAGAGACTACCGCTCAACAATGCAGCACGCCCTCGTCCCGCGCTCGGCCGCCTCCTCGGCAGCGGCGCGGCCAGCAGGAGCTGGGGCTGCGTCGGCGTCGTCGCAGGGCGCTCGACGAATCGCTCGCCCTTCTTCTTCGTCGAGCTCCTCCTCCTCTCGCCGCTCCCTCCTCGTCGTCGCCGCGGCCACGCCCGACGACAACAACAGCGGCAGCGGCGAGAAGAAGGATGACGTCACGCCTGGCGCCAGCCCTCCCACGCCTCGCGCGTCTTCTTCCGGAGGAGGAGAGGGAAGCCAATCTCCTCCTCCGTCGCAGCAGCAGAGGAAACGGCCGCAAAACCGCCGGCGCCGGAAGCAGCAGCCCGCCGAGGAGCCCGTAACTCTGACGACGTTCAACCCCGTCGCCATGGGCCGGAAGAGTCGGTGAGTTTGTGTGTTTTGTGGATAGCGGCGCCTTGGAGAGACCCTCAAAGCGCCTTGCGGGAACGAAAGGGGAAAGAGTCGGAGATCTCGTAGCCACACGATCGACGAGCGACGAGCGACGAGGGGGGGGGGGCGAGCAAAAACGATCCAATCGTCTTCGGCGTCGGAGCCCCTCCGCTGGCCTTAAGGGCTCGATTCAATCCCATAGTGCGATCGAGCGCTTTCAATGCGCTGCATCGATTCAGACAGAAGGACGATCCGTTTTGAAAATGCGCTCGCATTCCACACGACCGTTTTCTTGCTTTTTCCACGGCGGCAGCGCCTTTCTCGCTTTCTTTTCTCGGCCTCGCCTTCTCGCTCTCTCCCGCGCTCGCTCCTTCCTCCTGTCTCTCTCCTCTCGCTCACACGTTTTTCCCCCCTTCACCGCCAAAAATCTTCTCCTCAGCCAAATCTTCGACGACGTCTGGTCCCAGTTCACCAAGCTCGGCTCCCCGCTCGGCACCTCCTACTCGCCCTCGGCGTACGCGCCCAACTCCCGCTCCGCCTCGTCGGCGGCCGGCACGGCCTTCGACGAGCTCGCCGCGTTCGCCGCCGCGGCTGGCGAGTTCGAGACGCCCGAGGCGGCCAACACGCGCGTGGCCGTCATCGGGGCGACGGGGCGCGTCGGCCGCGTCCTTGTGAGGAAGCTGCTGCTGCGGGGGTACAAGGTCACGGCGCTGGTGAGGCCGCCGGCTGGCATGCCCACGCCGCCGACCTCCGCCGACGCCACCGACGGCGGCGGCGAAGCGGGCGCCGACGCTCCCTCTTCTTCTTCGCCTTCTTCTTCCGGGCCCTCCCCCTCCTCCGTGGGCCTCCCCGAGGCCGTCCGCGTCGTCTGGGGCGACGTCGGCGACTACGCCGCGCTGCGAAAGGTCGTCGACGGGGCAGACAAGGTGGTGTTCGCCGCCGGCGCGCGGACGCTGCTGTCTGCCGACGTCAGTCGCGTCGACGCAGGCGGAGTCGCGGCCGTGGCGGCGGCGCTGCAGGACTCGAGGGCGGCCGCCGCGGCGCGGGCGGCGGCGAAGGCGGGCGCGGCGGGGACGGTCGCGGCGAGGGCGCCGACGGCGAAGAAGACGCTGTTCGAGCGGCGGAGCTTCGAGGGCGGCGCCTTTGTGGTCGACCACTGCGGGCCGCCGTACTCGTCCCCCGCCTCCCCGGACTCCTCCTCCTCCTCCTCCTCCGAGACCGGCAGCTACAGGTACAGCCAGAGCGGGAAGAACAAGGCCTCGGCGGACCGCGCCTCGCTGGCGGTCAACGAGCGCGGCAACCTCGTCTTCGAGGGCGTCGTCCGCTCGCGCGGCGGCGCGTTCGCGCAGGCCTCGGCGCCGCTGCCCGAGGGCGCGCCGCTGGCCGGATCCGAGGGCCTGGTCGTCCGCGTCGCCGCCGACGGCGGCAGCTACACGGTGGTGCTGCGCACGGCCGGCGGCGACGCGTACGGCGCGCGCGTCGCCGCGCCCGTGTCCTTCGCCAACCTGAGGCTCCCCTTCGCGGCGTTCCGGCCGCTGCGCGCCGGCGCGCCGCCGCAGCTCGACCCCTCGACCGCGACGCACTTTGGGATCCGCTTCTCCCCGCCCACGGCCGCGGTTGTCGCGGCCAACACAGGCAGCGTGTTCAGCACCAGCGACGAGAACCTGCAAGTCCCGGGGGCCTTCAGGGTCGAGATCGACAGGGTGAAGGCGCTGCCCGGCGGCACCGAGCCCGACTTCATCCTGTTGTCGGCGTCGGCGGCGGGAGCCGCCGCGGTGGCGCTCGCCGCGGCCCGGGGCGACGACTCCTCCTCCGGCTCCGGCCGAGGCGCCTCTTCCTCGGCCCCGGCGGCGGTGCTCGCCTCGATCGACGACGCCGCCGACGAGGCCGCGCTCGCCGGCGCGGCCGAGCGCCTCCTGACCTCGAAGAGGGAGGGCGAGGCCGCCCTTCGCCGCTCGGGCCTCGGCTACACCGTCGTGCGCCCAGGGCCGCTGCTCGAGGAGCCCGGAGGCTACCGCGCGCTGGTCTTCGACCAGGGCAACCGCATCGCGCGCGGCATCTCGTGCGCGGACGCGGCGGACGTCTGCCTGAAGGCGCTGCACGACCCGCTCGCGCGCAACAAGACCTTCGAGGTCTGCTACGAGTACGAGCCCGAGGCCGGTCTGGAGCAGTACGAGCTGCTGGCGCACCTGCCCGACAAGGCGAACAATTACCTCAGCCCGGCGCTGGCGGTGCTGGAGAAGAACACATGAAGGGAGAGAGCAAGAATAGGGAGTTTTCGCGGGGAGAGAGAGAGAGAGAGAAAGGCTATTTTGATAGAGCGAGAGAGAAAAAAAAAGCGATTCGTTTTAACCTGTTTTGGGCGAGTTTTTTTTGGGGGGGGGACGAGAAAACCGAGAGGGAAAGAGACATTCTTTTCCCGGTGCGGAGAAGCGAGAGAGCGAGAAAGAGAGAAAGGGCACGAAAGCGAGCAGATAAAAACAAAATTGCAATTTTTTCAAATCCATCAGTTCATTTTTTTCATTTTTTTTCTTTCCCTCTCTGTTTCTCTCTCTTTCTCATCTTTCTTCTTTCATCTTTCTCCTAGGCCCCGACGGCCATCGCCTCCGGGCCTCCTCCTCTTCCGACTCCAACGGCGTGCTGAGCTGCGGCGGCTTCCTCCTCCTCCCTCTCCGCGGCGCGCTTCGCCGCCTCCGCCCCGCCGCTGGCCCCCAGGGCGAACGCAGCCTCGACGTCGCCGTCGCCGCCGGCGCCGGCACGGGCGTCGGCCGCGCCGCGCAGCGCCGCCGAGAGCGCCGAGGTCGCCGGCATCAGCGCCTCGAAGCCCGCAAGGCTGCTGCCGTTGCCCCCTCCTCCTCCTCCTCCTCCTCCTCCTCCTCCTCCTCCGGGAGGAAGAAGGCACGCCGCGGGCCTCGAGCCGTAGCACAGGGCGGCCCCGGCCGCTAGCGGCGTCGAGGCCAGCAGCCCGCGCAGCGCCGCGTCGCTCAGCTGGCTCCGGCGCTCGACGACCTCCGAGCCCCAGCTCGTCAGGCCCGAGAGCCTCGCGAAGGCAGCCTCGACGACGGCGGCGCGGCGGTCGAGCGGGGCGTCGGCGGCCGCTCCGACGAGGCGCAGCGCGAGGAGGAGGAGGGAGGAGGAGGCGTCCGCGGAAGAGGGGGACTCGGCGGCGGCGGAAAGGGCCGAGAGCGCGAGGTCGAGCGCCGGCGGGAGGAGCGGAGGAGCGGGAGCGGCAGGAACCCCGTCGCCGCGGCGCGTCCTCCGCTGCTGCTCTTGCTGCTTCTCCTGCAGGGCCGCGGCCGCGTCCGCGACGGCCGCTGCGGCCTCCGCCGTCGCCGCGGCGGCCGCCGCGATGGTCTCTCTCAACAGGGAGGAAGAGGACGGCGCTCCCGCGGCCGCCCTCCGGCGCTGCTGCTGCTACTGCTCCCGCTCCGCAGCTCCGGCCAGGGAGGAAGAAGGGTTCGGCGCCGCGGCGAGCGCCGCGAGCTTGGCGAGGCGCGCGGCGCGGCTCCGGGCGTTGGTGATGTTACGGGAAGAATCTGAGGAAAAAGAAGAAGGAGCGGCGCTGCTTCCCAAAACAGCGCCCCTCCCGGGCAGCACGCCGCCCTCGCGCTCGTCGGCCCGCAGCGCCAGCGCCGAGAGCGTCGCCGAGGCACCGAGATACCTCCGAGTGCGCAGATCGTGGAGCCACGCGATCCGGGCCGCCCTCGCGACCCGCGGGTCCTCACCAGAGACGGCGATGGCGACGGAGGAGGACCCTTTCCCTGCAGCGACGCCGGCGACGCCGACGCGGAGGGAGAGCCAGCCGTGGAGCGGCTCGTTGAGCCCCGACGGCAGCTCGAGCAGCTGGGAGGGGTTCGGGGAAGAGAGCATCGCCGAGAAGGCGAAGTCCGCGAAGGTGCCGCGGCCGACAGAAGAACAGGGGGAGGAGGAAGAAGGGTGGTGACGGCTGCTGCTTCCTCTCGCTGTCGTCTCGGCGCCGGCGGCCGCGGCCGCCTCGGAGGCCAGCGCCGAGTGCAGCAGCCGCGGGTCCCGCAGGGAGAGGAGGGCTTCGTACCGCTGCGCGTGGGCGCCGTGCGCGTGCGCGAGCGCCTCGACCCGCTGGCGGAGGCGCAAAGCGGCAGCCGCAGCCGCCGCAGACGAGGCGTCGCCTTCGCCGTCGCCTTCGCTGCTCTCGGCCAAGGACGCCGCGGCGGCGAGGAGCCCGGAGAGCCAGCGCGCGGCGGCCGCGGCGTAGCTCTCGGCCTCGTCCTCTTCGTCGCCTCCCGCGGCTCCCGCTTCCGCCCTCGCGGGGCCCCCCGCGGCCTCGCGCGAGGCGCGCGCGCGCGCGCAGGCCGCCAGGGCGCGCTCCACGGCGGAGCACGCGCCCGAGGCCGCCTCGGGCAGGCGCCCGAGGCGGGCCTCGCCGGCCAGCGCGGGCAGCAGCGCCAGCGCGGCGTCGGCGAGCGCGGCGAGCGCCGCGCGCGCGGCCGCGTCGGACAGCCAATCGGGCGACGGCGGGGGAGAGGCGCCGGCCCCGCCCGCGCCGGTCCCGCCGCCGCCGCCTCGGAGGGCCAGGGCCGCGGCCACGGGGTGCCTCGCCGCGGTGGCAGACCTCCACGCCAGCGCGGCGTCGAAGGCCGCGTCCACGCCCGACCTCAGCGCGGAGAGCGCGGCGAGGGCGGATTGAGCCGAGGAGGAGGACGAGGACGAGGTCCCTCTCCCGGCAGCGGAGGGCGAGGAGGAGAGGAGGACCTCCCGCGCCGCGGCGGGCACGCGGAGGAGCAGCGCCGGCAGCGACCGCGCCGGGGCCGAGAAGAAGGCTTCCTCGCCCCCGCGGGCGGCCCCGGCGGGCCCCGCCGGGAGCGCGGCGGCCCCCGCGGCGGCGACGAGCGAGGCCAGGGGGTCGGGGGAAGGGGCCGGGGCGGCGGCGGCGGCGAGGGAGGAGCCCCTCGCCGCCGCGGCCGCGGCCGCGGCCCTCGACGCGTTCAGCGCGGCCCTCAGCGCCGACGCCGCCGCGACCCTCTCCCCGCTCTCGAGCAGCGGCCTGAGCGCCAGGCCAGGGTCCAGCGCCGACAGCGCGCCCTCGGCGGCGGCGAGGCCGTCGACGAGGCGGCGGTTGGAGGCGGCCTTGGCCCGCAGCGCGGCGTCGGCGCCCCCGCCCGCCGCCGCGGCCGCCGCCGCCGAGCCGCCGCCGCCGCCGCCGCCGCCGCCGCCCCACGCCTTGGCCAGCGCGTCGGCGGCTCGGACCGCGTAGGCCCCCACGGCCCCCGCGGCCGCGCCGCCGCGCAGCGCGCCGGCGTGCAGGAGGAGGTCCCGCGCCCCCGCGGGCGCGGGGGCCTCGCTCCCCCCTCCGGCGCCGCGCGCCGCCGCGGCGTCGCACACGGAGAAGATGGCGGCCTCGTCGGAGGGGGTGGCGGTC
>Ga0114918_10003039_pt1 | contig 14877 bp, 22 predicted proteins | sample LantaG_FD_87015 | JGI IMG/M metagenome (GOLD analysis project Ga0114918, IMG submission 87015) | Deep subsurface microbial communities from Baltic Sea to uncover new lineages of life (NeLLi) - Landsort_02402 metaG | ecosystem: Environmental > Aquatic > Marine > Oceanic > Sediment | place...
AGCAGTCTAATTTTCCCAAAATCGTTCTAGCCTTCATTATCGTTTTTCCTTTTTGTTGCATGCTCGTGGTCTTTACAGCAATCGGCAATCAATGTCATCACTTTACTCTTTTAATATTAAAAGCTTTTTTCAATGTTTTCACTGCTTCATCCAAGCATTCTTGCAATAATTTGGCATTAACCAATGATGTGTATTCTTTTTTGAATTTCTGCACTTCTGTTTCTATTGTTTGTTTAATTGCTTTTGTGAAAGCTGTTTGATCACTTGAATATGATGTATTTTTGAAGACACACTCTTTTTGCAGTATACTGGCAATTTTATTTCGTACAGTTGTTGGCTTACTTACTTTTCCATAGCTATTAATTTCAGTAAACTCAGTATCTAGATGCATTTTAACAATATCGCCCAACTGCTTCACAATAATTTTGGTTAGAGCTTCCTCTATCGTTTCTTGAATAAGCTTTGAACTTTTACTCAGCAGGGAATCAGTGATTCGGTTAACTACTTCATCACGAACTGTGTTCTCATCACCAAGAAAGTCATCTGTTTCAATTTCAATCTTCATTGATCTTCTCCTTAACCTATTAAACCCATTGTGATAAACTTCTTATAAACAGCAGCCGTAGCTTTACAGTCTTCAAGAGCATTGTGAAGACCATCTGTTGGTAGTTTAAGCTGAGATGCAACATACCTTAAACTTAATTTTGAGTAAGGTATTTTCTCAACATGCATACCAGCACGATCATTTAGATAAGCAGCAACATGCATGGTATCTCGATCATGATAGTGAAAATATTGTTGATAGGTTTCGTGACCCATCCATTTAGTTATGAATGGTTTGTCAAAACCAGCATAATTATGGCCTAACGGTATAATTTTATGCCTATTGCCATATTTGTCATATTTGATATCAAGCTTATCAAACCATTTCTCAAAGAGTTCTAAGGCTAATATTGGATCAAAACCAGTTCTTTCAATTTGATCAAGTTTCAATTTATTAATTTTTATAGCTGCTGGTTCAATTCGAGTTGGGTGATTAGGTTTCATTAAAATATTAAATGGTAACACATCCCTCCTAACATTACAATTAGAATCAAGTGGTAGAAAGCAAATTGATAAAATTTCATGCCAATTTGGATCTAAGCCACCAGTCTCAATATCAATAGCAACCATATGATTGCCATTCCATGAATGCATTGAATTAGCCACAATTAAACTCCTTGTATAAATTTGTTTGTAATGCCATGCCCACAACAGGCACTGGTGCAGTTAGGTATAAAACCTAAACAGGCGTCGTGGCCATCTTTCGTAGGTTTTTTACCACATCTAACACAATTACGCTTGCCGTCAATTAACTTTTTATTATCTGAATACACCCAATGACCTCCTATATATTCAATTGGCCAACCTCTCTCATGGGATTTAATCATTAAACCTCTCCTTCCCACATTTTAACCAATTGAACTTCTCTACAATTGAAGTCTACTAGACAGTATTCTTTGCTATATTTTCCAATAGACTTGACTATATCTAAACTTCTTAATCTTATAACAGCATTCAAGACACGCGAATAATTTAAGCCAGTTTGTTGCATAATTTCCTTAGCTGTTAAAAATGTTTTGCTCTTTAATAACGCTTTAGTAACTAATATTGATGAGCTATTTTTAGTGTAATTCCCCTTTTTAGGTTTTTGTACATGGAGGTTATTTAAAGTATGCTCCTTATGGTATTTACCTACTGACTTTAATATATCCTCTTTTTCTAACTCAAGGAGCACAGTCTTAACGTATGAGTACGCAGCTTTTATCTCTAAGGCTATCTCTTTAGTTGTATACTTTTTATCTGCATTCTTTAACATTTCAATAATGCGTGCTTTAACACTTAAAACTTTAACATGAGGTTTTTTATTTCCATAGTCTTTCAGCTTTCTTTTTAAGTCTAGTCTATCTATCTTCTTTAAGTCTTTAGTTCCGAAGGTTTTGATAACCCATTTGTCAAAGTCTCCAGCTGTTGGGAAATAGCTATCTATCACCCTGTAAATACTTCATTCAGTTAAATGTTTCATAGCTTTGATCCTTTAAAGACTTCTACTGCTATTCCTAGCTCTGTAAATAATTTGACTCTTTCATCCTCCCACATTTTTACAATTTCTAAGTTGTCTGCTATTATCTTCTTTGTTCTAAGTATATTCTTCGTCAAGCCTTCTATTTCCTTTAATATTTTTTCTGGCTTATTCATATTAATTTCCTTACTTCTGCAACTAATCTCTCAAACTCATCTATAATCATACCTTCAATCTCATTGTCTGAATATTCTTGCAGTGGAATAATCATTATAAATTCTAAATGATTGACATCTAACCAAAGTCTAATTGCATCAAAACCGTACTCAACTTTATTAATGAAGATTGTATAGTCTTTACCACCAGCAATAATAATTTCTTTTTCAGTTATCATCCTAACTCCTCCACAAGCACTCATCGACAACTACTTCTATACCTTGGCTGCCAGCTACCATATCTTTTCTCCTCTCAAATTTTAAGATTGGCTCACCTAATAAATCTTCATAGAGTTCATTAAGCCAACCAGAGATGCACCAATTAGCATCGGTTGTGCGCAGTCGATGTATAAGCTCTTCGTGATCAATATTTTTATAGCTATAACCATCTTCCTTATAATAAGGTGGGTCGCAATATATGAAGTCTTCACTATTAAAATTATCCCAAGGTAAGTTCTCCCAATTGGTGGCAGAAAGCTTTATTCTGGAATCATTGAGAATGCCTTGAATGAATTTGAATTTTTGATAATACCTATTGAAGTCATAATGCCCAAGATTTGACCCATTACTATACCCTCTACCTGAGAAGGTGATCACAGGCTCTAAAGCAATGGCTATTGGATCGCCACTTTCAGAACGCCATCTTAAACTTTCAAACTCCATTGGACTCATCTCTAAGGGTAATTTAGAGAAATCTGCTTCTTTAATAGCTTTGAAGAATCTACCTGTATTAAGGTCATTAATAAAATACTGCTCAAAACAAGCTACCTGAAAGAAGTTAAAGAAGATATTTCCACGACCAGCGAATGGCTCAATATACCATCTTCCAACGTGTTCGAAGTGCTCGAAAAGTTGCTTAAAAATCTTTGCCTTACCACCGGGATATGCAAAACCTATTTTCATCAGACTTTCATCCTCCCTTGTTCTTTAAGTTGTTTTACAACTGCTGCCAACTTTTCGTCAGTTTCTAACAAACCTTCAACTGGAAAGAAGTCAACCGTCCCAGACAAATTTGCAATGCAAGCTATGTCTGTGTCAAAACTTACAATTTTGCCACATAAAACGGTATATTTATCATTACCTACTGTTTTAACTACATAAATTTCCTGCCCAATTTCCATCATTTCTCTCCTTCAATTACAAAAGAATCCTTTAAACCTTTATCAAGGACAATGTTTAGGCCAAATATTCTTTCCATTGGCAAACCCGGTTCGCCTGTAATCCTATTATCTTGAAAAATTGGATGCAAAGAAAGTGCTTTATAGCATTCTTTTGATAAGCGCAGGATTGTTGGTCTTTTAAGATTAGAACTTGCAAGCATGTAATTACATCTTGCGTGAATAATAGCATTCCAGATTTTCATCATTTCCCTCCTGAAATCTTCTTAAAGCACCTTTCACAGATTATATGTACGTCAAAACCATCTTTAACACTGTGACTAATTTGTGCAAACCTCTTTGATCCAAAACGCATTTTACATCCTCCACAGTATTCATACTCCATTACGTCATCAAGTTGAAATATAATGAAGCTATTCAGGAGTTCTTCATTAGGTGTGAAATCTTTTAAGCCAAGATGCTTTCTTAATTTTTGAATATTCTCAATGATTCCAGCTACTTGGTTAGGATTTTTCCTATAATCAATTGATTCAAACTTGTTGAACCTTCTTTCATACTCTTGAAGTCTTGCAATAAGTACATTTTTTGAAGCTTCATAGTAGTCATCATCACCATGGCCAGCTAGACAAGCCCCAGAATAGATACAGAAAAGACATTCACCTGAACAATCGGTACCAATAAGTTTCATTATTTTACCCTTTAGCTAACGTATGCAGCAAACCTCTTAGCTGCTAATTTTGCCTGAGATAGAGTCTTGATTGTAGTTCGACCGTGTTGGGTATAGGATGTATAGTCATTGCCAAAACGTTCAATAAATATTTTATCTCCAATACCAAAACTGCAGATTGCACGGTGACTCCAACCTGCCCACCTTTGATTAGCTTCATCAAAACCTATTGAACAGACACAATGAGCTTTCTTGGCTTTCTGGATTTTACGAAGACCTCTTGTCTTGCATAAATTTCTGGCAGTTCTGGCATTGCCGATCCAATGACCAGATTCTTCAGCATAACAGCAAACCATTTCTAGCGTGCCAGTACCACCATAGTCAGAGTCATCTACAAGTTCACGACGATAAAGATACCCAGGATACCGCCTTTGAAATAAAACTTTAACTACCTTGAAAGGGCCATGAATCTTTACTTCTTGCATTTTGGAATCTCCTTTAAGTATTGAATAACTATTTTACCAAGTCGCTTATAGCCTGCCTTCAAGTACCATCTGTAAAACCAATCTAAAACATCTTTTTTAACCCACTTATCATAATTTTCAACAAACTCTTTTTCTGCACTGCCTGCAGCTTCATCCATTCCTTCTTTGTTCATTGTTCTACTCCTTTAAATGAATACACAAGGGCCAACGCACATGAGAATAAGTATAGCAACTATGATACCAATGATCAAGTCAAATTTAGCTTTCCTCCGCAAGTCTTTAGCCTGTTGCTGCAGTAACTTTAGTTGCTCCAAACGCATGAATTCTTGAAAATCTTCATCTTTCATTAGAGTACTCCTTATAAGGAACCATTGTGCCAATCTTATAACAATTTAAACAAACAATCAGTCCAGCTTCTACAAAGAAGATTTCGCGCACAGTTCCGCAATCCATACACATGTACATTTGCCCAGTTCCTGGCCTGCAGCTAAAAACTTTCTCTACCTCTTTTTTGATATCTTCATCACTTGGTTTCATTAGCTTGCTCCGTACTCTTCAGTATTGTTCTTACTGCTTTCCTAATGTCTTCAATGGTTACTGTTTCTTCTTGTTGCCTCTTGGGAGCGTCTTTTCTATACTTGAAAAGGTTTTCTTTAACAACATCAGCCAAGCTATGGAGTTCATGATTTAGGCCATCTGCTTCGTAAACAGCTTCAGCCAATTCTTCTGATATTACTAGCAGTCGCTTAAGAAATTCTTCATCTGTCCAAAACCAACCATTGTTTACAACTTTCATATCGGGACTCATTGCTCTACCCCTTCCAAGGTCTATTAAGCATGAATGTGTATAAGTGTTTATCATACCTGTAAAAATCCAAAAAAGACTTAAAATTTATAGATTCTGATGGAGTTAATAGAAGAATAGCTCCATTTCTATAAATATTTAGAGTGTGGATTAAATTACTTATCGTTAAAACTTGAATCATCTTTAATCCCTCCAATGATTTAACCATCCACTTGATTCTAATTCTTCAAACTGAGATATAGCTTCAACCATTGGATGTACTTCTTTTTTAGTTCTTCTTGAAGTAATAGCATAAGACTTAACTAAATAATCAATAAATACATTATAAACTTGGGTTGTTATATCATTAGATATTAGTAAAGCATTTATATAACCATTTAACCATCAATAGTCTGCCAATAAGTTCGCTGAACCTTCTTTTGCATATAAAAGTGTGAAACGAACATGCAATTCAAAAAAAATGGGGTTTTATCATTTTTTTATCCACAAAACTTCTGTTACCATCCCTCTCTGTCCTTTGAGGTCTTTTCTTGGGTTCGGATTTTTGCCATCAGTTTCACCCATCCCTCTGATGGATTGCATGACTTGAACTTCAAATCGTTCATCCCAGTTTTGTTCCTCGTAAAGGGGGTTTGAATAGCCGGACACACAAGCTGTTCCTTTAAGTCCAAACACGAATTCCAACATCTGACGGTGGTCATCTTGAGAGAGTTCATGTTTGTACGTACCAACAAAAGCGTCAACATATGGAGGGTCAAGGTAGTATATCGTATCCTCAGAGTCATAGTCTGCAATACATTCTCTCCAGTCTCGGTTATCGATTTGAACATTTCGCAGTCTTTCATGCAAGGAAAAGAACTCTGGAAGTTTGGCATGTATTCTACCTGCAAGTCCTGCAGTAGCTTTAGTTGCTCTTCCCCAAGATCTGCCAATGCTGCCGAAGGAGTAGATGACAGAGTAGTACCATCTTGCTGCTCGTTCAACTTCATCTTCAACTGCTTGCCAAGTTTTCCAAGACCAGATAAACTCTTCTCTTGCATGAATTGTAAATTCGAGTCTTTCAATAAGACTCTCAAGCTTCTTTCTGTCTCTGATGCAACGGTAGAAGCATACCACTCCCCCAAACCTGTCATTGTAGACCTCAAGTTTTGACTTCTTTCTGGCAAGGAGAAGTGCAGCTGATCCTCCAAAAGGTTCGACATAGACTTTTCCATAGGGAACATGCTCCAACAAAAATTGTACAGATCGTCCTTTACTTCCAGGATATGCGAATGGTGCCCTTACAATAGTTTCAGGCTTTTCTTCGCGCTCAAGATCATTGATTGCGTCTAAAAGGTCACTCATCTTCTTTCCCCTTTATCTGACCTACTGCCCAAACTCCGGTCGCTAACTCTACATTAAGATGCTTGAGATGCCCAATATTTACACCAATGAACTTGCTATCAGGCAACTCAATGTATTGAGAAACTTCTGACTCAAAAGCATAGTAAAGTTGACGTTTTTGACTATCAGAAAGATTGTCTAAAACCTCTTTAATGGTCATCAAAGTTCCTCCGGCAACGCTAAAAAGTCATTAGACCCTCTCCGAAGTAGGATAAATGGTTTTCTATCTTCTACTTTAGTCCCAAGCCAAGCAATATTACCAATATAATACTGTGAGTCCTTTGAACTTCTTGCTTTCAAAAATTGAGGTGGAATTCCTTTCCCAATAGCAATCTTTGTCCAGGTTGCTGCTTCGGCAGGATCAACACCCTCCCTGAATTTATCATAAAATTCTGAAAATTTAATAATATATCCTGAAGCTGGTACACAATTTTCTTCTATAAAAGTTTCTAAAGCTGTTTGATTCATTCTCTGAATAACTATTTTATCCTCAGTTTCTACAACCGGCACACTAAGTCTATCATTAGATTCTGGTATATCAAGATTTAGAAGTTCTGCTAGAAAGTCTGGAGCCTCATTCATGAGCAAAGGGAGAAATTTTCTTCTTGGAATCTTCTTATCAAAATCTAAGTTCTTGACATAGCTGGCAACGATCCTAGTATCACCTGGGAAGACGGGACAAAAGTTGTGATCATTGGCACAATTATGTAACATTAAACCATTACACGAGAAAGCGTGGGCGTCAGGAACAGTTATATCATAAACTTCTTGCACACCTTCTTCCTCAATTTTAACCACTCTTGTTAAAAACTTGTCTTCAACAGCTTTTCGTGTCCAAGAATTAACTATTGCTTTTAATTTTTCTTGTTTTTCGTAGTGTTGAAGATCAATTCTACTTCTAAAAATTTCAAGATTTTCTTTATTCCTTATAATTAATTCATATGCATCTTTTACTTTAGATGGTTTGTTATCGAGAATTTGCCTAATACCACCTTTTCGTTGAAGTCTTATATGTGAATTGATACCAAAGTAAAGAAGTAAACGTTGCAAAATCTGTAAAGTTTCTTTATTTGATTGAGTAATAGATATATAACAACCTCTTTTTCTGAATACACATGTGCCATCAGTATCAAAGAAAGCAGAAATAAATCCGACCAAAAATTCACTTGAAGCCTGTTGTATTGTTTTTGTTATTACTTTCTTACCTTCAACACCAAAATCTTTACAAAGTTGATTCAAATGTTTAGAAGTTAACACAAGATGATTAGCTTGTTTATTTCTATTAATATTCGGTTTTACAGGAAAACAATTAATTAAAGTTTCTAAAACTGACTCATCACCTGGAAAAACTAATAACCTATTTTCAACCTTACCAATTGATTTACCAGACTTACGAATAAAAGTTGTACCGTCACCAAATAACCAACCTAAAATATAACCATCTTCCCAAGTTCCAGTACCATCCCAACTAATATTTCTGTGCTTATTTAAACAAAGTTTATCACCAGATTTTAATTTTCCAGCTTCTTGCCAAAGTTCAATGCCATCATAATTAACTTTAACTAAATGGTCATTTGTGCATTTAAATTCAAAACCATCAAAAGTTTCTATTTTCAATACTTGTTTTTCTGCTGTCTTAAAGAAACCTTTTGTTTTGTACTCTTGACTATCGGTTACAATTACTGTTTCTGTATCAGTAATATCTTCTACTTGTCTTGGGCCTTGGTTCGTTAAAACCCATTGATCTTTTGTTATACAATGCACGAAGTGCGCAGTATTTGGTATATGGTAAGGTGTCATACCTTTTTCATGTATAACCATTTCTCTACCAGTTGTCCAGTCCTTAATGCGATTATATGCAACTTTATTTTTTCTTAAATCAACTTCATCAAGAACACAAAGTATTGCACCTTCAAGTTCTTTGTTAAAGCCCTGTTGACTTAGAAGTGCAACATCAGCTCTCTTAACACCTACAGTCAAAAGTTCTGATATTGATTCCCAAAATATTGATTTGCCAGAGTCTTGAGGCCCATAGAAAAATAAGTACGGAAGCGGTTCAGTAGGTCTTTGAAATAATGATGCCAACCAAATTTTAAGATAATCACAGCCATTGAGTATATTGTTAACCTTACACCAAGGATTTCTTTTAATTGTCTGATCAAGTCCTGAGCCACAATGTTCAAGCACAGATAACCAATAAGGATAATTAAGGTTTGATGTATCTACCGTTGGGTTAAATTTTAATTGAGCAGCACTCCTATTCCATTCTCTATCACCAGGAAACTCTGGCTCAAATGGCTTATTGACAAGTCTCCAAGCTTTGAAGACAGCACTTCCAATAATTGTATTTATCTCTTTAAACTTAAAGCCCAAAGCACCTAAAGCTTTTTGAACATGCGCTAACGGTTCAAGCCTCCACATGTTTTCAGCCTTTATTGCCCAACCATAGTTTTCATTACCTGTGGTTATAATATGTCTTACAACATCATCACAGTCATAAGTATCTACTTCATCTGGGCCATCATCAGGTAGCGAAAATATTCTAGTCCAAGGCTTGTCCTTAAGCGCAAGCCAATTTTGCATTTCATCTGACTTATCCATCGGATCACGTTCTACTGTAGCCACTAATCTACCATCTTTATGCTTCTTCAAAATTGTTTGCCGACCAAGCATAGGTGTACCAATGTTTATAGTAAGACCCATTGCTTCAGCAGCTTTCATAGCATTCTCAGCTTCCCGAAATACAAAGCCACCTTGTGGACTTTCTATACCACCAAAAGTACTTGCAGCTGCTAATAGGTCTGGTTTTCTATTTAAGTAGCAACGCGTCCAACCTTGTCCATCTTGTGTCCAACTTAGATGCTCTTGTACGCCAGGAGTGAAGCGTCTAACTGACCAAGCACCGTGCCTCAAAGGGACTAAGTAGGTGTTATGGTCTGCACCTTTCTCTTTACCTGTTGATACTGTCTCAAAAATTCCTTTAAGAGAAAGTTCTCTATGTGCATCTTTAAGATGGGTGGTGTGGGTTACTAATAACCAAAGATCATTATCCCACCACCAAAGAGCACCAGAGTTTTCAAGGTAAGTTATTAAGCTTTTATGTTCACTGTCAAGTGGAATTTTTACTCGTTGATTTATCAAATCCTCAAATTTGTCAGCTTCAGGCAAATCAGCAATAGACTTTGGTAGATTTCTTTTTCTTCTATTATTAATAACATCAATATGGTCTCGCCAATTCGGTGGAATATTTTTAAGTACAGTACCAGACTTTATTAAAATTAAGCCATCCGTACTACTCATCTTACGATGCCAAACCCACATATTCCCACCACAGCAGTCAACCTTTGATCTAAAGTCATAACCAGTTAAAGCTGCCATCTTACCTAAGACAGCTCTAGCAAGGGCAGCATGTTCTGTATGAGTTTTGGTCTCAACCTCATCCACAAAAACATAGATATGAAGTCCACGACCAGAAGTTGATTTTCTTATTGTAACCCAAGGTATGCTCGAAGCTGTCTCTTTTATTGTTTCAAGTTCTTCGAACGTAAGTGTGGAAGGGTTTTTCTCAGAATGCCCAACAATCGCATCAAAGTCAAAGGCAATCCACCGGCTACACTTATTAGCCCAATCCCAACCAGTCATCCCAATAGCTTCAGCATGTTGAGCTAAGTCCCAAGTCATGTTTGAATCTGTGAAATAAGGGTCGGTAGCAGCTTTCCAAGGTATTCTGATAGGTTTCCAAGTAGTTAAATGGTCAGTATAACCGTGCCAAGCCCTGCCTTTGAAGTCGCCATCAACGCGCTCACCACCATCTTGAGCTACGTTAATTTGAACTTCCATATTATAATCATAAAGTTCTGCTAAATCTTCACGAGTCGAGCCTGACAAAAAATTACGGATCGCTTCGGTTTTTGTGACCATTGTGCCTTCCTAGTTAGTTAACAACCTTCTAAATAAATTAGTGGGCTCTACAGACTATAGATTGGAGCCCGGACAACCTTGACTCTACTGGCAAATAATTAACCACGGTTGCAACCTCTACGTGGGGGAGGGGAAGTTCACCAACGTCGAATTTTAACCAACCGTGGAATATTGGTGGAGGCGGCGGGAATCAAACCCGCGTCCGAACATTCTTCAACCTGAGCTTCTACATGCTTAGTACCCTTTTGCTCCTTTGGCGAGGTAGATACAAACCTATTAAGCACCAGTCATACGCTGGCTGGATGCGCCCTTCTTTCAGAGTGTCAGCTTGTTGACCTTCCCTAAATACAAGCATCTTTAGGGCACCTTTGTCCGTTGTTGGTTAAGCAACAGAGGCAAGTTCGCGCTTGGCGAAGTTGCCATCAAGAACAGTGTTCTTGGCATTTAAAGGTTTGCCAATCTTTTTAACGTGGTTGATTGACATCCACGACATGCAACTCAAGCTTCCGAAATGCCGTCGAAATCAGTTCGCCCCCAATTGTTAAAGATCAAGATGCAGTAACCTCTCCTTGCCTAGCACCTAGTTGAGGTTGGTGGTACTCGCTTGCGCTGTATCCCTCTTTTCAAAGAGGGTGTCTGGCTCCTCGCCCCTGTTTCCAGGACTGCATCTACTATTAAAGATCAAACCTTGCTGTAATTTATTCCACATTAGTAAAATTGACTTTATACCTTCTAAGCTTTCATTGGTTTTGCCAAAACTATACCATGTCATTATGACACGGTGTTACCATATGGTAACAGTGTTACCGAATGGTAACAGTAGGGCATTTAAAATGCCCTGACGCCTCGCTATTTATCAACGCTATCTTTTTCCGTTGTAACATTTTAAACATTGTCACAGCATTTTAAATGCTATTAGCGGCAATGTCCCGCCCGCTATAATATATAACGTTACTAATACGTACTTCGGAAAAGAAAAATATTTAATTACTAGAATAGGGGTATTATATTCTTTATACTGACTACTTCTTCTTCTTCTTCTTCTTCATACAAAGGTATAAAGAGGGGTATACTAGTAATTGGTAAACTATAGTTTACAAATAATATAAATTTTTGAAATTTTCTTTTCCGAAGTTAAAATAAGTAGCGTTATATCCATTAGCACGCCGGTATTTTCTCATAGTGAGGAAGCTGGCGTTACCGTTTGGTAACAGTGTTACCGTTTGGTAACAGTGTTACCGTTTGGTAACACTAAGTTTTTAGGAGGTTTTTAGCAATGAGTGGAAAGTCTAAAAGTATCAAAGTGGCGGAAATTCGGGACAATCCTGTTGCGCTTCGCGCAGTCAACAAACAATCGGAGGAGTATTTGGGCTTGGTTGACAGTATAAAACAGAAAGGATTTACGCTGTCAACGATTACGGTTCGTGTAAAGGATGATCCTGAAACACAGACGAAGTTTTATGAAATTATTGATGGTTTGCATCGTGTGAATGCAGCGAAAGACTTGGGCTTGGATGAGATTCCAGCTCTTGTTTTGAATATTGATGACGCGGAAACTTTGGAAGCACAGGTGCTTGCTAATATCCACCATATTGAAACGAAACCTGCTGAGTATGCTGCGCAGCTTCGGCGTATTTTCGCTGCTAATCCAGCTATGACTCTGCAAGAGATGGCGACCAAGATTGGTAAATCTTACCAGTGGGTTAATGATCGCCTGTCTTTGACCAAGATTTCTAACCCCGAAATCGTTAAGCTGATTAACGAAGGTAAAATTGTGTTGAGCAATGCTTACGCAATTGCGAAGCTGCCTGAAGAAGAAAGGCAGAATTGGGTTGACCGCGCAATGACAGCCACGCCTGACGTATTCATCCCTGCTGTTACAGCTCGTGTTAAGGAGATTAAGGAAAATAAGAGACAGGGCAAAGCAGCGGAAGTTGAAAAGTTTGCTCCTATTGCTTTCATGCAGAAGGCCGCCGAAGTCAAAGCTGAGTTGGAGAAAGGTGAAATTGGTAAGCGTTTGTGTATAGCCGCTGGCTTGAAGCAGGAAGGTGTTCTAGGTTTCGGTCTTGCGATTAAGTGGCTTCTGCATGTGGATGACGAAAGCATCGCCAAGCAGAAGGCTGACTTTGAAGCCAGAGTTCAGAAGAATGCTGAATCGAAGACACGTAAGACTGCTGAACGCGCCGAAGCGAAGTTGGAGAAGAAGCAGAAGGAAGCTGAAGAAGCTGCTGCGCTCGCCAAGAAAGCTCATGAAGAAATGGCAAAAGCCGCGAAAGCTAATAAGTAGTTGGAGATGTTCTCCATCTAAGGTATAGGATTTTCGCAGGAGAGTCCTATACACCTTTCAATCTTTGGTTGGTGTAGAAGTTAGATTCAAGACTTACGAGTGGCGAATCAGACGACTTTGTAGATCACCAACCATTATTACACATCCTGCAAATTAAACACTTAAAAGGAATTGTAAACATGAGTGACGAAGAAACTAATCAACTTGCAGAGTTAGAGAAAAATGTTAAATTGGATAAGTACGATGACACAAACTTTGAGATGGTTGCGTCATCGTCTAAGTTTCTTCCAAGACTTCAACTTTGTACAAGTCGTACTGAAGCAGTTGAAGATGGGTTGATTTCTGCAAACCACTATGGTATTGTGAAAGGTAAGAAAAACATAGTGGATGCTGGTGAAGAAGTTGATTGTCTTGTAGTTTCTTGGAGGCCCAAGGCACTGGAACTTGGAGCGGAGACTGTTTCTTGCTACGATCCTGCTCACCCTGAATTTCAAAGGATTCAGGAAAGGGCAGACAATGAAAAGGAATCTGGTTGTATGTATGGGCCAGAGTTCTTACTTTGGTTGCCTGAATGTTCAGAGTTTGTAACCTTCTTTATGGGGAGTATATCTTCACGCAATGAAGCGAAGAGTTTGAAGGCATTGATGAGGAATTCAGCTACTTTGAAGTCTCAGAAAATTGAGACTAAAAAGTATAAGTGGTTTGCACCGCTTTGTGTTCCACACAATTTGCCAATCAGTCCTATGCCTGGGGCTGGACAGTTTGAAAAAGTAGTCAACACTTTTCTCAATCCTACCGTATCAGTTGAGAAAGCGTCTGATGAAGATGAGAGCGATGAGGCTGGTCGGGATCGCTAATTGATGGGCAATAGGTGGGATTAGGTTCTCGCGGCTCCTAATCCCACCTTTATTAAAGATTTATATTATGAATGGTATCATTGTAAAACCAGCAAGTTTTCTCCAGATTAATTTTCAGTCTTATGTAGAGCTTTGGAAGTCAACTTTAAACGAAAATCCACAACTTCCGCTTGATTTAAACAAACCTTCAGCTTTTCTTGAGTCTTTAAACGCTTTTGATTTAACAAATTCTCACCTTTGGGGGCATGTTTATTGTGGCTTTTTCATTAAAGCCTCGAAAAGTGTTTGTTCTGAGTTAATTAAGTACTGTACTTGCAAAAACTCACGTTGGGATGGTTTTGAAAATGATTTGGTTCTGGTAACCGGAGATTTATATACTTTTTGGCAAACTGTTATTATCCTTTGTAATGAAAACAAGCAGATTTCAATTAGATATATTGGAAACTGCTTGTTTTTGTTACTTCAAAAAAGCGGATTTAAGCCAATTTTTAGCTTATTTACTAAAGCTTCATTAAGCGATGGTACCTTTGTTTTAAAGAGGAAGTAAGATGTACAAAATTGAAGTTGATCCAGATGGTGATTATCACATCTACTTAAATGGTGTACAGATTTTGAATGAAATTGATATATATAAAGCTGTTGAGGACCTTAATGTGCAGCAACTTATGGAGGTTCTTTGTAACACTTTAAATGGAGAGAATAACAGACAACCTTTAACTTTATCAGGGTCTTTGGTAGCAAAAGAAAGCAGAAATATTAAATGGTTTGAGGCGGTAACAGCAAGAAAAGCTTATATAGTTACATCTAATGATCATCATCAATGGGATGATGATGACGATTACTTAAATATGCTTGATATTGTTGGCGGTTTTCCAGATAGCTTTCGATAATGTTAGGGAAGTAAGTTGTATAAAATTGAAGTCGATCCTGCTGGTGATTATGAACTTTGGCTCAATAACACTAAGCTTTTAACCGAGCATGATGTATATACACACGTTGGTGGGCGTAATGTTAAGTTTTTATTAAATTTACTTTGTGACTTTATGAATCAAGCTAATAAGACAAGAGCCATAACAC
>Ga0114918_10003041_pt1 | contig 14873 bp, 19 predicted proteins | sample LantaG_FD_87015 | JGI IMG/M metagenome (GOLD analysis project Ga0114918, IMG submission 87015) | Deep subsurface microbial communities from Baltic Sea to uncover new lineages of life (NeLLi) - Landsort_02402 metaG | ecosystem: Environmental > Aquatic > Marine > Oceanic > Sediment | place...
ACTACCATAATTCTAAATACATATTGTGGTGGATCAAATATTTTCCCCTGTTTTTGATATGCTATAATTAATTCTTGTTTTGAAATGAATTTTAATTTTTTTAATGCATCCCCTTCTGAACCTAAAAGTTTATCATCATAACCATCAAAATCAGCTTTAATATAATGATGTTTAATTCCTCTAAACTGTTTCATTCTCATTCTATCTTTTTTTGTTATTGGTTGACCTTCAGATTCTAATTTATACCAATCTTCATAGTAATTTTCTTTTGTCGCTAATCTTATATTTTTAATTTTAACACCTGCTTCTTCTAATGCTTCCGCTTTAGATGCAGTTAATATATTTTGATTCGGTTCAACTCCACCACCAGGAACATGTATACCAATCTCCGGATGTTGTCCAACTAGAATTTTTCCATCTTTCATTATATATAATTCTACTCGGGGTCTCCATTGTTTTGGCATTGCAGCTTCTTTTAACATTTGAAGATAGTTTTTTTTCATTATACTAGATCTCTAACACCTTTAATCATATCTTTAGTTACATTTAAATCTGTAGCTGTCCAGGCATCCCATAGAAAATCTTCAATATATTGATATGGTAGATAACCGTAACCATTAGCACCCCAACCACTGCCCCAACTATTTTTAAATTTAATCAATTTAGTTCTATTATTATAACCTACTGTACATATTGCATGTCCGCCATATATTTGATCTGGTCTTTTTGGGTATGCAACAAGACCATCATTACCAGCATAAAAGATCTCTTCAAAACAAGGAATTCCAATTGGAACTGGTCCATTAATCAATGCTAATCTTAATTCGGTCAAAGTATCAATTCTAGTATATTTTTCTATAAGCGCCCAACGTGCAACTAGATTAGCCCATTTTTTTGGTTCACCAATGTCTCCAACATCTTTATATGGCCATCCTTTTTCTGTTGGTACTCCAATTTTTTGTAATACTTTCATAGCATAACGAATTGATGTTCCTTCTTCATCTGGCCATGCATCAATCTTTTTAGCATTCCAATAGATCCATGATTCTGAATAATCATAAACTTTTTTACGACCACGTTTACCTTTTGCTATTTCTTCTTCATGTTCTTTCTTTTCTTGACATTCTTTCATAGCAGAAATAGCAAACCCCACACAACTACCTAGTTGACCTTGATCCTTAACTGGACTCATATCATCTGTATGGTCTACTATTTCTGGTAAACTTTCAATCGCCTCAAGAATATTATCAAATCTACCTTTAAATTTATAATCTTTTTTATCTATTGGATCTTTTCGGTAGTTTAATATTATATTTTTAAACTTTTTTTTTAGCTTTTTCATACTCGACGGATTATCTTTATTTTGTTTAGCTGCTTTTATCCTATTTGGATTACATGGCATATATATTTCATTACAATGTATTCTATCTATTATTTTCATAACTCCTCCTATTTTATCATCGCTTTCCTTGGGTCAAATGACATTAAAGAACTATACGGTACTTCCATACATCTTAATCCCCAAATTGAAAGCGAATTTTCTGTAATAAAATTTCCTTTAAATTTATTTGGAGCCATGTCCAGGTTTGGCACTCCTGCTCTTCTTTTTCCTTCAACTGTATATACTCTTGCCAATTCTGATTCTCTTAAAAATTTTGCTAGTAGAAATCTAATTACATCAATCTTCATTTTCCTTCCAAAATCACACTTGATATGGAATGAATGTTTACCGGTAAAACGTATACTTGCACTTTTGATGATTGGTATTTTATCCATAACATAATCATAAACTCGATATGTTACTTCTTTTGCCCACTTAAAACCATCTGATGGATCTATATCAATATCTATAATTCCAAATTCTTCATAAAGACCCATGCCTGAATGTAAGCTAACAGTTCTGCCTGTAATAACAGTATCATAATTAACTGGTTTCAATCTAATAAATTCGCTATTATTTTTTCTTCTCACAATTGCTTTATTTTTCTCAACCATGATGAAAAACATAATATCTCTATTTATTGTTTCTCTTAGAATATTCACCTTAGCTTTTTGATAATAATTCCAAATATCAATCTCTTTTAATCCTTGAGGATAAAAATTATTTTGAATTACTATTGTTTCTGGATTTTCTGGATAGCTCATTATATCTCCATCATTTATTTATTTGTTCTATAAAAAAAGGTTCTTTTACTAATGTACCATATAAAAGAATCGGTATATCTCTTACAATTTTTCTTATCATATAAAATTCATGTTCAAGAAAAATACTATTATAGTATCCTATTGAGTTTTTTATTGAATCATTTTTTGTTGGTAAAATAATTCTATCTGTTTTTGAGCATAAATGTGAAATATATCTTTCTTTGTTTACCTTTTTTTCCATAAAATCAAAACCAGAAGATAATAGAATATAATCAAACCATTCCAAAGTTTTAAAATTAATTTTTATGGGAGATTCATTGATAAATTTTACAGGATATTTTTTCATATCATATTGTTCAAAAAAATACTGGGTCCATCTTCCTTGAATATAATACTTTTTATCTGGTTCTACTGCTGTAACATTAGCGCCTTCTTTTGAAAGCATTATAGTATAATATGCTGCATTTGACCATAGTTCTAAAATATCAAGATCTTTAATATCCTCACGCATAATTCTTCTAATACCTGACCATACTGGTTCTCCAGCCATTTTTGATTCAGATGTAAACTGACCTTCCATCTCAAACCGTTGATACCAAGGACCAAGTCCATCAATAGCTTTTTTGATTTCTTTAGATCTCATTTATATTTAGGTCCTTTGATTTTATTTGTAACTTCAAATACATCTGAAAATTCTAATTTAATTCCCTGTTTTCCCTGTTTATATGCAAATGCTCTATCACTATTCAATTGTTGATATATTGGATTTTTTAATTTTTTAAGTTTTTTTCTAAAATTAATATCAGATTTTAAATTACAAAATTCATAAATTTCAGGAATTACAATATCAGGATTTAATAATAAATCTTCATATTTTATTTGAATAATATATGGCAACTTCTCAAAATTATTAATAATTCTAGGGACTATTGATTTATACATTCTTAGCGGAGCATGAACTGATTTTATATATTTAAATTTTTCAACATTTGATTTTGCTATATCTATAGGATGTCTAATAATATGAACAACTCTAAATTTTTTAGGATACCATTCATGTAATGTTTCACAATATTCCTCAGGTCGTATTCTTCTTATATTAGGATAATATGGACACTTTTCTCCCCATCTCTTTTGTTTGGGATTTATATCAATTGATTTCATATGAGCATTTAATAATTTTGAAGTTTTAAATTTTGATAGAAAAAATGACTCATGAAATATATGTCTAACTTGCGGATGTATTGTAAAAATTCTTCTCAATAATGTTGTCCCGCTTCTTTGCATACCTGTAATTAAAATATTCATACTTCATACTCCATTTAAAAAATCTCTCATTATTTTGTCAAATATACCACTCTTTATAACAGGAGCAGCAGTATTATGTCTATGAGTATTTACTGGAAATAATTCAACTCCTCTTTGTCCCTTCATATGATTAGCATATTTAAAGTCCCCAACATTTGTATTTCCGTAAAATAATTTATAAACAGTTTTATTACATTTGTTGTATTCATTAAATAAAATTTTTAGATCTATTTCATTCTCATTAATTTCAATATTTTTCCATTTTTCATATAGCTTAAATTTGATTCTTCTATGATTAGGTAAATAAGTTTGCCCAGAAAAAGAAACAACCAAATCTACATTACAAAGACATCCAAATAATAAAGCACCATAACCACCCATTGACAATCCTACCATCATTACTTTTTTGGCCTTAGATTCTATTATTTTTTCGATTATAACTTTGGCTAAATTTAAAACTCCAATATCAACACCGGGTAGTTTTCCATGCCAATATGCACTTGATGTATCTCTCAACCAAAACTTACTAAACTCATATTTTGTTGCATAATGTTTAATACTTCTAAACCATTCAAAATTTTGTCCATATCCACTCATCGCTATAATTAAATGAGTAGAATTTTTAAAATCTTGAATATAAAAGGGTCGTTCAAGATCTTCAACTTTATAGACTTTATGAGTCACCAGTTGTTCCTTTTTCCATCAAATCTTTTGATATTTTTCCTTCTATTTTTGCTGGATTTCCATATACAAAAGAGTATGGTGGAATTGTTTTAGTTACAACGGAACCAGCCCCAATAAAAGAATATTCTCCTATAGATACTCCACAAACTATTGTTGAATTAGCTCCTATTGTTGAACCTACTTTTATAATTGTTTTCATATATTCATCTTTTCTGTTAATAAATGATCTTGGGTTTCTAATATTTGTAAATACAACTGAAGGTCCGATAAAAACATTATCTTCAATAATAACCCCTGTATATAAAGATACATTATTTTGAATTTTACAGTTATTTCCAACAGATACATCATCAGCCACAAATACATTCTGACCTATATTACAATTTTCTCCAATTTTCGCTTTCGACATTATATGACAGAAGTGCCATATTTTTGTATTGTCTCCTATTATTGCTCCAAAATCTACATAAGATGATTCATGAACATAGTATTTCATATTAACATTTCCCTTATTTTATAAACCAGTTCTATTGATGGTTTGGCATCATTAATTCTAAATCCATTCCCTTTTAAAATATCTTCATATACAGAAGTGTGTAAATCTGTAAATGAGTTATCAAATCGTAGTGGAATACCATCTATTTCTATTGATCTGTAAAATTCCAATTTTTTATTTGGCAAATGTTGTTTTCTAGTTGATAAGTTAAAATACACATCAGCATTTTTCAAATTCAAAAAACCAGTCATATAATTGATATCTTTTTCAACTAATGTAATTCCATTACAACTTCCAAATAACCATAACATCATATCAAATAAATGAATACCAATATTAGTTACAAGTCCTCCGGATTTATAAACATCACCTTTCCAAGATCTTTCATACCATTTTCCTCTTGGAGTTATATAATCTATATTAACATGATATCTTTTATCTAAAATTTTATTTTTCAATTTAATAAGTTCTGGGTGTAATCTTAACTGTAAAACTGTATAAATTTTTTTTTCTGTTTCTTTTTCTATTTCTTGTAGTTGATCTAAATTCCAAGGTTTCAAAACTAATGGTTTTTCACATATTGCATCTGCTCCAACTCTCAATGCTAACCTGCAATGAGCATCATGTAAATAATTTGGAGAACATATACTAATATATTGAACTCCTTCTCCAGCTCTTTTTATTTTTTCAAGATACCTGTCAAATCTTTCAACCTCACTAAAAAATAATGCATCCGGAAAATATTTATCAACAACTCCAACAGAATCATGAGGATCTAAAATTGCAAGCAGATCTCCACCAACATCTTTAATTGCCTTCATATGACGTGGAGCAACAAATCCTGCAGCGCCAATCAATGCAAATTTTTTCATATTATAATCCTCATTGCTTCAAAACATTCTGCATAGGAATGATTAACCTGTGTTCCCCTAAATTGAGACAATCCTTTTATAGCATCTCGATTATCATATTTAATAAGTTGGGATTTATATTCTTCTATTGCTTGATTCTTCTTAAAAATATGTTTTTCTTCTAACTTAACATATAAATCAGTATCAAACACTCTATTATTTTTAAATGATTCATAACCCCAAATTGATGAGAATTGTTTAAATGCTCTATATGATTCATCTGAAACAACTTTATGGTCTTGATGTGTATCATTTGTATTGTGGGTTATAACTAAATCAGGTTTAATTCCTTTTCTTAATAAAACTAAATCTTCTAAAATTTCTTGTCTGTAATCAGGAAAAACTCTTACTTCATAATCAAATAAAATTAAATTTAATCTTGGTATTCCCAAAACTTCAGTTGCTCTAACAACCTCGTCTCGAGTAGTTCCTCCAGGAAAACCTTCAGGTAATGACTTATCTGCATATGAAAATGTAGTATAATAAATATCACAACCTTCTTCTAAAAATTTCAATATTGTTCCGCCGCACATTGTTTCAATATCATCTGTATGAGCACCAATTACTAGGATTCTGTCAAACATTTAATTATCCTTTCAGCAGCTTTTCCATCTGCATTTTCATCTCTATATGCTTTATATTTTCCTAAACTTTTAAAAGCAGTATATAAACATTTATGATCAACCAAGGTATTTGTTCCTTTACTTAATGTATATAAATGTGATGTTTGATCCATAATTGACATACATGGTTTTCCTAAATAAGTTGTTTCAACTTGAACTCCGCCAGAATCTGTAATAACACAAAATGAATTTGCTAACAAAGAAAGAAATTCAATATAACCCTGTGGTTCTATTAGAGTTATTCCTTTAATATATTTTGACAATTTAAATTCTTCAATGCGTCTATTTGTTCGTGGATGTATAGGAAATATCACATCTATTTCATTAGAAATTTTTGATAATAGACTTAAAATGATTTTTAAAACTTTAGGATTATCAGTATTGTGTGGTCTATGAATTGTTGCTAAAACATATTGTTTATCATTTTTCTTTATTTTGGGTAAATTATAAATCAAATTATCTAATACAACATCCCCTACTAAAAATATATTCTCACTTGGTATACCTTCATCTAAAAGATTTGAATTAGCATATTCAACTGTTGTAAACAAATAATTTGATAATACATCTGTTACTATTTTATTTACTTCCTCAGGTCGTGTTCTATCAAAAGATCTAAGTCCGGCCTCAACATGAGCCAATTTAATATTTTCAAGTTTTGAAACTACAAGAGAGCATGCTATTGTTGAATTTACATCTCCCACTACTACAACTATATCAGGTTTATCATGTAAACAAACTTTTTCAAACCGCTGCATTATTTTTGCTGTTTGGTCAGCATGTGTTGATGAACCAACTTCTAAAAAATAATCAGGTTCTCTAATCTCTAATTCATTAAAAAATACATCGGTTAAATTAAAATCGTAATGCTGGCCTGTATGAATTACCTTATATTCCACACCAAATTTATCACATGCTCTAGCAAGAGGAGCTATCTTTATAAAATTTGGTCTTGTTCCACCAACAAGGAATATTTTCATATTATCTCCTTATACATTGAAAAACAAATATTTTTCTATTTTTCGTATAATGTTTGATAATCCATACTTCTGAAATATCTAATATTTCTTTATACCTTTTAATCCAACCATCTAATTCATAATATCTTTTATGACCATCAGGAAAATTTGATCTATATGGAAAATTTGGAACAGAAAATATAATATTTTTCCCACTATCAATTTTATCAAATAATTTAAAATCATTTTTTATATGTTCAAGGACTTGAAATGATACTATTGTTTTACATTCTTTTAATAAAATATCAAAATTTAATATATCTCCATAAATAAAAGTTCCATTTGGATATCTCCATTTTGCTAAATTTATTTGTTCTAAATCTAGATCAACGCCAATATATTTTTCGGTAATTACAGATAAATATTCAAAAAAATTTCCAGCAGCACATCCAATTTCTAATATAATACCAGGTGGAAATTTAACATCATTTACTATTTTGTTCCTAATATCAGGAACGTCTCTCGTATCTGTTTTTTGCCATTTTACAGTAATATCTAAATCCTTGATAATCATATATCAAATTCTCGTTTTATTATCTTTGTAAACTGCTTTACTCTTATTGCACAGCTATGATGTTTTCTTACAAAATTCATTCCATTTTTTGATATTCTTAATCTTTCGTCGGTATGTGTAAGATAATAATTAACTTTCTCTTCCATATCTTTCACATTATCATATAATACTATATTCTGACCATCTATAAATCCTTGTATTTCAAAATCTTCTGGTTTATCAGCTAATACAAAAGTTCCACATGCCATAGTTTCAGTATATTTCATACTCAATCTTTTATTAATATTATTATTAATAACAAATATTTTTGATTCATTTATTTTTTTGATATAAGATTTATGAATAATCCTAGTTGTAAAACTATTAATCTTCATTTTTCTTATCTTATTTTGAACTATTCTTCTAGTGGGATATGCATGTTTATGCACATTAAAAACTGCCATAACATCAATAGTCCTTTTCAGATTCATATTTTTATAAAGATTTATATCTACTGAAAAAGGTAGAAAAAATACTTTATCCATATTCAAATTTTTTCTTAAAGCAGAAACATTTGATGTAGAAGTTGCAAAAATTAAATCTATTTTATTTTTTCTTATCAACTTATTTATAGTTTCAGTTTTTGCAAAACCTTTATAATCAGGTAGTCCAATCGCATAATCTATTTGTATAAGTATTTTTGGTATATCAGTTATTTCTTCAAGACCATGAAAACATCTACTATATTTTGATTCATAAAGTAATATTATATCAAATTCTTTTTTGAGTTTTTTTAATATTTGTTTGACAGATAAAGATTTATTATATTCTGGATAACCTGGTCCATAATAAGTTACATCGTGATGTTTAGAAAATTCATTTTTAAATAATTGATGACCCCAATTTGGTCTGCTTATGTAATTTGGGTTTAATAATAATATTCTCATCTAAGCTTCCTTACTGGTACTCCTACATACACTCCTTCTTCTTTAATATCTTTATTCACAAATGAAAGAGCGCCTGTTGTAACATTCATACATATTTTTTTATTAGCTGCTATTTGTGTCCCTCCGCCTATATAACAATTCTTACCAATCATAGTTCCATAGTTTACAACTCTCTCATGAGTTCCACCAAGAGTTATTGTATTTGGTCCCATAAAAACATTTTTTTCTAATGTGGTATTATTTGTTAATATTGTTCCATGTTTTAAAGTACAGTCGTCTTTAATAATACAACCTGAAGCTATTTTCACATTACCCTGTATATCAACATTATTTCCAATTATAATATCATCTTCAATAATACAATGATGACCAATTATAACATTATTTCCTAGTTTAACATTTTTTCCAATCACATTAAATTCACCAATTCTACAATGTTCTCCATATTCAATATCTCTTTCTATTACATTAGTATGTTTCCATGTAAACAATCTATCCATTATCTTATCTCCTCATTATATGGTTTTACATATATGGCTGGGCTTCCAAAATACACTCCAGGTTTTGTTATATCTTTTAATACTAACGAACCTGCGCCAATAATTACATTATCACAAATTGTTATATTACTTCTAGTTATTACACCTTGCCATATATAACAATTTTTTCCAATTTTCGTTCCTCCAGCTATAAGACTACCAGGACAAACTATAGTACTTTCTCCAATATCGCAATTATGACCTATATTTACTTTTGCAAATATTTGTGCATTTTTTCTTATCATTGTAGATGAGAAAACAGATCTATGTACAATTGATAATGCCTGGACTTCAACATAATCTTCTATCACAACATTCCCCATATGTTTCATATTAATAATTCTACCATCAGGCATTTTCGTAATATTATTTCCTGAAACACCTATAATTGCTGTAGGATGAATTACTGCGCTCTCGCTTATTATATTTTTCTTTGGTTCTATATTTTCATTTATTTTATTATGAATCTGTATAAAAATGTTTTTAACATCTTCAGTTTCTTTTACTTTATGAATGATTACATTTGAAGGTAATTCAACATTGATATTATATGGCACTATTACATCAACATTTAATGATGTATTTATTAATTTTTTTAAATGTTTAGCAGTTGTAGAAAACGTTAAACAATTATCAATAAGCATATCAATAGATGCTGTAGTTTTTATATGTTTTACTTCCTTCCATATATCAATCATTCTTATTTACCTATTTTATCTTTATGTTTTATTACAAAAATTCTTCTGTGTTGATTTCCTAATTCTTCAACTATTTGATATTGTTTTGTAATTAATTTTCTGTAATCCTTTATAGATCCAGCAAAACAATCTGCTGCATCTATCTTATTAGCATTAGTTGACATCCAATGAATAAAGCAAATTCCTACATTTTTTCGCAAACATTTCATCCATACATCTAAACATTTTTCAGGATCATATGAATGATCAAATGAATTGCTATATATAAAATCAACATTATTTTTCCATTCATCTTTCATATTATGAAAATCCCATTGTATTGTATTTTGAAATTTATTTGCAGAAGGAGCAATATCGGTGCCTAAAACATCAATTTTTAATAATTTTCTTAACATTTTTACTTCCCATGCATTTCTAACTCCATGACATATACCAAAGGAAGCATCAGGAATGAACTTTCTTACTCTTTTTGATATCAACTCTAATTCATTATTCTTAACCCAAACATGTTGTAGTTTTCGTTCATTTTTAACTATCTGCGCTTTTCTATATTCCTTATAATTTTTATGCTTATAAACTTTCATAATTTTTTTAAAGCTCCTATTCTAAATATAATCTTCATATTCTTCGCCTGCTTCTGTAAGTTTAAGTTCTAATTTATTTTCTGGATTCGGTTGAATAAAAGTATGTAATCTTGGGTGTATATATCCTTCTAACCAATATTCTATAACAAAACCAATATCAATAGTCCTACCTCCACATTCTTTTATATATCCTGAATATATTCTTCCTAATTCTCCTGCAGCAACTAACCAAAAATCATAATCGTTTGCTTTTTGTTTAATTATTTCTATTACTTCCTTAAAAGAATTTTGATATTGATTTTCATAATGAGCTACAATTTTAACTACATCAACATCATAGCCTTGTAGCAATTCTTTAACTTCAGGAAAAACTGTAATTATACATATTTTTTTATTTTTCATTAAATCTAAAATATTATTAAATTTTTGTGTTCGTAATATCATCAAATAATTTGATTCAGGATTGCAATAATTTTCATTGTCAAATTCAGAATCATTATATAGTTTATACCATTCTCTTAATTTAAGTTCAGTTTCTGTATTGATTTGTTTTCCTTCTCTTTTAACTCTTGGCCAAAATTTACCATTATAATATACTTCAGGAGAATCAATATAATTAGCATGTCTAGCATGATATCCCCATAATTCAAATATTTCCACTATTTTATGTGAAGGTAATCCTTCTTTTTTAATTATTACAGTTAGTTGATCTCTATCATTATTCAAGACTGAATCTATAAATTTTATTCCGCCATCTCCAAATCGAATATGAGAAAAAGGAAGACGTCGATCTATGCATGATTCAAGATCATCTAATATATCTTTTATTTTATAAAATTTCATATTAACCCATCGATATAATTAATTAATTTATTCATATTATCTTCTCTACTACCCAACTCTTCAATTTTAAGTCTAGCTCTTTTACCCATATCTTGTCTCATTTCTGAATTAAGATATAATTTTTCGGCATTACTTATAAATTCTTCTAATCTATTTTCAGATACAATACCAGTTATCCCATTTATTAAATAATCATGTGTTCCTGATAATTCAGCATCAACTCCAACTACAGGACAGCCAGTCATCATTGCTTCTGCTGGAGGCATATGTAGCCCTTCTTGAATGGCTGGAGATAACCATAAATCAATATTATTATAAAAATATTGTTTAGCATCAGGAGTTGGTCTGTGAATATAGTTATCAATAACTCCTTTTGGAATTAAATCGTTTCCAAACATCCATAATGAAATGTTTCCATATTTCTGTTTAAGATATTTAAATGTTTCCAATACCCAATGTGTTCGTTTTATTCGTTCATGTTTTCCTCTTGTATATAAACCGCCTAATATAAATGAATTTGTCTTTCGTTTGATTTTTTGCGGATATAATTCATCTAAATCATATCCTGGTCTTATAATCTCACTTTTGAAATTATAATATTTTAACATTTTCTTTAATCCAATACTATTCACAAGTTTCACCGTAGGAGCTTCTAAAATATAACTAACAATTTTTTTTGGTTGAAATTGCCACGTCTCCCAACCACGAATCCAATGAACTTTAAGTCCACATCGATCAGGAGCAGAAACTGTTTTAGCAACTGATTTATACCCTGTCGCTATAATCACATCTGCATTTGGAATATAGTCATTATCATTTGATATAATATGCTCAACTTCTAAAGCTACCCATGTATGTTTATTTTTACCATTATCAATAAAATAAACACCATGACCCATATCTTGTAATATATTGGCCGATTTAATAAGAGTTAATGATCCTCCATTATTTCCTAATCCAACATTTCTCAAATCAAAAATTATTTCCATTTTTCTATTCCCATTGTAATATTGTCTTCAAATAATATTAGAGTATTTAGTGGATTAATCAATTTAATTTCATCCATTGATTTTTCATTATTTATACATATAAGTGGCTTTTTAAGTAATAACGCTAAATGTGATAAATAAGAATTTAAATTACCAACAACAAATCTACATGTTTTTATAGATTCAATTAAAACTCCTATAATAGAACTATCATAGTTATTTATTAAAGTTGATGTTTTTGAAATCAAATCTGCTGAATTTATTACTTTAGAATCCTTATAATAATCAAGAGATATATTATCAATCAATATATCTGTATTTTTTATAAGTTGATCTGTTATTATCTTATTACCTCTTCTTGGTTTAAAATCATAATCCATTAATCTTCTTGGAAATTGCCATCTAATTTTATATCTCCATAAACCAATATCGGGGTAATAATGTTCAATTATATCAAATCGTTTTTTATATTTTTGACAAACTTTATTCGCTATTCGATTATAATCTTTAATCGTCAACTTTTCTACTTTAAAACAATTTCTTGTAAGAATTGAATCATTTGGTATTCTTAAAGGAACTAAAATATTTGCATAGTCCCCATATAAATCAAAATTATTTTCTCTTGTAAATACTATCAAGGGAATTTTTGGATGTTGCTTTTTAATATAAATTGCAAAAGGAGCAAATCTGAAAAATTCCCACGATAGATCTCCCACAAAAGGTCCAAACAGATAAGCTGGTTTTTTCTTCATTATCCCTCTGATTCAGGTGGTTTTGATGTTAATTCATTTATTTTATTTTGTAATTTTTTAATTTCAACTACAGCTGCTCCAATTAAACCACGAACTTCTCCGAGTTTAAGTCCTGTATCTTCATTTTTATACGCCAACTCTGTAAGACGATATTGCATATCATCAATTTTATTTTTATTCATTTTTAACCATTCATTTTCCATTTTTTTCTCCCTTCTTTTTTATTATACAACTTTTAAATTTTTTAAATATTTCATCTGGTTTAATATTATACTGTTTATTTTCTATAAAAGTTATTGGTGTATTTTTAACATTATATGTAACAGTGTGATATTTTTTCTGACAACCAAATTCTAAAACCTCAACTCCATATAACAATGATATGTTTGGTATTGCACTCTGTGACCCAAATGTAAAAATGCTTTTTTCTAATATAACCAATAACAAACCAACTAATGATGAACTAACTGTCAAAGGTATATTTGTCATATCTAAAAATCTATTTTTATCATCAGGAACATATTCACCCTTTTTACCACATATGATAAAATTAAAGTCTTGTATTAACTCTTTATCAGCCGCTAATAAATTATAAAATTCTTTCCAACTATTCCAATTTCTCTTAAAACCTTTTCTAAATCTAGGCGATATTATAATATTTGGTTTATTATTTTTTGGAAGAAATTGATCTACTAATGTATAATTTTCATCTCGCGGACTATAATTAAACAACATTTGACTTGGATGGAATTGATTTTTATTTACAAATTTTCCCTTTGAAGTATCAGGATATATATGTTTGATTATATTATATCTTTCTTGGTATTTATTTCTAAACTTTTTGGCCAATTTCTTAACTTCTTCTGGTTTAAAACCAATTAACCTAAAACATTCAGGAATCTTGTTTTCATAATCACCTTCAATTTTTAAAGGAACTAATATATCAGCATATTTTCCATATAAATCAAATCGTTCAGGTCTAGTAAAAATTATATATTTCACATCTCTTTTTTTATAATCTCTAGATCTCATAGCTGGTAACATTGGGGCAAATCTTGCTGTTTCCCAATAGAACTCCCCAACGAATGGTCCCATCAAAACAGCATCTTCTTTTGACATTACCAATCTCCAATAAGAACTTTATCATTTAAAATATTATTATAAAATGTTTTAAAATCTTGTGAATCTATATTTTTTTCAGCATCCTCAAATTTAATTAAATCATATTTATCAGGCTTGTTTCTATTTTTTGTCAATTTATTACATATGGATCCTGCTTCTCTTCCGCAATGTATTCCTAATTTTTTATCAACCCCCATTATATATGGTTTACCTGGGGAAGATGTTTGAAGTAATCTCCAATATAATTGATCATGTTTTTTATCATGACCAACTAATGCTTTTAAATCTAAGAAACCAACAGTCTTAAAAAAATCAGGTCTAACACTCCAAAGTCCAGATCCCCCAAGAGTGCCAGCTTTTCCAAATAAATCTTTACTTATTTGATGTTTTTCAATTTTACTTTTAATTCCACCAGGAAGTTGTCCAATTACTTTAATATGATTTAACTTTTTTCCATTAACATAATCCCACGCTGTTTTCACAGTTGTATCCCAACCAGGTGTTAAAATGATATCATTATCAAGCATCAATAAAAAATCATATTTATGTTTCTTTGGATCAAGGTTGTGCTGTTTGCCAAAAAAATTACAAGTCGCTGCTTTACTAAATGCTTTAAATGTTGAATCTTCTGTAGTGAATGTTACTTGACTTATAAATTTCTTGACATATAATTCATGAAAAAAATCAAAATGTTCTTTAACTCTATAATTACTTGCATTA
>Ga0114918_10003042_pt1 | contig 14873 bp, 9 predicted proteins | sample LantaG_FD_87015 | JGI IMG/M metagenome (GOLD analysis project Ga0114918, IMG submission 87015) | Deep subsurface microbial communities from Baltic Sea to uncover new lineages of life (NeLLi) - Landsort_02402 metaG | ecosystem: Environmental > Aquatic > Marine > Oceanic > Sediment | place: Baltic...
ACGGAGATTGCCCGGGGCTGTCTTCGCCGGTATCGTTCGAACGAGGCGCCAGAAGACTGTAGCTGGCCAGTGACTTCTGATTTTTGAACCGCTCAATCTTACCTATCTCGGCGGTCACTACGTGGGCGAGTATCAAGCCGATGCCGGGAATCGTTATCAGCCGCATCGTCAACGGCGTCTTTAGCAATTGTTTGTGAAGTATTCGCGCGACATCGGCAAGCTGCCGACGAATATGGTCAAGAAGCTTCAACTGTCCACGCAGAGCCAACAGGGCCTCGGCCGGCAGGTTCGCAGGATTGTACAGACAAAGCTCAACGAGGAACTTTCGCCCTTTGCCGCCGAACAGATCGGAAAATTCATGAAATATCCCGTGACGGTGGAAGATCGCGTGAATGCGGCTCTTTACCCGGGTCTGAGATCCGACCAGATCGCCGCGAAAACGCATCTGCTCGCGTCGATTGCGTACATCCGGCGGTGCACGCCAGACCTTCCACCAGTCGGATTGCTCGAACACAAGCAGCGATACCAGGTCGGCATCTTTCTTATTGGTCTTGACCCAGCCGCGGGCTTTACGCATCTGCTCGACCTTGTAACAGTTTGACAGATGAACGTCATGGCCCGTTTGTTCAACCAGGTCGCTGAGCCATCCCCATCCGAACGACGCTTCCATCACCACCGGGATGCCTGTAGGCCAGCGACTCAGACGTTCCTGAAGTTGCTTGCGGTCCGGATGATCAAACCGCTGGCGAGAAACGACTTTGCCGCAGGCGTCGCGAAAGGTTACATTGCTGAATTTGTAGTGGACATCCATACCCGCACACGATACATTTGAATTTACTTTTTTCATGGCTATCTCCTTTCTTTGTACCCTAATCATACAGGATCAAACGATTGGAGACAGCCTTTCATGGGATTACGTAGCGCTCATTGCGCCGGACAATTGAGGACGTACTCGACCAGTTCGTCCAGATCGGCTGTTGCCAGGCAGAGACGTGAATCGGCGGCTCCATAATATATTAACACTTTGCCGTCTTTTATCACCCAGCCGCAGGGAAACACCACGTCATCGACGTCGCCCTCACGCTCATAGTGTGCCTTCGGGCCAAAAATCCATTCATCCGTTCGCCGAATCACCTTCATCGGATTTTCCAAATCTAAAAGAGCAAGGCCAAGCCTGTAAATCGAGCCGGAAGCCGTCGTTCTGACGCCGTGATACAGAATCAGCCAGCCGGCCTTCGTCCGCAATGGCGGCGAGCAAAGACCGATCTTGTTTGCATCCCACCATCCGCCTTCCCTCGCCTGGATTATCTCCTGGTGCTCGCCCCAATGTTTGAGATTGGGAGAAAATGAAATCCAGATATGGGCACCGAGCATCGATGACCTTGGCACCGGCCGATGCAGCATTGCCCAGAGGCCGTTGAACTTGACCGGAAAAAGAGCGGCATCTTTGTCCTCGGGGGGCATAACCGGTCCCAGCCGCCTGAATGTTTTGAAATTAGTCGTCAGAGCCATGGAAACAAGAGGCCCGCCTTTAGAGTAGGCCGTATAACAAATCGCCCATTTGCCCATGTCTTCGATCCATGTGATTCGCGGGTCCTCGATGCCCCAAAGCTCCTCCGGATGTTTTTCCGGCTCCGGTTTCAAGGTCGGCGCACTGTCGATTTGCCAGTTGGTGATTCCATCGTCACTTCTGGCGGCGGTCAAATGCGAAATCCCCCTAAAGTCTTCGACGCGGGCAAGCAGGAGAATTTTGCCGTCGACTTCCGCTGCGGCTGCGTTGAAAACCGAATTTGCCCTGTATGGCCAATTGCTTACGGTGAGGATGGGATTTTTGGGATATCTTTGGAAAAGCTCATGACTTATTTTCTGTTCCATTATTATATCTCCTTAATTTTGACCTTTCATTTGCCCTTTCTCAAGGGCCGGAACACATTACTAAGCCAGTTTTTTCTTGTTGGAAAGATGCCTTCCTCCACGAATCCGACCTCTTCGATTGTGTAGAAGGCTTTTGGATTGAACTGCTTGATAAGGTTCACGACGCTGGTGACTTCACGCCTCGGGACGATGGTAAAGACGACCTGAACCTTTCCCGCCGAGCCTTGTGCATCTACGCTTGTAACACCGTACTCGGCGGACTTTAAATATTCGAGTAATTCCGATGCGTCCTTGCTCGTGATGACTCTTATCAGGACCACGCCCAGCGAGAGTTTCTCAGCGATCCATATTCCGACGTAATTGCCCGTGGCAAAGCCTCCGGCGTAAGCAATGTAGCAGAGCGGATTCGAGAGATTTCGCATGATCTGGCCGATTGCCAGCAGCCAGATGAGGATCTCGAAAAAACCAACGATGGGAGCGAAGTACTTCAGGCCCCTGGTGATGAAGATCACACGAACGGTGCCCAGGCTGACGTCGGCCACGCGGGCGATGAAAATCAGCAGCGGTAGAATAAACCAGACGTAAAACGCGGAATTAAAAAGTAGTAGATCCGACATTGTTGACTTACTCCTCGTTTTCGTCTTTTATATTTTTCTCAGCAAATACCATCTTATGCGATCCAGTCTGTCGTGTCTTAATCGTACTCTTACCGCCCGGATTCAAGGCTGCCTGAGCCGTAATATTACGCAGGGGAATATTATACAAATAAAAGCCGGTGAAGCACCAGATGAATTTGAACGTTTCGATATTTGGTTTGCGGTCAAGATTTTTTCAGAAAAGACAGGATATGCAGGATTTCCTCGATTGTCTTATCGCGATTCTGATGGGTCAGCTTGAACAGTTGCGTGCCCGGATAATTTTTTACTTCGGAGATAAGGCCGGCACCTTTTCGCGCCACCGTAGCCAGGATAGACTTGTCGGAGGCAAAGAGCCGGCGCGTGGCGGCGACGAATGTCTCGCTGAAACACTCCATCTTTCCAATCTCTTCAATAACGAACAATTCGACATCGGTTTGCTCGGCATCCAGAACCGGCACGATGTTTTTTTCAAAGTCTGCAACATCTACGCCGTACTTGCCCACCTTAAAACGTCCCTTAATGTCAACGTGAGCAAGAATCCCGGTTGCACCATCGAGACGTTTCCAGCGAAAACCCTTGCGATTATTATTTTCGCGAATCTCCTGCGTATAAAAGCCGGCGACTTTTTCGCAGTCAAGGCTCGCAATAATTTTCATTATCGCGGTTGTTTTGCCGCAGCCCGGCAAGCCGGTTAACAATATTTTAGCTGACTTAGGTGACATAGCAATACAGTGTAAACTAACAGCTTACAAATTTTAATCCATCCACCGGTAAAATTTGAATGCCAAATTTAAGAAATTCGCCGGTAAGTGTCCTTTAATGTAAAGTCTTTTACTTTTCGCATGGTGGATTATTCTCCGCTTTGGTTCAGTTCCCACCATAGCCGGGGATAGTCCTGCCCTTCGAGAATCCACCTGATATCTTCCATGCCATTGGCCATCTCGTCCACAAAGTCCCAGCCGGAATCAGGAAGGTTTTAGCCATACTAATACCAAACCTGATGTTCTTCCAGCAACTGCTTTAGCAGAAATCAACATGTCCCGGCGTAAACCGATAGCTGGGTTTACTCTTATTAAGGAGCAGTTCTGATCCGATACAAACCAATATCATCGATGAACATCTTACCTGCACCGCCAGGCACCGTAATATTGCCTTTGGTACCCAGACCAATCGCAATCCTGTCGACATTGGCCAGGTCGATGCCCTGATCGGCAAAGGCCTGCAGCGGAATGATCCATTCCGTCCAGGTATCGATCTGAGCCACAGCCGGGTCGTCATGAACCACTACAGCAGGTGCTCCGGCGCTGTTGGAGACTGCCACATAAAGCGGTTCAGCATCGTTGCTTGTTATGCCGATGTCCTGGCTCGCCCACTGCGAACCGACCGAGCCGGTAGTCGTGACATTGCTGAATACCGCCTGGCATGTCTGAGCCGCATTATGACTGGTAACTACCAAACCGATATAGACGTTTGCACCCATCTGAATGGGCTCCGGAAAACCCAGCATCTGCCATGTAGAGCCGTCGGCGGAACTGTACGCCGTAAAGTTGCCGGCCAAGTCTCGATCGATCTTCACCCAGTACGGTGCAACAATTCCAGTTGCGTTCGTGTTGACTCTGGTGCCGCCCGTGCCGCGGCGTCGCTGGAACGAAACACCCGAGGACGGAGTCACGACCATCATCGCGTGCGCCGAGTCAGGTTTCAGCGTCTCACGGATCATCACGCCGGCCTTGGCCCAGACGTGGGTATTATCGACACTCTCGACCTTGGCGACAATCGAGCCGGCGCCGGTGAGCGTCTTATAGGCAAAGTGGAACTCATCGGTTTCCACGCCTTCCACCGCCCAGATATCCGCGCCGGAACCGGTCATTGTGTAAGTACCGACCGGGCCCTCTACGAAGCTGCCGACGGCTCCAGGGTAGCCTCTGAACCAGATAGACAATTCACCGACATCGTAATTCGTCCAGTCACGCGGGGCGATCAACGTCAGATATGTCTCTGAATAGTAGGCGAAGCCCTGCTTATTGTTGTTATATAAAAACGGCATCGACTGGCCACCACCGTGAACAATGTTCTCTTCGGTGAATGACCTGGTCGCTTCGTCGCCTACGGCGGCACCGGTTCCGTTACCGGTAAAGAAAGGCGGAAAACCCGGGACGCCATAGCCAATGCCATCATGCCATGCGAACCATATATGGTTGCCTTCTGAAGCATCATAGCTCTCGAAGTCTTCCACGACAAGATTGTCGGCTACCGTAACCGTAAAGCTCCAGACATCGCCCATGCTGATCGTCGCATCTGGATTGTACTCATCTATCCGCCAGTAGTAAGGCGTAGTGCTCCATCTAAGAACTTCGGGTGGCGTATAGCTGGTGGCAGCCTGGCGGCCCCGATATATGCCGGTCGTATCGGATGTATCGGCATTGGCAACAGCGTCTCTATCAGTACCGAAGTACACATCGTGGGAGACGTCGTTGAGGCTGGCGGTCCAGGTCAATGAGACATGTTCCTCAACATCGACGGCCCCGTCGGCAGGATATGGATTCGAAGCTTTGCCGGACAGGGGACACGGTTGTTCGCTCGGTGACAGGCTGGCTTCCATCGTGCCGCCGTAGGCACCAATATTGATCCTATTGCCGTGGGGCATCGGCTCATTTAATGTATCAGTGTCAGGATCACCGCCGTCGACACATGGGCTGGTAATTTTATCGAGTACCCATATATCATATTCCGGCCAGTATCTGCCTCGCTCGGAGCGCAGATGATAGTCGCCGTTGTCGGGATTAACGAAGAGCGGATCGTCCATAATGTCATCTTCGCTACCCCGTTCGACACAACTGTACCTTGCCCGGCATCCGAACAGGTCGCCGTCGGTATTGTTCCAGAGAATACAGTTGCTGATGTCCGGCTGTGAATCGGCGTAGGCTTCGATGCCGTATTTGTTATTCACTATTGTCAGATTGCTTATAGTTGGAGAGCTGTCGGCAATAAAGACACCCATGAAGCTGTTTCTGATAATGAAATTCTTAAGGATACTGTCGGTGCCTTCGCCGTAGTAAAACGAAACTGCAAAATCGCCGGGATTCTGGAGCACCGGCCCACCAGCGGGGCTTTCAACAACGCCCTGCACTGTTATCGTTTTGCCCAGAAAATTGATTTCTTCCTGGTACAATCCCGGATAGACCAAAACGACTTCACCGTCTTCTGCTGTATCGATACCTTTCTGAATGGTTGCGAAAGCTTTTTGAAGTGTCAATCCGTCGTTGTTGTCGTCTCCGCTGACCGCATCGACGTAGTAAAAAACGTCTGGAGCGGGAGTCCATTCATACGCGCCCATATCGATGATGCCGTTTACAATGCGCGGATTTCCATCGAAGTCCGTAACTACTGACTGCGGAAGCGCCGAGTTGTCACCGGCATCAATACAAGGCGAGCCCGGCGATAAGCGAAAATCATCGTCTTCTGTACCGAAGATGTCGTCCGCTCCGTCGGCATCTACAAACAATGGATCAGTATTAATATTGCCCTGCCCCGGCCAGCCGCCTCGTACATCGCTGTATGTTATTTCAATCGGCGAGCTATCATCATTCCATATTCTATTGCCGCTGTCCCAGATAATACAATTGACGGCTCGAAGGTTCGTCCGAAACAACCCGTCCCTCGAAAAGCAAGCTAAAGCTGTACCTGATGGTGCTGAATTGTGAGCAAAAGTACAGTTGATCAACGTCAGGCTGCAGTTAGGTCTGAAGTTCCGATTGCATATTCCACCGCCGTAGCCACACTCGGCCAAGTTGCTAGTGATTATGCAGTTGATTAAAACGGGATTACAGATGTCCCTATTGTACATGCCGCCGCCCCAGCTGCCTGCCGAATTATTAGTGAATGTGCAATTTGTGAGTGTTGGATCGCATTCTCCCTGATTTTTTAGTCCCCCGCCTCGGCTGTTGGCATAATTATCGCTGAACATGCAACTGGTTATCACAGGACTACTTCTTGAAAAATTCTCTATCCCACCCCCATGGGCGCCATAGTTTCCTATGAATGTACAGTTTGTTATTGTGGGGCTACTCTCACCGTCATTACATATCCCTCCGCCGAAAATTCCACAGTTGCCACTAAAATTGCAATTTATGATCGTTGGACTGCCGCCCTCGGAGAACATCCCACCGCCCCGGTGGCCATCAAAGCTATCACCGTTCGCATTACCGCCGACAATAGTAAAGCCGTCCAGCATAGCCGTTTCGTCGCATCCACTGCCGATTAAAACATGGTAGCTGTTCTCGGCACGGCTTGGTTCATCGAACATATCCTGAGGTTCGGAAACCTCTATGTCATTGGCGTTCAAGTCACCGCTGAGGATGGTCTTATACAGGTCGATATTACGCACATCGTGGTCTGGTTCGCTAAATCCGCCGTAGCCGCCCTTAATAGTGACGCCATCAATGAGTTGGAATGTAGCCTCACGGTCACCGAGTGTCTGACTCGTTCCCATGTCCGGCTTGTAAATACCCTCGGCGACCCGGATTTCGACCGGCTTTTCGAAAGCATTGGCATCAGCCAGGGCATCCTGTAAATAGACATACGCGTTTTCCCAGCTTGAGCCGTTATTGGCACCGGCGGCGTCATTATCGACGTAAATGACGCTGCCTGCGTCTGCTGTGCGTGAGAACATCAGCAGAAATACCACGCACAGCAGCCGACTTACGAGATTCGCTTTTCCTCTCATTTTCCTATCCCTTCAAAAATGAAAAAAGATAAATGTATAATGCCGCTCCGGCCTACGCAGCCGGAGCATATTTAATTATCAAGCAGAAGGTCCTCAGCCGGTTCCCACCAGAGGCGGGGATAGTCCTGCCCTTCGAGAATCCACCAGATATCTTCCGTGCCGTTGGTCGTTTCGTCCACGAAGTCCCACCCTGCATCCAGAAAAGTGCTGGCCGTCTGCATTTCGACTGTGGTTTTTCCTTCTCCGCCGTAGCTCATAGTCAGTCCGCTGATTTCGATATCCCAAAAGCAGTTGTTGACTGCCCCTGCCCATTCCCCTCCCCAATCGACTCCCAATAGTCCTCCCTTCTGGGGGCCTTTCAAAATGGCTGAGGCTGAATAGCAGTTGAGTATAGTGCCGGAGTAATAACTACTTTTTGAGCCGTTACTACCCACAAGACCACCCACATACGATTGGCCGACAACATTGCCTCTGGCATAACAGTTGACTGTCTCGCCGAACGAGCATCGTCCAACAAGGCCGCCCACTGCGGTTTGTCCTTCAACGTTGGCGTACGAATAGGATGCTGTGATGCTACCGTGGTTCTGTCCGACCAAACCGCCGACATTCTCCTTTCCATTCGCCTCACCTGTGAAATAACAGTTCATAATAACTCCACTGGAACCATTTTCTCCGACCAGCCCACCAAGCTCATCTTGTCCTGTAACGCTGCCGGACTCGACGTAGCAGTGTGTTATGGTTCCTGTCCCTAACCGTCCAACCAGACAGCCATGAAAGTCTCCTTTATCCACGTGGACATTAGGATCAATCAATCCCAAATTTTTGATCCGGCCGTTCGACACATACCCGAAAAGTTCTATGCTTTTGGCCTCTGGAGACGTATAGCTAAAATTTGAGATCGTGTGATCGTTGCCGTCGAATGTTCCTTGGAATGGATGATACTGACTTGCTATGATAAAAAAATCGACTCCGGTTAGGTCAATATCGTTGACAAGCTTGAAATGTGCGTTCATCAATCTTGGATTGTGGCCGATACTGTTCAGTTCGTCATCAGTCGAGATGAGGTAAGGATCGTCAGGCTCACCTGATCCCCCTGAAAAAGCGGGTAATTCCGGCTGAAGTGATAGCTGCCACATAAGGACCGGATATCCCCCACCTTCGGGTTCCGCCCAGATGTCACCGGGCCCGCCCGGAGAACCGACAAAGTCCCAGCCTGCATCGATAAATGTGTTGAGATCCTGCATTTCAAGAGTGGTCTTACCTACACCACCATCGCTTGTCGTTAGGCCGCTCGCTTCGATATCCCAGAAAGAACCGCTGACTCCATCTTCACCAAAGTGTCCTATTAGTCCTCCGACATTCTGGTCCCCTGAGACAAGTGTAACTGAATAGCAGTTGCGTATCGTACCTGAAAGGATCTCGCCGGCGTGCGGATTGGCCGTGGCGTTGTTTCCCACGAGACCACCTACATATCTTTGGCCGATGACATCTCCGTTGGCATAGCAATTGACAATTTCGGCATCGTCTGTGTTGTATCCAACCAAGCCACCGATCTCGTTCCGCCCGTGAATGTTGGCAGACGAGTAAGAAGCTGTGACAATGCCATCATTAATCCCGACTATGCCTCCAACCTGATTCTGGGCGTAAAGAGTGCAGGAGCAATAGCAATTAATCACAGAACCCCTATTTTCACCCACGAGGCCACCAGTGCTGTACGTTCCGGTAACGCTGGAGGTCGAAGAGCAGTTCTTGAGACTCCCCAAATTCCATCCCAAGAGGCCGCCGACGTTACTTCGCCCCTCAACGCCGGCATCTGAATAGCAGTCAACGATTGAGCCGATGTTTGTACCAACCAGGCCCCCAATGTAGTCCAAGCCTGTGATGTTCCCGGTTGAATAGCAGTCTATGATCGATCCACCATTGTCCCCGACAAAAACCCCAGCACCTACTTCTGCTATTACGCTATCCACGACGGCATAACAATCGGTTATTATTCCGTCACATATCCCAATGAGTCCACCAACTTGTTGTTTTCCTGTTACGTTGCCACCGATGACATGACAGTTTGTGATTGTCCCTATACCAACCAAGCCAGCCAGTGAACCGACGCCGAAATTCGTTTCACAATCAACATTGGGATCAATCAGTCCGAGATTGCTAATGTGTGCATTGGGGCCATCGATATAACTAAAAATCCCAATTAAGTTCTCACCAGTAGATGAATAATTAAAGTTGGAGATTGTATGACCGTTACCATCGAACACACCGGAGAAGGCGGTCATGAATCCGATTCCTATGACATTGAAATCGGTTCCTGTATAGCCGCTCAAATCGATGTCAGCCATTAATTTGAATTGTTTACTCCAATCTTCCTGGTGCAGGCCGATATTGTTCATCTGCTCGGCGGTGTAGATCAGGTAGGGATTGTTGGGCTCTCCCGTGCCGCCGCCGTATTTAGCGTGAGTACCCGTGGGTGATATGCTGGCCTCGGCCGTTCCACCATAGGCTCCCATGTTGATGATACCGCCGTTGGGAAATGGCTCAAAAGCCACCGGACTATTCGGATCGCCGGCATCGATGCAGGGACTTGAGACGTCATCGACCACCCAGCTTTCGCTAAACAGGTCCCATCTGCCAGCCTGAGATTTCAAGTGATAATCGCCATCAACCCAGAAGTCATCATTCGGATCGTCCGGTGTTCCATTTGGGTCCCAATAACCCGGTTCTACAAAATACGGATCGACGTCAATGTTTCCTTTACCGGGCCAGCCGCCCTGGATGTCACAATAGGTCACCAAAGTCTTCTGCAGCCACGAGCGTGCCGGATTGAGTCCATGGTCTGTGCCCCATACGATGCAGTTTGTGAAAACATTGTCCAAAGTCGCGCCGTGGCCTCCTAAGGCGAGAAACGCGTTGCCGTCGGGCGATCGATTGTCGACAAAGGTGCAGTTCGTGAACAATAGAGCGCCGTAACACTGCGCCACGGCGGTTTGGGCCAATGCTTTGTTGCCGTCGAAGAGACATTTCTCGCAAGTCAGCGTCCCGCGACCATCGATGGCTCCACCGAGGTCGTATGCCACATTGCTTGTGAAGCGGCAGCCTTTCAATGCCGTCAAATTTCCCTGAATAGCCCCCCCGGAAACAGCCTTGTTGTTTCTGAACAAGCAGTTGGTCACAATGGCCTGCCTTCCAGACGAGATGTTGATGTACATTGCCCCGCCCCAGTTGTTGGAGTGTGTTGTTATCTCAGTCGGCAAGGCCGAGTTATCTACGAATGAACAGCCAGTCAGATAAATGTTGCCATTTACATGGCTCAGACCACCTCCGTCATCAACCGCGCGGTTTTCTTGGAACATGCAGTCAGACAGAGATATATCCGCCATGACGCTGTATATGGCCCCTCCGTCCTCAGCCCAGTTTGCGACAAATTCACAGTTCATAAGTGACAATCCACCCATTTCGATGGATAACGCACCGCCGTATCTTTTGGACGCATTCACCATGAATTTACAGTTGTGGATTTCCGGACTGCTTTGGATTTCCGGATTGCCGCGAGGGATGAAGACCGCCCCACCGGCCCAACTCCAGTTGTGGATGAATTTACAGTTTTGTATGACCGGGCTGGAGTACTCGATCTTCAAACCACCACCACCATTAGTCACAGGGAAATTGCCGCCACTTCCTCCACCTCCGCTACCATCGGTCGCATGGCCGTCACGGATGATGAATCCATCCAATATGCATGAGTCTACTTGCTCAATCGTGACTACGTGAAGGCTGTTATCGGCGCGGCCCGGAGCGTTCGCCAACTCTTGAGCATCCTGAAAATTGGGATCATCGCCGTTACAATCGCCGCTCAGGATCGTCTCATAGATTTCAACATCACGGACATCCGAGTCGAGCGTACTAAGGCCCGCGTATCCACCCATGAGAGCTACACCATTTATGAGTTGAAATGTAGCTGTACGGTCACCGAGTGCAATCCCAGATCCCTTGTCCGGCGTGTAAACACCCTCTGCCACACGGATTTCATACCCGGATAAGACCGTAGTTAGAGCATCCTGAAGGTAATTAAAGGCATTAGCCCATGAGGAACCGTCATTGGTTCCGACGGCGTCATCGTCGACGTAAATGACCCGTCCCGCTGCAGTTGTTTGTACCGTCCCAAATAAAAACAGCACACACAACAGCCATTTGATGTAACTTTCTTTTCCACTCATTTTCCTATCCCTTCAAAAATTAATAATTAATATATAATTTCGCTACGGCCTACATAGCCGCAGCATGTTTATCCTGCCGGGTGAATCATTTCGTGAAACGTTTCTCCATAAACGGAGAAGATGGAGAGCTGGCGCAGAATGCTTTTTCTGCTGGTTAAAACGCCATAAATTGAGCCAATGAAAGCACATACCGAAGTCCCGGTTGCGCATGAACAGGCTTTTCTCAGGAAACATCCGGAGAAAGCACGGCCATGCTGCTACAAAAGGAAAACCTGTACGTTATTAAAGGCAGTGCCGGTATGAATGAAACGTATGAAATATGATGGCACGGACAAATATAATAGGTTTTGGCCTGCCTCTATATATTTGTATACGATTATACCGATGATGATGTTCTTTTGCAAGGTTTTTTTATAATTTTTTTTCACGGCCGCCGGGGACAGCAAACACATTACGCTGAACAACCGCTTGAAAGTCCGGAGAGCGTCATATCGGTATAGAGCAAGGTTGAAGTTATTTCGGTCTTTTGTTCTTTATCCAGCTTTTGAGTTTGTTTAGTGAGAATGTATTAAGCACATCGGATTTTGTTGCCCAGCCTCGCCCGGCGGTAGCAACGCCGTAACCCATCAAACCAAGGCCGTTCGTGCTGTGAGCGTCGGTTCCGATTGCCAGCTTGACGCCCGCATCGATAGCCATCCGGCAATGAATATCCTTCAGATCCAGCCGCCACGGATTTGCATTGATCTCCAGCGCGGTGTGCGTCTGAGCGGCGTGGTTTATCACGGCGGCGATATCGAGGTCCATCGCCTCTCGCTGGCCGATTAGCCTGCCCGTCGGGTGGCCGATGCAGTTAACGTACGGATTGTCCATCGCCTTGAGCGTGCGCATCGTCACCTTCTGGCGCGGGCTTGCCAGGCCGGAATGGACCGAAGCGATGACAAAATCCAGCTCGGCGAGCAATTCGTTTTCGAAGTCCATCGACCCATTGGCGAGAATGTCAACTTCGCCTCCTGCCAGAATTGTGATGCCCTTAATCTTATCGTTGATTTTGCGGATTTCTTTAATTTCCTTAGCCAACTGCCTGGCCGACAGGCCATTAGCGATTGCCGAGGACCGTGAGTGGTCCGTGATGCAGATGTATTTATAGCCCCAGGCTTTTGCGGCTTCGGCGAGCTCGGATATGGTGCAATTGCCGTCGGATGCGTTTGTGTGCATGTGCAAGTCGCCGACGATATCTTCGGCATCAATCAACTCGGGCAGAGAATGATTCTTTGCCGCTTCGACCTCGCCGTGGTCTTCACGAAGCAGCGGCTGGACATAATCGAGGCCGAGCTTCTGGTAGATTTCCTCTTCCATCGGACCGGCAACGATTTTATCCCCCTTAAACAAGCCGTATTCGTTCAGCTTCAGCTTTTTCTTCACGGCGATTTCACGCAATCGAACGTTGTGCTCTTTGGAGCCGGTAAAGTATTGCGCCGCGGCACCGAAACTCTCCTGCGGCACCACGCGGACATCGACATGCACAGCAGTAGACGGTGTCTGGATAATGGCAGAGCCTTTTGTCGGCCCGGAGGCGAGTACCTCCTGTACGAAATCGGCACTCGTGAATGCCTGTATAATTTGCCCCCCTGCCCTGCCGGAACTTTTGCCCTTCTTCGCGGCAACGAGTATATCAACATCGCCGATAGTCTCGGCGCACCGGCGCAGCGAGCCGGCCGTTTGGGTTTTCACGGTGCCGGCGACGTCCCGCAGAAATCGCAGAACCAGATGCGAGGCCTCCAATGCCAGGTCGAGGCGAATCCGGCCGGTGGACTTTTCTAAAAACGCGATGCCCCTTGCTATCGCCGCCGCCTTTTTATCGCCGAAGCCGGGCAATCCGGCGAGTGAGCCGTTTTCGATTACAGCTTTCAGCTCGGCGATACTTGTTACCTTCAACTGTTCGTAAACCGCCTTGACGCCTTTCGGTCCCACGCCGGGGATGTTGAGTAATTCCAGCAACTCCGGCGGAATCTTTTTGAGCAGTTCGTGGTGGGCGGTTATCGTGCCGGTCTTGATAAATTCTTCGATCTTGGCGAGGCTCGATTTTCCGATGCCGGGCACCTTCGCCAATTGCCCGCCGGCCAGCAGATACTCGACGTCGGTGGGCATATCCCCAATGACCCGCGCGACCTTGCGGTTGCTGTTAATGCGGAAGCGGTCCTCGCCGAGAATCTCCATGATATCGGCCATCTGATCGAAAATCGCGCTTAGTACGGCATTTTCCATGTTACTGTCATTCCCGCGGAGGCGGGAATCCATCCCTTCATATTTAGCCTGCCGTTTTACGGCAGGTTTTTCTCCGCAATTTATAACGGATTTAATTATACAGGATTTTTTAGCGCCGAAAATAATTGAATAGCCATAGAATGAGCGACAGAATAATTGAAATCAGCACGCAACTTGCGATCGGAATATAAATGCGCCAGTTTTTCGAGCCGAATTCCATATCCCCCGGCAGTTTGAATAATCCGACCCGGCCGAGCAACATCACAAGCATCCCCAGCACAGCGATAAAAATCCCCCCCGCTATCAGCCACTTACCCATTTGTTGCGGACCAAAATCCATTGCTTTACCTAAGCGTACGTTTTCGCATTCTGAGATTACAGATTATAATCACGAATCTGTTGAGTTCATTCGATTTCCGGTATCCCTCGTGCGGCGTGCCATATTCTCAAAATGTGGATTACGCTGCGGTTAGAATCTACCTGGTAGATGAGCCGATAGGGTTTAAGTATCGCCTCGCGAATAGACTCTTCGGCTTTTTCTGGAACAGCCCTATTGGAAAACGGCAGTTCAGATGCGGTTTCAATACGTTGTATAATTCGATCAGCGAGTTTGGCCGACGCACCGGGGTCGTCCAAAGCGATGTACTGAACGATTCCTTTCAGGTCTTCAACCGATGTTTGCGACCAGATTATCTGGAAAGCCATTTCTTGAGACTTTCTTTCACTTCCTTATGTGGTATAATTTTATCGGATTTGATATCAGCCAAGCCCCTGTCAATGCCCGCAAGGAAGCGGATTCGTTCCTCAATATCAGCCCAAGTCACTGAATCGGGCAGGTCCTGGATAATCTTAATGGCAATCTCTTTACTCGTCATATCATTAGTATATCCTATAAATATCGTCAAGTCAAGTCTCATGTGGCTCACATTTTCAAGCAAATGCAGTGAAGTCTATCAAGGCAGTCTGGCTTTTAGGTAAGTTTTGGGCAGGCGTACCCCTTTAATTCTGGCCGGATACTTCCGATACCTCGATACCTATTTTGCCTCCAGGGTAACAATTTTTGGATGCGCCATAAGCTCAGGTCCGTTGTTGTTGCCGATCACATTATAATGCCCATTGTCACTCCAGAAGACAAATCCTGCCAGTTCG
>Ga0114918_10003043_pt1 | contig 14872 bp, 6 predicted proteins | sample LantaG_FD_87015 | JGI IMG/M metagenome (GOLD analysis project Ga0114918, IMG submission 87015) | Deep subsurface microbial communities from Baltic Sea to uncover new lineages of life (NeLLi) - Landsort_02402 metaG | ecosystem: Environmental > Aquatic > Marine > Oceanic > Sediment | place: Baltic...
AGGAGGCGGGTGCCGGAGACGGCCGCGACGGCGCCGGTGGAAACCTCCGCCCGCCTCCGAGGGTGATCTTGGGCGGGAGCAGGCTTTTGGCGCCAGGGGACGTCTACAGGGAGCTGGTTGCTGCTGGCGCTACGCGTGCTGCTGGCGCTATGCGTCCTGAGGCGCGATGAAGGTGGAGAGGGCGACGATGTAAAAAATGCTCGAGTTGGGGGAGATTTGATTATTATTATTTTTGTTTTTTGCTCAACCTCGACCTTTCTCTCTTCTGCATTCTCTATCTCTCCCTCCTGCACTCTCTCTCTCTCTTTCTCTCTTCTGCACTCCTTTACAACGCCGCGTCCCTCGCATCGGCCTGGTTTAACCCGCCCACGAAGAACAAGACGACATTGTCGTCGTCGGAGACCCAGAGTCCGGGGCGGTCTCGCTCCTCCGGTCGCTCTTGCTCGTCTCCGGCGATGGGGGATTCCAGACCTCTTCTCGATTTCAAGCTTTTGATAAAATTACGTTGCTTTTTTTACATCTTTTGAGGAAATAATAAATACAAATAATTTCAAGAACACATCATTTGTGAGAATAACTTGAAGCCGTCGGCAGCGTGGCTGGCGCTACGGCAAGTGCTGAAGGAATGAGGGTGGGTGGGGGCGAGGTGAGGGGGAGGGAGAGGGATAAAAATGGAAGAAGAAAAAACTTTTAACATTCTTCATGTCGGACTTAACTTTAGCCGCTCCTTGGCTCGTCACAGGGCTGCTGCTGCATCCGCCGCATCTGCTGAATGTGCCGGTAGCGATGAAGCGGCGGCGGTGGGTGAGGAGAAGAACCTCGGCGAGGTCGAACGCCTCGATCGCTGCCGTGCTGCAGCGGTGACGGTGCCCTTCGCAGCGGCGGCTGTGGGTGAGCTGAAGGCAGAGGAGACGAAGCATGAGGGGCTGTCACAGGGCCCCACGCGCCGTCTCTGCAGTCGCCGTCGTCGTCGTCGTCGCCGCTGGTCTCGTCGTCGAAGTCGTCATTAAATTCGGCTCGGCGTTTCATCCCAAGCTTTGCGAGGTCGCCGTCGGACATGGCCACGGCCGAGGAAGCCATGTCCGCGGGGGCCAAAGAAGCAGGCGTCAGCGCCTGCTTTTTTGGCGGCGGAAGGATCCGGTCGAGTGCTGCACGAGTTCGAACGAGGATTCCCCTCTCCAAGAGCGACCATCGCTCCCAGCTTCTCATGAGCTTGTGCACGTGATTTGCGCCACGGGAGCCAGTTCGCCGGAACCACCGCGTTGTTTCGGGCCGGGCCGCGCCCTCGGCGATCTGTGTTCGCTGGACAGCTTTGGCCGCCGCGAGCAGCATCTTTGGAGCTTCGACGTTTAGAGAGTGAGCAAGGCTTTGCATCGCATCATCAGGTAGCGGAGAGGGATCGCCGCCGCCACCGCCGCGGCTGCTGCTGTCGATGCCTTCGTCTCTGACGAGCGGGACAAATCCGTGAGCGACCGGTTCCACGACAGACACCAGTACCTTGTTGCATACGTAGAGCAAGTCGAAGATCCTTGGTAGCTTGTCCCGGTGCTCACACACGACGCCAAGCAGCTCACGGAGGTGCGAAGGGTGGTCCCCGTGGTTTCCACTGTCAGTCGGTAGAGAAGAGAGGGCTTTCTCGAAAGCGCAGGCCTTCCTGGAGAGGACTTCGACCGATCTGGGCGCGGCCGCGGCTACTTTTCTCGCCACTTCGAGGACGGCGTCGACCACGGACTGAACCCAAAATGGCGTTCCGTCGAGTGCACTTACCATTTCTTGCAGGTCCGCGAGGTCGAGACGGAGCTCAGTTGCAGACGTCAGGCTTCCCTCGTCAAGGGGAGAAATAGGAGGAGGAAAGGCGATGTCCGCGGCACGAATCCGTCGCGCGCTTTGCGCGGCTAGAGGTGCAGCCTCGGGCGCAGGGGATGCAGGCTGTTGCCCGTACACACACTCACACCACGTGTCGAAGTCGAGGATGACCCCTCTCTCGCATTCTCCTCCTCCTCCCCCCGAGCCCGCCGCAGCGGCGGCCGCGCGCGGCGCCCGGGCCGCGGCCTTGGCGGCGCCGGGAGGGGCGGCAGCAGCGGGAGGAGCGGCAGCAGAGAGAGAAGGAGAAGAGAGGGCGCCGACGGGAGCGGGAGGGACCCAGGCGGCGTCGGCGGCGGCCTCGTCGGCAGCAGCAGCGGCGCCCCCTCGCTCGACGCGCTCTCCTCCTCCTCCTCCTCTTCCTCCTCCCCCGGATCCCACCGCCGCGGCGGCCGCGCGCGGCGCCCGGGCCACGGCCTCGGCGACGACGGGAGGGGCGGCAGCAGCGGGAGGAGCGGCAGCAGAGGGAGAAGGAGAAGAGAGGGCGCCGACGGGAGCGGGAGGGACCCAGGCGGCGTCGGCATCGAGGAAGATCGCTCGCTCGTGGAACTCACTTGCAGAGGAAGTTCCCCGCGGCGCAGCGGCCTGCGGCGAAGTGTCGAGGGCGACGGGAGGGGTGAGCGGAGGCGACGGCCGCGAAAGAAGAAGCGGCGATGACGACGGCGAGCGTGCGCGATCGTGCTCGACCACCGTCGGCATCCTGCGCCGGGCAGCGCCATCCGCGGGCTCGAGTCCGGGCGCAGCCGCGGCCTCCGAAGAGGAGGCCGGATCCGAGGAGACGGACATGGAGAGGCGGTCCTCGAAAAACGGGGACGGGCCGTCGTCGCGAGCGTCCGCGGCGGAGGGCGGCGACGGAGGCAACAGTGATGGAGGCCGCTGTCGCGCGTTCTCTCCGGCGTGTTCCTCCTCGTCGACGGCCTCCGCGCCGACTGGTGTGCTCGCACGCGGCGCCAAGGCCTCGGCCTCGGAGGCGGGAGGGGCAACAGCAGCAGCAGCAGCAGGGGGGGCAGGAGGAGGAGGAAAGGCGCCGGTGGAAGCGGGAGTAGGAGCGAGAGCGTCGGCGTCGGCGTCGGCTGCGTTGGCAGTAGCGGCTGCGGCGACTGCAGCGACCACTCTCGCTTTTTTAGCGCGACTCTTTCGAGCTTGCTCTCTCTGATGAGCTTGCCATTTCTCTCTCTTCTCCACTCTCTGGATCTTGGCGTCCTCGTCGATCCTTCCTACCTCAGCGGTAGCCGCGTTCATTACCAGGTCCATCACGTCCGGCTCATCGCCCTGTCCCTCATCGCCACCGGCTGCAGGCGCAAGCGCTGTCTTAAAGGCCGCGTATGACTCGTCTCGCTCCTTCGCATAGTTTTTTTGCTGCGAGGGTTTTTTTGCTGCAGCCTTTTGTTTAGCCGACAGCCCCTTATAGTGCCATCGCCAATCTATTCTATCTAGATACTGCGCTGGGTCGGCGTGATGATCCAAATGTTGTAGAAGGACTACGAAAATCTCGGAGATCGCTGCCCAGCTCCTAGTTTTCCTCGACCCCTTCTTTTCTTGCAGAACGTCAAAGGCAGCAACAGCCCCGTACAACGCGCACCTCGCCGTCGAGTTCCAATCGCAGGTGTTTTCCGTGCCGTCGGAAGGCGGGCTTGCGTTTGCAGGGGCATCGGGAGCACCGGAGTCGACGAGAGGAAGCGCGGCAGCCCCAGAAGGAGAAGAAGGAGGAGGATGGGATGCGGGTCTTCGCCGGCTCAGCGGCTGCGATCGTCGGGCCCTCTTCGAAGCCGAATCATCGACGACTTGGCCGGCAGTAACTGGCGCATCTTGGGACGTCTCTTCATCTCCAACGCGCCGATGGTACAACACGCGATGTGCATGTGCATTTATTCGGATGGCGGCTCCAGGAGAGAGCTGTACAGCCAGGCGACGCGGCCTTGGGATCGGCGGAGACGATGGAGCGCGTGCATCATCGGCGTTGCCATTGGCCGCTCCTCCGACGGCGCAAGGGGCCGCTGTGCAGCTTCGGGCGAGGCGATCAGGACTTTTTCGTTGCATGGTCTGCTGTCACAGCATTGCCGGTGACGGTGGCGGAGCTCCGAGCGGCCGCGCGCCGCGCCGTCGTGTGAAAGAAGCCGATCGAAAAGGGGAAAAAAAAAAAAAAAAACCTGAAAATTTGACGATGCCGCTCAGGGAAGAGGGAGGATGAAAAAGCCTTGGAAAAAATGAATACACATCTCAAGGAAGAGAGAGGAAGAAAAAGCCTTGGAAAAAATGACGACGCAGCTCAAGGAAGAGGGAGGAAGAAAAAGCCTTTGAAAAAATGACGACGCAGCTCAAGAGAGGGGAAGGAAAAGCCTTGGAAAAAGTGACGCATCTGAGAGGGTTAAAACTTCTGACGACGCCGCCTTCGGCGCTTCTTTCACTTCTAAAACCAAACCAAAAACATTCTTTTTTCGCCTCGTTCCGGTCAGCCTTCTGTACCTGTTTCGCCACTAATCTCACTGCCAAGGTAAGCTATCAGATACTAGAGACTCCCGCTGCAAGTGAAAAAGAAAGGAAGGGGCAGCGACGGAGGCGGGAAAAGAGAGGGAGAATGGGCGGCCTCGGCGGGAATGATCATGCCAAAAAATGCTTTCGTTCATGGGCTGCTATCCCGGCGGCGGAGTGAGGCTTCCCGCGTCGTTCACCCCTTGGATTTGTGCCTTAGATTTTCAGCGGAGAGAACGATAGCAGAGAACGACATCAGAGAACGATAGCGGTGGATGAAAGGTTCTTCTCGTCTCAAGCGACGGGAGTCCCATCATTCTCTTTCGATTTATTTTCGATCTCGGGCAGGGGAGCCCCATCGGTCTCTTTCGTTCTTGGGGAGGGTAGAGTCGCGTCCCATCGCTTCGCCGCGCCCGCGGCGCCTCTCCCTCCCAGCGCCAACCTCCACTCCGCTCCACTCGATAGTTCCCCGCTCGTCGCGGAGGCCGATCAGCTGCCGCCCTGAGCTCCTGTCGCTCCCATCGGCGGCGGCGAGAATGCTCTCGCTGTCACCAGCAACGGCGAGGTCGAAGAAAACTGAAACGACGAACGATGGTGACGACGACGGCCGGCTTCGGACGAGGCTGCTGCGGACGGAGAGCAGCAGCCGCAGCAGCAGGAGCCCTCTGTGCCTGAGCCAGGCGGTGACAATGCGGCCGCTCGGGCCGCCGAGTCGTCGCCGTCTGGCGCGCCCTTGTCGCCGATCGCTTCGTCCATTTCTCGTCTTCCCTGCTCGCCCCCTTTTCTTGCCGCTTGTCGCTCGCCTGCTTCTCGATTTGCGCTCCCGTCGTCTTTTGGCTCACCAAATGCTACCTCTAAACTCTTTTTTGAAATCAACAGCGACGTTCAAGCACCATGCCCCCCTCCTACTTATTCGTCGTTTGCAAGACGTTAAAAAAACCGCCGACGAAGACGACGCAGGCGGCGCCCTCTGTTCCCCCCCCCCCCCTCCAGACAGCGCACGACCTCGCTGAAGCTGCTGACGTCAATGAAGCCTCCGATTCCTTGGCGTTCCCCTTTATCGAAGTCAAGTGCAGGATCGAGCACTCGAAGTCGCCGAAGTCGACGTACGCGCCGGCGCCACCGGCGTCGAAGTCTTCATCGCCGCCGCTGCCTCTGCTGCTAAAGCGCGCGCCCTCAGTGATCACACTGGGGCCGTTTCTGCGCCAGGCTGCAGTCACACCCACTGCGTCTAAGCTCAGAAGCAGGAGGAGGTCGTCAGCTCCTGGCGGCGCTCCTGCCGCCGTGATGGCGAGGGCGGCGACGAGCATTCCTGCTCCGCCGTCGTCCGCCGCTCTCGATGCCTTCGCTCGCGGCCCGCAGCCTGCGGCGGCGCTGGCGCTGGCTGCTCCAGCTCCAGCTCTAGGGACGACTCCTGCTCGTGTCTCAGCTCCCGTCCCTCCGCACCCCGATCTTGCGCCCGACGCGGCCGCATCCTCGCTGGGAACCAAGGCTTCCCTGGCGTCCGTCGAAGCTGCGGTTGTTACGCTCGTCGGCGCTACCGCCGCGGCTTCCGCGGCAGCTGCATCCTTCGATGTGCATCCGGCAGTTGCGATGGAAATTCTCTCAGAGGCCTCAGAATCGATCCGAAAGTCGGCTGCTTCTATCTCCAAGGCTACGAGTCAGCTCGAGTCTCTTTTTACCAGAAAAGAGGCGCCGTTCGTGCCGACCTCGCGCGCACTGCGGGCACCCGGCACCCCCCCGCGCTCGCCCCCGCGCGGCGAAAGCTTGATCGACTTTTCGATTACTCGTACGGATGAGGACACGACCAGGGACGTGAGACACGATGCCCCGCGGAAGCGGTGCCGTAAGCGGGCAAAGAACAGGAAGCGCGACACGACGTGGACGTCGGCGTCGGCGCCGCCACCGTCGCAGCAGCAGAGTGCGAGCAATCTTTTCTGCCTCCTCCCCTGCGATGACGCTGGGGACGTGCCCAGGAGCCGCCAAGCGTCAGGCAAGCCTCGCTCGAGCTACACGGGCAAGTCGAGGAAGCAGAAAGTCACCTCAAAGAAGAAGAGGAAGTACCCCGTCGCCTACAGCCCGAGAGGGACACGCGCGACGGCGCTGTCAGCGACGACTGTAGAGGAGGGAAAACCCTCGGACTTAATCCCTGCGACTCCTGCGCCCATGCCTTCGCAGGGTCTCGATCCCGCCTCCATGGCCTCCCGCCCTACCACTGCGCCCCGCCCTCCTGCCGCTGCTCTAGCTGCTTTCTCGCCATGCGCGTCCTCCAGCGCCGGCCGCAGTCGCGACGGGCATGCGCTGCGCTCCTCTTCAGCCGCTTCCGCATCCGTCCCGCTTTCCCCTGCTATCCCTCGCGGCGTTAAAAACGTCACTGGCAACGGCTGCTATTTTTCCTCGGTGCTAGTGTTGCTCGCTAGCACGTCCAGGATTAAGCAGTGGGCGCGCGACGCGGGTTTTCTGCTCGACGGTGATGACGGGAGGAGAGGCGATGATAGGCCCGGTGGCGCTTCTACTTCGTCGTCGTTTCCTTCTACTTCTTCTTCGGTGACCGCTCCTCATCCTCCTCTTCCTCTGGGGTGCGTGCGCTGTCGGACGTCCTGTTCGATTGGATATCGCGTTGCGGCAGGCGAGTGCCCTCTCTGTGAGCTCCTCAGACTTACCGCCGCGGTTTCGACACCTTGCACCGAGGGGCGACTTGTCGATCCCACTCGCCTCTTCGACCTGCTCGTGAAAGAGTATGGGTCAAATGAGAGAGAGAGGCAGCAAGATGTCCTGGAATGCCTCTTCAAATTGGTCGCGCTGGTGGATAGAAGCGAACCGCTGTCTGCGGCCTCCGCCATGGGCAACTCCGGCGTCTCGCCCGCCTCTTCCTCTTTCTCCTCTTCGTCTTCTTCTTCGACTTCTTCCTTTTCTTCTTCGACTTCTTCCTCTTCCGCGCTCCTTGCAATCTCTTCCCCGCAACCCGTAAGACTCAAGGACGAGCTCCTTGGGTGCGCAGCGACGATGCGATACACATGCGATAACTGCAGAACAGTCGAAGACCGGGAGATGAACAGTCCGTGGCTCCACGCTCCGCTGCCGCAGACAGCTACAGGCGCCGTGGGCCTCGAGGACGTCGGGATTTCCGTTCATGAGCTCGGGGGGAGCAACTCGGCCGAGCGGCGCTTCTGCCCTTGCTGCCAGGGATCTCGGAAAGTCGAGGTCGGGTTCCTCGATTTGCCTCCCATTGTGGCGCCGCAGATTGATCGCTCTTTGGCCAACGGGGACAGGAATAACGCTTGCATATCGTGCTCTTTCGCGTTTTCTCTAGCGGCTTTGCCCCCAAGGAAAGAGGCGGAAGGTGCCCTCTGCAGCAGCTCTACTGCTTTTGTTCCTTTCCGCAACAGAGGAGAAAGCAGTGTCGCTGGCTCTTGGAGCTGCCAGCCTCGTGCGAAAACCTTCAAGCTCGTCGCGTTCTCGCACCACGTCTCGGACTCTGCTTCTAGAGGGCACTTCGTTACCTACCTCTGGGACTCTTCGCGATCGCGATGGCTGTTGATCGACGACGAGCGCGTTTCAGTGGTGGAGGCCCGAGAGGTGCTTTGTCCCACCAGCAGTGGCTACGTGCCCTTGTACGAGCTCACCGACGACGAGCAGGCTGATGACGAGGAGAAGGGTGCGGGCTTCCCCTTTCTTCGTCTGTCGCCTCCTTTGGTGGTGGAGGGTGCGGAGGAGCTGCCCGCTCGAGCTTTCGATCAGGAACCGACGGTCTCGTCTCTTCTGTCCGCTTCCTTGCTCCGCTGGAATTCCAGCGCCAGCCGTGTTCGAACCGGGCTCGCCTCCCCCTTCTCCGACGCTGACGGCACCGCCGCCGCCATTGCCACCACCGCCGCCGCCTGCACCTCCGCCGCGCCTTGCTCATCCGCAGCTGCTCTCGTCCCGGCCTCCGTCGCCTCCCGCCCTCAGCAGCATCGCCGTTCTTTCGCAAAAAAGCTGGAGGAGCTCATCGAGTTGCTTCCGGACCATCCGCGCGACTTAGTCATCGGAGCGCTTTCAATGCACGACGACGACTACGACAGTTCAGCGACGTATATCGTTGAGAACAGCGAAGGACTGCAGGAGAGGGAGGCAGAGGCAAGCAGGTTAGCTTCGGCGTTGCCCGGGCTTTCGAGGCACGTTTCAGCGTCTCAAGCTCGCGCTTGCGCGAGTGCGGCGCTTGAAGATATGGCCTACAGGCGACAGAGGCCGCTGCTACTCCTGGGGGGCTCCTCCTCTGGCGGCAGCGGCGTGGGAGAAGGAGGCGTTGGCGGAGCCCAAGGGCAGGCTCCGGCGGCTCCTCTTCCGTCGTCTGAGGACGTGTTCATGACATGGGACGGGGTGCCTAGTGTTCTAGCACACGCCACCGAAGACGACGACCTGCTGAACATCGCAACATTCTTGCAGATCCTCGCTCGAGCACCTCAGATGCAGGACGTGTTAGACGTTTTCCAGGTGGGGGAGCAGGCAAGAATAGGGCAGATGTTCGTTCAGCTGTTCAATCTTATGATAACGATGACTCGCAGAGGGACCCCGGTGAAGCTTGGTGATCTGGAGAGCTTCGTTGTGAGTCTTTACGGCGCGCCAGGCACACCGTTGTCGCAAGGCGTCGACCTGACCGACTTTTGCCTGTTCTTGAATGAGCTTCAGCGTAGGAGCAATGAGGGCGACTGCGGCATGATGGAGCGCTTCAGGGGACTCGTGGACGGGGAGACGGCCGTCACGTGCATGGACTTTGTCGCAGCTCCTAAGATCAGGCACGGCGATAAACACACGACCTCACAAATTAGTGTTTTGATCGGAAATTGGTCGGGCAATCGAACGAGCGTACAGGGAAAGATACAGGAGCTGCCAGAGATCCTGCCCGTGCAAGTGGAGAGACTCCGCGCATCAGGGCCCTTCCGCGTACCCTTCAAGGTACTCACAAAGTATGCATATCCACTTCGGCTTATTTTGAAGGACCGGGAAAACCGTCAGGCTCTGTACGGGCTCTGCGCCGCTGTGATCTATCGGGATAACCCACGGAGCGTAAACCGGCCTCGATACTTCGCGTACGTTCGCATCAATCATCGTGTCCATCGCGATGCTTTGCCTTCGAAGTGGGCTGTTGCCAACGGAAACAATACTGGGCCGCTGGACGATTCACAGGCCCTCGGCGCCCAACATGTCGTGAAGGCGCTCATATACTTCAAGGTGCGCGCCTTGAGCTGTGATGAGCCGATCGGCGAGGAAGCATTGCAAGCTGGGGAATTCTACGGAGACGGCTTCGGCGTAGAGGCTGTCAGCGATGCAGGCGCTGCTTCTGCTGCAACGGAAGGTCCGAGCTTGGGAGGTGGGGCCTCTCAAGCTAGGAAGAGGTCCGGGTTGGAACGACCAGAGCGGCCTATGAGTGCAATAGGCGGACACGTCGTCGGCGGCAGAGGCGCCGGAATCGGTGGCTCCAGAATCGGTGGCGGAGGAAGCGTCGGCGGCAGCGGTGCCGCTCCCCCCTCTCCTGGTACGACGCCGATTGGTGGTTCTACTGCCACCTCTCCTAGTGTCTTTTCCCCTTTGAGGCAAATCTTGCATGTTGGCGAGAGACCAAGTGAAGTGGCCCCAGAGGCAAGTGCTGCGCATGAGAGCGAGCAACAAGATGTGCTGCTCCCGGAGGCAGGTACAGCGGAGGAGATGGACATCGATGAAGGCCAGCCGTTGTTTGGCACGGACTCCCAGTCTCTTGAAGACATCGACGTCCGCTCTTCTATCAGACGCGTCCTTTCCGTCATCGCGAAGGAGGCACCTTGCGCAAGGCCCGGCGACCTGCAACCGAGAACCGAAAGTAAGCTGTATTTTTTATCTCAGTTCTAATCTTTAGTTTGTGCTGGCTCTTTTGCTTTTCGTTCTCCGTTTTTTTTCTATTGTTCTTCTTTGTTCGGTTGTTTTTTGCGTGTTCCTTTTTTGTTGTGGCTTTTGTTATTGCTTTTGTCTGTTTTTTCTTTTCCTTTCCGTTCTCTCGACGCTCCACAAATCCTTATCACTCACGATTTCTCTCCCTCTTTGCCCCACAGCGGGCCTTTTCTTTCCTTGTCCACTTTACTCTGCAGTCGGTCAAGACCCAGTCGGTCCAGATGGTACAAAGAAACCGGTATGGTTGCTCTCCAACGACAAAAGTACCCTCGTCCCTGTGTCCTCGATTCGCGGTGTTACTTTCGTGGCTCCCGGCTTCCACGAATTCGGCGTTGCGGTTTCTATGATCCAAGGTCTTCCGCTTTTCCAGGACGACATCAAGCTGCAGGAGGCTCTGCTATATCAGCGGTGCCCTTGTTGTAAAGGCACGCATCACACCGCCTGGACTAAGCTATGGAATTTCGCTCGCATGCTGGCTAACCGGCGCGGGGACACCAACGTCAGCGCGACAGAGCTCGCCCGAGACGTGCTCAGGCGAAAGAACGGCGAAGTGGTGAACGAAAGAGAAGGCATCGTGCTTCCCCCCACAGAGCTATCCTCGAAATACTTCTTCTCCGTCCCCGAGCTGTACGCCAACAGGGACGAGGAGGGTAATCGGTGGGAGCGAAAGCAGACTCACCCAGTCTCTATCCTCGTTGAAACTCTTGCTCGCTGCCAAGTGTGCCTCCCGCACTGCAAGCTTGATATCGAACGTACCGAAATGGCGCACGCGTTGAGACCGGCGCTCGTCTTCGAGGGCGCCGCCGAACGGGGCAAGGAAGTCCAGGTGACTCGCCTGCCCGGTGTCGCATGTTCCGAGCCTGGATGCCCTTCCAATAGCGGCATCTGGGAACAAAGAACCTGGTTCGAGCCAATGGCTCCCTCGGGTTTGCATCCTGGCTGTGTGCTGGAGGTGCCTGTAGGCGGAACCTCTGTCCTTGGGGACATCACGGCACAGGATGCTATCGATTCTTGGGCACGGAAGCAACGTGTTCGCTGCGACGTAAAAGGGTGCAACGGTAGGGTCCCCGTCAGGCGACATCTTGTTTCCCATCCGCCCCACCTCATCATCCGTTTCGTCGCGCCTGGCGAAGACGATCCGGGGGAGTATCGAAAGAAGTCCCTTCCGTTTCGGCTCCACACCGCGCGAAACTTCAGGGTTCCTATCGACGCCAACGGCGAGGAATTCTGGTACCGCGTCAACGTTGTCAATAAGCGCGCAGTAAACAACTGGTTCTCAGGGTACGATAAGCATAATTTTTATTATGGCTACAGTTATGACGCCAATTCGAGGCCCACACCGACGGGGTGGGACACTGGAAACCCGTCTTTCTTGGTCGAGGTACTCGACTTCGAGCTGGGATACTTTGTCCGACGCGACGGAAGTAGATCGACGACGGTGACCGACGAGCTGGCGCTGTCGTCCGCAGACGACGTGCAGATCGACTGCCTCATCGGCTCTCCCGCCGAGGCCCAGGCTCCAAGCTCGGACGACAGACCCGTGAGGCGTCTGACTTTTGAACATGCCTCCGGGAGTCATCCTAGGAGTGGTAACCCCGGAAAAGTGTTCGAGTGGTACTCGCAGTACAGGCCGGCTTTGCGGGAGGAGACCAAGAACCCCCAGGGGAGGGTACGTGTTGCATTCGTTCCCTTCACAAACGTTAGCGTCAGGACGAACTCCAAGAACTTTAAAATCCATTTTACGGTTGGCGAACCTGTTTGGGACGGCTTCTGGGACCTTTTAGTCAAGGCTAAAAGGGAGTGGGGCGGCATCCGCGAAGGGGAAATACTCAGGAAACCTAAGGACAGGAGTCCACAAATCTGCCTCGTCCCCTTTACAGATGCAGAGATCTCTGGCCGAATTCGAGACACGTGGCGAATCATCGCGAAACTAGGAATATCAAAAGAAGGAGGTAAAGGCCGGAAGAAAGGAGGTAAGAGCTCTATCGATCCCATTGTTCTGCTGCAAGAGGACACGAGAAGCAAGGGCCTGATGCACCCGAGGGGGGGCTACACGACGGAGCACTTGTGGATGCCGCCTGCCGCGCCTGCCGCCGCAGGCCGCTGGAAGACCTTCGACGAGGTAACGTTTGAAGACCTCGTCAAGATATGGCGAACCAGGCCCGCAGATTGGATACCGTTGAGAAACGGGGCTGTAGAGGACACAAGCACGGTGCGCATTCCACAAGACTGGGAAACAACGCTGGTCCAGGGCAAATACGGATTGCTCCGCAGCATCGTCGATCGAGTTCTGTTCTACAAGCCTCGCGGCCTCCGGGTTAGCGAACTTGCTCGATTTGCCTTTAGAACGGGAATTAAAAAATTCACTGCTCTGCCAGGGGATGCAGAGGGTCGAAAAGATGAATTCTTCGTTCTCCTCAACCGTATCAGGACGTATCTGTCTGGAGAACATAGACGCGCCGGCAACCGAACGTCTTTCATCTTGATCAACCTCGGGTATGGCCTATCGTGTGTGTTCCCCCGAGAAGTTTTGCCGCCATTCGAGCGGCGGCAGCTGCAGACTCAGGAGGCCATTGCCTTGGACATGATTCTTGGAGTGCCCGCGCCTGCGCGTGAAACTTTAGATATCACAGATTGCGAACTCAATACCGTCGAGGAAGCAGAAGCCCTCGAAGCAGTCAACCAAGGATACGCTTCCCGGGAAGGGACTTTGCGCTCCCGTCAGGTGGAAACGGACGAGTTCGTTGAGATGGACGAGAACGCGATAGTGCCAGGAGAAGGACCAGAGCCCGTGTTCGATCCAGAAGGCGCCGTGGAGGAGGCGCCTGGGGTCCGCGTCGCCGTGCCGCCTCCCCCTACTGCCGTGGAACAGCCGCAACAGCCAGCCGTGCCGCCAGCTGTGGCCCGTGTCGCCGCTGGAGCCGCTCAAGCCCAGATGCTCACTTTCGACCAGTACCTTGCGGCGCGTAGAAGAGAAGTAGAGGGCCTGGCGGAGAAGGTTAGCAAGGCGAACAGGAACGTCGTCTTGCCGATTATCAAAACGGTCATTTACGCTCGCAGATCGCTTCAATATGATCTCCATCCCCGGGTGTTCAAAAGGTCGTCTGTTCCCATCCTCCCTGTCGAAAACACCGATGCGCTATTCAATCAGCTGGACCGTGAAGAGAGAAAATTGCTTCTTGGACCGAAGGAGGAAGAGGGACACTGGATTGAATCGAGTCCTACCATTTGGCTGGCCGAGGAACCCGCTCCGGAGGCGGCAGAACCCGCTATGGAGGAAAAGGTCCCCGAGCGGACTTCTTGGCCTGCGCCTTTGATCTTCTTTTGGAACACCAAGATCTACTGGAACAGCGAAACCTGGAAAGATTTCACGCGCGATACCTTTGCGGCAGCAGTTTACGAAGCCATTTTTGCAGAATATGAACGCCTTGGCTTTGGCCTGGAGGGTCGCGAGTTCGACATCATTTGCATCTGCGAGGGTGGCCACTGCTTTGCAAAGAAAAGGAGCAGGGAGACCCGTCACACGTGGATGAAGAGGTACAAACTGATTTCCTCCCCTCCGGAGAGAGGCACCGGGGGTCACGGCATGTACGTCTTCGTTCGAAAAGACTACTTGGACACACATAAGATCGAGTTAGGCCCCTCGACCACTGACCGAAGCTTCATCCACTTTGTGCTGAAGCGCGAGGAGTTCCCCGATGCACACTTCACGGTGGGCCATCTGCCCGTCCCAACCAAGACAGAGCAGCACAAATATGCCCTGGGGCGAGTGAGCACGACTTTGACGAGGGGGGATCTGCAACCGGGATCAAGGTGGTTCTTCTTCGGCGACCTGAACATCAACCTGCGGTCGCGACAACGTGCTCATGCCCAGGGGGTGAGGACTTTGGTTTTATTTTTATTTTTTTGCTTCGTCTCTCTTTTATACCATTATCTCACTTTCCTTTATTTAAATATCTACTACTTTTCAACCACCAGGGTTCTTTGCGAACTATTCTAGGGAGTGCAGAGCCCCCGAACAAGAGCGACCTTGGTTTCAGTCTCCGACCAGGAGGCTCCCTCCGCGACATCGGCAAAGCCAGTTACGACGTCACGCATCCCCCAAGTCCGAACGCGCCCGGAGAGGGTACTCGTCTGGACAATTGCTTTGCGTTCATCAACGAGCCCAAGGAGTCCGGAGAGCCTCGAATGGAACCAAAAAGGGACTTTATCGGGATTAAAGATGGCCGCCTCGGGTTGCGTGGAAAGTCGGATCACCTCCCGCTGTGCTTCGAGGCCAAGTGCTGGCGAGATTCGGAAGAGATGCTTGAGTAAGGCTTCTGCAAGTTCTTGGAGGGGGGGAGAGGGGGAGGGGGAGCGAGCGAGCGAGCGAGCGAGCGAGAGAGAGCGAGAGAGAGCGAGAGAGAGCGAGAGAGAGCGAGAGAGAGAGCGAGAGAGAGAGCGAGAGCGAGAGAGAGCGAGAGAGAGCGAGAGAGAGCGAGAGAGAGCGAGAGAGAGCGAGAGAGAGCGAGAGAGAGCGAGAGAGAGCGAGAGAGAGAGCGAGAGAGAGCGAGAGAGAGCGAGAGAGCGAGAGAGCGAGAGAGCGAGAGAGCGAGAGAGCGAGAGAGCGAGAGAGCGAGAGAGAGAGAGAGAG
>Ga0114918_10003044_pt1 | contig 14871 bp, 17 predicted proteins | sample LantaG_FD_87015 | JGI IMG/M metagenome (GOLD analysis project Ga0114918, IMG submission 87015) | Deep subsurface microbial communities from Baltic Sea to uncover new lineages of life (NeLLi) - Landsort_02402 metaG | ecosystem: Environmental > Aquatic > Marine > Oceanic > Sediment | place...
TCCCCTTGTTGTCTCGTTGGGGGGCGTGTGTGGTGTTCGTCGGTTGGGGTCTGGGGGGGGGGGGGGGGGGGGGGGGGGGGGGGGGGGGACGAAACGCGCGCGCGAGAGCGTGCGGCGGCGTTTTTTTGATTTTTGTGTTGTCAAATAGAAGAAGAAAGGGAAAAAGTTTTTTTTTTTGGGAACCTGGTTTTTGTTTTTGTTGTTCTTCTCTTTCTCCCGATTCAAGAGGCGCCGTCGCGCGCCTCTCTCTCTGTCAAGAGCAGCAGGGGAGGGAAAGGGCACAAAAAGAGGGGGGCAAGGAAAAGAGAAAGAAGAGCGCGAATTCCGCTTTTTCTCTCTCATTTTCACCACTCGCCGCCCCCTCCTCCTCCTCCATTCCCGTCGCCAAACAGCGAGTCAGGGTAGGGGGACAGCGCCCCGCCGGAGCGTGGGGCAGCAGCAGGAGCAGCGTTACCAGGGAAGAACTCGAAGCCCCTGCCATAACGCTCCTCGTCCCGCTGGTGCTCCCCGCTGCTTCCTCTTCCTCCCTCGCCGCCGCTGCCGTCACCGGCAGACGCGGCGTCCGAGGCCGAGGCAAAGCCCGCAACCGCCGAGGCGGAAACGGAAGAAGTCGAGGGGGGACCGAAGACGTCCGAGGGGGCGTAGAGGCTTCTATATCTCCCTTCCGGAGGGCTCAAAGAGTGCGTGCTGCTCGGGGCGGGGGCCGCTTGCTGCAGCTCCTGTTTCTGGAACGCGAGCGGAGAAGAGGTCGAAGCGTTGCTGTTGCCGTTGCGGCTTTGCTGCCGCGCCAGGAACGCCACGAGGCCCGAGTCCTCTGCCGTCGCCGCCGTCGTCGCCTCTCTTCCTCTTTCCTCGAACGCGCTGCGGTCAAAAGGCGCGTTGCCGCCGCCGCCGTAGGGCGACCGTGGGCGGCGGTAAAAGTCGTTTCCGTCGCCGTTTCCGTTGCTGCTCCTGAACGACATCGCCTCGAGCTCGGCAGCCAGGGAGCCGCCTGCGAAGCCAGGGCCGCCGCCGCCGCCTCCGACTCCGCCTCCGTAGAAGTCCGCGTCGTGCGCTGGCCTGGCCGGAGGGGGGAGAGAGGAGCGGGAGGAGTGGAAGCCCGCGTTGCCGTTTCCGTTGCTGCCGAGGGGCGGCTCCCAGCAGTTTCGCGGGAGAGCGGCCGCAGAGGCCGCGGCGGCAGCTGCCGCCGCCGCCGCTCTCGCCGAGGCTGCCTGCGCCGCGGCCGCCTGCGCCGCCGCGGCGGTGGCTGCGGCCATCTGGTCCCTGGGGACGGCCCTCTTGACCTCGACGGGCTTCTCGTGGAGACAGTGCATCGCTCCTAAGGAGCAAGGTTTTTTGGATTACGGAAAAGACAAGAAAACGAGAAAGAGTGAGTGAGCAAGCGAGCGAGTTTTTTGTTCAACTTTTTTCCACGTCGAAAAAAGAGCCAATTTCTCACCTGCGGAGAAGACGCAGTCGAGCCCCGCGTCGGTGAGCATCGTGACGAAAGCGAACCTGTTGTTTTTGAGCGTGTGGAGGTTGGAGAAATGAAACGGAAAGAAAAGTGAGTTTTTTTTGTCGAATTCCTCTCTCCACCTCTCTCTCTCCCCTCCTCTCCCTCCAAAAAACCACTCACCCCCTCGACCGCTTCGACTCGTGGTCCACCATCACCACGGCCTCGTCCACGGGGCCAAACTGCTCGAAGTAGCCCCGCAGCGCCGCGTCGTCGCACGAGGGGGGCAGCCCCCCGACGAAGAGCTTCCTGTTTGGCTGCTGCGGCTGCAGCTGCTGCGGAGGAAGAGCAAGGGCGCCGCCGCCTTCGCTGCCCTCGGCCGCGAGGTCGAGGTTGGAGGGCAGGGAGGCCGCGAGGGCCTGCTGCTGCTGAGAGGGCGCGGGAGGCGGCGGCGGCGGCGGCGAGGAGTGCAGGAGCGGAGAAAGCTGCTGCTGCTGCTGCGGGGAAGCGAGAGCAAGAGGAGGAGTAGAAGAGCCCAGACCTCCGTGCTGCTCAAGCCGCTGCGAATACCGCTGCTGCTGCTGCGGCGGCGGCGACGAGCCCAGGATCAGTGCCGCAGCAGCAGCGACCGCCGCGGGGCCAGCATTCGGAAGAAGAGACAGCGGCAGCGGTTCTTCCACTTTGGGAACGGCCCTCTTGGCCTCGACCTCGCGCCGGTCGATCGTGTGCGCCTGCGCGACGACGCGCGACGCAACCTCGGGGTCGGCGAAGACGACGAAGCCGAAGCCGCGGGGCCTGCCCATGGCGCGCTCGTAGGAGACGAAGGCCTGCGTAGGAGTTGGGGCGGGGGTTGTGAGGGGCGGAAGGGTGAGTGGAGAGAGAGAGAGAGAGAGAGATAGAGAGAGGGTTGTTGTTGAGGAGGTCGAGAGAGAGGTTGTTTGCCGTGAGACCGTTCGCGTCCTCGTCGCCCTTTTTCGGGCGGCAAAAAATCGGATTTTTCAAACAAAGCCCCCGTCGGTTCCGCGCCTGAATGCCCGCTTGCGCCCTTGTGCCAATGTGCAAAGGCACGGAGTCGAGCGTCCCTGCGACCCCGCATGGAGAGAGAGGTCGTTCGAGGGCGAGCGAGGGTGCCAAAGCCCGTGGCTTTTTCGTTTTTTCGGAATGCGGGGGGACCGGCTGCGGGCGACAATGATAGAAAAAAAACAGGGGAAATGAAAAAACCGCCCCTTGCCACGCGACCTCTTCTGCTGCACAGACTCGATTGCTTTCCCCTTCGAGATTGCAGAGCACATCAGAAGAAAATGTCGAATGCATAGAAACGGGCGAGACGACCCCGTCTTGAAGTCGAAAGCGCCGATGAAACGCGACGACGAGGACGGCGAGAGCCCGTCGACTTCCTTCTTTCGACTCGACATTTCTTTCTCCTGTTTTATTTACCTCTGCCACCTCGCCAAAGTTGCTAAAGTACTGCCTGAGCCTGGCGTCGTCAGTGGCCCAGCTCAGGCCGCCGACAAAGACCTGGATGAAGAAGATTGAGAGGAGCGAGGGAGGGAGGAGGGAGGAGGCGATTGAGAAAAAGAAGAGAGAGCAACGTCGAATGGCAAAAGCGGCGGCGGCGGCCTCGATGCCCTTTCCTTCTTCCCTTTCTCCTTCTCCGGCTCGCCCCTGCGCGCACCTTGGTAGGCCTCGCAGACGCCATGGCGTCCGCGACAGGAGAGAAGACGTGTCTGCTGCTCTCGAAGAAGGAGAGAAGAAGAAGAGGAGGAGTTGGCGCGCGCGCTCCTTGCTGTTGGAGAGGGAAGGAGGAGCGAGCCAGCGAGCCAGCGAGTTTTTTTTCTTCGAAAAAAATGAGAAAACTTGACGCCGACTTTCACTTTTTCTTCTTCTTGCTCAAAAAGCATCGAACGTCGCTTGGGAGCCATCTCCAGGTCTCTGCGACCTTTTCTCTCTCTCTGCAGGCGCGCAACCTTTTAATACTCCAAGAGACAGCTGTTAGTAACAGCGAACAAGCATGAGCTGGAGCGCTCGCGTGGCGGAGACCTCGTCTTCATCGACGTCATCGTCGTCGTCGTCGAGGTTGCCGCATCTGTCCATGCCCGCTCGCAGCGGCAGCCGACACCGCCTCCGCGCCTCGGCGACGCCTTTGTTCGCCCTTCCGCGGCGTCAGCAGCTGCGTACTGTCTCTTTGTCGACATCACGAAGAGGACAGGGCATAAGAAACACAATTAGGTTCAGAAACGAGGGGGCGAAAATGCCCACGGCAGAGGCAGCGACGGCCGAAACCTCTCCTTCTTCTCCTTCTTCGACCTCTTCTCCTCCTTTCCCTCGGGGCCCTTCCACGGGAGACGGAGACACCATCGTCGCCCTCGCCACCTCCCCGGCGCCCTCCGCCGTCGCCGTCGTCCGAGTCTCCGGGCCCTTGGCGCTCAGGCTCGTCTCCAGGCTCTTCAGGCCGGGCAACGGCAGGAGGTGGAAGGCCAAGTCCCACTCGGTCTCGTACGGAGCTTTTCTCTCAGAGGAAGAGCAGCGCGGCGGAGTGCTCATCGATGAGGTGCTCGTGATCACGATGCGCGGGCCACGGTCATACACGAGGGAGGACGTGGTCGAGGTGCACGCGCACGGGGGGCCCACCTGCGCTCCCCGGGTCCTGGAGGCCCTGCTCTCGGCGGCGGCGGCCAACTTTGACGACTTTGACGACGGCGACGGCGGCGGCGGCGACGGCGACGGCGGCGGAGGAGGAAGATTCTGCGGGACTGTGCGCCTCGCCCGCCCAGGCGAGTTCACCCTCCGCGCCTTCCTGTCGGGGCGCCTTTCTTTAGATCAGGCGGAGGCGGTCGCGGACGTGGTTTCTGCCAAGAGCCCCGCGGCGGCGGACGCGGCGCTCGCGGGACTCGGGCTCGCCGATTCTTCCTCTTCTTCTTCGACCTCTCCGACCTCTTCTTCTCCTTCCTCTGCCGGCGCCGCGGCCTCCCGCGCCCGCGCCCGCTGCGTCTCCCTGCTCGCCCGCGTCGAGGCCTCGCTCGACTACGGCGACGACAACGATGGCGTTCCGGATATCGACGGGGCCTCGATCGCCGAGATCGCCTCCATAAAAGCCGAGATCGATGCCGCGCTCGCGACGCGCGCCCTGGGGGCCGCGATGCGCCGGGGCGTCTCCGTCGCGCTGGTCGGGGCCCCCAACGTGGGAAAGTCGAGCTTGTTGAACGCTCTCTGCGGGCATGAGCGGGCGATCGTCAGCGAGGTGGCCGGGACGACCAGGGACGTCGTCGACGCCCCCGGCTTGCTCCCCGGTGGGGTTCCCGTCACCTTGCTCGACACCGCAGGCGTCAGGGACGCGATCAAGGCCGCAGAAGCTTCTTCATCGAATTCTTCCTCTGGTTCGAGCTCCTCTGCGTCTGTGTCTGCTGCCCTGGACGCGGCGAGGATAGAGGCCCTCGGGATCGCGAGGGCCGCGGAGGCCGCCGCAGGCGCCGACGTCGTCGCACTCGTCTTCGACTCCTCCAAGGGCTGGACTTCTAAGGACGAGGAGGCGCTCGCCGGGGTCCGGCAGGCCCTTTCGAGGAAAAGTTCTTCTTCTTCTTCGGCGCCTCCACCGCCTGCGGTGCTGGTGGCGAACAAGAGGGACGTCGAAGCAGAGAAGAAAGACGGATCAACTCTTTCTTCTCCTCCTGTGTCGCTCGCCGCCGATGGTCCAGCCTTCGCGTCTGTCGTCTCCGTCTCCGCCGTGACGCGGCAAGGCCTTCCCGAGCTGGGAGCCGCGCTGGCGGCCGCCGTGGGGCTCCCGACGGTGCCCCCGGGGGGCCACGCGGCCCTCGTCAACGCTAGGCAGGCCGAGGCGCTGAACAGAGCTTCGGCAGCCTTGAAGCGCGCGGGCGGCGACGCCGAGGCGGGCGCGCCGCCAGACTGCTGGTCGGTTGGGCTGAGGGAGGCCCTGGCGGCTCTGGGGGAGGTCGGGAAAGCTGGCGTGCGGGAAGAGGTGCTCGACGCCGTGTTCTCTCAGTTTTGTATCGGGAAATGAGAGGGAGGAAAGTGTAAAAAAAACAGAAAACTTGATCAATTTTTAACAAAAAGTTCTTTCTCTCTTTTCTCTCTTTTCTCTCTCTCAACTCTACTTCCACCTCCCGCCACGGATGTCCGCCACCAGCTCGTCCGACAGCACGCCCGTGCGCTGGAAATGCCGCATGTGCAGGATCGGGGCGCACCCGACCTCGGCGACGGTCGCAGCAGCAGAAGAAGAAGCGGAAGCGGAAGAAGAAGAAGAACTTCCGACGCCGATGACGCTCGAGAGCGCCTCCTCGTGCCGAGTCGCCCTCCTCGCCGCGAGCAGCAGCCCCTTGTCGCCTCCCGCTCCGACGCAGGCGCAGACGTCCAGCAGCGCCGACAACGTGTTCATCTTCATGTAAGGGCAGGAGGCGCAGCCCCCCTCGGCGGAGCAGCCCTCCCCGGAAGCCGGGCCGGGGATCACGGCGAGGCCTCCGGGGAGGAGAGAAGGAGGCGAAGAAGAAGAAGAAGCTTTCGACGACGAAGAAGCTTTCGAGGACGAGATCGTGTTCGCTGTCGTCACGGCGTCGGCGGACACCGGGAAGATCACCTCGACGTCCACCGCGTCCTGGTCCAGGCCCGCGGCGCGCAGGGAGCGCTCCAGCTTGCGCGAGACGGCGTTGACTATGCTCGTGACCATGCCGCTCTCGGTCCCCAGGATGACCCTGACGCGCTCGAGCGGCGGCGCAGCCGCCGCCGCTTGCTCTTCTCCTCCTCCTCCTCCTCTCTCTCCGCTTTTTTCCCTCGCTTCCACGGCGCCCTTGGCCCTCTCGACGGCCTCGCCCACCTTCCCCAGGATGAAGTCCAGGATGTTCTGCGTCGAGCCCACGACCCCGCCGACCTCGGGCCGCTCCCTCTGCGCCCTCAGCGCCAGGCGGAACAGCTCGCCGGGCACCTCGAAGTGCGCGGCGACCGCCGCGTCGCCGTAGAGCGCCTCGACGGTCGCGGGAACGGAGCCGCCGAACATCTCGTGGACCGCGCAGGCCCCCTCCCGGTAGTAGTCGAGGTTGCGCAGCGTCCTCCGCAGCGACTCCCGCGTGTGCAGCGGGTGCAGCCTCTGAGCCGCGGCGTCCGACCCTTCGGCCTCGCAGGCCTCGGCGACCGTCTGGAGCAGCTCTCTGAGATTCGCGCCCATAAAGCTGTCGGGCCCGTAGAGGATCTTGAGCCCTTCGGGCACCTGCGCCGAGGCCTGGAGGACCGTGGCGACGACGTTGGAGGAGGTGCAGGTGATGGTGGGCACGGTCGAGTGGGCCGCGGCCTTGGCGCGGAGGCTGGTGTTGATGTAGACGACGTGCAAAGCGTTTGCGTCGGCGGCGGTTGCATTCGATTTCGATGCCGAATCGATCTCCGAGTCCACCTCCGATTCCGCGCTCTTTCCCGCCTCGTTCCCGTCGCCGCCTCGTCGCCGCAGCCACGCGTTGTACTTGGCGTCGTCGGCGGCGTCCGCGAGGGTGCACCCGATCTCCTCGGCCGACATCCGCAGCACCTCGACGTCCTCGAAGCCCGCGGCGTCCAGGATCGCCCGGACGTTTTCGCTCATAAAGTCGACGCCGAGCACCGCCACGGCCGCGCACCCGGCCTCGGCCATACCCACGGCGGCGTCCGCCATCGCCAGCGAGTCCGAGATCTTGACGTGCGGCCAGCCGAGGCTCTCGTCCTTCTTGGCGAGCTCGGCGACGGCGGCGAGGGCCCCCTGGACCTCCGGGTCCATGTAAAAGTGCGCGACCACGCCGACCTTCTTGGCGCGCAGCTGCTCCGCGAGCTCCCGCACGACGCGCGCGTCGGGCTTCAGGAAGCGGGCCTGGGCCTCGGCGAAGGCGCCACGGGGCTCGAGCTTGCCGGAGGCGCCGACGATGAGCGAAGGGAAGGGGGAAAGAGGGGACGAGGAGGAGGAAGAAGAGGTCGAGGTTGCTGCTGCTGCTGCGGCGGCAGCCCTCGCCCTCGACTTGAGCGAAGCCAGCAGCGACGCCACCCCCCCTGCCCTGTTTGAAAGATCTCCTCCTCCGCCAGAAGAAGCACTCATCGCCGTCGTCAACGACTCGTCCGAGAGCCCCGCCGCTGCGACCTCGGCGGCGGTCAGGGCCGCGACGGCCGCCGGCGTCGCCCCGGAGGCGGCCAAGCACAGCAGGGCGGCCGCGCCGCGGGTCAGCGCGGCGTCCGCCGCCGAGCGGAAGAGGAGGGAAGGAGAGGAAGAGGAGGAATCGTCGCTGCTTCCGGCTTGGAGCGTGGCGTCGATCCAGGCTGCAGAGGCGCAGCCGGGGACGCGCCGCTCCGGGGTGCAGAGGGAAGCGGGGAGAGAGAAAGAAGAAGTTGAGGAGGAGGAAGCAGCAGCTGCGGAAAGCAGCGCCGAGGCGAGGGCGCGCCTCGGGTCCTCTGACGCTCCTTCGGTCTTCTTCTGCTTCAGGCTCTCTCGGAGTCGCTCGAGGATCGCGGCCTTGGAGGACGCGGTCGAGGCCTGGAGGGGGCGGGTTTGGTGAAAGAGGAGGGGCGAGAGAGAGAAAAAAGGTGAGGTTGACGAAGCGAGAGGTGGTGGTGGTTGTCGTCGTCGTCGGTCGAGAGCAGCCGTCGATTCGCGTGGCTCGATTTTCTACTAGCCCTTTTTCTCCAGTCTGCTCACCTCCGTCTCTGCTTCCGTGACTGCTGTGGCGTGAAGAGCAGTGAGAAGCGTCCTCGACGCGTGGCGGCGGATCGGAGTTGAGGAAGACGGGCAAGGAGCGGCAGAGGGAAAAGGCGACGACAACAGCGCTGCGATTGACGACACGGCAGCGCTAGTTCGCCGTGTCGCCGCCGCTGCTGCTCTGGCAGTCCTCCTCCGCCGGCCCTTCGATGGCGCTGCAGCGAGCGGGGCGGCTCGCTGCGCCCTAGAGGAGCAGGAAGCGATGCCTGCGTCCATAGAAGAGCAGCTTTGGCGTTGTCGAGTTGAAGAAAGTGAGGTCGAGTTTTTTTTTTGGAACGAAAGGAGTGAGAGCGGAAGGGCGCCGACGACAGAGGTTTGAGAAAATTTCAAGTCACTCTCTCTCGCTCGCCACCAACGAGCAAGATGGACTCGGCAGCAGCCCCTGCAACTACTCCCGCTGAGCCTCCCGCGGGCCCCGGCGGCGGCGGTGGCGGCGGCAGCAAGCGCCCTGCCCCTCAGCCCCCGCCGCAGGTCACGCACGCGTCTCGGCGGACGAAGAAGAACGCCAGGGGCCGGAGGAGCAATCAGCAGCAGCAGCAAGGCAGATCGGCCAACGGAGCGGATGCCAACGGCGGTGCTGCCGCCGGTGCGGGCGCCGCGGGCGCCGCCGCGACCAACGACGACCTCGTGCGCGTTGTGCCCGTGCCCCCGGATTCGGTGCTGCTGCAGGAGGTAGGAGAAGAGCTGGAGGAAAGAGAGAGAGAAGGGGAAAGAGATGCAGCGAGCGAGCGAACGAGACGAGATAGATCAAACGGAAAAAAATCTCAACCTCCTCAACCTCCTCAACAACCCTTTCAAACCCTTTTTTCAGGACGGCTGGCGCCCCGTCCGCCTCTCCGCCACCGACCACGCCCCGCAGGCCCGCGTCGACCCCGAGACGGGAACCCTGGCCTCCACCAAGGGCTACTGCACCGCCAGGGGCACCCACGGCGCGAGCGCCGGGACCTGGTTCTTCGAGGTCGAGCTGACGTCGCTCGGCGGCAAAAGTCCTCCGCCCTCGACCTCGACCTCTTCGACCTCTTCCTCCTTCTACCTCGGCGCCGCGCGCGTGGGCTGGGCCACGCGGAGCGCCGAGCTGCAGGCGCCCGTGGGCTACGACAAGCACGGGTACGCGTTCAGGGACAGGGAGGGGAGCAAGGTGCACGACGCTTTGCGGGAGCCGTACCTCGAGGAGCCGTACCTCGAGGAGGGAGAAGGAGAGAAGGAGAAGGAGAAGGAGAAGAAGAAAGTCGGGGACGACGAGAAAGAGGAAACGGCGACGGAAGAAGCAAACGGCGACGGCAGCGGCAGCGACAAAGCCAAAGAAAAGCCTCCTCCTCCCTCTCCAACCCTCCCCCCGGTCAAGCAGGGCGACGTCATCGGCTGCTACCTCCACCTGCCACCGGGGGGACGAGCCCTCGAGAGGACGAAAGAGGACATCGTCTCGTGGAAGGGGGGCCTCTACTTTGTCGACCGACCAGAAGCGCCGGCCGCGCCCGTGCCCGGATCGGCCGTCGCGTTTTACCTCAACGGGAGGAGGCTCGGGGTCGCGTTCGCCGACATCCTCGAGGGGACCTACTACCCTGCTGGGTCCCTGTTCACCCCGCCACCGCCGAGGGGAGGAGCAGCAGCAGCAGCAGCAACTGCTGCTGCCGTCGAAAAGGCGAAAGAAGCGGAGAAAGAACCAGCAACTTCTCAGCTGGGGCAGAAGAAAAAGGTCTCGTTCGGTCCCTTTGACGCCGTCGCGTCGTTCAACTTCGGGCCCCGGTTCAGGTTCCCCCCGGCGGAGACCCCGCGGGAGGGCCTGCCGGAGGCGCGGCCTGCGTGCGAGATGGCGGGGCCGCCGCCTTGAGCGACTTGATGATGATGAAAAAGAAAAGAAAAAATGTAAAGAAAAAAACGAACGAAAAAGAGACTTTTCATTTTCCGTTGTTGAAGAAAAAACAGAAAAAAAGAAAACCAAAAAATGACCGCCACCCCCTCCACGACGGGCGACGTCCGCAACAGCCTCTGGGCCGCTCGCTCCGCCCTCAGGCGCCTGCGAGCGCCCGCAGAGATCGCGGAGGCCGGAGGGTGAGTTGGGAAGAGAAAAGAGTTGCTCTCGTTTTGTTGTTCTTTCTTCGTCTTCTTCTTCTTCGCTCACCTCCTTCCCTCTTCCTCTCCAAAACTTCCCCCTCAGCCTCCTCCGCGGCGAGCCCGCGGCCGTCCTGCGCGCCCTCCGCTTCGTCTTCAACCGCTACCCGCGGACGCTCGAGCGGTGCGCGACGGCCGCGGCGGTCGGCGGAGGGGCCTGCTGCGCTTCGGAGGAGGACGCGGCCGTTGCTGCTTCGTTGGTTGCCGCCGGCAACAACGGCAGCCTCGACAACAACAACGACAGCGGCGACGCTCCTTGCTCCTCGTCCTCCCCTATCTCCTCCGCGGGCCGCGCCCTGCTCTCCCCCGCGTGCCCCCCTTCGCGCTTCGCCACGGCGGCGGTGAGGGCCCTGAGGCACGGCCTGGGCATCGAGCGCGTCGGGATGACCCCGGCGCAGCTGCTGGAGAGGGTAAGGAGAAAAAGAAGAAGAAGAGAATTCGGGGTGGCAGTTTTTTTTTCCTTCCCAGGGAGAGAGACGGACGCGCGAAATCTCGAATTTCTTCTCTCAAAAGACTTTAAAAAAAATCAACCCCGCAATCAAAAATCAAACCCAGGGCTACGCCGAGCGCAAGCTCATCCTGATTGCCGAGGCCGCGACGGCTGCCAGGGAGCTCGAGGCGCAGGGCGCCGCCGCGGAGAGGAGGGGCTGCGGAGGAAGAAGTTGCAGCGGCGGCGGCGACGGGAAGAAGAATAACAAAAAAAGAGTCGGAGGCGTTGTCGGTTGGCCTGTCGCCGCGGGCGCTCGCGGCCCCGGCGGAGCTAAAAGAGCTCCTCTCGAGGAGGAGGAAGAAGAAATGGAGCCTGTCGAGGAGCACTTTGAGCGCTCGCTGCGCTCCGAAGGGAGGAGGCCGCCGCGCGGGAGCCTGTTGTTTTCTCCTCCTCAGCTGCAGAGGATGAAGCAGCCACCTCCGCTGCCGCTTTCTTCTTGTTCTAGCGACTCCGAGGAAGAGGAAGAGGAAGAAGACCTCCTCCCCAGGAGAGCTCCTCCTCCCAGGCCCGTGGCTCTGGCTCCTCCCTCTCCCACTGCTGCTCCTCGATCCCGCGCGGAAGAGGAAGAGGAAGGGCTCTCCGAGAGCGACGGAGGAGGAGACAACGACGATGACGGCAAAGGCGAAAGGCCCTTGAACAAGAACAGAAACGACAACAACAACAACAGCCTCTCCCTCGTCGCCAGGGCCGAGGCCGCGGCAGCCCGTGCCACCTCGGCCCTGGGCTCCCTGGGCGAGCGCGTCGCGGCGCTGGAAGGCGCGGTGCTGTCGCTGCGGGCCGTCTCCTCCTCGAGGTCGCGGTCTCTGTCGCCAAGAAGAGCTCGAGGAAGAGGAGGAAGAGGAGGAAGCTTTTCCGACGACGACGAAGAGGAAGAGGAAATGCCTTCCCGCCCTCGCTCTCCGTCTCCGATCAGGAAGGCGAGCCTCCTGCTGCACTACCCGCTGCGGCGCGCCGAGCAGAGCAGCAGGGGCGCCGGGATCCGCGGCATCCCGCGCCTCTGCTTGCCTCCTCCTCCGCTCTCGCAGCAACAGCAGCAGCGCGCCCCTTCCAAAGACAGGAGCAGCTTCGCTTCCCACTCCGACGCGTTCGTGGCGGCCCTGGAGGCTCGCACCGCCGCGGCGCGGTCGTGGCTCGAGGCGGTGTCTCGGGTCGAGTAGAGAGAGGGAGAGAGGGGTTTGGAAAGAGAGAAAGAGAGTGAGTGTGTGTGTGAGAGAGAGAGAGTTGAAAATGAAAAAAAATACAAGAGCTGTTCATCACTTCTTTTTGAAGAGTTTTGTTTTACTCTCTCCTTCTTCTCTCTCTCTCAATCAATCAATCGCCATGGACTCCCCGTGCGACTACGAGGAGGATCGCGCCAGGCGCATCGCCGAGAACATGAAGCGTCTGGCCGAGCTGGGCGTGGTGGAGGTGAGGAAGGGAGAAGACGATGGATGTGATTGAAGCGAAGCGAAAGGAGGGACGAAACCGATGTCGCCTTTCCGACATCTTCTCCCTCGAGATTTTTCGAAATTTGAATTTTCGACGGCTGATTCGACGCTTGAGCTTGCGCATTCCGATTGCTGAAGTCGTAAATCGAGATTCTTGATCGTCATCGCGTTGAAGATCCACGATCAGAGGCGTGCATCTGCTTCCAAAAGAGGTCGCTTTTTTTGAAAAGCGCGTCGTTTTTTTTTCATCGTCGTCGAACGGAAATTCGACCGTTGAGAAAACCGAAAAAAAACTGAACCTCTTCCTCTTCTCTCTTCTCCCAACATCACCAAACCAACCAAAAAACACCAGACCGCCTCCCAGCTCGCCCCGCAACCGCCCCCGCGCCGCAGGACCAACCTCAGCGGCATGCCCCGCTCGCCCAGGGCCCGAAAGGTCGCCGCCTCAGACGAGCCGGTGCGGAGGTCGGGCAGGCTCGACGGGAAACCAGCGCGGTGCTACTCGGAGGACCCCGCGGCGCCGGCGGCGGCGAGCAAGGAGCTGCGCAAGCTCAAGGGCGGCAACGTGAGCAAGGGCGCCAGGGAGCGAGGTGGGGAGCAGTTGGGGAGAGGAAGATGAAGGAAAGAGAAGAGAGGAAGAGAGGAAGAGAAAGAGAAAGAGAAAGAAATGAGGCTCACGAAGAAAAAAACCCCCGAAAAACGAAAAAAAAACTCAAACAAAAAACTTTACCACTCTCCACACACCAGTCACCTCCGCCGACGAGGTCTACTCCCAGGCCCACGTCGACTCCCTGGGCACCCACTGCCAACCCTGGGAGCTCTTTGTCGACGGCTACGACCTCGCGACGGGCCGCCGCATCTACGACGCCTCCCGCGGCCACACGTGTCACCAGTGCCGGCAGAAGACGCTGGGGACGCACACTGCCTGCGACTGCTGCGGCAGGCTTTCCGGGATCTTCTGCGGGGACTGCCTGTTCATGCGGTACGGGGAGAACGTGAGGGAGGCGAACGCGGCGAGGGAGGCGGCCAGGGCGAGGCGGGCGGCGAGAGCGGCGGCGGCGGCGGGGGCGGGAGCGGGGGCGAGCAGCAGCGGCGGTGGCAGCGAAAACGGAAACGAAAACGAACAGCAGCAGGACTTTGGCTGGGCGTGCCCTCCCTGCCGCGGCCTCTGCAACTGCTCCTTCCACCGGGCCCGCCGCGGCTGGGCCCCGACGGGCTCGCTGTACCGGCACGCGCTGGCCGAGGGCTACGCCTCGGTGGCGCACTTTCTGGTGCTGACGAGCGTGGAAGAGGGTGTCGTCGTGCCCCCGGGGCTGAGGCAGGGCAAGAGGCAAGAAGAAGAGGGCGGAAACGGGAATACTGCTGCTGCTCTTCCTTCGACGAGGCCCGTCTCTGCCGCCGCGGGGCTCCTCCGGGACCCGCCCGTGACGACCACGGTGGCCCGCGGCGGCAAGCCCAAGGCCAGTAGTAGCAAAAGCAACGCCGTGAAGAGCCCCGGGTCGCCGCCGCTGCCGTCGGCCAAGCGGGCCGAGGCGACGCGCCGGCGGTCGCTCGGAACCTCCTCCTCTTCCCCGAACCGGCAGCAGCAGCAACAGCAGCAGCTCACCTCCCCGACGCTGGAGCCCGCTCCGGTCGCCGTCGTTCCCAGCCTCCTCCCCAACGGGAAGAGGCGCACGGGGAGCTTCATGAGCCAGCTGAGGCTCAACCCCGAGGCGCTGAAGAGGCGGCGCGGCGGGGCGGCGGCAGCGAACAGGGGGAAGGCGACAGCGACGGCGAAAACTCCCGCTTCTGCTTCCGCCGCGGAGAAGAAGAAGAAGCCCGCGGCGAAGAAGGCGGCCGTCTCCATCTCTCCGCGCGCCCCTGGCGTGTCCAGGCGTAGTATCAGAGGCTCCGTGGGCGTGGAGGTCGCGGCGGCGTGTTGAAGAAGAAGAAGAAGAGAGAGATAGTTTTATTGTTTTTTTTAGAGAAAAAATTTTGAATCAAAAAAGAGAGAGAAAAGTTTTTTTGGTTTAAATCGTCACAAAAACCATTTTGTTGTTTGATTGTTCACTTTTTTTTTTTACAATGAAGAAGGGTTGGCCAAGATTTCTCGCGATTTCTCGCTGTTGGGGGCCCGGCGGGAGAGAGGGAGAGGGAGAGAGAGAGAGAAAGGAGAAAAGAAGGAGGAGGACGCTCAAAGGGCGCCTCTTCTTTTTGCTCTAGTCGATGCGCTTCCAGTGCTTGCCGGATCTGGTCCTCCTGACAATGTGCGCCTCCGGAGCGACGAAGGCGAGGTTGCAGAGGTCGAGCGAGGCGAAGAAGTCGGCGACGGCGCGCCAGACGCGCTTGAGGAGGGCGAGGACCATTTGGGGAAAAAAGAGCTGAGAAGAGAGAAGAGAGAAGCAAGGTGAGAAAATTAAGGAGGTCGAGGTCGAGGTCGAGGTCGAGACAGCGTGAAGGTGTTTGATTGCGGGGAACCAAATTCGTTTTCGGAGTCTGGGGTCGCTCACCTGGGTCTTTCTCTGTACGTTGGCGACAACGGAGGTCAAAGGGCGGCTCGGATGGAGAGTGCCGGGCGTGCGATCCGATCGCAGTGCGGGGGAGAGGCAGGCCGCGGGGACGCCGCCGCCCGGGGCGACCAGCAGCGCCGCCACCTGGTCCTGGACCAGGGACAGGAGCGGGGAGACGACGACGGTGACGCCGGCAGACAGGA
>Ga0114918_10003045_pt1 | contig 14870 bp, 19 predicted proteins | sample LantaG_FD_87015 | JGI IMG/M metagenome (GOLD analysis project Ga0114918, IMG submission 87015) | Deep subsurface microbial communities from Baltic Sea to uncover new lineages of life (NeLLi) - Landsort_02402 metaG | ecosystem: Environmental > Aquatic > Marine > Oceanic > Sediment | place...
AGAGGGTGAAATAAAGTATTCAGAAACAAAAATGGTTCTTCCTCAAAAGTACATTGATATTATCAATGAAAGATATTCTGCTCTAAACGGATTGATACTAAAAGGGGATATAGAAACGTTTTTAAATATAACATTTGACAAACCTAGTGAAGAGCCTGAGGAAAAAAACAGCAATCCTTTCAAAATTGATTGAGTGCTTAAGTATTATTACTCGTATTGAGTCAATATAGTATTGTTTATTCTCCTGGATTATCTCCTATTATACTTTCATCATTCATTGTTGAATTAGTATTTGGATATGTTTTTGTAACACCACTTATAAGGTGATTATAAATGCTATCTTTTATTGTAGCGTTATCAATTCCCATTGGAAGGCTGAAATTCTTCCAATCATAATTGATACCATTCTCATCTCTTACCGCAAATACGTAATATAACAATTGAGTGTTTCCTGTGTCAGAGAATATTGCTTGACATCTTGAAATAGTTGCTCCTGATGCTTCTTCTGGTGTAAAATATGCCATTGTGTTTTTGTTTTTAATAAATAGTTTATAAAATTATACCAATTCATAGTAATTGATTAACCATCATTTTGTTTGAGTGTTGTCATACCTCAATACAGCAGAGCATCCATAACCTATATTTACATCATTTCCTTTGTTTGATGTTAGGTCCATACGACTAGTGGAACTACTCTCTAGGCTTAAATGAGACAACTTCAAAACTCTACCTGGAGCTATCCCGTTAGTTATAGTTAGTAGTTGACCATCGTATTTTTTTATAATACCAGTTATAGTAGCTCCGTTACCAGTTCTAATACTAAGATTGTTAGTTAAACCTCTGGCATCATAGTCATCATATTGAGTACTATCTGTCAACGTCACTTGAGTATAAGACTCATCACGAAGTGTATAGGCTTTATCTTTTGTACTATTAAAATTAAATCCACTCATTTTTTTGTTTTTTATTTTTTATTACCAAGTATATAAATTGCCGTCTCTACCAACATAAAGTCTACCAACTCCATAGTTGGCAGTAATTGTAACAGTAGACAAGCCATCAATTAATTCAGAACCCTGTGTTGCTATTGTGATATTGTTTGTTGCAGCCCCGCCAGACTCATCTTTTATGATAAATATTCTTCCCTCTACAACGTCTGAGGATTGAATTGTCACAGTTCTTGCTGCAGATGTGTCTGTAATACCAATAAAAACCTCATCTCCTGTACTATAGTTTACTGCAGATGATGTCGTTCCAAGTGAAATCGAGCCATCAACTTGGAGTAATGAATTAGGAGCACTAGTTCCAATACCAACATTTCCACCATCTTCAAAAACAGTGTTAATTGTACCAGCGGAATTTATAAGTTGAAGCGTGTCTCCAGCTGAATCAACTCTTGCTCCTTTTACTTTAAGACCTGTAAGACCTGCATCTGCTACAATATCCAAAGATGATGTTGGAGAATCATTGTTAATACCTATTCTTGTACCATTAGAGTACACCCAGGTCATCATATTCGTATTAGTAGTAGCTGTTATTGATTGTGCTCCTACAGAGCGAAACATACTCACATTTCCATTTAATGCATTATACCCAAGTATTTTTCTAACCTGACCTCCATGTCCAAACATAGCAGACGATTCATAACCAGCTCCAAATGCTTGTGAATCAAGAAACAAAGAACCTTGGCTCAATGTGTTTTCAGTTTGCTTTATATGCAATGGCGCTATTGGATTGTCTGTTCCAATACCAACATGCGATGCGCCAGTAGATTGTCTTGGTGTCAATATAAGTTCTCCAGCCGTATTAGCACTAATAATAGCGCTTTGTAATGAGTTTTGTAACTCTATGTTCCCTTGTACTTTCATTATCCTATTATTATTACTTTGTAAGTTGCTGTTGTCAATACCGTAATATCAACAGAGTTTGCTTGGTAGTTGTCTACTGTGTCTGGAATTACCAATTCTCCAGAAGTATTCTTAAGCTGAACTATTACATCTTCGCTTCCTAGATTGTGGTTAATCTGAAGTGCTGTAGATTGTGTGAAAGCACTATCTGCTGCATATTTACCAATACCACCTCCTGCAGCTACAAATATATCATAAAGGTCAGTTCCTGCTGAATAAATTACAGAACCTCCAGTACCTCCAGAAAAATTACCATCTACTGTTAAATGAGGAACTAAAACACTGTTATCAATATTGTTGGTTAAGTTAAACCCTCCAATAGCAACTGAGTTTAAACCCGTTACAGTATTAGTATCGCCATGAACAAATGCGTTAGTTGAAAGTGCTTTAGAGTCAACACCGCTTGCATGAGAATAATCACCACCTGCAACATTATCTTTTCCGATAGCAGATGACGTAGAGCCACTCGCTAAATTAGCAAACCCAGATACGAAAGAGTAAATACCGCTTGCGACATTTCCTTGTCCATTATTTGCTATAATGGAGTTTGTACCTGTTGATGCTGACCATAAATCTCCAGACGTTGGCATAACGCCAGCACTAATGATATTGGTACCGTCAAATTGTATCAATTGACCAGACAATAGACCTGTAAAATTATGGTCTGTATTTCCTGTAAAGCTATGTTGTCTTAAGTGGCTCATTTGGTTGGTTTATTATAAATATTATTATGTTATGTTAATTCCACGCTTTTAGTGACTCCTGATACTCTATAATGCAATAAAGTTGTAGAACCTGATGTAGAAAACCACATTGACCCATCAGCAGGGGAAGCTAAATTCATAGAATTCATGTTTATTGGCGCTGAAGTTGTAGTTGTTAAACTGAGTGTATCAGCACTAACGGAATGTGTAAATATAGTGTCTCCTCCAGAAAATGAAAGAACATTCCCGCCAATGCTTATTGATGTGTTGCCAGTAAGTGCTCCTCCAAGGGTGATATTATCACCAATCTTCGTAAGACCATTAGATGCTGTAATAGATGATGAAAATGAAGATATTGACACTTCTCTAATTTTACCATCAGATGGGTCTCTTGATAGTACGTTTGTAAGTGCATTGTCTGTGGCAATTGAATTCAAGAAGTATATATCACCTGTGCCAGCAGATAAAGTAATTGAACCAGTTACTGAAAGTAATTCAACTTTGTTATCATCAATTGTAGCACCTGAACCATTTCTCATCCAAATAGAATTATCTCTACCATTACGGTAATTACGTAAAACAGACCACTCATCTGCTGATTCAACATAACTATAATCAGTTTGTGCAGCATCTGAATAGTAAACACCAGCATAATTAGGCTGACCGAATACGCTACCACCCTCTAATGAGTTATTTGGATTGCTACCTAATAAGAAGTAATTATCAGCGCCAAATGCTCTTAAATCTAATTCAGAACCACCGCTTGATGACTTAAGAACTTGACCACTATCTAAACTGATGTCAAATGCACCAGATGTGTTTCCAAACGCAAGGGTTTGAGCTAATGTCTCTTCGCCTCCTGCTCCGAAAATATTATAAAGGTCTGTTCCTCCAGAATAAAATGTCCCTCCAGATAATGTGTTTGAAATCAACCCAGAAGTAAATTCAGTTATACCAGTAACAGTTCCACCACTAAGTGAAAGGAAGTCTCCAGTACCACCTGCGCCCATAAATATAGACCAATCAGAGTTAGTGAGACCTGAACCTAATTTGTAGTAATTATCATCACTTTCAGAGTATACAAGCATACCGCTTTCTCTCCTACCTGTTGAAATTAAATCTCTTTCAGTAGTTCCAGACACACGCCTAAGACCACCCAAACCCCATGTAGGGTCAGTTACTGGGAAAGTATCTGTGCTATCCGTTGGGGCTATGAAACCCGTTAATCTTACTGAGCCTGGTATATTTGCCATCTTATGAAATTATTATATCTAATGTTGAACCTAGTACATTAGTTGACCTATGTACATTATATGTAGTAGCAACACCATACGTGTTTGTTACAGAAACTGTATAAAGAGCTTCCATAGCAACGTCAAGATTCGTAGCTGAATCTTTAAATGTTGTTGCTGTACCCATTAAAGCTGGGTAAGTAAAGTATTTGTAATCGCCTGCACCGAAGCTCCAAGTTCCTGCAAACCCACTACTAAGTGAACTATTTGTCAATCCAGTTACCCCACCAGAAGTTATCGCTGGGTTTGCATCTGTGCCATAATGAATTCTCCACCTCCAGTTAACGCTATAATTTCTAAGGAAACTTCCTGCCTCAGTATTGGTAGCATTTATTCTCCATTGATTTGAAGTGGCTGTAGTTTTTGTGACATTTGCAGGCAGCAAAAGCGTTTGAGAACCACTATTCACTAAACTAGAACCCAACACAACAGAGTTAGTAACATCTTGTATAGATACAGAGTTTGGAGTAACATTTGATGAATTTGTAGTTGACCATGTGAATAAAGTACTTCCAGAAGGAACTGTAGCACCAACCTCAACTGTTGTAGATTGTCCGTTTATTGCAAAAGCACTAAATGTAGGAGCCTGATAGGGGTATAATAACATATCCCACATTTCCCCCATAGTTGCTGCAGAAAAAGTTGAACCTGCTGATATATCTCCGACAGTAGCTGTTGTAGGTGTGGAGTTAGTATAAGTAAGCCCACTGGTTATAGAAGAAAGCGGAACATCTCCAATATAATAAGTACTAGCAGAGATAGTTGTTGCAGATATTGAATTTAAGACAATATCTTCATCAAGATTTACAATAAATAATGGAGGTACACCTCCTGAACCAGGGCCAGTAAGCACGATATTAGTCCCAGCCTGAACCTCTGTATGACTAGAAGTAGAACCTGTTACAGAAAATTGCACAGCTTCTTCAAGGCACTCGAAGTTTTTATTCCAAATTTTCCTTCCTTCTTCTGGGTCGTGATAAGGATACACGTACTCTATTGTACAGCCTGTAAAGTTTGACATTTCTTGAATTGTTTATAGTTACTCCTATATAAATATTTCAAGAAAAGTTTAAGGCAAGGTTTTAATAAAAAATTTAGATATTATTCGTGATAAAGCTTAGGTTTAAAAATTTTAAGACTTCTTTGTTTCGAATTCCTTTAAAGTCCGTGGCAAATAAAGCATACTCTCCATACATATCCAAATACTTCTGAACTGGTGCTTTATTGCTTTTTCCGTACTTCTGTCTAACTTTCCTAGATTCGACATCAACTTCTATTGTAACATGAGGCATATTATCTTTATCTCTTATAGAGAATATTAAAGACTGCTCGTTTTTAACTTTGTTTTTATAGCTATTTCCGCCAACACAATGACCCATTACAGAGCCCTCATGCCTTAGGTCTTCTGGTTTTAATAAATAAAGAAAATGACCTCTATCTGAGAATCTAAATATAATCCTATCTTCATCAAGCTCTGGTATATCTAAATTTTCAATTTGATATTTTCTTCTCATTTCTTCATGCCAATCTGCTTGAGATTGAAATGCTTGCTCGAAATCTAGCTTAAAAATGTCTGCATTTGTTTCTGAAGCCCAATCAACAATTAGCCTTAGTTCGATTACACTATCAACTATGTTGACATCTTTTTTTACCTCCTTAGCAATCCATACATCATATTTATGCTTTCTCTTGCTGGATTTACTTTGGTCTTGACTAACGTTTCCACCAATAAAGCCTATAGAGTTACCTATATCAGAAATCTTCTTAACAATCTCATCAGCCTCACTAGATGGTAATCCTGAAAAAAAAGTGCTCTTAATATATTCTTCTCTATTTGTCAGCATCTTTATTTTTATCTTTTTTAGTTTCTCCTACTATTAATCTAAGAACTACGTTTTCATCATCCGATTCATCAAGTTCAAATCTCCCAGAATATTCTTTGGGGTCACTCATTTTAAGGCCATTGATTTTATGAGTCTTTTTAAATGTAAAAGCGTTTGTATCGTAATCAAGGTCAAAGTCAACCACGGTATAGCACTTCATAAGCACTCTTAATTTGTGTTGTAAAGTAGAGAGTTTTCTTTTTCTAAAAACTTTCTTCTTTATTTTAAAATCCTTGAAATACATTGATTACTTTTTCTTTTTTCTCTTCTTTAATCCTAGAGAGTTAATTTTCTTTTGAACTGAACTCTCGTTTCTATTCAAGTGAGTAGAACAGTGTTTTCTGCCTTTTGTTGGATAGTTCTTTTTTAAATAAGCAATATCCTCATCAGTCCAAGCTCCTTTTATATAACCTTCCTCGATATATTGTTCAACTTCATTCTCTACAACATCAAGTCTGCTTACGTTTTCTGACTCTGTAAGGTCTTTCATTAATTTTTTTTTAAAATCCTTTAAATCTACATCAATAACCTCGTGAGTCTCTGTTGTGTGGAATTGGTCCATAACTTCATCGTTATCTGGGTCTATGGAGCTATCCATTGTCTTACTAGCATCAACAGAGTCTTTGGCATCACTTATAGGCGATTCGCTATCGCTAAGCCACCCGAATGAACCAGATTGGAATAACTGAGAAGGCTCTACTGTAATAAGATTTTTCTTTTTGAATACTCTCATAGTTGGAGTTTCATACTCATCTACTATCATTGAATGTCCTGCAGGTATATCTACTCTTGTTTCAATATTATTTTTTTTAACAAACAAAGTAATCATTTCGTTGTGTACGTTCTTTAGTTCTCTATTAAGTTCGCCTTTCATGTGTATGTTTTTTCTATTTTTAGAAATATAAGAATAAGGGGGGTAAAAATCAAATAATCAATCAAAAAAAATCCACCCTAAAGGTGGATTCTACATTTGTATATTTTAAACTAATCTTTATTTGTTCGGGTTGTAGTTTTTGTTTCTAATTAATTGACCAGTTTCAGTGTTTAATATATAAGCTTGACCTTCATTTAGGTTTGTCTTTTTAACTGCTTTAAAACTTTCGTTTAATGGAGCAGAAACCTCCTCTATCTCTTCTACTTTTCCGTTTTTGTAGTTAGGGTTGTTTACAAGATTACCTGAATTCATATCAAGGATAAATGCTTTGTTCTCATTTAAGTAATCTTCTTCGAATACTTTAAATTCAGCTCCAGATAAAGAATCTGGCTTCCCAACAACAACTACAGCTTTCCCTTCGATTTCATCTCCATGGTCTACACCGCTGTTTCTTTGCATGAATTCTTTCATGTTCATATCTTCACCTTGCTCTCTTGAAACCTCTTGATGCTTACTACCATCTTCTATTTCACCACCACAAGACTCAGCTAGTCTAATCGTTGAATTTCTCTCAAACCCAGACAACTTAGCCCATCTATTAGACTCTTCTTCTTTAGTTTTTTTGTGAGTAATAACATATCTCTTGTTAATACCTTTTTCTTCATTCTCAGTAAGAGTAGTGAATTTTTTCTTTGAAGGGTCGAAGCTTTCTTTCATAGCAGCTCTACCTTTAGGAGAACCTTTTGATAATTTATCTTCTTCTTCTGAGTTCACATCAGCACCGTGAAGTCCCATTGCATAATTTTTATCCATTCCTTTTGGAGCATACCCATCTGAGTCTAACTCAACAGTTGTCCATCCGTCAACATTTTCTCTTTTAAGAGCTCTTTTTTTATTTCTTTTAGAGTAAGCAGTTTCATTGAATTTTCTCTGAAGTGTTTCGTGAACACTATCTTTGTCATCACATTCTTTTACTTCATCATCAAAATCTCCACCTTTCTTGAATGCTCCAGGAGTTAAGAAAGCTCCAGCTCCAGCTCCACCAGCACTAGCAGTAATTTCTTCTACTGTGTCTTCATCATTGTCATCATCCATGTCATCAAATAGTAGCTTATCTTTACTGTTTGCATCCTTAACCTCTGGATGGTTTGGTTCAACTTTTTTAGTTGATTCCATTATTTTTTCAATAGTCTCGTCATACGTACCACTGATAATATCTGTTAGGCTTAATTTTTTCATCTTGTTATTGCTTTCTACCATTGAGTTAATGCTTTTTTCAGTTCTATCTTCAATACCTAATTTAGTATTAACGAAGTATGCAGCTTCTTTTTCTGCGAATTTGTCAAAAAGTTTTTTGATTTCTTTTTTGAATGATGACAAGTTGTCTACCTTCATCATTTGCTTATCATTAATCATGTAAGCGCCAGTTTTTTTATCTTGATAACCTCTAAAAGCAGCTTGTTCTGTAGTCTGGTAAGTCATATCCATTGTTTCTGATTCGCAGTCAATATCAACATGAATCTCTACAACCATCTTCTTACCACCGAAGCTTAAGTTCTTTTCAAAAAAACCATTTGTGGCTTTAGGCCCTTTTACTCTGTTTACCGTAACAGTGTCTTGACCTTTTTTTACGCCAGTACCATAAGTTGTACCATCTCCGTAAACGCCTCTATTCCAACCTTGTTCACCTTTTTGGTCTTCAATTTCACGAGTTTTTATTCCCTCAGACTTAAAAGCTGATTCGGTAGACTTAATCAACTGCTCTTCAATTGCATCGTACACATTGGATTTTAACTCCTGGTTCTTTGCAAACTCTGAACGTTGTTCGTCATTTTTTTCTGAATTGTTTTCTATGTTGGCCATCTAAAATATATTTTCCTATAAATAGACCAAAAAAACCGTTTTACAACAAAAAAGCCTACCAATTAGGTAGGCTTTATCTTTTATTAAAATTTTATTAACCCCTTTTTCTTCCAGGCATTCCAAGTTTCCTTGTCAACAGTGTGTCTTAGACCTGGGTTATCCAGGTACATTCCGCTTTTATACTTATAGCCCACAAATCTTCTGGTACTTACTTTTTTCTTCTTAAATCGCATCTTACCAGTAATATCGACATCATCAAGGTCTAATCCTTCTTCTATAATATCGTAGGAGTGGTTTTTGTATATCTTTTCAACAAACAGCCAGAACTTGTAATTCCAAATTGTGTTAAGTATATAAAATCTTATCTTTGAATGTTTCCACATTATCCTACAGACATTTTAACTATAACGAAATAAACTAGGAACACAAACAAAGATAACATCGCAGACATTATGAAATATGTAGTTGCATTAAATCTAACCTTTCTCCATATAGACAGTTCATCAAAGCCTTCTTGCTTTTTGGTTGTCATGAAATCTTTTGCAATAAATCTTAGAGTTAAAATATCTGCAACAGCTAATAAAGCTAATATAATCTTAAGTACTACTATCATCATCTTCTTTTTTGGTATCCTCGCTATCATCAGAAATCATCCCCTGCATCATTTGTGAAATGAAGGCTTGAGTTTCTTGCATGTCAGAATGAATTAGAGAAAGCTCTCTAATCTTGCTTTTTAAGTTATCAACGAGACCAACTTCCCTATCTCTATTGTTTAATAGGGAGTTGATGTCATTCATTGATTTGTTCTGGTCACTTTTCAACGACAGCATAACTTGGGATAATATTTCTAATTTACTCGGCACTTTCTTCAGCAGGTGTTCTTGATAATTCTACGTCAAGATTCTCTTCAGCAGGAAAAACATCTACTAATTGAGTTTCTGAAATAATCGGGAACTCATAAGTAACCATCATACCTTTCAAGCTTTCTTCCATTCTCTCATATGCTTCTTTTGCATTGTGAGCTGTAACCAAGAAATTGTTGGTAGTTTTCTTTTCTTTTCCGCTATCCGCATCTTCAGACACATAAGAAGCCTTACATTTATACCATACATCAGCATCATCATAGTGAAAGATGTCAGCAAAATCTACTGCAGCTATTGATGTTACGTCAAATTCACCTCTTACGAATTCACCTACTTCTTTGTGAACTCTAGTTTCTGCGTCTGTGAAGTTTATTGCTGAGAATAAATATGGCTCAGTTACTCTTTTAAGAGAACCGTCATCCAATTGTTTTGTGTATTTAACCTTTACGGTATACCATTTTTGCATAATAAATTATTTTTAGTTTATGCAAATGTAGAAATTTCTTTGAAGAAATGCAACTATTATGTGTGAATTCTATGATTGTTTGTGCTCATGACCTTGGTATCGAATGTACCCATGCCTTTATTTTCACCAGCTCCACCTGCTTTTCTTAAATTCTTTTTAGTATTAAGATTAGATTGGTTTAATGAATTCATCTCTTGATTTACCCAATCTTTACCTGAGTCACCACCATGAAGTTCCCATGCTTGGATTATACCAGAATCATTAACAGACTTTCCAGCTGCTTTTTCTGCGTTATAAGACTCTTGATTAGTTTCAAAGTAAGATTTCATTCTTCTCATTTGGTCAAACCCTTGAGTTTGTTTAGTAGCTAGTTCTTTTGCTTTAGAAAGCCCTGAGCCAGCATTTGTGCCTGAAGATGTAAGTTTGTTGCTAGAAACAGCATTAAGTGCCTCCTGAGCTCTCTGAGCTACATTTGGCGGTGGTGTGAATGTTTTATTGTTATCGAATGTAACAGCTTCAGACAAAACTTGTCTAACTATTTTTCTAACTTCATTCATTTTCATTGTACGCTCCCAAATATCTTGATTAAAACTAGGACCCTCTGGTCTTTGTTCTCCAAATTGGAGCACATGAAGTTGGTCCATAGTATAACCTACAGCTAAATAATCATCTATCTCATCTTCGTAAACGTAGGTCATTATGACATTAATTTAAGGATTGCTGTCTTAATATCCTGTGGAGATTTTGTCGGGAAACCTAATTGCGCAAGATTCCAGTTTACTTCATCATAAAAAGCAATGTTATTAACTGGCGCTCCTGAGTTAAGAGTTCTTTTAATAGCTATCTCAATAGCTTCAGAATCTTTGATTGCAATATTATTACCTTGAGCTCCTTGGTATTGAGTAGGATTGTTGTACATGTTGTCAATAACAGACGTTACCGTTCTACCTTGATTTGTTCCAGCATAACTACCAGACGTTTCTGTACCACCCATGAAGCCGTTAGCTTCTCTTAGGCCAGCGTTTTTTTCTCCAGAGGAAAGTGATGAAAGTCTTTTGAATTCTTCACTAAGTTTTTCAGCGTTAGTATCATCTCTTTCTTCTTTAAAAATTTCTCCTTTTTGCCCAAAAGCTTGGGTTAGTTTATTCATTCTGTCTTTTTCTTTATTTTCCATTTCGTTTAAATTAATATCAAAGTCTTGTGGGTTTGTGTTTCCCTCTTTTATATTGGCGTAGTTATTAAATTTCCTTTCTTCATCCTCATTCCAATTGTAAATGTTAGACATTTCTTTAGTCAAAAAATCAACATCATCTCCATCCATTGGTTCATCGCCAAACTCTTGAATCTCTTTGTATTTATTAATGATTATATCAAACAAATCATTTGATTCTATATTTTCAAATTCACGACCAAACATAATTACCAGGTAACAGCTCCATATCCTAAATCTCCAGAATAGAATCTGATAGATTTTGGTACAAATGATTTGTAAATTTTTTCAAGGTCAAACTTAGGACTAACAACCATTGAGTTGGTTGAATTATTTGGCATATCTCCATCTAAGTCTATATCGCCATTGTCATCGACAATCTCATTAAGCCCCTCATCTCCTTCTTGTGAGTTTTCTATAAAATCAGTAACGAATTTTTTAAATACATCTTTTGCTTCTTTTTGAGATGCCCAGTTTTTAAATTCAGACATTTTAACAACAAGGTCCATAGATTTTCCATAAGAAGTTTCAAACTTTATCTTAATGTCTTCACCGATTATATCAACGTCAATAACACTACCTACCTCATCTGGAGATAAGCTAAATACTTCTTCGCCCTCGTTAAGAAGAACGCCTAAACATAAGTCCTTTAATTTTTTCATCAAGTGAGTTTCTAATAAATAGAAAGAAATTAAAGAAACTATAGCTTATTCAGACAATCATCAATAAAATTAGATTTTAACCTGAAGCTCTCTATATTAGAGCTGCTTGTGGATAATTCGGTGTAAGTATCGAACCTATCTGAAATGCCTGGATAATTACTGGAATAGGTATTTCCGCTCTTAATGATTTCCATCCTAACTTCGCCACCTATTGTAAGAGGGTAAAGCATAATGTTATCATCAAACTCAATGTAACTATTAACAGATTCAAAAACTGGAGGTTGAGATGCGTAGTCTTCATTTACATGAATTCTACTTAAAACATTTCCGCTTACATTATAAAAACATTTAGGCTGTCCTTCTATGTAATCTTCAAATTCCACATAGCTAACAAGGTTATTGCTCTTATCGTATGTGCTAATACTATTAAAGTTTTCCATCTTCACCTTTTTCTGCTTTAAGTTTTAAATCCTTAATAGGTCTAAATGAAACATCTTTTTCCGTAAGATACTCCATCATAAGATTTTTGAATCTGTTACTTCCAAGTTGATTTGCAAAACCTTTAACTTGGTCAAACTCAAGACCATCTCTTTTATTGTATTTAAAACCAATAGTAAGCCTATCCAACTCCTTCTCTGGTCTATTTGGGTCCTTGTCATAAACAGTTCCAAGTAAATAATCCCCCTTGGCAACGTTTCTAGCGTACTGAGCAGCACTGTGTCTCATATCTGTTCCCTCTTTGATGATTCTACCTGGGCTATCATGAAGCTCTATTTCAAGAGGACCCATATAACCACCCTCTTCTTTCTCTTCAAGGAATCTAAATTTATCTACGAAACCTTTGATTGCCCCAGTTCTTTCTTCTTCGTTCTTAGCGTTGTAGAAATTAACAAGTAAATCGTGATATTCAACAAGGTCATCATACGTCTTTATTTTATTGAAGTGTCTTGTTGGATTGAATTCTAGTATCTCCATCATCATTCTAGCATCATCGTACTCAACGAAAGAAAATTCTTTAACATTGTTGTAGTCTTCGAAGAAAAACCTCGTCTTAACGAAGCTGTCGATTATTTGAATTACTCTATCGAGCTCACCTGGCTCCATTTTATCTCTAAAATAAATAATGTCAATAGCTTTGGTTAATAATTCAAGGTCATACTTCTGAAGCATTGCAATAACACTCTTTTTGTCATAGAATTTAAAGTATTTGATTATTTGCTTGTATTGAGAGAAATTTTCTATGTGATTGTATATGAATTTGGAGATAGTACCATCCTCAACTGCATCCATAACCTGATACTTACCATCAGCCTTTACAACCTTACCGCCTTTATATTCTTTGTTAAGGTTTATTTTATAATCAACCTCAGTACTATCTTCTTCAATAATATATTTAAGAGCATCTTCGGCTTTGTTTGTTTCATTCTCGTATTCAATTCTCTGTTTAGACTTAAATGCAAAATCATGAGATTCTTTATCTTCGTCATTAACTTCTTCGTTCAGCTTATTAATATACTTTGTAACCAAGTAATTGAAGATTTTTACTGGAGATGTAGCTCCACTGTCAGACATTTCTTTTGAAGATGGTATGTCACACTCAATCATTAGGTCGTATAAAAACTGAGAACCCTTAGTAAGCGCTACAGTGGATAGGTTTGAATATTTGATTATTCCGTAAAAAATAGCAAGAAGCTTTTTGATATAATCAACACCAACTTCATTTGGCCTATTTCTTACAAACATCAAAAACTCATCAACGATGTTGCTATTGCTGGTATCAGATACAAAGTTAGCCAACCTATTGATGTACATATGTAGTTTGTAGAAATTAAGAACTTTGTTTGTTTCTAAATTAAAGAACAACTCTACGTATTTAATAGATTCATCCAAATCAAACTCTGTTTCTGCGAGTTCATCAAAATCTTTGAAGAATAAATTACTTGTTTCTTTTTCAAATCTAATATACTTTGTTGATTCTTTTATTTCAACAGAATTATTTGAGTCAACTGAAGGCATTGATTTAGCATAGTATATAAATAAATCATTTTCAGTTTCTTCAAACTCATATCCAGATATAAAGTACCTTCCAACTGGAATTAGCTTCATTCTAGTATCTGGGTCGTTAAAGTTTTTATCACAACTAGGACACTGAACCTTTTTATCCATAGCTAACTTAATATCTTTATAGATGTCGGTTAACTCTTCGTCATCTCCTGATAGAAGGTGGTCCAAGCCTAACGTTTGCTCTTCATTACTGCTTAAAAACTCTTCTCCACAACTGCAGAAGTACTTGTCTTCTTCAAGACCTTCGAGATAGAAAGAATATTCACCATGAATATCTTCTAAATTTAGAATATTATTTTTTGTCATTTAATTTCCTTTTTTAGAAATATATTCATTTAATACAAAAAAACCAAGACTTTCGCCTTGGTTTTCTTTTAAATGGTATTGTATGTAAAATCTATTATAGAAGTTTAGATACTTTCTTAGCGTTTTCGTTGATAAATTCAACAAGCTCTTTTTTGTTTTTGAATCCTTCTGGAAGTTCTATTCCTTTTGCGATTCTATCTAAAGTTTCTTTAGAATCTGGAGCCTTCTCTTTAGCGTCCGCTTTCTTTTGTCCAGTAGTATGTTTTTCTCTACCCGTGATGTCTCCACCAGCTTCAACATAAGTTTTAGCTCCTTTGTCACCTTCTTTATCTTGAGAGTTCATCTTAACTTCACCTTCTCTATCCTCGTAAGGAGTAGAGGCTTTAGTTGATTGATTTCCTTTTTTACTTTCAAAGTTACTGTTTTTCATACCCTCGATATGTGGGTTGTCAGCGGTACCTTTTTTAGTTGAACTAGCTGCATCAACCTTTACAGCGGCAGCGATTTTCTCATCATGCCCTTGGTCTTTGTCTTGTTTGTTCATTTTAACGTCAGTTGGAATTTCTGCGTTTTCCATGTTTGCTTTTTTCTTTTCGAACTTTCCGTCAGTGTTCTTAGTAAAAGCAGACCCATCTGAATTATCAACTCTATCCATTGCATTCATGTCAACGTCCATAGTATCACCAGCGTCAGTAATCTTATCTGCTTCTTCTTTTAAAATTTTAGAAGCCTCTTCTTTAATAAGTCTTTTAAGGTCTTCTGGAGAAATTGTTATC
>Ga0114918_10003046_pt1 | contig 14870 bp, 26 predicted proteins | sample LantaG_FD_87015 | JGI IMG/M metagenome (GOLD analysis project Ga0114918, IMG submission 87015) | Deep subsurface microbial communities from Baltic Sea to uncover new lineages of life (NeLLi) - Landsort_02402 metaG | ecosystem: Environmental > Aquatic > Marine > Oceanic > Sediment | place...
ACAACAATTCGACAACTCGCAGGATGGATGGAAAAACCATTGCGGCGGGGAAGTGTGTGAGGTCACGGTGTCAACGTCGTTTGAGGAATGGATTGACATCGACGATGAGTTGACCGTGTAACGTCCAGCGTAACCGGGTGCCCGCGTGCGGCATCCGGATTCAGAAACCGCGTGGCCGGGCACTCCGGTTGACGCACTTGTTCTACGCCTTTGTGAGTTGACTATGAAAATGGCCAAAGCGTCACAGGATGACATTGATAAGGTGATTGCCTTCTTCCGGATGGCGGAAGAGTTTTTCGAATACGGAACGCACACACCGGAAAACGACGACTTCGAAGAGGAGTCAGTCGATCTGTCGGATGCCGAATTTGTGGAGAAGTTGCGGGACTTGTGGGGAGGCCGCTTTCGGGCGGCTGGCGTTGACGCGGCGTGGTGCCGTGTGGTGATGGGTTATCAGGTGTTGGTGGACAACGTCTGTGATCCTGACGCTGACACCCTCGAATGGAAACCAGAGTACGCCGAGAAGTTGGCGTAGAACGCCCGCAATAACCGGGCGGCGACGAAAGACGTTGCTACCCCAATGAACTCGGCTTCGCCGCTCCGTGTTCATTGCATTGTTAGTCATGCCGGCGGCGGGGAGTTGACGAACAATGCGTCAGATTGAAGTGATGATGGTTGGATCGCCGGTGACGCTTGGCGGACAGGTCGAGGCGACCATCACCGGTGTGTGCGTGCGTGAAAAGTGCCATGTGACCTACGAATGCGCGTGGTGGGACCGCCGCACATACAATTGCAAATGGATGGAACAACACGAAGTCGAGCGACGGGAAGAAACCGCAGCGATGCGGATTGGATTCAATAGCGAACCAGTTTCAGCCACGACGTGACGAACGACTGAGGCTGACTAACGGCTAATTTCACCCGGCGGCGACGGGTGACGTTGATTTCAATTTCCGCCCCGATTCGCCGCTCGGGTGCAAATTTTTGTTATCTGGATTTTGCCATGATGCTCGGCGAAGTGACGACACAGAAAGCGGCCAAAGAGCACACATGCTGGTGGTGTGGTGAATTGATCTTCCAGCACGAGACGTATGTTCGATGGACTTGGAAAGACGGCAACGACTTGCTGCCGATCAAGGTGCATGAGGAATGCCGAAAGGCGTGGAATCAACTGCCGAGCGATGAGCAGGAAGTTGAATTTGCGGAATTCAATCGCGGGTGTACCTGCGAGCGTGAACGGTGCAAATGCACTGATTCGACGAACTACTGGTCCAGATAACGCCTGTGTTTACCGGGTGGCGACGGTAGACGTTGATTTCAGAAAACAGCCGGATCGCCACTCCGGTACAACACATTGTTCATCAGTCAGGGGGGTTAGGTTTGAATGAGTTGGCACTTTTCGCGGGAGCTGGTGGCGGAATACTCGGCGGGCATTTGCTCGGATGGCGGTGCGTTTGTGCAGTCGAATACGAGTCATTCCAAAGTTGTGTTCTCATGCAGCGACAGAATGATGGAGTTTTGCCAACGTTCCCCATCTGGGATGACGTGCGAACATTTGACGGAAGAATATGGAACGGAATTGTTGATGTTGTTTCAGGCGGGTTTCCGTGCCAAGACATCAGCACCGCAGGCGGTGCAAACCGGGAGGGATTAGATGGAGACAAAAGTGGATTATGGGGTGACATGCGGCGAATCATTGATGAAGTACGACCCAGATACACGCTCATTGAGAACTCACCAGCGCTCACTTTTCGGGGGTTGGATCGAGTGCTCGCGGACCTTGCCGAGATTCGGTTTGATGCTCGATGGGGAGTGTTTTCAGCAGCGGATGTTGGAGCACGACACCGACGTGAGAGGATATGGATCGCAGGGATCAATCGGGACACCGATCAAAAGCCGGAGCTATCGCAGCGACAGTTTCAGGTCGGGAGCTTTGAGCCCCTACGAGCAATGCAAAGACGAGGGTGGAGTGCCGAAGATCGAATGGTTGGAGCATCTGATGGGGTGGCCCATTGGGTGGACCGATTTGGAGCCATTGGAAACGGCCAAGTTCCGGCAGTGGTCGTCGCAGCATGGCGAAGTCTGATCGGATGAACAAGAGGCTATGTGGACTACGTCTATATCCGGATATGCGGACGAACGTAATATCCGGCAATGCGGAACTCACTGCGGTGGCGGGACGACCTCAGAGTCCACAGAGTAGTCATACACGTCCGTCTGGATTTCCGTGTTGGTCTCGGGTGTTGCAGGGCGATTCATAATCGCATTCAGTCCAAAGCCAACTGCTCCCGCTCCCAGTGCCGTGGCAAGAGCGACAGCTGCGATCGCACCGACGCCAGCTCCATTCACTGTCATGGAGCTGTCGCTGACTGGATACGTGCCAACATCGTAGTCTTCACGAAGGCCGTATTCATTAGCCAAGCCCTGTCGTCGAGTTTTCATTCGGCTCGCCACATCATGTAGCCACACGTTACGAAGGCGCGTTTTCTCCCTCAGAAAGGACTCCGCTGCCCCCCTCATGATTCCCGATTCCGACATCTTCATCTCCTGTTCGAAAAAAGTCGCGGTCCATCTGAATCATCTGATCGTCCGCCTCCTTCTGCTGATCAAGGATTCTAAGCCCCCTGGACAGAAGCTCGATCTGCTGGCCTTGCTGGTCCAGCTCCAGAATCCTCTTCGCTTCCGCTCTGTATTCTTCGTCTGACTTCATGATGATACCCTGAATTTGAATTCGTAGTATAGAAAAGCCCCTGACATCCCGAAAGGATGAAAGGGGCTTGGAGGCGAGAGGCTTGCTCCGAAGATCAAGACTCTGCTCGCGAAAGGGGACTTCTTAGTTTGGCGGAGGAACAGCGCCAATAGGACCTTCACGGGACATCAGCTGGCGGATAGATGCCGCCTGAACCGGATCGGTCTCAGTGTAGTTCTTCAGGTATGCACGATCCAGGACCGACATAAATGCGTCGGACGACTGGCTTCGGCGATCAGCATTGCTCTGCGTTGTGCTCATCAAAAGAGCCTTCAGAAATTCATCCATGGTTTACTTCCTTGTGTCTTTTCTAAGGAATCTTTCTACGTGAACATTCACTGTAGATCCAGTCGCCACGGCTTCGTGCCGCTTTATTTCTCGACCTTTTTCGTCGATAAATCGGATCGTAACAACCCCAGATCTCCCTTGGGGCCCTGCGATTCCGTCTTTTCCGTCTTTTCCGTCTCGACCCGGCAGGCCGTCTTTTCCATTGAGGCCAGGGATTCCCTGAAGCCCAGCCGTGCCATCCATCCCATCTTTTCCGTCACGTCCGTCATTTCCCTTGATGGGATTCTGCAGCATTAACTCAAGTTGTGCAATCCTCTTTTCGCAACTCTCCAGCATGGATCGCACTCGGATGTGCTCAATTGAACGCTCCCTGTCTGAGTTGATCCAGTCTGGAATATCACCCTCAATAGGAGGCCCGGGTGTGATATTTCCGGGAGCAGGCGGAAGATCAGGCTTCCATCGCTCACACCAGACTCGGCAATCTTTGTCCATGAGCTTTTCATTGACTTCCATGAATGCCATGATTTGACCGTGTTCTGCGGCCCAGATCTGACGGTTATCGACACCATGGGTACTGATCCCGGCCAGCCCAGACGTGCCAGACTTCATGTTACTGATAAAAATAGGACCGCCCGAGCTTCCTCCGGCAAACTTTCCGTTCTTCAGATCAAAGACGTTCCTGGTGTTCTTAAGGGTCGCATGCATTCTGTTGTCGCGGAAAACCAGATCAGCTCGCTGCCTTACGTTCGGAGAGTTGGCAGGATGGCTGATGGAAAGCCACGAACCGGTCTGCGGAAGGGGGTCGATTACAGATGTCGGTTCTGGGACATTCGCAGAAGGGAGCTTGAAAAGAGCCAAATCTCGCGTACGATCAACTGCTACCCAAATTCCTTTGGCGATCTCCTTCCCGGATGAATAGACATGTATCGTGCTTCCGACAGTTCCAGCGCAGTGGGCGGCAGAAAGTCCGAACGCATGTTCACTGCCTTTTGCTATAATGCACCCGCTACATCCAACGGGCCAGATTCGGACGACCGAGCCCATGTAGCTGGACGTGTCGTCAGAAATGGACGTTGCGACCTGTGACACAACTAGAGCAAAGACTAGACTTCTCATAAGATATTCCTTTGGGTTGCCTTGATTCTATCGCCAGCTAAGGAAAAATGGAATGAGATTCAGGCCAGAAGGAGGTTTCGTCATGTCGGTTCCGCATCACGGAAGAGACCCTTCGCAGGAAACCCCGAATGCCGAGCTTCGGCGTCAGCTTGGAAACGCTGATCGATTCCTTGAGGAGTTGGCCGGGGTGGATAGCAAGAAGTACCCGGATGGAAGGTACGAAGCATCCGACGAGGGCCAAGTGCATTATTCCGTCGCGGCCAGCGTACAGGAAGATGCAATCATACTCAAATTTCCCAAGCCTGTTACTTGGCTGGGGTTTTCTGATGACTCAGCAAGCCAGCTGATAAAGACCTTATCTGAGCTTCGGGATCACATTAGAGAAAGAGGCAAAGATGGACGGGACGACGGCTAGAAAGGCGTTCCTGAAAGAGGTTGAAGACTGTGTGTGTCGCGCGAGAAACGAGAGCTACGACGACGCAGAGAACAACTTCGAAAGGATCGCAGCAATTGCGAACGTAATGTTCGGAAAAAAGCTAATCGATCCTCTTACGCCTGTCGATGTGGCTCTTTTTTCTATGTGCATCAAGATGGGACGCCTTGCTTTTGACTCAGAACACTCAGATTCGTGGGTTGATACGGCTGGCTACGCTGCCTGTGGGGCTGGAATTCTCATGCAGGAAAAGTCCCGTCAAGAGAACACTGATCAAGGCTAGACCAAGGAAGGTTCTCGATGGATCAGAACGAGATATTGATCGAAGCCGTCACGGCAGTTAACTCAGCAGTATCTAAGGCGGCTGCCGCCAAGTCTCTCGGAATACCAATCACCACACTGAAGGACAGATACGCAAAAGCCATACGTCTCGGCATAACGGAGACTGAAGACAGGATTCAGGTAACTGATTCGAAGGACAGCAAAACAGTATGGTCAGTGGGAACTGAAGTAAGAACGGTAGAAGACGCTATTCAGAAGGCCGAGATAGATTTGGAAATATGGGAGGTCGTGGAGTCGACAGTCAATTCGTGGCCAACAGCTATGAAGCTGAAGACGACATCCGGAAAAGATACAGAAGAGACGCCTCATCAGGTGTGGAACTGGCAGATTAAAGTTAAACTGAGGCGAAGAGCACCAAAGCCAATACAGGATGCGATCAAGGATCTAGTGTCCAGGCTCTATGAGTCTCCATTGAAGATTCCCTCGATCAAATACAAAGAAAAGAGCCAGCCGCACCTTCTTGAGGTGTCGCTGTTTGATGCCCACTTTGGGAAAATATGCCACGCTGCTGTTGCTGGACATGATTACGATCTTGATATTGCCCGTCGCATCTACACGCAGGCAGGAGAAGACCTTCTGTCTAAGTGCTCAGGATTTAATGTTGATCAAATCCTAATCCCGTTAGGCAATGACTTCTTTCAGGCTGACAACTGGGGCGGAACTACACAGAAGGGGACATCAGTATCTGTTGTGGACAATCTGTTTCAGGATGTTTTCCGTACAGGTTGCCAGGCAGTGCAGGACCTAATTCTCCTCTGTTGTGCGGTTGCCCCAGTTAAGCTGATCTGGATTCCAGGAAATCACGATCCCTCGACCAGCTGGTACATGACTGAGTATCTAAGGGCGGTATTTTCTGCTGACAAGAGTGTTACGGTTGACAATTCTGCCAGCCCTCGAAAATATATCAGCTACGGTACGAACCTGATCGGGTTCACTCATGGGAACGAAGAGAAGCACAGGGAGCTTCCCATGATTATGGCGACAGAGGTTCCTGCACTGTTTGCAAAGTCGAAGTGTAGGGAAGTTCACCTTGGCCACTTCCATAAGGCCAGACAGACAGTACATATGTCACTGGATGAGCATCAAGGCGTGAGGGTTAGAGTTCTTCCGTCATTGAGCGGTACAGATTCATGGCACCATGCGAAGGGCTATGTTCAGAATCGACGTGCCGCAGAAGCATACCTGTGGGGATTGGACGAAGGATTAACAGGCACATTTTCATCATCAGTTAAAGAGTGATTAAATGACATTCTGGTTTACATCTGATACTCATTTTTTTCACGCCAAAGTTTGTGAATACGACAGCCGTCCCTTTGGCTCTCTGGATGAGATGAATGAAAAGTTGATCGAGAACTGGAACTCGGTCGTCAAAAAGGGTGACATGGTTTACCACTTGGGTGATTTTGCGATCACTTGGGGCAAGGACACAGAAAAGATCAACGCCGTTCTCGAAAGACTAAACGGGCAAGTCCAGCTAATATGCGGAAATCACGATCGGGACGACGCTAAGGCGGCTAACTTCGCCTGGGCTGGTGACTATAAGTCGATCAGGATAGATAGGCAGAAGATTGTCCTGTTTCATTACCCGATTATGAGCTGGCACCACATTGGAAAGGGTGTTTGGCATTTACATGGACACTGCCATGGGAATCTGACCAGGTCATTCGGAAAGATGATGGACGTCGGAACCATGAATCACGAGTATCGACCAATATCTTTCGATGAGGTATCCGAGGCCATGCAGTGGAAAATGTCATTCTCGCCAGATCACCACACATGTGAGGTTTAGCCAGACGAAGACGCTCCCAAGACTTTAATTCCGGATCAAATACTGGGAACGGTCATAAGGCCATTCGTTTCATCATCAGTAAAGGATTAAGTAATGACCATTAAAATAGAGCCAATTGACGATTGGGCAATGGGGCACTGTTCAGACAAAGAGATATTGTCAACGATGAGCGGAAAGGCTGTGCTGCCTGGCCACGGAGAGTGTGATGTGATCAATGGGGTTCTATACAACAGTGATGGAGAAGAGGTAGGGACCGTGACAAGAATCTCATATTCATAACGAGCCGGTCACCTTATGAGTGGGCACGTTTCAATTATCAGTTAGGAATTAGTTAATGAACAGCCACTCTTCTTCAGATCCAGATGTAGGAATAGAGGCAATGGTACTTCATGGCATGGAGTTAAAATTGAAGGTCGCGCAGTACATAGAGGAGTGGTACGGAGAGAAGTGTCCAGACTACGAAGAGAATTGCCCTTGCTGCAAAAAACATAAAGCCCTGAATGACCTGTTTTCTTTATGAATGCACGACAATACTATAACTCAATCAAGAAAGACCGGAACGAGTGGCTTGAATCTTTCCCGGACAGGTGTATGCTTTGCGGGCTCCGACATGGTCGCCTTGAGATTCATGAGATCCTGAGGAAATCCCAGGCCTCAAAGTCATGGGGGTTTCGGGCCAACTATCTCGCGCTTGGCTCTACGTGCCATGCCAGTCCAGAAATAGCTGCAACCACTCGTGAGAACCTGATTACTCAGCTGGCTGTTAAACTCATCCGAGATCCCGAGAACTACGATCTACAAAAATGGCTAACCATCAGAAATCCAAGGGCTATGTCGTTCCTAAGCGAGACAGAAGTGCGCTTAAGGGCATCTCAATTGATGACGTCGACACACCAGACGCTATTCAGACCTTGAGTCAGTTCGTAGAATTCCAGATGGGAAAGTACGAAGTCTTGTGCCACAAGAAGGACGCACTGTTCAGATACGCAGGACAAGCCAATGGTGGCCGAAGACGTGAAGCGTGGATCAAGCTTCAGGAAGAAGCGACGCAGTGTCTCAGAAACGTAAGGAGTGCGATCAATGGCCAGGCTTGACGAAGTTGATTATGACGATCCGTTTTCAGGAACCCGGCCAAGAGAGTCTTATCAGTCAAGCTCTCGCAAATCTATTACGTCCACACAGGCGGCGTTTAGCGAGGCGTGGCTCAGGAATCGGATAGCGATTGTTAATCTGGAAGATTCGGTCAACGCTCTTCTGGATATAGGCGAGACGAAAATGTCCGAGATTCTTCAGGAGTGCTGTGCACGAGTAAGCAATGTGTGTGACACACTGGAGGATATGAGCATAGAGAAGCACGGCAAGCTGCCAGCAAGGTGATTACTTCGAAGGTATTATTTTTTTCAGCGTATCTTTGAATATGTCGTTATCTCCCTTGGCGACAACATCACAGTCTAATTCAAGAAAGCTTTCTGCCGTCCACACAAAGAATGGGATGCGGTTCTTTGTAAGCATCTTGATTATGCCTGACTCTCCGGCAGTCATGTCTTCTAGTCGCCAGTCGACTATAACGGCACAGGCGCTTGGTAGATACCTAGCTGCACTCATCAGTGTTTCGCAAACAACCAGCTCCGCTTCAGGCATAGCCTTAGACACGAGGTACTTCCCAAGCGTGCGAAAAGCAGGGTCGTCGTCAATCAGAACGACTGGGCTACTGATTTTTTTCATCTTCCTGCCCTGATTGCATACCAGAGAGTTCAATGAGAACGCTGGTAAACTCTTTACGAGTTGCCTGAAGCTCAGCTCTGTCCTCTGCTCGATCATTACGGCTGCGCTCATGAGCCTTGTCCTCTCTCGCTGTGTATATCTTCCACATTGCAGTCAAAGCACCGCACAGGACAGCCACAGCACCGATCAGCAGATTTTCGAGTGTTGTCACTGTTCAGGCTTTTCTTCAGGAGTCTGCACTATCGGGTCGAAAACTGGAATTCTCCACCTGCACGAATAGATCTCCTCGCCTCTTCCAGTGCTGCCTGAAGTGCGAGCCTTTCGCCATCAACGGTCGCCACGCGAGTCCCAAATGCTTCTTCAAACTCACACTCGGACATAATATCCGTATGCCCACCCATGTAGTCTACAATCTTCTCTCCTGGCCTTCCATCCGAAACTGATTGGATAGCGAAAACCAAGTCAACCTGATCCATGACGGCGTCGCCAAACTCAGTCTGAAAAACTGCCTCGTAGCACAGAACAACAGCGTCCGACGTATCGGGAGACCTGCCTATTTTCTCCTTAATTGTCGGAAGAGTTGCTCTTTTTTTGTTCTGGCTCCGCTGTTTTGGGGTTACGTAGAACTTCTGCATGTCAGTGTCGTAGACTTTTTCGTGTGCCGACATCTCCTCTACGAGGTCTGTGTCGTTAAATATCATGAATGGGTCGAGGTGCTGAGAATCTGGATTAATCCGGGCCCCGAACTCTCCGTAAAGCTCAGCCCTGCGGTTCATGTATTTCTGAGGGATTCTTGTCGCTCTCTCGTTTCCGTGAACGCGAATCACCCAGCAGCCAGCATCCTCAAGGATATCTGCCATCGCAATGCCGCCGACGCCAACTACGTCGATGGCAATTGGGTGATCTCCAAGAATAATCTCAACTCCAAGAGCTTTGCATGACTCTACGATCCAGGAAAGTGTTGATCGAGTGTCTGCCTTCTGTGTCTTTCTTCGTCCTTTGATGCCCAGTGGCCCACCGTAAACGAGAACCGTGCTGTCCTTGTCGGTTGAATACGCAAGGTCAAGACCGAATGCAGTGATTACGATTTCGTCCCGGCGTTCGGTCCATAGCTCCATGGGAGACTTGAGCCATGACGGCGGAACAACCTGCATTTCCAGATCTTCAGGCGGAAACTTACCCTCACCGGACCAGGCCTTCTCTATGTCGTCAACACCCTGCATGATCGTGGTGTATTTCAAGTAATCCATCTGGCCAGGGATCAGGGCCCGGACGTGCTTCTGGACTTCCCGGTCGATCGGGTCGCCTTCCGCGTAGAAATACCCCTCTCCGTCAATTGTTTCGATTTCCAGTCCGCCTGGTGGAGCGAACTCAGGATGTTGCAGTCGCTTGGCTTTTACGTTCAGGCAATCTCTCCCCCCAAACGTCAGGCAGGCTCGCTTGATGCCGCGATCGATAAACACGCAGTTCTTGTCCGGATCCTGCTTTGGAAACAGATCAAAGAACCAACCAGAAAGGACTCGTGGGTTGGAGATACATATGATCTTGCGGCACTGCTTGCGGAGGTTATTCAGCATAAACTCAGGCACTGCGGAAGACTCGTCTAGAATCCCAAGAGTGTTGGATCCGTGTCTTCCGGATACGCCTTCGCCTGTCTCAGGGTTAGCAATGATGCACGTGTGCCGTCTGTTTTCCGGATCCTTCAGTTCTGTTGTCAGGCTATCTCCGTCCCCTGGGTGCGTCATCTTCTTTCGCCATGTCACGACTTCCGCAAACATGACATCCTTAGCATGAGCCGAAGACTGGCTCGTCATAATGATCCTGTCATCAGAAAACAGGTAGTACCACATGCAAATCACAAGGGCCGTAATAAATCCCTTACCGGGCGACGTGGAGCCCTTGATCGCGATTTCCCTGATGGTCGGGTCGAAAGCATGAAGAACGAACTCGCACTGGACGTCGTCCAGTCTCAGGTCCAGCGCGTAGCCTCTATCGCAATGCTTCTTGAAGTAACGCAGGTCCAGCTCATCCCGGATAACCAAGTCAGGCCACAAGATGGCGATTAGTCGCCACGGGCTTCCGGCAAGAGCTTCTGTCTTAGCCTTCTTCAGATCCACGGCGCGAATCATGGCCGGGTCTAATCTTCCGCCTTTCTTGACTTCTTCGCGGACTTTTTCGATGACATCTTCATTTTCTGGCTTAAGCTGAGACTTCTTCTCAACAATCGGAATCTCGTCCAGGTCAAATCCATGGTCGACCAAGGCCTGTTCTGTGCGTCGATTGCTCGTATACTGTCCGTTTCTGGACCGATCAAGAAACCCTTCGTCAGAAAGAAACTTCAGGTCGTCGCTTCGGACGCCTCTCTCGCGAAAAGCGGGATCAATAACCTTTGAGGCAGTCACGAACCCGCGATGCTTCCATACGTTACACAGAAGTGAAATTCGCTCGACGGACAAGTATTGCTCAGTCATCTGAAAGGCTCACATTAGAATGTTGCATATAGCGTACGTTTTCCCAAAACAGCTGTACCAAACCAAGATGTCTCCCGGGCGGAAGATGTACGGACAGGCTGTGGGAGATCTTGACGACGTCAAGGTAACAGTCACGGGGCCTGGGTGGTGGCACAACGACGATATCGACAAGTCGTTGCCGGAAATCGAAAAGGAGCACGGCAAGGTCGATGCCTTGTGGTGCTACAAAACAGAGAACGTGAAGGGCCTGGACTCCGTAGGTATTCCGCGATTATTCGTGTTTAACGAAGCTAATGATGACGAAAAGACACTGACTGACATAGGCGACTCTGCGGCGACGCACTGCGTGTTCCATCATTATGGAGACCACGTCAACTGGGGGCACAGGCTAGTCGACAGGGGAATAGGCAGCTCACTTCAAAATCACTGCTCTCCAGGTAACCCATTTGCTGACCAAGCTCCGTGGGAAAGAAGGCCGACGAGATGCCTCCTTACTGGTGCTGTCTCCTTCTATGTATATCCTCTCCGCTTCAAGTACGAGAGCCTCCTTCGCGATAGAAAGCTAGATGGGTACGGGCTTCCTCATCCCGGATACAGGATTGGAGGATCACAGGCAATCAGGTCACAGTACGAAACATACATGATGACAATGGCACGCGCAAAAGTTGCATTGTGCTGCACGAGCCGGTACAAGTACCCGCTGGCAAAGCTGTTTGAGGCGGCTGCCTCAGGGTGCGTGATCGCTACCGACAAGCCAGAGTGCCCTATATTCGAGCAGGCGGTTTGGCCTTGGTGTATACAGGTGGACCCTAAATTGAGCGGTCCTGAAATTGCAGACCAGATTAACAGCTATTCAGATGAAACTCTGAAGAATTGCGCTTATCATACACTTCGCACAGCCCGGGAAGTGTTTACGATGAAGTCGTGGGCTACCAAATTCACAAACACAGTTAGGAAGCAGATCAATGAGTGAACTCAGTGAGGGCCTGCAGGCTCAGTTTCTCCCGTCAGAAATCGAATGGCGAGTACAGTCTAGCGGGGAAAACAATGGAAGACCGTACGCCAAGGTGTTGGCCTATATTAATGCCCGTGCGATACAGACCCGGCTCGATGCCGTTGTTGGTCCCGGTGGGTGGAGGCTTGAGCAGCCAGTTCCAGTACACGGTTCTGCCCCGTTCATCAGCTACAAGTTTGACGGCAAGTGGGACAAGCACAAGATCGGGGCACCGTCGTCCAAAGACAAAGCAACAGACGTTGTAAATCTGGGTATCCTGCACAACGCGCTGGCTGGGTTCCTGATGGGTATCTCCATCAAAATAGACGACGACTGGGTGACAAGGTGGGACGGGTCGGACGTGACCGACATTGAGTCCTTCAAGGGTGGAATCTCAAGCGGCATGAAGCGAGTAGCTGCTCAGTGGGGGATTGGTCGCTACCTGTACGGACTGAAGGAAGACTGGGCTATTTTTGACCACCCGCAAGTCAAGAAGTCCACTCATCGCGACAAGGTTGGCAACAGCTGGCGTGAATGGTTGCCGCCTAAGCTTCCAGACTGGGCGCTTCCCGAGGGGTATGACGGGGATCAGTATGCCCATATTCTTGGGGGCGACACCTCTTCTGCTCAGCCAGCAGCGCCGGTTCCGGCGCAAGTGGAAGAGAGTTCTCAGGATTTGTATAACAAGATTGTGTCAGCGGTGACTGACGCGACCAGTAAGAGCTCGATGGATCGGGAAGCCCTTGAGAAGTATCGGGACTCTACGCACAAGAGATTCGAGCAGGGCAAGCTGAACGATATTAATTACCAGCAGCTCGTGAAGCTGTTTGAAACTGTCCTGAACAGGGAAACGTAATGAAGCTCGACGACATAGTTGTCAGGGAAGACTACAGGGCGGCTTGCCGACCGCTGTTTGAATCTGAAATGGCAGGTCTAATAGGGTCTATCGTGGTAAACGAAGAGGGATTCCTTGATCCCTTGAAGTACCACTTGGGTGTAGATGGGCAGCCCACACTGCTGGATGGCCATCACCGGCTCTCTGTATGGCAAGGGGCCCACGGGAAAGATGTTGACCCGCCCAGGACTATGGAAGTTGTTCCTCTCTCTGGTGCCAGTCCTGAAGAAGCAATCGAGTGGATCAGGACTCATCAGAAGAACCGGAGGAATGACACGAACGAGTTCCGCTACCAGCTTGGCCGAGAGAAGTTGGATACCGGAAAGACATCAGCAGATATTGCCCAGGAGTATGGCGTGACTGACAGCGTTGTTAGGCACGCAGCAGAGTACGCCGAGGCAGTAGACAAAGTTGAAGAGAGTGTTCCCGGGGCACGAGAAGAACTTACCGGAGAAAGCCCTCCGGTTACTCGGACGAGTGTAATTAACGACCCGGAAGGGGCAGCGGCAAGGCTTTCCGGGAATGCCGTAAAGCCTGATCCGTCACTGATGTTTCAGGCGATCAACAAGGCGATGGGCTCTCTGGTTCGGCGAGTCAAGTCGCTTGAGGATGCCACGAACCAGGCCACAGACAAGTCTAAGAAGTTCGAGCAGGCACTGCGGGAATGCTTTAGCCTGCTTGAAGACTGGGAAGATGAGTACCTTTCACTGGAGGATTAAATGAAGGTCTACGAGCTAATGGCCATGCTTAATCAGGCGCATCCAGGGGATGATGTGGTTGGCGGGTTCAGGCTAACTACGAATACTCATCTTGAGCAGCTGACATTTGTGAGTGGATTAGTACAAATGACATTCGGGGCTGGCGCGTGCCTGATTGGAGAGGATGAAACAGAACACGGACTGGCTGAGCTATCTTCTTTTTATGCGGAGGAAAGAGATGTTCTGGATGAGTAAGAAGGCTCCTATTCAACGCCTGCGTGTTCCCGAGTGCTCGCTTACTGAGCTTTTCGAGACACTTGAAGGGTGTGATGAGTTCCATATCATGAAGCTTGACAAGGCATACTCTGTACAGGCAGAGACGACATCAGGAGACGTAACGCTAAAGGCTCATTCTGGGACTGGCCACAAAACACTGGCTGCTGCTATGCACTTGTGTGTCGAAAGGATAAAAGCGTCCTATGGATATATTAGCATTAGACCCAGCGACAAAATGCGGGTTTGAGCACTCCTCCGGTTTTGGCGGCGTGTGGGACCTGTCCGTTAAGCAGGACGAATCCAGCGGAATGCGATTTATGAGACTCTATGCGCACCTCACGGAGATTCATGAGGACCACGGCATTGACCTGCTGTTGTTTGAGTCGGCCAGAAATAAACAGCATGCGCGCACGGTTGTTATATTGGCCAGGATACAAGGCACGATCGAGCTGTGGGCAACCCAGAACGGCGTGGAATATCAGCCCGTGAGCCCGATGACTATTAAGGCTTTTGCGGGCGACGCAAAGTTCACAAAAGAGAAAATGATCAAAGAGGCCAAGAAGCATACAGGTCGCAGGAAGATACAATCTTCAGATCATGCAGACGCCATTCTCCTACTTCAATGGGGACTAAAAAAATATGCCGGAGCAACCAAGCCAGTCTTTACTGGTGGCCTTCCAGAGGCTTAGTGAAGGCTATATCAAGAGGCTGCATGTCGATAAGCATGTCGTCCATAAAAACAGGAAGACTGGATCCAAAAATCCTCCGATCACGATTCAGACTTCAGCAGGGCCACTTAAGTGCATGAAGGCAGAAATACACGGCCCTTCAGCTCTTGAATATTCAGACAAGCCCCTAAGCTGTGGTGCTCGCGTGTATATTACCACTACAGCGGAAGTCACGATGGAGTAAATCATGACAATCTGTACAGACAACTACGAAGGCAAGATCGAAACATTCAGTGGAATACTGTTCGATCTGGAGAATCCACAGTCTACGGATATCCGGTTAGTAGATATTGCTCATGCCCTTTCAGCCACTAACAGGTTTGCGGGACATTGCAAACAGCCATATTCAGTTGCTCAGCACAGCGT
>Ga0114918_10003047_pt1 | contig 14868 bp, 7 predicted proteins | sample LantaG_FD_87015 | JGI IMG/M metagenome (GOLD analysis project Ga0114918, IMG submission 87015) | Deep subsurface microbial communities from Baltic Sea to uncover new lineages of life (NeLLi) - Landsort_02402 metaG | ecosystem: Environmental > Aquatic > Marine > Oceanic > Sediment | place: Baltic...
CCCCCCCCCCCCCCCCCCCCCCCCCCCCCCCTCCTCCCCCCCCCCCCCCCCCCCCCCCCCCCCTCCCCCTCCCCCCCCCTCCCAAAAAAAAAAAAAAAAAAAAAACAGTTACCCGGGGTCGATGGCCGTCCACCGCCGCCCCGGCGGCAAGGGCTGATCGGGCCTGCTCTCGCAGCCGCCCGGGGTCTTCGAGCCCCTCGCGGCCTCCCTCGCGCCGCCGAGCGCCTACGCCCCGCTGCTTGACGGCGTCCTCGGCGTCCAGGCGCCGGGCTTCCCGGCCTCGTGGAGGGACCGCATCCTGGCGCAGCTCGCGGCGGCGCCGGGCTCCGAGGGCGGCGGCGACGTCGGGCGCCTCGCCAAGCTGCTGCGCGCGTCGGCGCTGGCCGTTCCCGCGGCCGGCGTGGCGTTGGTAGGGGACGCCGCGACGACCAACACGCCGCAGCTCGGCCAGGGGGCCGCGTCGGCCATCGAGGACGCGGCCGCGCTCGCGGCGGAGGTGACCCGGAGTCTGGTCGAGAGCGAGAAGGAAGAGGGAGAGGCGAGGAAGAGGAGGAGGAAGCGTGCGGACGGCGGCGGCGGCGCCGCCGCCGACGCCGACGCAGCCGACGCCTCGGCGAGGCGAACCAAGGCCGCTGTCGCCCGCGGGCTCGAGGCCTACGACTCCAAGCGGCGCCGCGCGCGCTACGCCCTGCAGGATATGGAGCGCGAGCTGGCCGTCACCAACAGGCCGCCGCCCGTCGACGAGTCCCCCGAGGACGCGGAGGCTCGAGCGGCGTGGAAGTCGTTCTTCGACGAGGGCAAGCGACGGGCAGCGAAGAGGTCCGCGCTGAAGCGAGCAGTCTCGAGGCTGCTCCCGTTCTCGCGCAGGGCGAGGGCCGCGGCGCACGTCTCGGAAATGAGCTGGTGGAACGAGGCCCTTCACAGCACGACGCCGTAAGCATTTTTCGTCTCTCTCTTCGTCTCTCTTTACCCTGCCTCTCCCTCGGAACGCGCTTTCCTAGCCGTCTCCTGTCGAGGAGCGTGCGGAGAGAGACGGGCGCGTCGAACACGCAGGCACGACTAACGGAACGAAAAACCCGCGAAAAACCAAACAAAAAACAGGTACGACGTCATCTACGACCGCGTCCGCGGGAGCGGGAACAACGACGGCAACAGGAATGGGAAGCTCTCCGTGGCGGGCATCGTCGCCGTCGCGGCCGCCGTCGCCGCGGTGGCGCTGACCGTGGTGCGGAAGGCCGTGTTCAAGGCTTGAAATGGGTGATAATATTGGGGGGCGGATGCCTCAGGTTCCGAGAGTGAGTCGAGGTTGAAAAAGAGTTTTTTTTTTTGAGTTTGTCGTCAGTCTTGACGAAGAAAAAAAAATGGAAACGAAAAAACAAAAAGATGGAGTCGGATCTGACCGAATTTCTCGCTCGCGTCCGCTCGCCCGTCTTCCCAGCGCTCTCTGGAGCGCACAGGGTCTTCACGGAGAAGGAGCGCGAGGTTCCCGCGGCGTGGCTGGCGTCCCTGGAGGAGGGCCGAAAGCGCCAAGCCGCCGCGCTGCTCGAGCGGCTCCGGTGCCGGAGGGGGGGGGAGGAGGTCCAGGAGCAGCAGCCGCGACGCCAGCCCGCCGAGGTTCTCCTCCCGGGAGCTGCTGCTGCTGCTACTGCTGCTGCTCCCCAAGATGCGCTTCCCCTGCCCGCACCTGCGACGCCCCCGCAGGCGCGCGAGAGATCGATGGCGAGAGGAGGGGCTGCGGCGGCGAGGGCTGCTGCTGCTGCGGCGGCGAGTCCTGCTGGGACGCCGGCGGGCCAAGGCGGCGGCGGCGGCGGCGGAGGCGGCGGCAGGTTTGAGCGCAGGCGAGAGCTCGTGGCGCGCGGGGAACCTCCTGCGTTTCCTCCGCCGCCTCCGCCTGCTCGGGGCTTTTGAAGGAGGGGGATATTGAGAACAGAGAGAGAGTTGCATTGATCGCGAGCAAGGAGGGGAAGCAAGGAGGGCAACTGTTTTTTTTGTTCGTTGTCGAGGTTGAGAAGGAGAAAAAAAACAAAAGCAACGTCTGTGCAGAGGGTCTTGCATTGTTTCTCTCTTTGCTTTCTCATTCTCGGCGAGCGGTCGGCCTTCGAAACACCGCCCTCTCGCCAGCGAACGATCAGCAACAACAATATCATGCCCGAAGTGGCCAGCGAGCGCCGCGCGGCGGAGCTCGAGGAGCAGCTCGCGACGATGCGGGCGCAGGTACGAAGAATGGAAATGTCGATTGACGTTTTGTCGACTGACGTTTTGTCGATTGACGTTTTCCCCGCTCGACGTCGTCGAAAGGAGCTCTCTCTCTCTTACACGTCTTCTCTTCCTCTCTCTTCCTCCGCACACTCTCTCATACCCCAGGCCGAAGCAGCAGACATCAATGCGCAGCAGGCCGCGTCGGTGAGTTGATTCTTTCTCGTTTAGTAAGCTTTTCTTCCTCCACTTGGTGACGTCACCGCTCGCCGCTGCGGGCCATTCGATTCAACGATGGTTTCTCTCTCGCAACGGCCTTCGTTTAGAGCGCCGAAGCGGCCTCGAATGCGGCTTCTATCTGACCACACGCGTCAAAGAAACGAGCTTCCTTCCGCCGCTGCGACCGAAAGACAAAGATAACGACCTAGATGCGAGGAAGAGCTCAAAGAGCTTTGGTTTCAGTCTTCAGGATCTTCAGCCCTCTGCTCACTCAAAACTCTCTCGACCCTCCCTTCTCTCCTCTTCTCTCTCTTACCCTCTCTACACCACCCACACCCCTCCAGGCGATGGAGCAGCGCTACTCCGCCCTGTCGACGCAGCACTCCAAGCTCGCCTCGGAGAACGCCACGCTGGCCTCAGAGAACGACAAACTGAAAGAGGTAAAGTGAGACGACGAAGAAGGAGAGGAAGAAGAGTTTTTTTTCGTTCCTCGACGAGGAGGACGACAATGTCGAATCTCACCCTCCCTCTATCGCTCCATCGTTCGCACGCTCCACCCCACCCCCCACCACCTCTCTCAGGAAGTCGCCTCCTCCCGCAACGAGGTCGCCCAGCTCCGCGCCTCGCTCGTCCAGCGCGACGCCGCCCTTGAGCGCGCCCGCGCGGAGGCCGACTCCTCCGCGGCCGACAAGCGCGCCCTCGACCGCCTGCTTGAGCACCGGCAGGCCGAGGCCGACGACGCCGGCAGGCGGCTCGCCGCGGCGCTGGACAAGCTAGGCACCGCCGCGGACGCGACCGCGGCCGCCGACGCGACCGCGCACGAGGCCTCGGCCGCGGCGTCCCGCGCGAAGCTGGCCGCGGTCCGGCTCGAGCAGGAGAAGGAGATCCTGGCGCGCCACAATGAGTGGCTCTCCGAGGAGCTCCAGCGCCGCGCCGACGCGGCCTCGGGCGAGCGGGAGGGCTCCGCCGTCGCGCTCGCCGAGGCCCAGGCTGCATCCTGCACGGCCCGCGCGGAGGCGACGGTGGCGCAGGAGGCCAGGGCGCGGCTCGAGAGGAGGCTCGCCGAGGCCGAGGCCGCCGCGGCCGAGGAGCGCGCCGCCGCCGCCGCGGCCGCCGACGACGCGGCCTCGCGAGACGCGCACTTCGAGAAGGAGCTCGCGACCAGCCGCAAGCTCGTCGAGCTCTACAAGGCGACGGCCGAGGAGCGCTCGGCGAGGACCAGCGAGCTCGAGGGCGTCACCCGCGAGCTGCGCGAGCGCTTCGACGCCGCGGCCGAGGCGCACTCTGCGGCGCTGGCCGCGGCCGACGCGAGGGCCTCGGCCGCCGAGGCCGAGGCCGCGGAGGAGCGCGACGCGAGGCGGCGCGTGCTCGAGGCCGCGGCCGCTGGCACGCTGCCGCTGCCCGTGAGCGGCGGCGGCGGAGGAGGAGGCGGGGAGGCCGCGAACGCTCCTGCTTTCGCTGCCGCCGGCCGCGGCGGCGGTCGCCGCTCGACGAGAGCGAACAAGAATGACGCCGCTGCCGCAGCCGCCCCGACCTCTTCCACTCCGCCGCCGCCGCCCAGCAACCTCTCGTCCACCGAGCTCTACACCCGCTACGTCGAGGCCCTGGACGCAGCCCGCGCCGAGCGCCTCCGCAACCGCCAGAACGAGCTCGTCCTCGACCAGCTCTGCGCCGAGGTCGAGCGCAAGGCCGGCGCGGTCGCCGAGCAGAAAGAGGAGTACGAGAGGGCGCTGGCGGCGCACGCCCGCGTCTGCGCCGGGCTCGAGGGCGCGACGGCCGAGGCGAGGAGGTCCGCCGCGACCGCCGCCGCCGCCGAGGCCGCGGCCGCGAGGGAGGTCGCGGCCCGCAGGGGCGCGGAGCAGGAGGCCAAGGACCTGTCGAGGCAGGTGGTTGTGCTGCTCCGCGAGGTGCAGGTGCTCCAGGCCGGCGGCGGCGGCGGGAGGAGCGAGGGCGGCGGCGACGGCGACGGCGACAGCACCGCCCTCGCCCTGGCGCCGATGGACTCCGGCACCGCCGCGATCTCGACGGCCTCCGATGTCGTCACCTCCCGCCTCCTGACGTTCGCGGACGTCGCCGCCCTGCAGGAGCAGAACAGGAGGCAGCTCGCCGTGATCCGCCAGCTGTCGCAGGCCGCCGAGGAGGCCGGCGAGCGCGCGCGGGCCGAGCTCGAGGAGGCCGGGGCCGCGGAGCTGCGCCGCATGCGCGCCGAGCTCGGCGACATGCGCGAGCAGCGCGCCAGGCAGCAGGAGCTCTGCGAGCGAATTGTGCGGCAGAGGGACCTGCTGCGGGACCTGCTGCGGGCGGCCGGAGGGGACGCCGCGGTGGCCGGGGTGTCGCCGCTCGCCGCCGCGGCGCTCGCCGCCGCCGGGGGAGACGAGGAGGGGCAGCAACAGCAGCAGCAGCAAGCTTCTGCCGCTCCCGCTCCTTCGTCCCCTGTTGCAGACTACCGCGCCGCCATCGCCGACCTCGAGCGCGACGCCGAGCGCGCGAGGGCCGACGCCGCGGAGGCGGCCTCCGCGCTCCGCGAGGACGCCGCGGCGGCCCGGTCGGCGGCCTCGGTCGCCCGCGCCGACGCCGCGCGCTCCGCCGGCGACGCCGCCTTCGAGCGCGGGCGCGCCGAGCGCCTGGCCGACCAGCTGGCGGATCTTCGCTCGCAGTACGAGGCCCTGTCGGCCTCCAACGCCAGGTACCAGGCCCTGCTGACCGAGACGCAGGCGCAGCTCGCGACCGCGCGCGGCGCCGCCGACGACGCGAGGGCGGGGCTCGCCGCGGCCGAGCGTGCCGCTGCGGCGGCCGAGGCCGAGAAGCGGCTCGTCGCGGCCGCAGAGCAGCGCGCCTCGGCCGAGGCCGCGGACGCGGTCCGCGAGAAGTACCGCCTCGCCGCGGAGCTCCAGGCGGCGACGTCGGCCAGCGCCGCGCGGGAGGACGACGCGGGCCGCGCGAGGCAGGCCTCGGCCGCCGAGGCGCGCAGGCTCTCGGACGAGCTCGCCGACGCGCGGAGGACCCTGGCCGAGGAAGGGAGGCGCGCCAGGGACGCCGCCGCCGCCCTGGAGGGCGCCACGCGCCGCGGGGAAGAGCGCGCCGCCGCTGCGGAGGCCGACGCGCGGAGGGCCCGCGAGGAGGCCTCGACGGCGGCGGAGCAGCGCGCCGCGGCCGAGGCGAAGGTGGAGGTTCTGCAGAGGGCCGTCGCCTCGGCCGAGGCGAGGGCGGCGGCGGCGGAGATGCGGGCGCAGAGCAGGGTCGTCGCTGCGGCTCCCGCCGCTGCTGCCGAGGCTGCTGCCGCTCCTGTCACTACTCGCTCCGCTGCTGCTGCAGCTGCTTCTGGCGCAGCCGCAGCAACGGCAGCCACTCCGGACGCGGCCACGCTCGCCCTGCTGCGCGAGGAGCTGGCCTCTGCCCAGGAGGCCGCCGCGGCCGCCGCGGGCCACGCGCGCCAGTACCAGGCGCTCGCGGCGTCGTCGGACGAGGCGCTGCGCGCGATCCAGAGCGAGCACGACCGCTTCAAGGCCGAGGCGGCCTCGAGGGCCGAGGCCGCCGCCGAGAGGGAGCGCGAGCTCGGGCAGCGGCTGGCGGAGGCCGAGGGCGCGGCGCAGGCCGCCGCGCGGGCCAGGGTCGAGGCGGAGGCCGGGGCGGGCGAGGCCTCGGCCGCCCGCGCCGCCGCGGAGAGCGCCGCCGCGGCCGAGCTCGACGCCGCCAAGAAGGACGCCGCGGCGGCCGACGCGCGCGCCGAGTCCCTGCTGCGCGACGTCGACGCGCTGCGCGCCCAGTGCAAGTCCGCGCAGGCATCCTACGAGCGCGCCGTGGCCGAGCACGGGGACACGGCGCGCAGGCTCGGCGCGGCCGCGGCCGCGGCCGAGATGCTGACGGCCGAGCGCGACGCCGCCCGCGAGGCGGCGACGGAGGCCGAGGCGAGGGCCGCGAGGGCCGAGGCCGCCGCCGCCGCCTCCCGCGCGGAGGCCGAGAGCGCCGCGAGGCCCCTGGAGAGGAAGGTGCGGGAGCTCGGGGAGCAGAACACGCTCCTGCTCAAGCAGCTCGAGGAGCTGGGCAACGCCGCCGCTGCCGGCGTCGTCGTCGGAGGAGGCGCGGCAAGCGACGCCGCGACCGCCTCTGCGACCGGCGAGGGAGGAGGGAACACCAACGCCGCCGCGCAGTCCGTCGCCGGGAACAGCGGCAGTGAGCTCGCCGCGATCGTCCACTACCTCCGCCGCGAGAAGGAGACGGCCGAGGTGCAGCTCTCGCTGGTCGAGCAGGAGAAGCAGCGCCTGGCGGCGCAGCTCCACGTCGCCGAGCGCGCCGCCGCCGAAGCTCGGGCGGCGGCGGCGGCCGGAGCAGGAGGGGCAGGAAGGGCCGCTGCCGCCTCTGCTTCCTCCGAGGCGATGGAGCACGAGGCCCTGATGGCCAAGATCGACCAGCTCAACCTGCTGCGCGAGTCCAACGCGCAGCTGCGGTCGGACAACGCGCGCGTCGGCAAGCTGCTGCAGTCGGCGCGGGCCCGCGCCGCCGACGCCGAGGCCGCGCTGGCACCGCTCGAGGCCCGGGCCGCGGCGGCGGCCGCCGAGGCCGCGGGCCAGGCCGAGGAGGCCCGCGTCGCCCGCGAGGCCGCCGCGGCCTGGGAGGCCCGCGTGCTGACCCTGCAGCAGAAGTACGGCAAGGTGGACCTCGAGGAGCACCAGCGCGTCCAGGCGGCGCTCGCCGAGGCCGAGGCGAAGCTCTCGGCCGCCGCGGCCGAGGCCGCCAGTTCTGCAGAAGCCGCGGCGGCGGCGGCGCGCTCCGAGGCCGAGGCCGCCGCGGCGGAGGAGGCCGGCAAGCTCCGCGCCGCGCTGGAAAAGTCCAGGTCGCAGGAGGTGCTCGCGAAACGCCGGCTCAAGGCCTTCAACAAGAGGAACCTGACGGAGGCGCAGTGGAACGCGTGGCTGGCCGACGTCGAGGCGCAGCTCGCGAGGCTCAAGGAGCTCGATGCATCGGCGGCGGCCGGTGAGGGGGCGGCGGCGGCCGCGGCCGCGGCGGCGTCCGCGCAGGTCGAGGCCCTCCACAGGGAGCTGGCCGCGGCCAAGCAGCAGGCGCTCCAGCAGCTGCAGCAGGCCAGGCAGCAGGCGCAGCAGCAGCTCGCGGCCCTCCAGGAGAAGAACCGCGCTCTCGCGGCCGAGGTCGAGGGCCTGAAGAAGCAGCTGAGCGCGGCGTTGAAGAACGCGAGCGCGAGCGCGGCGGCGGCGGCGGGAGCGGCGGCGATGGGAAAGACGACAGCCGAGGCTGCACCCGCGACGACAGCGACGACAGTAGCTGCCCCAGAGGCTGCCGCTGCAGAGGCCCCCGCTCCCCCTCCTCCCGTTGCTCCTATTGCTCCTCCACCTCCCGCTGCTCCTATTGCTCCTCCTCCTCCTCCTCCTCCGCCTCCTGCTGCTGCCGTCTTCGGGAGCACGTTCGGCTCCGGCTTCGGAGGCGGTGCGAGCGGCACTCCTGCTGTCGGCGGCGGCGGCGGCGGCTTCGGCTCGTTTGGCGGCGGCGCCGCTGCCGGCGGAGGAGGCTTTGGCGCTTTCGGCGGCGGCGCGAGCGGGCTGAGGCCCGGTGCTCCCGTGTTCGGCTCTACTGCTTCGGCCGCGGCGACGACGACTGCGACGGAGCAGCAGCAGCCCGACGCTGCCGAGCAGGCGGCGAAGAAACAGGCTGCTGTCGCGGAGGCCGAAGCCTCCGCCGCCGCCGCTGCTGTCGCTGCTGCTCCTGCGGCGACCAAGCGCTCCGCCGAGGAGTCCGCAGGCGAGGGCGAGGCCGCGCCTCCGCCGCAGAAGCGCCCCCGCGGCGACGATGCGGGCGAAGAAGTGGCGGAGGAGCAGCAGCAAGAGGAGGCCGCTCCCGTGGGGCAGCCCGAGGAGGAGGAGGAGCAGCAGCAGCAAGAAGAGGAGGAGAGGAACGACGAGCCTGCTGCTGCTGCTTTCGCTGCCCCGGCGGAGATGGAAGGAGACGAAGCTCCGGCTCCTGCTGCGGACGAAGAGGAAGAAGAAGCGCAGCCGGAGCAACAGGAGGAGGCCGCGGCGGTGCCTCCGCCTGCTGCTCCCGAGGAGGAAGCGGCAGCAGCCGGAGGCGGCCAGGCGACCGCCGCCGCCGCCGCCGCGGCAGATCAGCTGCAGCAAGAGATGATGATGGAGCAGCAGCAGCAGCAGCACGAGGAACCCCATGCAGCTGCTGCCGCGGACGAGCAGCAGGCCGAGGAAGAGCGAGAGCAGGAGGAGGCAGAGGAGGCGGCGGACGAACCCGCGGCCGCCGCCGCTCCCCCGCCTCGGGCGGCGCCCTCCCAGCAGCAGCAGCAGCAGCAGCAGCAGCCGTCCCAGCAGCAGGACCTGGCCTCGCCCCGCCCCCCGGGGGCCAAGGCGAGGCGCCCGATCGTCTTCTCCGTGCCCGTGCCCGACGAGGGGGCCGGGGCTGGCCCGAGCGCTCCCGCGGCCGCTGCCCCCGCGGCTGCGGCGACGGCTGCTGCTCCCGCCGCCGCCTTTGGCGCGTTCTCGTCGGCGGCGGCGGCAGCCCCTCCTCCTCCTGCTGCCGCTCCATCCTCCTTCTTCGGCATCCCTGCCTTTGGCTCCAGGGCACCCATGCCCACGGGAGGTCTCTCCGGCTTTGGCGTCGCGGGGCGCCGTGGCGGCGGGCGCGGAGGCGGAGGCTTCGGCTCGCTCGGGCGAGGGGACGGCGGAGCGGGAGGCTTTGCCTCGTTCGGCGCTGCCTCGGTGCCCGCGACGACGGCGACGACGTTCCCGAGCACTGCCGGTGGAGCAGGAGGGGGAGGAGGAGCCTATGGCGCTGCTGCTGCTCCCGCTCCTGCCCCAGGAAGTGGCGGCGGGCGAGGCCGCGGGCGAGGTGGACGCGGGCGAGGGAGGAGGCCTTCGGACGACGGGTCGTAGAGGAGACAGAGAAAGGAGAGGGTGGGGGTTGGGTGAGAGAAAACGTTGTTTTGCTTTTCTTGAAAAAAAAAAAATCACTTGGACTTTATCATCAATCTCTCTCCCTTTCTCTCTCTCTTTCGCGCGCGCCTCACTCGCCCATGCGCCCTCCTTGCTCGTGTCTCGACGCGACTGGTCGCCGGCCCTTCGCAGCGCCGCTCAGAAGAGCCTCCGAGCTCGCGCAGAAGAGCAGGCCTCTTTCAATGTCGCCGCGAAAATCTTCATCGACCTCGACCTCGACCTCCTCCTCCGCTCTCCCCGCCGCCGCCCCCTGGTTCGAGTCCGAGCTCGGAGAGCGCGTCGTCTCCGAGAAGCTCGTGTCCAGCTCCTCCTGGGCCACGGCCTACAAGTACGAGACCGAGTCCTGCAAGGCGTTCTTCGTCAAGATGTCGCTGGGGCGCGACGAAAAGATGTTCGAGGCCGAGGCCGCGGGCTTGGCCGCGCTCGCCGCCGCCGCTGCTGCCTCCGCCTCCTCTCTCGTCATCCCAAAGCCCCTGCACGCCGGGCCTCTCCCCGGAGGGAAGGGCGGGTCCTTCATCGTCATGGAACACCTGAATCTCGGCGGCGGCGGCGGAGGAGGAGGAGGAGGAGGGGGGGGCAAGGGCGGCCTCTCCCAGGAAGAGCTCGGCGTTGCGCTCGCCCGGCTCCACCTCGCGCCGCCGCCGCCGCCGCAGCAGCCTGCGTCGTCGTCGTCCTCCTCGTCGCCGCGTCCCCCCCGCTTCGGCTTCGAGGTCGACAACTTCATCGGGGGCACCCCGCAGCCCAACGGCTGGAGCGACTCCTGGGTCGACTTCTACCGGGAAAAGAGGCTCAAGCACATGCTCGCGCTCGTCGGGAGGCCCGGGTCCGAGGTCGAAAGGATGGGCAAAAAGCTCTGCGACAATCTCGAAAAGCTCTTTGACGACGTCGACGACGGCGGCGGCAACGGCCCTCGGGTAACTCCCTCCCTGATCCACGGCGACCTCTGGTCAGGGAACATGGCGACCGTCAGCACGGGCGCGGGCTCCTCCGCGTGGTCGATCCTCGACCCCGCCCCGTGCTACGGACACCACGAGGCGGAGTTCGGGATGAGCTGGTGCGCGGGGTTCTCGCCCGGGTTTTGGAGGGGGTACCGGTCCGTGCTGCCCGAGGCTCCGGGCTTCGAGAGGAGGAGGCCGCTCTACGAGCTGTATCACATTTTGAACCACGCGGTGCTGTTCGGGTCTGGGTACCTGGGGCAAGCGGAAGGGCTGCTGCGGACGCTGACTCGAGAGTTGTAGTCGGAAGAGAGAGAGAAGGAAGGGGAAAAAGCCAAGAAATTAAAAAAGACGAGGGGGGAAAAAATACTCGCGAGTCACACTCCCTTATCCGCCGCCCTTTTTTCCCTCAGCTCTCTTTGACGGTTGCTCTCGTCCAACATCGCCCCCTCTTCCTAACTTCTCCAGTTTCCCTCCTCTCGCCTGCCCCCGAGACCCCCCCGCAACACAACCATGACACCTGCTGCCAGTCCGCAAGGTGAGATAAAGAATCGACTGCGCGTTGTAGAGAGCGAACGAGAGGCGGTCGTCCTCGAAGGACTAGAAAAAACATTGGAGCAAGACGCGGAAACCATTCTTTTTGTTTCCGCAATTTCGCTGCGCGCGACTCACCTTGCCACTCGCTTCGCCGCCTTGCCCCTTTTTTGTTGAACGCAGAGCGCACGTGAGCGGGTTTCCTGCGTTGCCTACGATTGAGAAAAAAGACTTTGAGCGCACGAGCAATCCTTGCGCCACGGGAAGAGGATGAGTCGAGACGACGAGGGAGGGGCTGGAGCGAATCTGAGTTTTGCTGCTGAATTGGCTCCTCCTTTCCCTCGTCCAGGGCTGTTGTTGTTCCAAATGAGCATTTCTCGGTCCCGCAAAGGTTTCTAGAGACGAGCTAGATATTGCCCGGGGGGAAGCGACCGTTGGAGAGGGGAAGGAAGTCAAGGAGAGGAGGAGAGGGGGGCGGACGGTTTCGGGGCTTCGTGCTGAACGGAGCTCTCGTCGCGCGACGCCGGCGCCCGAGAGGCCTCCTCAGCTTTTTTTTTCTTCTCTCTCTTTTCCCTCTCTCCAACCTTTCAGCTCAAAACCAAGATAATGACCTCAACAAAACAACAACAAAAAAACTCCAGGCGCCTCCGCCGCGGCCCTCCCCTGCGTCCCGGCCCTCGCCGGCCCCGCCAGCACCCCCGTGCGCTGCTCAGAGCGCCCCGGCATGGGACAGAACGCGAGAAACGACAAAATTATTGCGCAAGAAGAGGCCGCAGCGAAAGGCATCCGCAATCGCAAGGCCCCTTCTTCCTCGAAGAAGCGCGGCGGCGGCGGCAAGGCCTCTTTCACGAAGGAGCGCAGCCGCGGCCAGAACCAAGACGAGTTCTCCGTGCCCTCAACCCCGATCGCCGCTGCTTCTCCTGCGTCTTCTTCCCCGGCTTCTCCCGGTACCCCGGCGCCCGCGATCCCCTCGCCGCCCTCGCCCTCCCCGTCGCTCAAGCGCAAGCGCGGCAGCAGCGGAGCCGAAGAGGTGACGTCGTCGTCGCCTCCCTCGACCCCTTTTTCTGCCCCTTCCCCCTTCCCCTCCCCCGCCGCCAGAGACGCCGCCCTCGCCAAGCTGCTGCTCGCCTTCGCCGCCGCCGCTGCCGCCGAGGAGGCGTGTGAGGCGCTGGAGAAGGCTGCTGCTGCTGCCGCCGCCGGCTCCGCGGCGGCGGCGATGGAGCCCGAGGCCTTCCCTCTCTCGTCCGCTCCGCCTTCTGGCGGAGCTCCGTCGGCCTCTCCTTCCAAAGAAGAGGTCGACAACAACGACGACGACGAGCGCAAGGCCAAGAAGTCCCGCAGTGCGTCGCCGTCACTCGCTGTTCCGGTGGCTGCGGCCTCCATGCCGGCTGCTGCCGCTGAGCGGACGACGCCGAAGACGCCGACGCCGGCGAGCGCGCCCGCCGCGCTGCCGACCTGGACCTCGCCGCGCAAGCAGGCGAGGGTGGACTACGCCGCGCAAAACTATGGCCGCGCTCGCGCCGCCGCGACGGCTTCTTCCGGCCCCCTCGCCGCGGCGCTTAAGCTTGGGATTTTCGAGCTCACTGCCGCTCCCGAGCTGTATGCGCTGAAGAACAAGCGCAAGATGGCGCAGCCCAAGCCGGCGCGTTTTGACCTCTTTTGAGCGAAAAATCAACCTGCCCAAACGACGACGACAACGGCAACACACACTTTTTTCCCCTCGCGTTGTTCGTCCGTCCACATTTTTCCCCGGGGACTCTTCTGGTCCGAGTTTTACACACCGTTATTCAAGTGGGAACGCACGCTCTATAGTTCAAAATCGGGCACTGAAGATGCCCCTATTCTTCCATCCTTGCATTCTTCTTCTTCTTCGTTTTTGTCGTCTTTCTCAAAGGACGACGAAAACGAAAGACGAAACATATCAATTTTCCCCCCCACCTCCCGCTCCTCTCTGATCTCCCAAAGCGGGCACCGAAAACTCTTTTTTCATCCCTCGTCTCTGCATTCCTTCTTTCTCTTTTGGCCAGAGAAAGAGGGGAGCATTGATAAAGGGGTGCATTTTAGAGCGACAAGGACTACCGCGAAAGAGAGAGAGAGAGAGAGAGAGAGAGTTTTCAACCCGAAAAAAACAAGTTTTTGAGAAATCATTTCTCAAAAACAAGTTTTTGAGAAATCCTCGTGCTGGAAACCCAGACGAGCGTGCGTTAAGGCGGTTTCGTCTTGTTCTTGCACGAGAAACCGAAAACTTAGAGCAAATATAAACAACGCAAGCAAGAAAAAACGCGAAGAAACGAAATGGCGGAAGAGAGAGAAAAAGAGAAAAAAAGAAGGAAAAAAAAAAGAGAACGAGAAGTTTTTGCGCTCCGGCAAGAGAGAAAAAGTCGGGCTAGAGAAAATACTTTCTCGCTTGCTCTTCCCTGCCATGTGCTCTGTTTTCTCGCTCTACTCGAAGTTTGTTTTACATGTTCTGGAGAGAGAAAGAGAGAGATAAGTGTTTTTTTTCCTACTGTTGTGATCACAGTGTAACTTCGCGAACGAAAACTTGAAACAAAACCTTTTTTTTTGTTCGTAGGCCGAAAGCGAGTGGAAGCGAAGTGTTTTCTCCTCCTTTTTCTTTCTTGCGCGTTTTGCTTTTTTGCAAGCAGTGTTGAGAGACAACGCAGGGAGGAAGGGAGCGTTTTACCGTCGTGACTTGGGCGAAGCGGGGAGAGAGAGAGTGTGGAAGAGAGCGGTGCAGAAGAATGAGAGTTGCCTTTTCTTCTTTTTTTAGTTTACAACTTTCAGAGGAACGAAACTCTTGCGACCGAATCAGTTATATGCTGAAAGCAGGATGATTGATTCGAGGGGACTACGCAGCAACGATAGCACAAGGTTTCAGGAAGCAGGCGGGTGAAGGAAAGAAAAAGGGCACAGAAGCAGAGGCACACAGTTTCCTTTCGATCGAACAGGGAGCAAGTCGAGGTCAAAAAGAAAAAAAGAGGCCACAGTGACAAAACAAAAAACGCTCTCACAGTTGGCGCCTGCTGCTCCACCAGCTCGACGCTTTGAAGCGTCGCGGAGCAGCAGCAGACGAAACAGGCGGAGGAGGGAGGCGTCGCAGGGAGGAACAGGCGACGGGGGGATTTCAGACGCGCCTGTTGCTCCCGCCGCCGCCGCCGCGCGAGCTCTTGCCCGCCACCGCCGCCGCAGCAGCAGCAGACGGCAGCGGCGGGACCGGCGGCAGCACCACCTTCTGCGTGCACACGGGGCACGAGCCTCTGCAGTCCCCGAGCCACCGCTCGATGCACGCGCAGTGGAACGGGTGCGAGCACGGCAGCGTCTTGATGGCTTCTCCAGTCTCGTAGTCCTGGAGGCAGATGGTGCACCGGTCGCCCGCGGCGACCATCGCCGCCGCGACGCGCGAGCGGGGCAGCGCGTCGATGGTCGAGCGCGGGGCCACGGCGCGCGCCCTATTGCCCGAGTCGAGCGACAGGAGGGCATCGTAGTCCTCGTCGGTGAAGTCGCGGTCGGAGAAGAGCAGCGAGGCCGGGAGGCGGCCCGAGTAGGCCCCGGCGATGGCCTCCCTGACGGTGTCCAGGTGGGCGGCGAGGCCGCGGAGCGTGGCGGCCGTGGAGCCCGCGGACGCGGGGCTGCCACCGCTCGAGGGGTCAGGGGGAGGCGGGAAGCCGTACGCGGCGGCGAACGCGGCGAGCGTCGAAGACATCGGGCGGGCAGCGGCGCCGCCGCCGGTCGAAGGGCCCGCGCCCGCGCCTCCTCCGCCGCCAACCGCGCCGCCGCTAAACATGTGCATCAGCATCTCGACGATGGGCATCGAGATCGAGGCCGCCGAGGCCGCGGCGGCTGCGGAGCGGCCCGCTGCGGCGGTCGCGGCGGCCGGAGAGGAGGAAGGGACGCCAGCGCCAGGGCCAGCGCCAGAGCCGCTGCCCCCCCCCCCCCCCCCCCCCCCCCCCCCCCCCCCCCCCCCCCCCCCCCCCCCCCCCCCCCCCCCCCCCCGCCGCCCCCCGCCGCGCGCCGCGCCGGCGCGCGCCGCGCCG
>Ga0114918_10003048_pt1 | contig 14864 bp, 6 predicted proteins | sample LantaG_FD_87015 | JGI IMG/M metagenome (GOLD analysis project Ga0114918, IMG submission 87015) | Deep subsurface microbial communities from Baltic Sea to uncover new lineages of life (NeLLi) - Landsort_02402 metaG | ecosystem: Environmental > Aquatic > Marine > Oceanic > Sediment | place: Baltic...
AAACATCTGGCGATGGGCAGTGGGGTGGCCATGCCGGCACCGGCACAGGATACGGTTATGGTGGTGCTATTGCTTGCCTGTCCGGAAGCTGTCCGATTATCACTGATTGTATTATTCAAGATAATTCCGCACATGGTGGCATGGGCGGTGATGGCGGCGATGGCGGAAGCGTGAGCAGCGGAGCTGAAAGCGGCGGAGGAAACGGTGGAGATGCGTTCGGCGACGGTATCGGCGGCGGAATCTACAGTGATGACCATAGCTACCCGACAATTACCAATTGCAGCTTTATAAATAATGTCGCTTCCACGGGCATAGCCGGACAAGGCGGTGCCGTAGGTACAGGCGGCGCACTGGATCCGCCTGCTCAGCCTGGCTTGATCGGCTCAACCCAGTCTTTTGGCGGCATAGCCGGTGGAGCGGTATACTTTGACGAAATTTCCGATGCAAATATTACCAACTGTACATTCTCTGATAACCAGGCTTATATACTTAATCCCAATTTCGGCCTATCCGCTGCAACTTATACATACACCAGAGGCGGTGCTTTGTATTCTGCGAAAAATAACGCCGTTATTCTTAATAACTGCGACTTTACAGGCAGCCTCGGAGGAGCGCTCTATTGCAGCGAAGGTTGTACTTTAGACGTCAATGATTGTTCCTTCGAAGAAAATGCCCGGGCTGTCGAGGGTGGAGCAATCTATATTGCCGAAAGAGTCAATGCGGAAGTTAAAAACTCTAACTTCTCGGGCAACTCTGCTTTAGCCGACGGCGGTGCGGTCTATTCTGATAGTAACGCTGATTTCTCAGACTGCACTTTCAACAACAATATAGCCGGCCAAAACGGCGGTGCGATAAAAGCTTATTTCGATACCGGCAATCCTGATATCCGTATGATATTAAGATTTACCTTCAATCGATGCAGCTTTATCAGGAATCAGGCATCACGAGGTGTTTACGGCTGGGGTGGCGGAGTGTACTTCCAGGACACCGATGCTGTTTTCAATGACTGCTACTTCATAAACAATACCGCAAAAAGCGGCGGTGGCCTATTCCTTTCGGCCGGAACTGTCGCTATTAACGGTGGAGTTATAAAAGGCAATATATCTATAGGCGGCAGTGGCATCAACGTAATAAGCGGTCAAAACATTTTGGATGCTGCCCTGTCGAACACAATCACGTCTGATTTTATTGCAAGCTACTTTGACAGTACCGGCATCGCCGAAAGTTTCAACACCAGTAACGGCATCGGCGGTGGTCTGGCCTGTGCCGATACGGCGGCGACAATAGTAAACTGTACTTTAAGTGATAATAAAGCCGAAGGTGTTAACGGTTCCGGTGGCGCAATTAACTTCTATGGCGGATTAGTCGAGCACTTAGTCAAAAACTGTTTGCTTACCGGCAATTCTTCCGCCGCGGATGGTGGAGCAATTTCCAACAACTTATTCGCACAGCCCAAGATTACAAACAGTACTTTCATTAACAACCGAACAAACAGCATGGGCGGAGCAGTATTCAGCGATTGGAGTTCGAGTGCAACGATTACCGACTCTATCTTCCAGGGCAGTAATAAAGGCGCGATAGCGAATGAAGATTTCAGTAATACAACTGTAGAATACTGTTTATTCAATAACAACCTCGACGGTGATTACCTGCTTTACGATACCTCTTCAAATGTTGTAACTGGTTCTAAGCTTGATGATACTAATAGAAAAGGCGATCCCAAGTTTGTCGCCGGGCCGTTAGGCAGTTATTATCTCAGCCAGCTTGATTCAGGCCAGACTGTGGATAGCCCCGCTCTGAATGCCGGCAGCAGTCCCGCCATAAATCTCGGGCTGTCGGACTACACTACTCGTAATGATGGCGAAGAAGATACAGAGATAGTTGATGTCGGTTACCATTACCGTGACCATACAGAAATACCTGTATATACTTTGACGGCCAGAGTGGCAAGCGGACAAGGCACCATTGAGCCTTCCAGCGGCACTTATTACGCAGGGACGACAGTAACGCTAACTGCCACCCCCAAGGCCGGTTGGCGAGTATCGAAATGGTCCGGTACCGATGATGATTCGTCCAAAGCATCGAGCAATACTGTAACTATCGATGGCACTAATGCCTTTATTGAAGTCGAGTTCTGGCAACCCGCCGTAATTAACGTCCCCGACGATTACCAGACAATCCAGGATGCAATTACTGCCGCCAACGATGGTGATAAGATTGTTGTCGACACAGGAGTATATTTCGGCGGTTATCAATCTATCGCACTACTCATCGACAAGTCTGTTTATGTCACATCAAGAGATCCCCATGATCCCAATACCGTGGCGGCAACGATTATTCGAGGAAATGTGGGAATTTCACCGATTAACTATATCGGCGTCGTATTTAGAGCGAACACAGATGAAAACACGGTTCTGAACGGCTTTACCATTGAGAATTTCGGAGGGAACTGGACAGATGGCGATGGTGGAGACCGGGATGGGGGTCATCCCAATGGCGAAGATGGTGCACCGGGTGATGGTGCCGGAATTTATATTGAAGCGGGAGCCAGCCCAACAATCAAGAACTGTATAATCAGAAATAACATAATAAACGCAGGCAGCGGTGGAGCTGGTGTTGGCGCCGATGATAACAATAATGCAGGCCGAGGCGGCTGGGGTGGCTGGGCACGCGGTGCGGGTATATATTGCGGCCCATATACTAATCCTAAGCTTGTTAATTGTATAATCGAAGGCAATTCAGCCAATGCTGGCAATGGCGGCAATGGTGGTGATTATGCCGACCTCGGCGGTTATGCGAACTACGGAGGTCTCTATAGTAGAGAAGGCGGCACATTAAATCCGACATATGATTTTCCGACTACTGATAATACTATAGCAGCAAATCCGATAGAAGGTCATTTGTGGAAACTCTGGGAATGGGATTTCGCACTCAATTACGGGCCTATCTATGGCTATGGTCAAGCCGGCCTGACTTCATATATCGATGACGCCCGATGGTATTCCGGATACGGAGGTGGCGTATTTTGTGACGTTGGAACCAGCGTAATATTTGACAACTGTGTAATCAGGGGCAATCGTACTACTGGCGGCATGAGTGGACAAGGTGGTATCCAGGGTACCGCCGGCAGACAGGAGCCTTTGGTACCGTATGAAATACCAAGTTACGGTGGTGGTGTTTATTGTGCAGCCAACTCGACTGCGATTTTCGATGGCTGTACATTCAATGATAATGCAGCATCCGAAACACTCGCCGATCCTAATCATCGTCTTAGCCCCTATATTGGGTACGGCGGTGGTGTATCCGCCGAACGCAGCGCAGTGGTCTACTTTGCCGATTGTAACTTCGTCGACAACCAGGCTGATACAGGCGGAGCAATATATGTCAACGACGCCGATGTAACAATCGTCGATTCCAATATCGTATCCAATGAGGCACTTCGCGGCGGTGGATTCTTAGGCTCTGGAGGTTCAATCGAAATAAAAGGTACTATCTTCGCCAATAACCGGGCCATTACAGATGTTAACGATCCGAACGACGATGAGGTTCTCAGCATTGGTGCTGGTTTGTGTGTCTTTTCGGCAGATGCGCTCATCCGGGATTGCAATATAAGCGGCAACCGGGCCGATGCCTCCGGAGGCGGATTATACTTGAGAGGCGAAAATGGTTCGGCGATTACTAACTGCCTGATTATAAATAACTCCGCCGGCAGGGATGGAGGAGGCATTTCTACAAATTGGTATGCAATGCCTACAATTGCTAATTGTACATTCGCTGGAAACGCAGCTTCAGGAGCCGAAGGCGAGCCAGGCAATACCGGCCTTGGCGGAGCACTTTACTGCGGTTATCAGAGCGATGTCACTGTTACTGACAGCATTTTCTGGAACAATTTCGCCTTGAAAGGTCAAGAGATCGCCGTAGGGTCCGGCTTCGAGCTTGATCCGATTTGCAGTACGGTTACAGTCAAATACAGTGACGTCAAGTCCTCACTGAATAACACGTGGGTAGATCTTGGCTGTATTCTTAACTTGAAATCGAGCGATGGAAACATTAACGATGACCCGCTGTTTGTAAGCGATGCTAATGGCGTCTATTACTATTATCTCAGCCACACCAGTTCCGGCCAGTCATTTACCAGTCCTTGTGTCGATGCGGGCAGTGATTACGCAAGCCATGTTGGTTTGCTCGGATACACGACCCGCACAGACCGTATTCGCGATAAAGACAAGGTCGACATGGGCTACCACCATAATACAGAAGATAAATGCAGATTCGCTGACTTTGTCTTTGACGGTGTTATTGACGAGCTTGACTTTAATAAGTTTGCGAATCTTATCGGCTTCGATAATTTCACGAAACTCGCTGAAGAATATTGGCTTAAAGATCCTCAAGAGTCGCTTGATCTGCCAAGTTCCGAACAAGATAATTGGCGCAATGGAGCGGACATTACAACAGACAGGCATGTGGACAACGATGACCTTGATTTCTTAATTAACTGCAATGGCGTCGCAGATATTAACGCTCCGATTCCAGATCCAGGTAAATGGGAAATAGAGCCTTATCTGAGCTCATCGTCATCTGTCAGCATGGCTGCCGAGACAGCGTTCGATGCCTGGAGCCGGTACGTCGAGTACTACTTCGAATGCAACACCCCAGGCGGGCACAGCAGCAACTGGCAGGATAGCCCGGTATACACAGACAGGGGCCTTACTATTGGTCTCGCATATGGCTATAGAGTAAGAGCACGCGATAAATTTGGTAACATGACCGAATGGTCGCAAGTACGTTATGCCGGCTTTGATACGATACCGCCGGCACCTGCTCCGCGTATCGAAACAATCGATGCGAACTCGTCGCCGACTTCAATTACGATGATTGCGACGATTGCCTACGATGATAGTGACGTCGAGTATTATTTCGAGAACGTACTGGGTGATGTAAACGATAGCGGCTGGCAGGATGAACCGAACTATACATCTGTCGGTCTTAATCCCGATACCGAATACAGCTATAGAGTCAAAGCCAGGGATAAGTCACCCAATCAGAACGAAACCGACTGGTCACAGGTTGTACTGACGAGAACTGCTGTGCCTCTGGATCTGATTCCGCCGACGCCCGATCCGATGGTGTGGGACCCGACAGTCGACCCGAACGGTTTTGACGGGACACCCCGTGAAGTCTACGGCGGCTTGGGAACGTTCGATTATTACGCTCAGATGACAGCGACAATCGCGGCAGATGCCGGCGGCGGTGCTGTGGAGTATTACTTCGAATGTACTACGGAACATGGCTTCGACAGCGGCTGGGTAATAGATCCGATATATAGTGTCCTTGTAGGCAGAACGAGACAAGGCCACCGCTTCCGTGTCAGGGCTCGCGATCAGTTCGGCAATATGACTGCCTGGTCGCCAGAGGACCCGGCCAACTGACGGTAACACAAACCTTAAAAAAACATAGGGCCTCTCATGCCATTAACGTGAGAGGCCCTTTGATTTATGCACTTGTTTTAGAATAAAGCACTTATTTCGCCATCAGCGTTTGATAGCCGAAGTGCGCGATCAGATTATCGAGAATCACCATTGCAGTATAGTTTTCGGCAACCGGCCATATACGGGCCACAATCGTCGGATCACGCCTGGTGATTGCAGCCAGATCCTTGTTCTCCATCGTATACTTGTCAATCGTTCTCTGTGGTTTGTCAATTGTCGGCGTCGGTTTTACTGCAAGCCTGACGACGATGGGCTGGCCGGTGGAAAGGCCGCCTGTGATACCGCCGGCATTATTTGAATCGAAAGCAATCTTATCGTCTTCAGCGTGCATTTGATCGTTATTCTCATACCCGGTCATGTCTTTGACGGCAAAGCCGGCCCCGACCTCGACGCCCTTGACGGCACCAATTCCGAGCATCCTGCCCAATTCGCCGTCGAGCTTATTGAATACAGGCTCGCCAAGCCCAGCCGGGATTCCGGTAACTACCACTTCAACTACGCCGCCTGCCGAATCTCCCGTGGCCGAGATTCGATTACAGGCATCGACCATGCCCAGGCTGCATCGATATCGGGACAGTTTACGACCGGGTGAACTCCATACTTGTCCCGAATCGCATCGGTGGCCATCCGTGGAGTCTTAGCCCTAATATCATCGATCTGCTGCTCTATCTCTGCCAAGACTCGGGTCTTTTCCAGAAATCTCATCTCCATAGTGATACGCTTCTTAACATAAATCTCCTGATAAAACGGATCCATATCTCGCCGCATCGTTTTGTAATCGTCGGTATATTTCAGGGCCTTCTCGGCGGCGATATCAGGACAGCGTACACCGGCTATCTCTTTCACATAGGAAAATACATCGATGCCGCATTTCTTCAGCACTTTCTTGGCGACGTATCCGGCCGCGACGATGGTCGAGGTATAACGTCCGCTAAAAAATCCGGCTCCGATCGCATCATCGTCGGGGCCGTACTTCGCAAACGAAGCATAAGACGCATGGCCCGGGCGGGGAGTGCGATTCGTATCCTGGTACTGCTTGATATGAATGAAATGGCGGTCCAGGTTCGGAATCAGAATTGTCAGCGGCGTACCGTTGGTATGATTTTTATTCCCGGCGTTTTCGATGGTGTCGGCCGCGTTCAGACCGCAATAGATAACCGGCAGGTCCGGCTCTTTCCGTGGACTGCTCAATTCGTCCGCCCCCGGCTTTCTAAGAAGCAAATCACCGTAAATTTCCTGCTCGGATAACAAAAGACCCGGCGGAACACCCTGCAGGACCGAGGTAAGACCATCCTGATAAGAGCCACCGGCAACCGTTACCTGAAAACAACGTCCAATATGACAACCTATCATACTTATTCTCCTAAAATCGTTCGTTAGGGTATTAGATTCCCGCTTGCACAGAAATGACATACCGTGTACTGTCTGCTAACTCGCTACTTTCATATTTGCGCCGATACTTTGCATCAATTCAACATAATCGGGAAAAGTGACGCTGATAGCCTCAGCGGTTTCAATAGTGCATTCACCTTCCATACATAAACCTGCCAGTGACAGGGCCATCACTATTCGGTGGTCCGCCCAGCCGTGCAGTTCGGCATCTCTGGGCTTGCCGCCTCGGATTATAAGGCCGTCCGGCAGTTCTTCAACATCTACATCCATTTTTTTCATCTCTTCTGCCATACATTTGATTCTGTCGGTCTCTTTGCTTCGCGCCTGGGGGACGTTCAGCAATCTTGTCGTACCCTTGGCAAAGGCCGCAGTTACAGCCATAGCAGGCAAAGCATCGGGGGTTTTGTTCATATCAATATCAGTACCCTTGAGCTGGCCGGCTTTAACTGTTACCGAGTTCGGCTCGATCCTGATATCAGCCCCCATCGCCTTTAAGTAATCGACTACTGCTTTGTCCGGCTGGCTATCCGCGAAATCCAGCCCGAGCAAGGTTACCTCGTCGGCGATTAAAGCGGCCGCACAGAGGAAAAACGTAGCACTGGAAAAATCGGCGGCAACAGCGTCCTCAAATGCCCTGTAGCTCTGATTTCCCTTGATTCTAAATGCTCGCATCTGCCGATTCTCGTATTCGATTTGCTGCTTATCAAGCCAGTCGAGCGTCATTTGTACGTAGCCGGGCTCGTTTAGCATAGTTACGTCGATCTGGGTATCTTCACTCGCCAGAGGTGCGCACAAAAGCAGGCTGGATAGATACTGGCTCGTAAAAGCGGCGATTTCCGTCGCTCCGCCTGACAGTTTTCCCGATATCTCAACCGGCACTTTGCCATTGTTTTTAAGGCTCACGCATTTCGCTCCAAGGTCGTTAAGCGAGTCTATGAGCGGCTCAACCGGGCGTGTCTGGATTTGTTCGTCGCCGGTAAAGGTAGTAGTCTGGCCGGAGGGAGCCAGGGCGGCCGAACCCATGGCGATTCGCAGGGTTGTGCCGGAGTTACCCACGTCGATGATTTCCTTTGGAGGCGTAATCTTGCCGTTCGTACCGGTTACCTTCCAGAGCTTCGGATCTGAGGGGTTTATTACCGCTCCTAACGCTCGATAACAAGCCACCGCAGCCTGTGTGTCGCTCGAATCCAATGGGGCGTGGATAAGGCTTTGCCCCCCTGCCAACGAGGCAATCGCGACCGCACGAATCGTATGCGATTTGGACCCGGGAATCGCCACCGTCCCTTTCAACCGAGATTTATTCACAACCAGCTTCATAGTGTAGCCCTGTTTATATAGTATCTAAAGGCGTATTTTTAACAGAAATGACGAGTAATTGAAAGAAGTTTCTCACGGTATTTAGAATACAGGCCGAAATGGCCTAAATTCCCAATCAGGCAATATACGCCATTGTCGTCCTACCGCCGCTCTCGCGGCTTATTTCTATTGCCGGCCGGGTGTGCATGTTCCGGAGCTGACTGTGTCGACCGGCATCTCAGGCACGAAGAACTTCTGCCCCCTTGCCTTGCTGTATCATGGGGACATAGCTTTCGAGAGACTGTAATACCTCTGAATCCGTCAGGTCAATTGTCATTTTCTTTTCGTGTGCCATGTAAGCAGCCATCACGAGCATCGTTATACGCCGGCCGTATTGGAAATCGAGCATAGCATTTTTGCCCTTCTCAAAGGCCGAGATGGCATCTCGCCATTCAGCTACATAACCATACAGGTCAGGCTCGTTCGGTTGAAGAACCAGAGCGCCTCGCGTCGCCTGTGCTTTCTCAAGGGCAAGCTCGCTGTCTGCAACGGCAGTTGCCGCCGCGTCACTAATAAATATACCGGCAGGCGACTCCAAAGAATTGACCGTATAAGAATAGCCGGGACCGAAGGCTTCCATAAGCAGTCTCAGGCCGGGTGCATCGTACATCCAGGAATTCGTAGCTTGAGCTATGCTGTTAATCCCGGTTTCAGGATCCTTAAACTCAATTGTAACATTCGAGTAATCTTCTGCCGGAGCGGCTTTATAATCCACCCCTCTTTTTTTAAGCTGGCTAATCCAGGGCTCTTTGCCCCACTTGAGCAGCGCCATGTTGGCAGTCACTGAAACAGGCGTGAGATAGTCAGGCCGTTTACCGCTGGGTGTCAGCGTATACATCCCGACGGCTATACTGTGACAGCCCATGTCGCAGCATACGCCGCCCCCCTGCCGCGTGGGATCCCAGAACCACGGCTCGTGTGGCCCGCCGTGCTCCTCTGCGCTGCGGGAAAGGTGCACAGAGCCCATACTCTTTTCCACTGCCATAAGTTGATTACGAGCCTCTACCACACAGGGCATATGAAGCTGATTTTCGAAGTAGGCGGTAGGCACACGGAGTGCTTTTGCCATTCTTGCCATTACATCTGCTTCCTCAAGGTTCCGGGCAAGCGGTTTCTCGCAAATTATCCCCTTGATTTCGGCCCCGTTCTCTATTGCCTTAGCTATATTACGCATGATATCGAGACGAGTAAAATTAGGGGCAAAAATACAGATAACGTCAACAGCGTCACAGATATCTGCGACATTATCGTACACCTTAGCATTGCCCAGGCCATCCTCGCGTGCGCGATCGGCAAGAACTTCTGCACCCTCGGGGGCACAGATCCCTGTTAATTCGACGCCGCGGACCGAACATAACGCCCTTTCATGAAATGTTGCTACAAAACCGGCTCCTATCATTCCTATCTTTAGCATCGTATAATTCCTTTCATTTCAAGTGTTGTCATGCTCATATTTAATCTTATTACCGGACCTTTTGGCACAATAAAGGCCATAACGGTACGATTAGTATCTTAACTACTTTTAGCTAAAATACAACTCATAACTGTATAAAAACACTATAATAAGGAGCGATAATCAGTCTCTTGGAAATAATATTCGTACAGAGCAATTTATAAATCAATCTCATGTCAATAGTGGGGGATTTGCAATTAGTAGTTTGAACAGAACACGTACAATAATCGAATATGGGACGTAAAAACGAGCAAAAGTTAACTTAATTCAGAAATTATAATAGAAAATCAAACTTTATTGATGGGTACCCGCATAAATAAACGAAAATATAATTACGGAGTACTTTTCTTAAGCTGTTGGATGATTAGCTTGGTAAATCGTTGGTAGAACAAGAAATATTATTTTGAACGTCATTGTGGAAACCTTTACGGGTGTAAAAAATCGCCCGAGAAATGTGAAGGAGTTAAAAAGAATGCCCTCAACAAAAATAGCAGAAAAACGGATGGGTATGCCTGAAATAAGAATGAAGGCCAAATCACTCGGGTTAACACCCGGAAAAATGAAAAAGGCTGATGTAATACATGCTATCCAGGTGGCAGAGGGATGCCTGCCGTGTTTTGGAAGATCCGGCGGTCAATGCTCATACACCGACTGTTGCTTTATGAATGATTGCTTTAAAATAAAACTGTGAATTCTACCTGTTTGTCATTAAGGCTTTTATAGTGTCCCTTCGGAACAGATTACTCAGATTCTACACCTTGTTAAACACGTCTGCTCAAATCGTTTAAGGCAAAATATATTTATATTTGAAATAATTGTATTTCTTTGACATTTGTCGCTTTCTTCAATATATTTTTTATGTCAAGGGGTATTCTTCTGTCCCTCGGAGTGTACTCCTGATCGAATACGAGGGAGGTTACATTGCTGGCTGATAAACGGCCCAAGGAGAACATTGTGGATAAAGGTAAAGTAAAATGGTTCAATGAGAGGAAGGGGTTCGGTTTTATTGTTCCCGACAATGGCGGTGAGGATTTATTCATCCATCACTCGAATATTGCTGCGGAGGGATTCCGATCGCTAAATGATGACCAGGCGGTAGAGTACGAGGTTGCCGAGGGTAAGAAAGGCCCGGAAGCAGTCAATGTTCGTCCCTGCTGAGCTGAGATCGCCGGTATATCCGGATTGTAAAAACAAGGGCCCTGCCGAATAGCGGGGCCTTTTTAATTGAGCACTGAAAATCATTACGGATTGCCTTACCAAAATATTTTGACCGCAGGCTTGGATTTCTGATATTATTATATATTCGAATATTCGAGGTAGATAAGTGGAAAGATAATTCCTGATTTATTGCAGCAGTTAAATCGAGATCGTGAGATTAAAAATGAATTGTCCGGCGTGTGGAATGTTAATGGTGGAAGAAGACTTCGGGGGCGTGACGGTTGATGTCTGCAAGAATGGGTGCAAAGGAATTTGGTTTGACTGGGGAGAATTAAAGGATCTGGATGAGAGTCATGAAGGTGTTGGGAGAGCCCTTGAAGAAGCATTGAAAAGCCCACGACAAAATGAAGCCGATCGTGGCCCGCTGAACTGCCCGAAGTGCGGAATAAAAATGCGTGAACACAAATACAGGAATGCAAAGGAAGTAAGCGTAGATGAGTGTTATTCATGCGGGGGGTTTTTTCTCGATAGTGGAGAACTCAAGCAAATCAGAGATAACTACATGAACGAAGACGAGAGGGAAGTTTATGTGCAAAGGCTCGTGGGTGAAACATCATTAAGGCAAGACACTCATAAAACAGTACTGAGAGCTGCGGGTTGCTATGCACTCGGCAGCCTTTTTGGTAGAAGATGGCCTTTTATCTGATCATAGCGTGATTTGTCAAAGATTTTGCTCATGGAGAGAAAAATGCAGAGTTTGAGACTATTAATTTTAGCTGTCAGCCTGGTATTAAGTGTTTGTGGATGTAGAAAGGACACTACAGAGACACAAACTACAGAAACAGAAAGAAAAGAAGAAACAAGAAAGGAGGCTGCTATGGTTACGACGCTGCAGTGGCTGGGTCATGCCGGTTTTAAGATTTGTCATGAAGATACCGTCATATATATCGATCCCTGGAAATTAAAGGATTCTCCGCACGATGCGACCCTTGTACTTGTCAGCCACAGTCATTATGACCACTACTCACCGTCTGACATTGCCGGGATCAGCGGGCCGGAAACAAAACTTGTCGCTTCAACTGATGTCGTTTCAAAGGAAAAAAACGGTGAGATGATTTTGAACGGACTGACTATTGAATTCGGCAGTGTTCGAGTGAGCGGTGTGGCTGCGTACAATCCCGGCAAACAATTTCATCCGAAGGCAAACAACTGGGTCGGTTTTGTAATCGAAGTTGGCTCAAAACGCATTTATTATGCCGGCGATACGGACCTGACCGACGAAATGAAGTCTCTAAAAGAAATTGACGTTGCTCTGCTGCCGGTGGGAGGTACGTACACTATGGACGCGGCCGAAGCCGCCGATGCAATTAAGTACATAAAACCTGAACTTGCCATCCCGTACCACTGGGGTGACATCGTAGGCTCTCGGACCGACGCCGAAAAGTTCGCGAACACAGTCGAATGTGAAACGAAGATATTAACTTCCGGCGAGACAATCACTTTGGAATAGGCGTTCAACACACTCTGAGATGCGTTTAGAAGCGAAAAAATGCTGGATTTCCCGGGAATTGACGTATTCTTGGGTTGAGGTTCAGAGACTTTGAAATTGAACCTCGTATTATGCTGATAGCTGGATAATGGTCATTTTAGCGAATTGCGAGATTTTTCACACATTTTCAGAAGAATTATCGTTACGAATTTGCGTTTGTGTTATCTATTAAATATGGTGGTTGAGGTGTATATGGGAAATCCCGGATTAGATACTGGAGAAAGATCCGATAGTGGAAGTGTCTCTACGGTTAATACCATTACGTTGTCTTGGAGGTGATGAAAATGTGCCGTATCATAATGCCATCGGTCAGGCGTTCGTTGTTGCAATGCATTTTTGTTGCCCTGGCATGCTGCATGCTTGTGCCGGGAACGTGCATCGCAGATGACGATAAAGAGGAAGCTTTCCTGGATGCACAGACGCTTGTTGACGGTTGGGATGCTAATTATGGCCATATAGACTCTTTTAAAGTACGATGCTCAACAATCCCGCTGGAAGAGAAAGGTCAAAACCCAAACCCTCGCACACGTCCCCGGTTCTTTCTCTACGAGAGGATTCAGGACGGCGGGAAATTCTTGTCTCGGCGTACGCGTTCTCCACAAGGGTTTGACGATACTGATGATTATCCTGTGGCAGTGTTTGACGGCACTATTGGCAAAGAGTACGTGAGTAGCCCGAGCAGCCGAGACCGTCCTTATGGCTGGATTTATCGAGATTCGCACAGCAGGGATAGTGGAAGAATGAATCTGCTCGGAGATTTTCTTGGATCACTTCCCGAGTTATACAGCTCTGAAAAAGGGCAATCGTGGAAGGTGAAGCCCACGCAGCAATACCCGCTGGGAATTCCCACTTTTATTACGTGGTATAATCATGCACTTGAAATAAATGGGATTCTGGTGCGCCCGTATATGGAATCCGTGGCCGGTGAGTCTTGTCACGTGTTGGAATTAGATTTCGAAAGTCACAGAAGCACATATTGGTTTGCACATGAGAAGGGCATGCTACTCATGAAAAAGAAGTGGGTTACCCATGAAAGCAGGTGGACTGCCCTTGTCAGAACGGTAAGAACAAAAGAAGCTAAAGAAATTGCCAGTGCAACAACAGAAAAAGGCGTGTTGTGGTATCCCCGCGTAATCACAGATGAACTGATAAGGCCGGATCATTCTTATACCACTAAAGTGACTATTCACGAATTTGTGCCCTATTTCAAAGCCCCTGCCGAGACATTCGACTATGAATTTCCCAACGGAACGCGTGTGTACGACAAGATTAAAGACCTGCGCTATACTGTAGGGGAAAGCAAGACAGCAATAAAGAAGGCTCCGCCTGAACTGAAGAGCCAGTATTCCGGGCCTGTAACAGATGAAATCACGCCTTTGTTGCAGGAAAAAGACCATGTACTGACCAACTCGGTCGGCATGAAGCTTCGACTCATCAAGCCTGGGTCGTTTGTGATGGGCTCTGACAGTGACACAGATAACGAAAAGCCGGCCCATAGGGTGATCCTGACAAAGCCGTTCTATATCGGCGTATGTGAAGTGACTCAGCAGCAATACGAGAAGGTTATGGGTGACAATCCTTCCAACGTCAAAGGCTCAAGGCGTCCGGTTGATGCTGTCTCCTGGAACGACGCCCGCGAGTTTTGCCGACGCCTGTCCGATACCGAGAACAGACCATATCGTCTTCCTACGGAGGCTGAATGGGAGTATGCCTGCCGTTCCGGCACCACAACCAAATACTATTGGTCGGATGAGCCTGACGGTCGGTATGCATGGACCAGCCACAACAGTGCAAAGGCAGCTCATGATGTAGGAACCAGACTTCCAAATGCCTGGAGGCTGTATGATATGAGTGGGAACGTTTCGGAATGGTGCGCAGATTGGTATGACGCCCGCTATCCGGGCGAAGCCGGCCAAAGTGACCCGAAAGGGCCAACGGGTGGGCAATCCCATGTTATTCGCGGCGGCTCCTGTTGCGATGGTCCGTGGTTCTGTCATTCAGCGGATCGCTACGGCGACGATAAGCCGGACCTTTGCAACTGGTACGTCGGGTTTCGTATTGTCCTGGACTCGAACTAATAGTCCGTAACACCTGAAGTGATGGGTGTCCTTGTGAGCGAAGCGAAGCAATCTCATCCGTTAGATGGGTGGGAGCCTCAAAGCCGCATGCTTTGGAGATGGACGCGAACAGAGGCTGGCTAAACACATACTCAGTGAGCCGGCCGTATTAAATGTACCGCCCGTTGGCTTGTGGTTACCTGGAAGGAATGTCGAGAATCTTTTTACAGCGAGGGCACTTGACGTTATTGCCCTTGAAATTCGGTGGGATTTTCAGCTTTAATCCGCAGACGCAGGTCAGGAATATGAATTGATTGACCATTCTCATAATGTCACCAACCTGCCGCGTTTGTTTATCGGCCCGGTCTTTTTTTGTTGCTTCGGCGCCGGCCTGGCGCAAAGCGACATCT
>Ga0114918_10003049_pt1 | contig 14859 bp, 32 predicted proteins | sample LantaG_FD_87015 | JGI IMG/M metagenome (GOLD analysis project Ga0114918, IMG submission 87015) | Deep subsurface microbial communities from Baltic Sea to uncover new lineages of life (NeLLi) - Landsort_02402 metaG | ecosystem: Environmental > Aquatic > Marine > Oceanic > Sediment | place...
AGCCCCGGCACCGTCCACATGGGGACGTACAGCGATCCCTTGTAGGACAGGGACTTGTAGCCCCACTTGTCTTGGCGGATCTTGCGGGTGGTGGTCTTGATCGTCATGGTACCCATAAGAGCCGGTTGCTAGCTCAATCAACTGCAAGCTCCACAATGACGGGCCCTTTTCGCAGGGGACACTCGTCAGGAGCACCAAGGCTCGTGACTTTCAATTCCTCGCCGCCCGTTTGGAACAGGTGGGCGTAGCAGACAAAGTAGATCTCCTTTTTCCAAGGGTCAGTCGTGGCCTTGCCGAAGGGACAAGACGGGCAACCACTTGCTTCGGTCACTTTGATGCTCATGCTTCGGCTCCGTCCTTGCTGTATTCGCCCATCCGATAGAACGTGTTGCCCGACTCGGTAACCGGGCTGGCGACCATGCGACCCTCGATCAGTTCAAGCTCCCCAGATTCGACGTACTTGTGCATGGCGTAGGTCGGGATCTTGATCGACGTACGCTTAGTCTGGCCCACTTCCTCAGGACCGTGGTCTGCGCCCCGCTGGGCACCCATGATCGCCTGGAAGGTGGCGTAGGTGATGGTCCCCTCACATTGGGCATACAAGGTGTGCCCAGGGCTTTTCTCGGGCCAGTAGGGATAGACCACCACCGGGTAGTCGCCGGGCTGCACGAGCACTTCCCGCTCCCAAGCGGCGCACTCGAAAAGTTCCTGCACCTTGGTGGGTTCGGTGACGTGAAGGGTTCCGACTCGGTAGGCTTGTGAGGTGCTCATGGACCCTCTAAGACCGGGCTCTTAGCTCAATCAACTCGGCTTGGAGCTTTTCGGCTTTCGCCTGGAAGTGTTGCTCCAAGTGTTCGTTGCCCTTCTGCCGGGCTCGGCGCACCATCCGAAGACATAGGTCGATGGCCCCTTGTCGGGAGTCAAGATCGAGTCGTCGAAGGTACTGCTCAAACTCTTGGTCGGTCATCCGAACGCTACCCTTGCTCCGCATCCATAGCGCCGGATCTGCGCCACGAGGTTGCGGGTTGCACGCCAGTCTTGAGGGGTACCACCGCTGTGGATGACTGACTGGCCGTCCGGTGAGTAGAAACTCAGGTGGTTGTTGCGTGTGCGCTCGACACGCCACCCAAGGGCTTCCGCTTCCTTCACGATACGCTTCATCTCTTTGCTCATGCCCCCTGTAAGGCACGGCCACCGGCTCGATCAACTCAGACGTTCCCAAAGGGTCGGAGCGGGCTTCGGGGGGTCGCACTTCTTCAAGGTGATGTTGTAGACCCATCCACAGCCGCCAGTCGGGCGGCGAACCAGCGACATGTTGCTGTCGCTACGGATCACTACACACACCATCTCGGCTTCCCACCACCCGCTGATAGACGTGCCTGCAACCGGAGATTCAAGGTCTGACTCGCTGGCAACCACGAACCTGACCCGGCTTTCATTGCGCATAGGGATGGTTTTGGCATAATCTCCGGGATTAAGAGACGGGCGGCGTGCACTCATGGTGTAGTCTACACCGATGTCTTATCCCATCCGTGTTCAACTTGGGTCCATTGTGGACTACGAGCACCCATCCGTCGACATGCCGTCGGACACCATCGTGCTGGTCATGGGAGACAAAGAAGGCTTCAACCTATCCTCCGATGAATACACGGTCGAGCGCTGTGATCCACACAACCGCCGCCGTCTTCACACGAACTACTTTGCCGTGAAAGCGGTTGAGGACATCGAACGCTTTGAGCACTTCACCGTCCGCATTGGGCAAAACCGCTATTACTACGGTGGGCGCAATGCTCGGTGGCTCGTGGACACCCTCGTGACAAGGCACAGCGGGTACGACCACAATGGGTACACCACCACGCTCTTGCCGGTACCAGGTCCCCGACTTCGCAAGCTCAAGGCCAAGTATCCGCACATCTTCGACCATGACCACGGGGGGCTCCGAGCATTCACGAAGTACAAAAAGGGCGAAGTCATCATGCGACGGGCTGGGATTAGGCTTGATCGCGTGGCAAATCATCGGCACATTCTGCTCCCCTATGAGGATGCTTGGGAGCGAGGCCACGTCACCTCGAACGTTGATCCTGGGATCGAGCAACTGGCTATCGAGAAAGCTCACGCCAAAGTGATCAAGAAAGAGCGGGCGTTCATGCGTCGTCGAACCATCTTCGATGCGCTCTTGGAGGATTAGATGTCGGACGACAAGCCTAAGTGTGGGGCCAAACTGTTCATTGGTGACGACTTCGGGGACAACTCGGCTACGATGACCTGCGACCTGCCCCCCGGGCATGGTGGACTGCACCAAGAAACATTCTGGCGTCACAACCCCAACGACCTGGACGCCGATCTCAAACCGGCTCTGGTGACATGGCCTTTCGATGAGCGCCTCCACTGCAAAAAGCACGGGATCCAGCCAAGCGGGTTCTGCCCGGCGTGCATCGATGAGGAATTTGAGGACGATGAGTCAGAACCAATTTCTTTCTGAACAGCTACAAAAGGGTCTGACCGTGTCATGGCGTCCCAAGGGCAACTCCATGACCCCGATCATCAAATCAGGGCAGCGCGTAACGGTTGAGCCTGTCACCGACCCGTTTTCGATCAAGGCGGGCGACGTTGTGTTCGCTAAGGTTCGGGGGTCCTACTACCTGCATCTCGTCAAACGGGCGACATTCACAACTGGTGAACCCTGCAAGTTTCTCATTGGCAACAACCATGGCGGAATTAATGGATGGACGAGCAAGATCTTCGGCAAGCTCGTCCAGGTGGAACCATGAAAACAGAGATTCGTCGAGTCATCGAGGGGCTGGAGATCTGCGAGCAAGCTGGCGGGGAAGTGGTTGCCGCCGACCGTGAAAAGATCCTTGCCGGGGACACTGCTAGCCTGTCGGACGAGCAAAAAGCCAAGCTGAAAGAGCTTGGTTGGCACAAGCATTCGGAGGATTGCTTCCAGATCTTCGTGAACTAACGTGAACTGATGCTCAAGTGGATCCCACCCCTCTCAGAGAACCGCAATTTCTACGAAGGAACCTGCGAGGGTTTACGATTCCGAATCGAACAAAAGCCAAGCGGGGTTCACCTTGCCACCACGGTTTGGATCAATGGGAAGCCCATCGAAAAGCGGGGGAGGCTCCTAGCGACCATCGAGGATGCGGTTCGGGTAGCTAATGGGTGCGAAGCCGAGTTTCATCGAACGGGAGATATCAACTTGACAGCCAAAATGACCCTAGACCAACCCCAGCAACCAAAGCCCCCAGTTCCAACCACAATGGACGAAGCCTTTCGGGCACTCGACCGGCTCTTGAGCGATGAGGACCGCAAGTTCATTCAAGAGTCATCCGAACCGGAAAAAGTCGCGATCCGGCTTCACCACTCGCTCGGGCGGTACCTCCGAAACGAATGGGGGCTGTGGGGCGGCTCGGAACTCGCCCAGCACATCCGAGAGGTTCACGGCACGGTTCATCCCGATGACATGAGTCACGTCATCATCACCGAATACGCCACCCAATGGATCCCGACCACATGGGATCGTCTGAAGGACGAATAAATGGAACAACTTCTACTGCATCTTTTCGGTGATTACGTCATCCAAAGCGATTGGATGGCGCAAAAGAAGACTTCGGAGTCAGTGCCGGCGCTCGTGCACGCCATCACCTACACGCTGCCTTTCGCCATCCTCACCGGCTCGTGGCAAGCGCTCGTGGTCATCTGCCTGACCCATTTCGTCATCGACCGGTGGCGGCTCGCCCGATACGTGTGCTGGATCAAGAATATTCCGAGTCCTAAAGAGTTTCGCCACCCGTGGTCTGAATGCGTTGGGACCGGCTACCACAAGGATCGACCCGCTTGGCTCGCCGTGTGGCTGCTAATCATCGCTGACAACACGATGCACCTGGCGATCAACTACTTCGCCCTGAAGTATCTGGGATGAAGTGTCACAAGTGTGGCACGGAAGTATGCCCGAAAGCCCACAATATCGAAGCCCACGAGTCGTTTGGTGAACTTGGGAAACGACTCTGCGGCTCGTGTTTCGATGCAGCCTGGGAGGAATCCCTCCAGCTTCGAAAGCAATACCAAAAGCTTGTCAAGAGCGGCGTTCATCCCCAGATAGCAGACCGAATTGTCCAGGTTTTGATAAATAAGTCGGTGTAGATTGGGGTATGGATCTCATCGACCTGACCCACCTCTGCCGCACCACCAACAATCGCTCCACGCGTGTGGTTCTCGCACCTCCCTACCGGGGCGCTCGGGAGGAATGGCTCAAGCTCGGGATGGCCGACCTGATCCAACACCAAGACTATTGGATCCTCAAGGCATACCTGAAGAACGCCAAGGACTTCGAGCACGACGGGGCGTTTGCGCTTCGGCTCCCGCTCATTGGGGTGACGTTCGAAGCCATCTACGCCAACCAAACGCACATGTACGGCTGGGTTCGCCCCGATGATCACGAAGACTTCAACGTGCCGACCAGTTCGAGCTACAACCCGTTTTTGAACGCTACGGTTTGCGACCAATGTGAAGAGAAGCACTACGTCGTCCCGGAAGGCTTTTACGTGCCGCCCTTCGACCGGGGGCTGTACGAAACCGTAAAGGGGCGCAAGGTCCAACTCATTTTCAGTTGATCGGCGCCGACCCGGCGTCTTAGAGGGACCATGCGGTGCATAGTCTGTGGCAAACAAGAAGCGTTCCCTTATGCAGCGGGATACCTCTGCGACCGGGACGAGTCTGACTGCTACTGGCTTCGGTCTGGACATACTTGGTTCACCAAGGACGGCCCCATTCTGACCGTCAATATCACCCACTTGATCGTGAAGTGGGATTCTGAGGACACTAGGTACGGGACCGACGTCGTGACCTTCCAAGCCCAAGACAATTGGCGGCGGGTGCAGATGCCCCTTCACGAATTCCGTCTGACCTACACCCCTCAACGGCCCACCACGTGGGACTACATCGCCAGAGGTACAGCATGATCACGCTTTCCAAGCCCCTTCGGTTCCAAGATGTCCCCCAATTCACACGGGAAGCCTTCTACGCTGTGGACGTGCCTTGGGCCTACCTTGAAGAGCACATCCGTCACGCTGACAAGGAAGATGCCTTGAACTTGGACCCGGACTTCCAGCGTGGGCACGTGTGGTCGGATGACAAGCGCCGTGAGTTTGTCGAATTCGTCCTGCGTGGGGGCAACTCGGCCAAGAACCTGTACTTCAACTGCCCGGGCTTCTCTGCCGGGGAGCTTGGGGATTACGTCTTGGTCGACGGCAAGCAACGGCTCACCGCTGCCCGAATGTTCATGCGTGATGAGATCAAGGTGTTCGGTGGGCACGTCTACAGTGATTTCACCGACAAGCTTCGCTTCACGGGCCCCGGCTTCAAGTGGCACGTCAACGATCTGAAAACCCGGGCCGAAGTGCTTCAGTGGTACCTTGACCTGAACACGGGCGGCGTCGTGCATACGGATGACGAAATCTCCAAGGTCAAAGCCATGCTCAAAGCCGAACGGTGTAGGGAGGAAATATGATCTTCACACCCGCCAATGAAGAGGCGCTCAAGAACGCCGAGTTGGAAGCCGCAGACCAGCCGTGGATCGTCGGAGACTTCCGCAAACCCCAAGAGGTTGCCTGCAACTTCGATCTCGGCTGCGAAAGCGGCGCGACGCTGTATGGCTCGCTCAACCTCGTTGAGGACGCCGGAACCACCTGGCGATGTCTGTACTTCAGCCTTCCTGAAGTCACTCCCATGACGGACCTGATCGCCGTCGCCAGGCGCCTTCACTTTGGGCCCATCGAGAACTGGCAAGTCATGATCGTGGAGCCCGACGAAAACGAACTGTACATGCTCATCGCCGAAGTGATGGTCACCAGTGAAAAAGCTTAAGGTTCTCCCTCCCATGAAGTGTGACAAGGGCTGCGGCGAGTGCTGCGGGATTGCACCTTCGACCAAGACCGAGTTGAACCGGGCGATCAAGTACGCCCGGGAGCGCGAGATTGCCCCCGTGAACAACGGCGTGACCTGTCCGTGGTATCAAGGCGACACGTGCGCCATCTACCCCGCCAGACCCCTGTCCTGCCGTCTGTTCGGCCATACCGCCAAGCTTGCTTGCCCCAAGGGTTACAACGTCAACGTAGACGAACGCCACGTTCAACGAATGATGCGGGCCAACGGCGAGTGCAACAACATCCAACACGAGGCTCTCGCCGAATTCGGGATCCCCTTCGAAAACAGCGACCTATTGAAGGACACAGCATGAATCTCCAAGGCCTGATCGAACTCCTGAAAAGTCACAAAAGCCGAGCCTACGTTCAAGACCTGTACTTCGTGATCTCGAATGAGGACACGGCTGAGGGAAGAGGCGCCGCAAAGTGCATTGGGGCTTTCGAGATGTGGTCCCAGGCCGATGAAGAGGCAAAGGGCAACGGCGTTCACGGGGCCAACGCTGAAGTCCGGCGACAGGCGGCGCTCATCATCGAAGTCGAAAACGCCCGATACTGCCTCGACTCGGCCACCATCCATCCCATCCGAAACATGTCGCCCGCCGAGATGGAAGCCCACAAGCAGAAGATCGCACAAGGTGCTCTCGCCAAGCTCACCCAAGAGGAACGTGAGGCGCTCGGGCTCGGTCAGGAGATGACGGGCACCCGGGACGTGTAGCTTGGGAATCGTTCCCCCAAGCCTTCCAAGACGCATGGGAACCCGACCCCTACGTAGGCCACGACGGGCCCTGACAACCCGAAAAACCAATTTCTTGATTGGGCTGGCGAGCCTTCCGAATCGAGCACGGCGAGTTGGATGGTGGTGTTTGGTTGCCGTTAAGCATTTGATGACACGCACCAAGCATGAGCGACCCCAAATGGAAAGCAACGGTCACAGCCGATTCCACACCTGAAGCTGTTGAAAAAGCCGCTGCCGTCTGGAAGAACGGCACTTGGTGGCAAGAGGGGAAGCTTCCCTCTTTCGGCGAGCACACTTCCATGGACCCCATGCAGTGGTCGGGCCTACCGATGCTGCGCCGGGCTTTCGAGGGAGGGCCCCCGGTTCGTGTTGCTTCATGGACTGGGAAACTGATCGTTCCTGCCGACAAGCTCATCTCGAAGCTCAACGAGATCCTCGGAACCCGTTTGATGCTTGCTTCCGGCACTTGCGGCAAGGAATTGCTGCTTGCCAGCGATGACACCATGATCCGGTTCAAGTCCTACAGCCGGGACCGGGAAGCCAACATCAAGCTCGTCACCACAACTTTCGAGAACTTCGACAAGGCCAACCGCATTCTCAACACGGTCTTGACCCAAGAGGACCCCCGGGAAGGGACGATCTTCGCCCTCGCTTCCGGTATGAACGGGCTTTACCTCCAACGCATCGGCGCCGCTGGTACCGCCTTGGAGCGCGACAACTACACGTCCAAGGTCATGGAAGCCTATGACCACATCGTCGAAGAGCTTTCGACCGAGTCCCCCTGTGGTCGTCTCAGCGTTCTGTCCGGCGAACCCGGCACTGGCAAGACCTTCCTCGTTCGCAACCTTCTGACCCATGCGGACAAAGCGGCTTTCATCCTGGTTCCTGCCCACATGATGCAAGACATGGCTGGTCCGGAGATTCTTCCTGTGCTCGCCAACGCAACGAGCGAACTCGACGGACCCGCCGTGCTGGTCGTCGAGGATGGCGACAAGGTCTTGGTCAAGCGTGAGGCGGGCGACATGAGCGCGATCTCGGCGCTCCTGAACCTCGGTGACGGCATCCTTGGAAACGTCCTGGACATCCGGATCATCGCCACGACCAATGCTCCCAAGCTGGAGATGGACCCGGCAACCCGCCGTGATGGTCGTCTTTGCTCGCACGTCCTGGTCGACGCCTTGGCTCCCGGCCAAGCCGACAAGGTTCTCCAGCGGCTCTGCGGATCCAAGATGGCAGCCGACGGGGTGTTCACCAAGCCGACCGCCCTGGCGACCGTTTACAAGAAAGCCCGCACGATGGGGTGGAAGCCGCCTTCTGATCGCAAAAAGGCTTGCCAAAATCACGTCATGCGCCCCGAACTTCTCTGATACTATTCCCCCATGTCAGATCCAAGCCGTCTCGCCCGTCGAGTCGTCATGCGCTACGCGAACGTGACTCCGTACAACCTTGACATCGCTGCTGACAAGGCCGACGAAGCCCTTCAGATGCTCGTGGATGGCATCGAGGACGTCGAAGCCGTTGAGAAGGCTCTTGGGATCGACATTCGCAACCTCGTCCAGCGAATGGGGCAATTCGAGCACAACGCCGACATCCACCACAATGGTGAGACGGTCATCCAGCACACGAAGGAAGTCCTGGAAGATCTCGACAAGCTCACCGACGGCATGGATGACGAGCGGCGCCAGGTCTTACGCCTCGCTGCCCTCTTGCACGACATCGGCAAGGCGTACACGCATGATCTGAAGGAAGGCAAGCACACCTTCTACGAGCACGCCAAGCGGTCCGTCGACATCGCAGAGCACATGCTTGCCAAGCTCAAGACCGATCGCCGGCACATGTACGACCAGGTCATCGATCTCATCCGGCTTCACGACGCATTCATGACCTTGCTCTCCGGTCGTGACCAGTCCAAAGGCTCGCTCAAGTACCTCAACAAGTTCCGTCGGGAGCAGATCTACCTCAAGGGTCACCTGGAAGATCTCGTGACGCTCTCTCGCTCGGACGCCGGGCGGGCCAAGCGGCTCGACGACACGCTCAAGTCGATCGATGGCATCGTTGAGGATCTCAAGACCGTCGAAAAGCGAGAGAAGGACGAGGCTCGCAAGCGCGAGGACGAGAAGCGCAACGCTTTGAAGCGCAAAGACGAGATCACCGAGTTCTTCGAAGCCGAAGGCGTGGGCGACGTCGCCAAGCTTCTGCCGGACATCAAAGCCGTCAACCGGGAGCTTGGGATGCTCAAGCGCTACGACTTGCTCAAGCGCTTCAAGACCATGCTAGCCTAGTAGCTCCAAGTGCCAGCCCTTACGGCGGCAGACCCTCACCACAACCTCAATAGACTCCCCGGCGAACATGCGACGGCCGTACGGGGCCGACTCGATGACGACCCTGTTGCGGACGAGCAAACCGAAACATGCCCGGGGGCATGTCACCCTCAACAGCTTGATCGGCGCCCCACCATCCCCACCAGAACACCCAGGGCGAGGAAGATCCCCAACACTCCCATCGTCGGTACCATGCTTTTGGCTTCCCATAGGTGGATCAGAGCACCTCGAAGTCGGTCGGGGCAGGGGGCTCGTCCCGCATTCCAGCCGAGTATTCGCTCATCTTGGCGGCGACAACCTTGCGCTCGGCAAGGGTCAGGGTGACGTAAACGCTGTTGCCATCGGCGTCGACCACGATGTTGCTGTCCGGTCCCGCTTCGGTGAGTCGGAGGCAAGTCTCCAGGTCGTCCATGTCGACCGTGTGGTCGTGGTTGACCCAGGCGTCGGTCTCGACGTAGATGGTCTCGCCGTTGCGGGTGAAGCTGGTTTCGATGTTCAGGGGGCCGTTCATGCACCCTCTAAGGGTTGGGAGGCGAGGCAATCTACCAGAGCTTGCGTTTTCTCGACAACCGCCAGTAGTTGATGGCGTCGGTGAACTGGTTTCGAACCCTTTGCTCGGGTTTTTTGCCATCCTCCGAGAGCCATGTGTTCCTGACAGGGTCAATCTCGCTGTACGCTCGGTACAGCACGCCATCGTTGTAAGAAAGCTCCCACACATCGACAATGAGCCGCCCATGGACGTCGTCAATGTGAAGCTCGGGCTCCCCAGTCATTGCCTCAGGCATCGACTTCCGCATCCTAAGGACAAGGTTGAGCGCGAGCCCCGCCATCACCCCGGTCATGAAAACGGCTGCGAGGATGATCAGGTCATTCATTTGATGACTTTCACGCCGAGCACATTGCAGGGCTTGCCTGTCAACTCAGCGATCTTGGCGGCTGCTTTGGCAGCAAACTCCTTTACCTCTTGCTCGGTCATGTCTTTGTCAATTCGAATTTCGAAGGTGGTTTCAGTCATGATCAACTCCAAAGGGGCGTTTTATCGCCAAGCCCGTCGCGCCACGTGCTCACGGCAAACGAGAGCTTGCGGTGAACCTCTGCGGTAGGCTTGACGCCGTCGACCGTATGCCATTCGAAGTATTTGGGGGAAATCCCGTCCCGGCAACGGTAGGTCACCCTCTCGCAGGTAAGCTCATAGCCGTCAGGTTTTTCCATCCGCATACCCTCGATGTCGCCCACCTTGATGATGCGCCATGCGTTCAGTTTTTTGCGCCAATCAGGTTCTTTTTTGGGCTCTTTTTTGGAAGCAGTAGACACTCTTCCGGCAACGAAGCCGAGAATGAACGAAAGGGTGATGGCAATGGCTGCTTCGATCATGTCAGGTAATACACCGGACGGGGCCTTCCGGTACCTTCCAGACAGCAGGGACGTAGGGAGCGTCCTTGGGCCCCTTGCGATACGACTTGATCCGGGTGCTGAGCACAGCCATCCACTCGTCAGGCTGCTTGACGACCTTCTCGCCGATCTTGCGCTGGGTCGCCTCGTCAAGCTCACCCTCGAAGATGTGGTAACCCCGCCTCAGAAGCTCTTGCTGGACGTCCTCTTCCAGGGGTAGGGGGCCCCGCTGAATGCGGATGCGGTCGTGGCTCCGGACATCGAATTGATGCGACAAGGACCAAGACCCGCTCGGCTCCTTTCGAATCTTCGTGCCGAGCGTCCGAGCCACAACCTCGTTCTTGAGGGTCAATTTGTAGTAGGGGCGAGGAATCGGCTTGTTCTTGCGAAGTTTCTTTCCGAGCTTTCGGAAGTCTTGCCGGTTACCAAGCCCCATCGGGGTCTCAATCACGACCGACCGATACGCGTTGACCAGAACATTCAAGCCCGTGACGATCCAAGGCACCAACGTGAGGGGGTCTGCCCATCTGGGCTCTGCCAGATGGGGCGGCATGCGATAGATCGCGTGGTACCACGACATCGTTTCGTCCTTCTCATTGACGCCTTCGAGAATCTCAGCGCACAAGCCCTCTTGCGTGATCACGTGAGCAGACCACTTGACGCCTCGAACGTCTTCTGTGGGGACGATGTTGCGGATCGACATTTGCGTGTCGGACAGGTACAGACCGTCCCCATAGCCGAAGTATGTCACCGGGAAGGGAAGCGGGTCAGGGAAAGGCATCTCTTGCGCCGCTGCGGTGAGCTTGTTGACGTATTCCCAGCCCTTGTCGTCTTCGAGCGGGGCTTGGGGAGGTGCCCACTTCTCGCCCATGACCTTCTCGACGGTCCATACGTCCACGAGGTGGTAGACCTGGGCAAACGTATTTGTCGGGATGAATATGAGGCGAGCATCCCGGAGTTTTCTCCACAGGTAGGCCATGGTAGCTTCGTGTTCTACCTCACTCTCAACAGTGCTAGACAGGCCAAACACCGGGGTTTTGCCAAACCTTTTGAGCATGCTCTGGAAAGAGCTAAGGTAGCGCTGGACCATGCGATCTGCTTCTCGATCACCCATGGTCTTTTTCTACACCGGCTTGGTGTAGGAGAGACATATGGGACATGCGAAGTGCCGAAAGTGTGAGGGTGCCGGTTGCCCGGCCTGCCTTGGGATGGGAATCGCCGTCAAGACCCACGTCAAAGCGTGGGGGAAGCTTGAGCACAAGATAAGCAATCTCATCCCGGAGAAGGTCAACGACTTGCCCGTCGCCGATCAACGTAAGTGCCGGGCCTATGTCATGGAGCAATTGACATACGATGCCTGACGTTCGACACATGGACCCATCAATGGACCCAGTTCGCCGAAAGCTGATTGGTGAAACGGTCATTCAACTGACTCGGAAGTTCTGCTCGCATTCCGACCAAAAAGCCATGCGACGTCTTGAGGGGGCCTTCCTCGAAGCCCTTCTCGATTACGGATCCAGCATGCTTTACACTCAGAACATGACAACCCCAGCCCAGGTTCGGGCTGAGGATCTGATCGATCGGGCTCACATCATCAAAACCGGCAAGCCATGGGCCGACAAGGTGGCGTTCCCCTCCGAAGGTGTGCGCCTCGAAGCTCTCACGAAATGCCGAAAGTCCAAGCACCAAATCAAGACTTTCGTGTGCAAGCGCACCCTTCAGACCTACTACTACTGCAAGCGCTGCCGCAAAGAATTCTGGCTCGAATAGCCGGGGGCGTGTCATCATGCCAGACATGCCTGAGACGGTGAGCACGGCCGAGCTTCTTTGCGCCTACATCCAAAGCGCCCAAAAAGCGATTGCTGACCGCAAAACGGCTCGCCGAGTTGCGGTTCGGATGACAGCCGAAGGGCTCGATGGAACCGGCGATGCAATGCGGACCCTTCAGAACCGCATGGTTGCCGAGATTCAAGCAGACGTCGACGCAGATATCGTTCAGGCAATCCAAGCGAGAAACATCGGAGCGGTTTCCATGGGCACTCAGGTCGCCCCCGGAGCCATCCCCGTCCATCAAATGGCCCCACCACGCCGGGTGACGGTCCCAGAGTTTGAAATGGTCTCTAATCCGACCGTCCGCATAGACGACATTCGTTCTCGACGATTTCCCATGATGACTGACATGGTGGTCGACACGCTGCGGACGAGACCCGTACAGGCGGCTTTGGGACACTTTGATCCCTCTTGGGTGAACAACCCAGCTTCCCTGGCGAGCATCAACCCGTGTGGTGAGATTCCCCTCGGACCCCAACCGGAGCCCGTGCAGGGGCCCCCAGCCCCAAGCGTGTGGGAACGGCTAGACGAGGACTAGCCGTCGGGGTTCGGTACCCAGGTCGGGCGCATGTCTTCCGGGATCACGATCTCGTGAACCTCGTGCATACGCTTGCACCACACAGCCCAGTTGGGCTGCACGCATTCACACCCGTCATAGCCTATGCCGGGAAGGTAATCCATGACTTCGCCGCCCACCGGACCAAAGCGTCCGATGCAGATGGGAGCGTTGACCCAAACGGTGCGACCATCGGTCGTGATTTCAGGTTTCTTGATCGGGTACATCGTCATCCCCTAGATTCAAAAGGGTCGTGAGAAGGGCAGCGTGCCCGACGAGATCCTTGGTAAGGCCAAACACGATCCTGGCGCTCATGGCGTTCGTTCGAGCATCGGTTTGCCGCACCGAGATTCCTTCAAGGCACTCGGTCATCTTGGCGTGGGCCTGTTCGATTCGTTCGTTGCGTGTCAATCCGTTCTGCCCTTTCTGAATCGCTCGTGCGCCGACGAGAAGCTCAAGCTCGCCAAGCGCATAGGCTTTGACCATCCCGCCTTTCGCATCCCGCCAGTCATCGGCCCGCTTGTTGGCGTGAATCAGCGCTTGGTTCAACTCCTCAGCGGACCAATCTTCGGCCAACTGCTCCATCGCTTCCGGCTTAGAAACGAGCCCAGGCACGTCGAGAAACTTGCTGGCGTGATCGCGTGGGCTGAAAGCGGTTTTTCTGTGGATTCTCATGTCTCTCGCCCCAAGGCAACACGGATCTCGATGTTGCCCAGATCGGAATGTAGTTTTCGGAAATCGGACCCGGAGGGAGCGTAAAAAGTAAGCTCGGTCTCCCCACAAGCCAATATATGACCGAATGCAAGGCGTATTTCCCCAATTCTCGTCACTGGCCTTTCCTCACAGAAGGCAACGATAGCTCGGTCACCCTTGCGGATGCCCAGCGCTCGGCTGCCCTTCGTGACTGTGATGCGTGTCCCTTTCACCATGGTCTATCATACACCACACATCTGGGATCGGGTGGCTCCCCCGCAGCACGGGCAAGGCTCAAGGGTATCTTCCTCCGGGTCGTAGCTCGGAGGGGTCAGGACCCTGACCTTGGGGTCCGGGGCGGCGGGAGTCTGACCGCTACCGTACTGCTCGTGCCACCCGCAGTGATGCGCCTTGGCGAGTTTGATGTGTTTGCACTCGCCTACGCTCTTGAGCCGGTGCGTGAAATTGCGACACGTGCAGGTCCACCCATGGGTGTAGCCCATGGTCTCGGAGGCACGTCCGTACAAGTGACCGTAGGAGACCGTGTAGGTGTCCCCCTTCGATCCCTCAACTTCGGCAACCCAATTGTCCAGGGACTTACAGTAGCGCGTGGCGACGATGTCTAGCATGCACCTCATAAGGCTCAACTCGGACAAGAATCGCCTACTTAAACGCCAAAACACCTCATCCGGTTAGGAAAAGATGCTTGGTTGGAGCCGCATCAGGGGTAAGCGGCCAGCGTAGGGGTCACATCAGGGGTAAACGGCCCCGAAGGAGGCCACATCAGGGATAAGCGGCCCTCGCCCCGATACAGTGCGCCCGATCTGGAATTATGTCAAGGGGAATTTCGACTGTCGGAGAATGCGATGGGCATGAAAGCACGCCGCCGAACGATGTCTACGCCGACGTCGAAGATTTCCGAACGAATGCCCGTGGCCTTTTCGCGCACGTAGTAGCGGATCTTCGTGGGCGTCGCCTTCGCATCGATGGACACTTGTTTCATGGACCCGGGATTGAGCATCGAGAACGATCGGTAGATGTCCTGAATCCTCAACCCGTTAATGCCTCGGTCTTCAATGGGGGGCAACGTGAAGCGGGGGTTGATCGACGCACCCTTGAAGATGTTGACCCCGATCAGGTCATGCGTTGTCGTGTTCACGCTTTGGTCAAATGTGAACGCGCACTTGGTGATGCCATAGGGCTTGATCAGGAAACCGTACTGATCCGGGTTAGAGGTGTTTCGCAGAAGGAAAGCAAGAATGGCTTCCCGTCCGCTGCCTTCACTTCGAGCCAGAGCCGCCCCGCCCTGGAATACTTCGTCGGGGCGAGAATAGGTGAGCCCTGTGTTGTTGGCATCACGCCAAACAACACAGATATTTGCGATGCCCGTTGCCAACTGCCAGG
>Ga0114918_10003050_pt1 | contig 14858 bp, 8 predicted proteins | sample LantaG_FD_87015 | JGI IMG/M metagenome (GOLD analysis project Ga0114918, IMG submission 87015) | Deep subsurface microbial communities from Baltic Sea to uncover new lineages of life (NeLLi) - Landsort_02402 metaG | ecosystem: Environmental > Aquatic > Marine > Oceanic > Sediment | place: Baltic...
CTCTCTCTCTCTCTCTCTCTCTCTCTCTCTCTCTCTCTCTCTCTCTCTCTCTCTCTCTCTTCTTCACTGCGCCGCCACGGGCCTCGTCGGGGCCATCTCGAGCCCCACGTCGTTGTCCTCGAAGCGCTCGAAGCGGCCTCGGCCGCCGCCGCCGCCGCCGCCGCCGCCGCCGCCAAAGGTAAAGGCCGGCAAGATCGAAGGGCTGCCTCCTCCGGCAGCGGGAGGCGGAGGGGGAGGAGCTCCTCCTCCGTTGAAGCCGCCGCCGCCGCCGCCGCCGCCGCCGCTCTGGAACTCGGGCTTGGCCGCCGCGGCCGCCCTCCGCCTCGACACGGCCATCCCGATGATCCCGGCCGTCGCCACCGCCGCGATCGTCGAGACCGCGATGATCCCGGCCATGAAGGCCGGGGGCATCGTCGAAGGGGAAGAGGGAGCGTCGGAGGCGAGGAGGCCCCCTCCTCCGCTTCCTGCAGCGGAGGAGACGAGCGAGGGGTCTCGCGCCGTCGGAGGCTTCTCCGGTTTCTTCTCCGCTGCTGCTGCTGCTCCTGCTGCCGGCGCCGCGGGGCCCGTGGCCTCCGGAGGAGCGGCGACCTGCGCTTTCTTGGCGACGGGGACTGCCGCGATCGCGGCGGAAGGTGCCGCCGCAGCAACAGCGTTCTTCTTCGGAGGCCTCTGTGCCCCTCCTCCCCCGCGCGCGCCGCCGCACAGGTCGACGGAGACGCCGATCGCCAGCCCGAACCCCCCGAAGGCGCCCGCCGCTCCCGCCGGGAGCGCAGGACAGTCCGCCCTCAGCCCCGCGTTCCCTTCGAGGAACACGTCGAGGCCTGCCACGGGGACCGGCGTCGTCTCCTTGGAAGAGGTGTCGCCGGTGAAGAAGGCGGGAACGGGACCGCTGAGGTCGTTGTTGGAGACGTCAAAGACCGGGATGAAGCGCGTGCCGTCGGAGAAGCTCAGCTGGTTTTTGGTTTCGAGGAGAGAGAGAGAGCGGAAGAGAGAGGAAGAGGAGGTGAGAAGAGGAGGAGAAAAAAAAAAATGGAAAAAATGAAAGAAAAAAAAAACTCAAGAAACACTTTTCCCTTCTCCTTACCGGCGCCAGCTTGAACAGCCCGCTCGAGCCCCAAGCCTCCCCGATCCCGCCCGTCAGCCCGTTGTTCGACGCGTTGAAGCCCCTGATCGCAGGGAACATCCCGGGCTCGTCGGGCAGCTCCCCGGAAAGCGCGTTCTGGTTGGCTGTCAGGAAAGTCAGCCCGGGGACTTTGGCCAGCCCGGCGGGGAAAGGGCCTGAGATCTTGTTGAGCGAGAACCTGACATTGACGAGCGAAGAGTTCTCTGCACCGGGCCAGCCTTCGACCCACTCCCGGGGTAAAGGGCCGGAGAGGGAGTTGTTCCTCAGGTCGATCGTCTGCAGGTTGGGAGCCGTGGCGAGCGCAGAGGGGATGGAGCCCGTGAGCTTGTTGCCTCGCGCGACGAGGTACTTGAGGGAAGCGACGGGTTTCGTCGCCGTCGCAATTGCTCCCGTCGCCGCTCCTCCCGTCGCCGCTTTCGGCGCCGAGATCGGCCCCGCCAGCTTGTTGTCAGCCACGTCGAGCAGCCTCAGGGCGGGAGCTGCCAGCAGCGACGCCGGGATCGACCCGGTAAAGGCGTTGGAGTAGGCCGTGAGGGCCTCCAACGGCGATCGCGAGTCGACCGTCGGCAGGCCGCCGGCGAGCTTGTTGTCTCCCACGTGCAGCTCGACGAGGCTCGAACCCGGGCCAGTGAGGCAGGAGGGCAGCGTTCCCGTGGCCCCGACACCGGTGATCTCGAGGGAGACGAGGCCGTTGTAGACGAGGCGGCAGATGGCCCTCTTGTCGCCGGAGGAGGAGGAGGAAGAAGAAGAGGTCGAAGGAGGAAGGGGAGTCGAAGCGGAGGCGGAAGGAGCTGGGGCGAAAAAGGACGACGACGACGGAGACGAAGGCGAGGGCGCAGGCACGGCCTTGCGAGGGATGAAGACCCCCGCGGTCGCCGAGGGGGTAGCAGCGGCGACGACGGGGGGAGGCGCCACGGGCGCGTTCTCCTCTGCTGCCGCGGCAGCCGCCGCTGCGGCGGCGGCGGTCTTCTCCGCCTTCGTGCGGGGCGTGACGACGACGGGCGGCGGGACCGAGGTCGACGTCCCCGACCCGAAGCCGAGGCCCCCGCCGACGACCTCCGCCGGCGTCGAAGGAGAGGAAGGTCTCGAGGGCGTCGAGGGCGTCGAGGGCCTGACCGTCCTGGGCGCCGCCGCCGGCTGCTCGTCCTCGATGATGACCTGGGAGAGGGAGCGGCGGCGGTTGCTGCCGCCGCCGGCGCTGCTCTTTCCTCCCTCGACCATCGACCTCCCGCTGCCCCCGATGATGCCGCCGACGCCGCCGCCGGTGGCGCCGCCTCCTCCACCGAAGCCGACGGGGGCAGCGGTGGAAGAAGAGCTCGAAGAAGAGCTCGAAGAACTCGAGCTCGAACTCGAAGAAGAGGCCGCCGGCGCGAGCAGCGAGCCGCCGAGGCCGGTGCACCGGAACGCGTTCAGCACCCGCATCGACGGCACTTTCGCCAGCGCGTCAAACAGGTCGTCGAGCGAGCCCTTCAACCCGGGGTTGCCCGCGACGTTGAGCGACTGGAGTTTCGGGAACGCAGCCAGCGCGTCCCCTGGCACCGAGGGGCACTGCAGGCCCCAGCGGCGGAGGTCGAGCCGGAGCAGGTTGCCGTCGGCGTCGCAGACCTGGCCGGTCACGCCGCAGAAGTCGGTGACGACCCCGCCCGCCGCGGAGTTGAGCTTGCGCCAGGCGTTGCAGGCGGGAGGAGGGGAGCCCAGTCCTGTTTTGGAAGCAGAAGCAGAAGAAGCAGAACTTGAGCTTTCGGGGCAGCACGATTCAAAAATCGCTCGCACGGCCGCCTGCTGCCTCGGCGCCAGCGACACGTTGGCCGGCGACAGCGCCGCCTCGAACCTGTACGAAACAGGGCCCGAGGCGTCCAGGTTCACGACGGAACACAGGAAGGCGGGCACGTAAGAGCCCACGACGCCCCTGGGAGGCCTGTAGCTGCGGTCGTTGCGCGAGATCGTCAGCCTCGACTCGCCGCCGTAGGGCTCGGCCTTCCACACGTTCTGCCCCGGTTGAGGGAAGTTTTCGGGCTCCGAGCCCGTGTCGTCCCATGCAGGGTCGCAGTAGAGACCCACCGAGGGCGTGGCGACGCCGGAGCCGAAGGGCTCGACGCGGACGTAGACATCGGGGTCTGCGTCCGGCGACGAGAGCTTTGTCGAATTTCTCGAAGAACTCGAAGAACCCAGAGCCGGCGGCAGCGCTGTTTCGATGCGGTAGACCTTGGCGTGGAAGGGCTCGAGCTTGTCCGTGGCAGACTTGACGCGCCCGGAGCCCCTGAGCGTGCCCTGTTTTGGGATGTACCCCGTGGCAGGGGACTGCTTGGGCGGGGCGGCCTCCTGGCCCGCGACGACGGCCGACGGGAGCGCGCCGGAAGGGAGGGCCTCGGCCCGGCCCGCGGCGCCGGATTGGGCGAGCGCGGAGGAGGGGAAGAGGAGGAGGAGGGCGAGGCAGCAGCAGTAGTAGGCGACGACGAAGACGCCGCCGCGTCTGCTGCTGCTACGGCGCTGAGGCCTCATGGCGGAAGGGGGGGGGAAGCTGGGGTGTTTTATTTTTATTTTTTTATTCGAGGTCGAGGTCGGAAAAAAAAAGAAAAAAGAAGGGAAGCGATTGAGCATTCGAGGAGAAAAGAAAAAGAATCGCTCTTTCCCATCAACACCGCCCCCCGCTTCTCAGTCGCCGACTTCTCGAGCGTTTAGCGGTGCAGCGAAAGCGCCGGTGTTGCTGGAAATGGAGAAGAAGCGCTCTCGTGAGGTTTGCGAGCGAGAGAGAGAGAAGAAAAAAAGAAAGGATGATGATGATGGGAGAGGCAAAAGCGGAGAAAGAGAGCCGCGAGGCATCACCAAAATTCGACGATGGGTCAAACTTTTGGCTCGTTCTCGCGCTTCTGAAGCCAGCAAATGCGAGGGCGCGCACCTGTCGACAAGGACGATCAAGACCAGGGGAGCGGGAAGAGGTAAACGGGGGGCGCGAAGCGAAGCACCATCCTCTTCTCGCTGAAAGAGAGGAGATCGAGAAAAAAAGCGGAGTGCTCGCTGGGGCGACGTCGGCGTCGACGACGCTCTTCGAAGACGCTCGAACGAAAGGAGCTGTTCAGTCGACAGAACTTTCACTCAAGAAAAACCAATCCCTTTTCCTTCCCCTTCATCGGAGGACGCTTTCTCCCTCTTTCCTTCCGTTTTCTCCTCCTCCCCCCCCCGCCAGAGGCCCGCATTCGGTCGCTCACGGCTTGCCCTATTGGAATCGACGCGTGAAAAGGCCCAGCCGAAGGAGAACCAACGTCTGCATTCTTTTCGTTCGTTGTTAGCATCTTCCCTTTCAACGAAATTCGACGATGGCCCCTCCAAAGCGTGCCGCATCCGTGGCCGCGTCCAAGGCGCTCGCCGGCAAGAAGCCCGCCGCGGCCGCGACGGCAGCCGTAGCCGCGAAGAAGAAGGCCCCCGCGGCCGCGGCGCCCAAGCCTAAAAAGGCCCCGGCGCCCAGGCCGGCGACGACGAAGAAGAAGGAAGCACCAAAGGCGACGAAAGCGGCGCCGAAAGCGGCGACGACGCCGTCGACGAAGAAAACTTCTTCGAAGCCGACCCCGAAAGCGGCGACAACGAAACCGGCGGCAAAACCAGCTGTTGCTGCTGCCAAGAGGCCCGCGGCCAAGACCGCTGCCGCGAAGCCTGCGCCGAAGGCAGCAGCAGCCCCGAAGAAGCCTGCCCCGAAAGCAGCCGCGGCGAAACCGGCTCCGGAAAAGGCCGCAGCTGCTGCCTCAAAGAAGCCCGCGCCGCCGGCGCGCGAGTCGAGGTCGAGGGGAGCTGCTGCCGCCGCTGCTCCGGCTGCTCCTGCTGCCGCCGCGAAGCCTGCAGCCAAGGCCGCTGCCGCGAAGCCTGCAGCCAAGGCCGCTGCCGCGAAGCCTGCAGCCAAGGCCGCTGCCGCGAAGCCTGCTCCTAAAAAGGCGGCTCCGAAAGCGGCCCCGAAGCCGGAGGCGAAAAAGGCGCGCGCCGCGCCGCCGCCGCCGTCGGCGCCCGCGGCCAAGAGGCAGTGCCGCGGCTCGCCCGTCGCCGCCGCTCCCGCTCCCATGGTTAGAAAGGCACCCGCCGCCAAGCCACCTCCTGCGGCTGCTGCGAAAAAGGCCACCCCGAAACCCAAGGCCACCCCGAAACCCAAGGCCACCCCGAAACCGAAACCGGCCGCCCGCCCTGCCCGCCCCGCCACGGCCTCGACGCCGGCCGCGCCGCCGCTGCCCCCGGTCTCCCACCCTTCGCACGGCACGCGCCCCGGCGACATCTTCGTGTTCGGCACGGGCGACTGCGGCCAGTTCGGCCGCGGGGAGGACGTCGTCGAGGCCTCGAGGCCCATCCTGAGCCCGCTGCCAAGCGAGGAAGCTGTTGCCGTGGATGCCCCTCCTCTGCCGCCGGCGCTCAAGCGGCGCGCGCTGCAGGTCGCGCCGGGCGGCATGCACACGCTCGCGCTCGCCGACGACGGCTCGGTCTGGTCCACGGGCGTCAACGACGAGGGCGCCCTGGGAAGGCCGACCGCCGGGGAGGTCTGGGACGGGAAGCAGGAGGAAGAGGAAGAAGAGGAGGAAGAGAAGATGGAGGAGGACAACGCCGACGGCGACGACAAAGAAGAAAAGCCCGCTCCGGCGAAAAAGGCCAAGACCTCTTCTTCCACCTTCGACTCCGCCCCGCACCTCCCGCGCGGCGACCCCTACTCCTGGGGTGCCGTGAGCTTCCCCGAAGGGGCGGGCCCCTTCGTCCAGGTCTCCGCCGGAGACAGCCACTCGTGCGCGCTGGCCGCCGACGGAAGGCTCTGGGCCTGGGGCACCTACCGCGACGCGTCGGGCGTGTTCGGGTTTGGGGTCGGCGTCCACATCGCCCGTTCGCCCGAATGCGTCTACGCTGCCCCAAAACAGACGGCGGCGACCTCCCGCGTGGTGAAGGTCGCGTCGGGCGCGGACCACACGCTGGCGCTCACCGCCAACGGCGAGGTGCTGTCCTGGGGCACGGCCGGCGCGGGGGCCCTGGGCCGCGTCGGCGAGCGCCTGCCGCCGAGGAGGTCGGCGCTCGAGGAGCTGGTGCTCAAGCCGGCCAAGGTCAAGTTCCCCGGCGGAAAGAGCAACGCGCCCAGGATCGAGGACATCTTCGCCGACACCTACTCGTCGTTCGCGATCGCAGGCGAAGGAAAAATGGTCTTCGGGTGGGGCCTCAACAACTACGGGCAGCTGTCCGTCGGGAACGGGGGCGCGGCTGCCGTTTGGAGCCCCGTCCGCCTGGCGGCGCTGGAGGAGGCCGCGGAGAAGGGCGGGAGGAGCAGGGTGAGGAAGGAGGAGGTGGTCGTCGTCGAGGCGCCTCCTCCTCCCCCACCTGCGCCCGTCGTCGTCGCGCCTCCTCCTGCTCCCGAGCCTCCCTCGCTGGGCCTCTCCGGCGCGGTCCCGGAGGTCGCGGCGCTCGTCACGTCGATCTTTTCCCCGCTCGTCGCCGCGGAAGCGCCCCCGGTCGAAGAGATGGAGGTCGAGGAGGCAGCTCCCCCTCCTCCCTCTCCCCCTCCCCCTCCTCCCCCGCGCTCCCCTTCCCCTCCCCCTCCGTCGGGCCTCTTCCCGGCCTCCATCGTCGCCATCGGCGCAGGGCAGCACCACACGCTGGCGCTGACGTCCACGGGCGCGGCGCTGGCCTTCGGCAGGCCGACCTACGGCCGCCTCGGGGCCGCCGGCGCCGACCCTTCTTCGGACGAGGGCGTCCCTTTCCCCGTCCGCGTCGACACTTCCAGGATCAATAATGGACCCTTCGCCGCCGTCTCTGCCGGCCTCGCCGTCTCTGGCGCCATCGTCGCTGCGGCATCCTCCCTCCCCTTCCCGGCCGCCTGGGGCTTTGGCGACTCGGGCCAGCTGGGCAAGCACTCTGGCGGCGACGACGCCGGTGAGGGCGACGAGCTCAACCCGCGAGCCGTCGACCTGCCCCCGAGGGCGCAGGGACGCCAGACCCTGGCTCTGGAGTTTGGAGGGCAGCACGCTGTGCTGCTGGTGGCCTTGACTCCGGAAGAGGAGGCCGCGGCGGCCGCGGCGCGCGCAGAGCTCGAGGCCGCGCGCGAGAGGGAGCGCCTCGCCGCAATCGAGGCGGAGAGGCTCCGTCTCGAGGCAGAGGCCGCCGCCGCCGCTGCTGCGAAGGAGGCCGAGGAGCAGGCCAAGCTCGAGGCGGCGGAGAGGGCCGCGGAGGAGAAGAGGCTGGCTGCGGAGGCCGCAGCCAAGCTGAAGGCGGAGGCCGCCGAGCGCAAGCGCCTGGAGCAGGAGGCGGCGGCGGCGAAGAAAGCGGAAGAATTACGTCTGAAAAAGGAAGCCGCAGAAAAGGCCGCAGCAGAGAAGGCTGCAGCCGCTGCTTCTGCTGCCGCGGAGAAGGAGCGCGAGAGGAAGGAGAAGGCCGAGGCCAAGGCCCGCGCCGCAGAGGAGAAGGCGAGGCTGAAGAAGGAAGCCGAGGAGGCGAAGGAGGCCGAGCGCCAAGCGGCAAAGGAGGCGGCGGCTAAGGCAAAGGCGGAAAAGGAGGCAGCAGAGGAAGAAGCTGCTCGCGTCGCCGCAGCGGAGAAGGCTGAAGCCGAAGCTGCTGCTGCGAAGGCGCAGGCAGAGCAGGAAGCACGGGAGCGTGCCGAGGCGGAGGCTGCTGCTGCTGCTGCTGCTGCGGAGCGCGCCACCGCGGAGGAGGTGGCCGCCGCTGCCGCCGCCGCCGAAGAGCAGCAGCAGGAGCAGCCTGTGATCGAAGAGCCCGTCTCCCAGCTGCCCTCTTCCGCCGCCGCCGCTGCCGACGACGACGAGCCCCTTCCCGTCGCCGAGGCCATGGCGGTCGATGAGATCGCGGGAGGAGAGGAGCAGCAGCAGCAGGCGCCGCCGGTGGTGGAGGAGCCCGAAGAGGAGGAGGAGGAAGCGCCGGCGCCGGCGGCCGCGGCGCCCGTCGCGGTCGTCGTCGTCGAAGAAGAAGAAGAGGCTGTCGTCGATGCCTCTGCCCCAGCCCACGCCGACCCTTCCTCCCTCGACCCCGCTGCCTTTATGGCCGCCGCTCCCGCCGCTGCTCCCGCGGCGGAGGCGGGCCCCCCGTTCCCGGGGCAGCTCGTTGAGACCGGCGCCGCCGCCGCCGCTCCTGCCGCCGTCGGAGGAGAGGCGGCGCTGGAGGTGGCGCCGGTGGACGTCAAGGAGCCCTCTCCCGGGGACTTTTTCAACCCGCAATAAAGAGAGAGAAAAGGAGGGAATAAGAAAGAGAGAGAGAGAGAGAGAGAGAGAGAGATTTGGAGAGGTGGGGAGGGGACACGAGAGAGAGAAAGGGAGAGAGAAAAGAGAAGAAAAAAAACAAGAAACAAACGACAACTTCAAAATAAAAAACGATTCATTCAAAATTCAAAACAGCAACAACACAACGACAAGAATATATTACAAAGCACGAGAGAGAAAGAGCGTGCGGGGGGGGGGGGGGATCCAAAACAACAAAGAGAGAATGTTGTTTTTCGTTTTTTTTCTTCGATGGGAGAGAGAGTAAAAAGAGAAAGAGAAAAAAATCTTCAAATTCAAAAAAGTTTTTTTCCATTTTTTTTTACAAGTTCTTTCTTTCTTCAGCGCCGGTCGTTATAATAACCTCCTCCACCGCGGTAGTCCCTGCTGTCGCGGTCGTCTCTCCCCCTGTCGCGACCGCGAAAGTCGCGGTCGTCGTCCCTCCTGCGGTGGTGGTAGCTCGGCGAGCGCGACCGGGAGCGCGAGCGGGAGCGGCGGCGGTAGGGGGAACTCTCCCCCCGGTCTCCGTCGCGCCTCCTGTCCCTTTCCCTGTCCCATCCGCCACCTCCTCCTCCCCCGCGGTGCGGCGACCTGCTCCTCTCCCTCCTGGAAGAAGGGCCCCCTCCACTTCCTCCTCCTCCTCTCCCCCTCTGGTTCGGGGCCAGGCTCACCATCAGAGCGCTCTTGACTGAACTCGGCTGCGCCGCCCCTCCTCGCCTGCTCGGTCCCCCCAACCCCGCATTCCCCACGGCCCTCGTCGCCAGTCCCAGCGCGCGGAGCCTTCCCTCGAAGTCGTCGGCGACGGGCTTGGGGATGCGAGGGAAGATGGTCTCGAAGTAGAACGGGTCGAGCAGCAGCTCGCGGGCGAACAGGCCGAGCGTCACTTTTTTGGCCTCTCCGCCGGCGGGGGCAGGGCTCAGGCTCAGCTCCTCCCCGTCTTTCAAATAGGCCTCAAACCACGACCAGAGCGTGCGCGGGTTGGCGACGTACCGCAGGTAAAGCAAGGCAACAGCTCGAATATAGGGCGAGTCTCCGTGGTCGAGCATGAGTTTGATCTGATTGGAGTTTGGTGCGAGCTCTCCGAGGCGGTGGAGCAGGCAGAAGGCCGAGGAGGCGCCGCGGGAGGCGCGGCCCGCCATCCAGGGCTCGACGTGGTCGACATCGTAGTAGATCTGGTCGATCAGGGCCTGTTGTTTGGGAAGGGGTGGGAAAGTGGAGAAGAGAGAGGAAGGTCGAAGAAGGTGAGAGAAAGGAGGTCGAGGGACACGGTGCTGCCGTCGAAGAAGGAAAGAAGGAAAAAAACAGCAAAACAATTCTTATTCTTCTCTAACCTCGACCGTCGCCAGTTTCGACGCCGTCTTCCTCCAGTACTCCGATCCCGTGATGTTCTTGCTGAGGACATTCTCTACGTTGTAAGTGGATGTGTTTCCGTATCGTTCCATGGTTGGAAGAAATGAGAGAAAAGAGGTGATTTGATCGACGGCGAGCGAATGAAGGAGAAGAAAAAAAACGTCGAATCTCAATCTCTCTCTTCTACGAAACAATCTCTGTTCTCACTCTCTTGACCAGCGTGCGCGAGCGAGGGAGGCAGGAGAGCAGCACCACCACCACCAAGCGAGAGAGCTCAAGAGAAAGAGAGAGAACGAAAGAGAAGAACGGGAAGAAGGAGGAAGCGAAGAGAAAAGAGGAAAAAGAGAAAAGTGAATTCAACAACGGCAAACGGACAAAAAGGGAAAGAAAACGGCAACCTCAACCCCAACCTCAACCTCCGCCGCCGCCGCCTCCGCCTCCTCCCTCCTCGTCGTCCAACCTCACCGCCGCCTCCCCGACCAGCGCGCCCAGTCTCGACCACTTCTCCATCGCCCCCGACGCGGCCACCACGAACGGCGTCGCCAGGGCGGCCGCGGACCCGGCGACGAAGAGCGCGACTTTTGGCCTTCGGATGGCAAGCGCAATGAGGAGAGCCCCCGTCGCGAAGGCGGGCAGCGAAGAGTTTCCTTCGGCGGCGTTCGCTCTCCCTCCTCCTCCAGGCATCTGCGACAGCTCCCTCGCGGCCTGCGCCACGTCGGGCTCGTCGACCGTGGGCCACAGCCTGACGATGCCCGGAACGTGCGCGGCCCCGACGACGCCGACGACCGTCCGGGTCGAGACGCCATTGCTGCTGCTGCTGTTGTTGTTGCTGCTGCTGTTGCTGTTATTCCCGCCGCTTCCGCTTCCTCCACCTCCGTCACTTCCGGCGACCGCGGCCCGGAACAGCGAGTGCGTCAGGATCACGTCCCTCTCGGCGCCCAGCACGCGCTCCAGGACGGCCCTCGCCGCCCTCGGGCTGGGGCCCCCCGCGCCCCCGCCGACCGAAGCAGCAGCCTCGGTGGCCGCGGCGGCCTCGAGTTGCTTCCAGATCTCGCCGGCCGCCGCCGCCGACGCGCTCTCGAGCGTCTTCCTCCGAGTGCCCTCCACGACGCCCCTGCCGCAGGCACGCACGGCGGCGAAGTCGGCCAGGTCCAGGGAAGAAGCCTTGTTACTACTCGCTTTACTACTGGCCTCGAAGCCTGCCTTCATAAGCCGACGGAACGCGGGAACGGCCTCTGCGGCGTTGGCGCAGCCTCCTTTCAGCAGGAAGCTCCTCCAGCGGCGCTCGCGGGCCTCCTGCGCCGCGGCCCTGGAGCGAGGGGGAGGAGGAATGGAAGCAGAAGAAGGGTCGTTTTCATTGCTGCTGTCCCAAGAAGACGAAGAAGCAGACTCGTCGTCAAAATTTTCCTCTTCTCCCGAGGAAGCCCCAACCGCGACGACCGGCCTCCCTTCGAGCCTCGCTCGCCTCTCCTCCTCCGCGGCCTCCCTCGCCGCCTGGCCCGCCGCAGCCATCAGCCTCGCCATCGTCACCCTCTGCGTCCGGTCCCCCATCCTCACCTCGGCTCCCACCGCCTCCGCGGCGTCCGCCGCAGCCAAAAATTCGCCGCCGGCACGGGTGCCGACGAGAGCGCCGGCGGCGCTGTAAGCCAGACGCAGCAGCGCCGCGGGGGCTCCTCCGGTTAAAGCCGTCTTCGCGTAAGAGAATTTGGAGCGAGGAGGGGGGATGCCGTAGCGCTCCCTGGCGGCGGTCTCTTCCGCCGTTGCTGCAGAGGAAGAGGGAGAGGTAGGGGCAGAAGAGGAAGAGCTAGAAGAGAGCAGCGAGGCCGAGCGCAGCGCGGCAAACCGTTCTTCATCGAGCTCTAAGACGACCGCGTCCGGCCTCGTCTCGAGGATCGCCCTCGCGGCGTCCTCGGCCGAGGCCCGGGACACGTGCGCGACTCCCACGAGGTGGACGGTGGCGAGCGGGTTCTGGGCCTCGTTGGGCGGGTAGGAGAGCGTGGCGGCGACGCCTTGCGGGAGCGGTGGGATCGAGGTGAGAGGAGGAGAGTCGGAGGAGGTCGAGGAGGTCGAGGAGGTGATGGGCGCTGGCGATGGCGATGGCGACGACCTTCTCTGCCTTCGCTCGGGCCCCTGCGCCCCGTCTCCTCCTTCGTCGCTGCGCCAGTCCATCAAGGTCGGTCTCTTCTACTGTCGTGGAGTTGAGAGAGCGAGAGAGAGGGAAGAGAGGGGCAGGGAGAGAGAGAGAGAAAAAGGGCTTGTTGCTGCTAATGAGCGAAGAAAAAAAGTGAGAACGATTTCGTCGAGTTTTTTTCGTTTTTTTTCCTTCTATTTTTTTTTTAATTACTAGCCCAAGCGAAACCGAAAAGCGCACGCACCGCGCATCCCGCATTCCCAACGCCCTCTCTCACACAAAAAAAGTACACCAACACTAAAAGTATATGAAATGAAATCAACAAAAGAAAAAAAAGAAAAAAACTACTACATCACGCTGCAGCACGCGACGCGGCTCTTCTCCGCCCGCCCTGCCGCCAACGCCGTCTCTGCGTCGACCAGGGCCCCAAGCGCCGCCTCCAGCTGCGCCACGCGCATCAGCAGCGTTCCCCTGCCGTCGGCCAGCGCCCGCTCGGCGAGGTCGGCCGCGGCGGAGAGGCGCCTCGAGGTCGCGGGCCCGCCGCCGCCGGTCGAGGCCTGGGCGCGAACTCTGGCGGCGTGGCCAGGGAGCGCGGCCTCGAGCCGGTGGACTCTCTCCAAGAGAGGCACGGCTGAGGTCGAAGAGGAAGAGGAAGAGGGAGCCAATGCGGCGCCCTCTCCTCCTGCTCCTCGTCCTCCGTTCATTGCTGCTGCCGATGCCCCCACGGAGGAGAAGGCCGAGACGAAGGAGCACTCGGACTTCGGGGTCCCGAACTCGTCTTCGTCGTCTTCGTCGCCAATGTTGTTTTCCGCCGCCGTCGTCGAAGGCCCTCTCGAGATCGAGATCGCCGCGGAGGGAGGGGGAGGAGGAGGCCTCGCCGCGGCGGCGGCAGCGACTGCTGCTCCCTTCACCGCCGGGGCGGGCAAGCTCTCCTCCCCTTCGACCTCGACCACCTCCCGTCGCCGCCGGCTCGTGCCTCCTTCTCCCTCCTCTTCCTCTTCCTCCTCCTCGTCCTCCTCGGCGATCCCGCCCCTGCCCCCGCCCTTGTGCCTCCGGCCCTCGCGAGCGGCCTCGGCGGCCTCGACGGCGGCGAGCAGGGCCGGATCCTGGAGTTGTTGTTGTTGTTGTTGTTGTTGTTGTTGTTGGGTTTGAGTTGGATTTTTTTTTGAGTGAGTTTTTTTTTTTCGCTCGTCTTCCTTCCCCTTCTTCTCCTCGTCCTCTTCTTTCTCTTCTCTCCCGACCAACAAAAAAGCACAAAACCCTTTTTCTCACCTGCCACGGCCCCGAGTCGTCCAGCAGCGTCGCCGTCGACACGCCGCCCAGGTACTCAGGCAAGTTCTCCGGGCTCACCCACCGCAGCAAGTTCGGCGCGAACTTGGACGAGCAGACCTCGACCTTCGCCTGCGTCCTCGCGTCGAGCATCGGCCGCACGAAGGCCCAGATCGCCTTGAAGACGCTGGGCGCGTTGATGATGCAGGTGTGGCCCATCATCTCCGGGAAGTTGTCCTGGTCGACCCCCATCACTCGGGTCAGCATCCGCTTCACGTCCCCGGTCAGGTGGCGCAGGCCGACGCCCTTGACGTCGAGGACGCCAAAAGTCTGGTCGATGTGCCTGCCGGCCGCCAGGGAGCAGGCGGGGAGGATATAGTTGGCGCAGCGCTCGTACTCCTGGACGTGGAACTTGAGCATTCCTGCGTGTGGATTTGGGGGAAGGGAGAAGAGCAGAGAGAGAGGGGAGACAGAGAGAGGAAGGTGAGTTTTTTTTTTTTTTTCAAACCCGAATTGGGAAGAAAAAAACATTGGAAAAAAACATAAAAAAACTCATACTCACGGTCCTCGGTCGTCACCTCCAGCAGCCTCCTCATGTCGATCGAGCCCACGTGTTGGATGTACACCGGCCTGCCCAGCCGGTCCACGCGGTGGTACCCCTGCGGGTAGAGAGACACAAAGGCGTCTCGCTCGTGGAAGTGGAACGAGGGAAGCTCCGAGTCGACGCCAAACTCCTCGCGCCACCGCACGTGCTTGTCCCACATGTCCCTTGCCCGCCCCAGGTCGTGCTGCCTGGCCCGCAGGAACCGCCGCAGCTTGTAGTCGTCGGTGTGCGGCGGTAAGGTCTTCCCTGGAGGTAAAGAGCTCAAAATCGACTCCTTGAACTCGCTCAGTAGGCGGGCCTCTGCGTCGAGGGTCAAACCCCACTCTCGCTCAAAGGCCTCTTCCTCTTCCTCCGGGGACAGGTGGGCGACGCCTCCGTGGCCGTCTGCTGCCGCCGAGGCGAGCAGGAGCTCGTCGGAGGGGACGCCGGACCTGTGCTTGCGGAAGTGCGGGTGCGGGCCTGGGTCGGAAGATTTGAGGGGAAGGGAGAGAGAGAAGAGGTTGAGAAGCAGGAGGTGAGAGAAGAAGAAGCGAAAGAGAGAGAGACGAGCGATCGATGTCGAACGAGCACCTTTTTTCCGTTTCTCTTTCCTTGTGCTCTCTCTCTCTCTCTCTGAAGGTGCTTTTTTGTTCAACTTTCTGCCCGGCGTCGAAGAAGCGTCTTCTTGTGGTCAATCGGGTACTGGCATGGACGAGAACAGAGGGACGAGGAAAGAGGACGACGCCTGAAACGCCTCCCCCTGAAGGGAAAAAAAAGGGGAAAAAACTGCCATCGATGGGCTTGTCCTCTTCTCACCGCTGTGCGACGACCGCCGCCGAGAGAGCCTCCCGAGCCTCTCCGTGAGGCTACCGTGCCTGGGTTCCGTGCCGATAGAGTGGCCGTGGCCTCCTCCTCCGGCGCTGGAAGTCTCGCTGGAGGCGGAGTTGCGGCGCAGCAGGCCCGAGGCGGTGCGGGAAGGGCTGAGGCCGCGGAGGAGCGATTGCGATGTCGAAGAGGAAGGCATCTCGGCTCTTCTCTACTTGTCTTTTCCAGAGACTTGTGCTCCGTTCTTTTCAGGAGGGGGGGGGGGGGGGGGGGGGGGCGGTGGGCTTTCCCTCCTCCCCCCCCGCCCCGGGGCAGGCGCGGGGCGGGGGTGGGCGGCGCGAGAGCGGGCCGAGA
>Ga0114918_10003051_pt1 | contig 14854 bp, 11 predicted proteins | sample LantaG_FD_87015 | JGI IMG/M metagenome (GOLD analysis project Ga0114918, IMG submission 87015) | Deep subsurface microbial communities from Baltic Sea to uncover new lineages of life (NeLLi) - Landsort_02402 metaG | ecosystem: Environmental > Aquatic > Marine > Oceanic > Sediment | place...
AACGCTGAGATACTGTGCAAGCGAGGGGTTGCAGAGCGATTCGAAGGAAAAAAAGAGGATGGAGGAGGTGAACACGAGATAGAAAAATGAAGATGCCAAAACACATGAGGATTTACTGCCCTATCTGTGGGAAACATACCGTACACGACGTGGATAAGGTAAAAAAGGGAAGAGCTTCTTCCTTGAACTGGATAGTAAGACAGAAGAAACGCAGGTCCGGCATAGGTAATGCGGGAAAATTCTCAAAAGTTCCAGGGGGAGATAAGCCAACAAAAAAGGTTTTTCTCCGTTATAAGTGCACGGAATGCAAGAAATCTCATCAAAGAAAAGGCTTCAGGGTATCTAAGCTTGAGTTAGTGGAGTAAAAAATGGAGAAAAAAACGGGTAGCAAATTTTTAAGGGTCAAATGCAATGATTGTCCAAATGAACAGGTCGTATTTGATCATGCATCGACGAGTGTGAAATGCAATGTCTGCGGGAGAACCTTGGTTGAACCGAGAGGGGGGAAAGCAGAGATAAAAGGCGAGATAATAGAGGTTCTTACATAGAAGATGGTACGGGACGATTGGCCGGAGCGGGGGGAATTAGTCATTTGCACGGTAAGAGAGCTTGAGAATTTTGGTGTTTTTGTTACGCTTGAAGAATATGATGACAAAGAAGGGCTTATCCACATCGCTCAAGTATCCTCTGGCTGGGTGAAACATCTGCGGGATCACGTACGAGAGGGGCAGAAAATCGTATGTAAAGTGCTCTACGTGGATGACCGGAGAGGGCATATAGATTTATCTTTAAAGGCGGTGAAAGACGGCCAGAAACGGCAGAGGATAAAAGAGTGGAAGAACGAGAAGAAAGCGAAGAAGTGGCTCAATCTCGCCCTCGTTGCGCCAACCTCTAAAATTAAGATGAGCAAAGAGGAACTCGAAGCGATTGAGATAACCTTGTTGGATGCTTACGGCAGCCTTTATGATGCATTCGAGGAGGTTGTGCAGGTTGGTAAAGGAGCGTTGCTTGAACTCGGAATAAATGAAGAACACGCGGATGCAATACACGAGATAGCCTGTGCTAACGTAAAACCCCCTTCTGTTCAGATAAACGGGTATGTGGAGCTTAAATGTCCTTTGCCTGACGGTGTGGAGATAATAAAAGAAGCATTGATGAAGGCAGAAGAGGTGATAAAAACAAAACCCTCAGGAACGACCAACGGCACCTCAGTGGAATGCTTCTACATCGGTACACCGAGGTATAAGATACGTGTCAAAGCTCCCAATTACAAAGAGGCCGAAAGCGTATTGAGCGACGCGGCGAATACTGCTATCGAGGTAATCAAAAGAAACGAAGGATCTGGAAAGTTCTATCGGAATCTTTCTTAGCACTTCTAAACGAGAAAAGCAGCACTGAGTGATAACTTATTCTTTCATAACTATCAAGGTACGTATTTGGGAAAGTTTTTAATGAAGTCAAAGATAAGGAAATGTGTGGTATGCGGAGAGTATACTCTGAAGGAGATATGCGAGAAGTGTGGTAGTGCGACGAATAATCCAAAACCTCCGAGGTTCTCCCCTAAAGATCCTTATGGGAAATATAGAAGGATGATGAAATATGGATGAGATAGAAATACACGAGTTTAAAAAGGCAAAATTGAACAAGCCCGTAATGATAGAGGGGCTTCCGGGCGTAGGAAACGTTGGGAAATTAGTAGCCGAGCATATAATACACGAGCTGAATGCTGAGAAGATACTTGAGCTCTACTCATGGCATTTTCCACCACAGGTATTGGTAAAAAACGATGGAACGGTTAGTTTAAGTAAAAACGAGCTCTATGCCTGCAAGTCAAAGGAGCAAGACTTATTAATCCTTAGCGGTGACCAGCAGAGCGTTACGAATGAGGGGCATTATCTTATCACAGAGACGTTTCTCGACATTGCACAACAGTATGAGGTTTCTCGTATATACACACTGGGAGGATATGGTATAGGTCAGCTTGTGGAAAAACAAACGGTGCTTGGAGCTGCGAATAAAGCGGAACTTGTGGAGGAGATGAAGAAATATGGCGTGGAATTCAGAGAGGAAGAGCCGGGTGGGAGTATAGTAGGAGCTTCAGGGCTTTTGTTAGGTCTTGGGCAACTGCGGGATATTCCAGCGGTATGTTTACTGGGTATGACCTCCGGTTATTTAGTAGATCCCAAGAGCGCACAGGCAGTTCTCACCGTATTGTGCCGTGCATTAAATCTTGAGCTGAACATGCAGGCTATGAAAGACCGTGCGGAAGAGATGGAAAAGGTCATCGAGCGACTGAAAGAGATGGAGCAAGCACAGATTCCACGGATGAGGGAGGAAGAGCTGGGCTACATTAGATAACTGCACGCAAAGTGCAAATATAATACGGCAATACTTATTCCCCGCTGCTGTTGTCAGGCGGACTCAGAGGTTAGTACCTTCAGAGACGTCGGCATTTTGACGACATCGCCTATTTTTATCCCCACCACGTATTCCAACGCCTTCTCCTTTGCGATATCCACAATTCTCTGTGTGATTACACCGTCGAACACCACGCAATTTGCATTTTCGGTCGTTTCCTTCAATTCTTTTGCGAGATCTCTTACAGTAGTCTCCTTTAGTATTTTTTGCTCTTTATCTAACAGCCGTGCCTTAAACGTACCTTCGAGTTCTTCGAGATGTGTTTTAAACGGGTTTGGAGTTGTTTCCTTTTCCTCTTTAGCCGTAGCCTCCTTGGTTTTCTTTCTTTGTATTACTCTCTGCGGCTCTTTCTCTGCCTCTTTTTTTCCCTTACCGTATTCCTGCTGTTCTACTGGTGTTTTATTATGCAGTGCTTTCGTTATTTCCTTGTATGTCATGTCCTCCACACTTCTTCCCTCAGGCGTCGCTGCAATATAATCTACATCAGCGACCTGTAAAAGCTCCTTCAAGATAAGGTCACCGCCTCGATCACCATCTACGAAGGCTGTAAAGGTCTTCCTCTTGCTCAGTTTGTTTATCAACGGGGAGATATTTGTGCCTTCCACAGCTATTGTGTTTTTAATCCCATATTTAAGCAGATTTAACACATCCGCTCTCCCTTCCACCACCAATATAGCATCAGAACTCTCTACATTTGGACCCGCTGGCAGTCCCTTGTAATACGTTATCTCCTCCATTCTTACTGCCTGCTTCACTTCGTTCACCATCGTGTCACTATCTATGCCCTTCTCCACAGCTTCATGCATGAGCTGTTTTGCTCGCTCTGTAATCCTCTTCCTCTTGGTCGCTCTTATGTCCTCTATCTTTTCAACCCCCACATTCGCGATACAAGGACCTACCCTATCTATAGTCTCCAAAGAAGCAGCCAGTATTGCGGTTTCTACCTTGTCTAAACCAGAAGGTATGAGTATCTCTCCACTTGACTTCCCGCCTTTCGACTCTACGTTCACCTCGATTCTGCCTATTCTGCTACTCTTCTGCAAATCTCTCAGGTCCAATTCTTCACCTAATAATCCTTCTGTTTGACCAAATATTGCGCCCACCACATCGGATTTCTCAACAAAACCCTCTGCTGTGATGTTAGCATGAATAACGTATTTTGTTGTATCTACATCATGCATTTTATTTTTCTCCTCTAAAGTTTCATCTACACCTTTACCTTTTAACTTTACCATCTCCATGCCTATTCCAGCAACAAGATTCTCCCATTACTGTTATATACCATATACGTTCTAACTGATAAAAAATAAAACCTGAGATATATGAAGTTAGTTGTTAATAGCATGGAGAGAATAGAGTGCTGGTGGAGCTGGAAGTGATAAAAAGCTAAAAAAGATGGGCTCGATGCGATTCGAACGCATGACCTCCGCCTCGTGAAGGCGGTGTCATAACCAACTAGACCACGAGCCCTTTTTTCACTTTATTATAATGGATAAATCATGAAGTGATTTAAATATTTTTCATTTGAGATTTATGGACATGATTAGAGAGATGGGGCACGAAGAAGCGTATAAGATCTGGTTAAGATATATCATTACTCTTCAAAGGGGGAGAGAGAGAAGAAAATGAAGATGGAAGTAATAAAAGGTGGACTTTGCGCTGTGAAAGGCGTAAGGGCATACGGAATAAAAGAGGGTAATAAAGGGTTAGCTTTGATAGAGGGGGAAGGCAAAGCCTCGGGTATGTACACCACAAATAAAATAAAAGCCGCACCCGTGAGGTTTACGAAGAAGCAGCTTGAGAAGGGCAGAATAAGCGCAATAATTGCGAATAGCGGCTGTGCAAATAGCTTTACCGGTGAGCGAGGGATGAGAAATGCAGAAAAAATGGCAGAACTTGCCTCGTCATTCTTGGGCGTGGATAAAGAAGAAGTGGCTGTTCTCTCTACCGGCCCTATCGGGGCACAATTGGATATGGGCTTAATAGAAGGGCAGCTTGGAGAAGTCGTGAAGGGATTAACCTCTGGAGCAGAAGGTAGCACGGCAGCAGCAAAGGCTATAATGACCACAGATACGTTCCATAAAGAGACGGCGATTAGTATCGATACGGGCAATGATGAACGGGTGGTAATAGGAGGAATTGTAAAAGGCTCAGGGATGATCGCCCCGCACATGACTACCGCCACCATGCTCGCTTTTATTTATACTGATGCTTCTTTGGATGATGAAGTGCTGAACGGGAGTTTGAAAGATGCGGTTGAGAATTCATTCAATATGACCGTGGTGGATGGGGACATGAGCACGAACGATACGGTATTGCTTGTAGCCACGGGCAAAAGCGGAAAGATAAGCGAGGCTGATTTTAAAGCGGGGTTAACTTTTGTTTGTCAGGAGCTTGCGAAGTTGATAGCGAGGGATGGTGAAGGAGCAACGAAGTTTATAGAAGTGAGGGTAAAAGGCGCTCCATCCATTGCGGACGCAAGGGAAGTAGCTCGATCAATAGTCCGGTCACCGTTAGTGAAAAGTGCTATTTTTGGTGAACGCCCCGACCTTGTCTGTGGTCGTATAATTGCGGCTATCGGGAGTTCCGTTATTGCAGAAGATGGGAACTTCAGTGGAATATCTATACGCTTAAAGGGTGAGAAGGAAGTTTTAGCAGTGAAGAACGGCGAATTTTTGGATTTGTCAGATTCGGAGAGGACCGTAATGAAGGGCGAGGAGATATTCATTGACGTGGATATGGGAACGGGAGTAGAAGCGGAAGCGACAGCGTGGGGTTGCGATTTAACCTACGATTATGTCAGGATAAATGCGAGCATGCATTAAGGCGTATCTGTGCTTAGTTACAGGGAATTTCATATCGAAGTACGAACGTTTCTCTGAGCTTCTTCGTTTATTTTCTCATATAAGCTCTTACCATGTGCGTCTATGCTGACCACAAGAGGCCCGAAATCGTCGACAAGGAGATGCCAGACCGCCTCCGCCATACCAAGGTCTGCCCAATACACCGCTTTTACCGCTTTTATGCGTGCGGCGGCTAAAACCGCTGCACCACCGGTCATCGCGAAATACACGCAACCATATTTTTGCAGTGCCGCTCTCGTTCCAATGCCCATGCCTCCTTTTCCTATGATTCCGCGAATCAGTAGCATTTCTATTATCTCCGGCGTTGTCGCATCCATTCTCGAGCTGGTGGTGGGCCCGGCGGCTATAATCTCCCATCCTCCATCGCTCTTCCTCATGAGCGGCCCGCAATGATATATTACCGCGCCTTTTTCTATCGGTATCTCCGTTTCCGCATCTTTGAGTTTATATTCTACGATACGCTGATGCGCTTTGTCTCGCGCTGTATATAAGTCGCCGCTGAGATACACAAGATCGCCTGCCTGCAACTCCTTTATTTCTTCTTCTCTTATCGGCGTGGCTAATTTCTTTTTCAACACTTTTTCTTTTTAAAGAAGAGTTTTACTGCGCAAAAACTTTATATGGTTTTACAGTTGTAAGATATAACCTATCGCTATCGTTCAATGGAAGAAAAGGATAAAACAGAGGAAAAAGAGTATCTAAAAGCTGCAAATAAGTCTGCGGAGCTTGCTTTAGAGTATCATTCTCGCTATCAAGGAAAAATAGACGTCGGACTGAAGGCACCGGTCAGAAGCTATGATGATTTTGCGATATGGTACACGCCGGGTGTGGCTGAGCCGAGTAGGGCGATACAAAAAAATCGAGCGCGCGTGTACGAGTACACAAACAAGGGCAACTTTGTGGCGATAGTTACAGATGGCACGAGAGTGTTAGGATTGGGTGACGTAGGACCAGAGGCAGCGCTTCCGGTGATGGAAGGGAAAGCAATGCTGTTTAAATATCTGGGTGGCGTGGATGCATTTCCTATTTGTCTGGCGACAACGGAGGTGGAGGAGATAATAAACGTTGTGAAGAGTATTGCCCCTACTTTTGGCGGTATAAACTTAGAGGACATAGAGAGTCCAAAGTGCTACTACCTGCTGGAACGGTTACGAGAAGAGTTAACGATGCCGGTCTGGCACGATGACCAGCAGGGCACCGCATTGGTGATACTCGCGGGGTTGATAAACGCCCTGAAGGTGGTGGGGAAGAGTTTGAGCGAAGTAACGGTATCGCTTATCGGTGCTGGTGCGGCGAATATGAACGTTGCGAAATATATGCACGTTGCGGGTGCGAAATGGAAAAACATGATCATGGTGGACAGCCGCGGGATCTTGAATGCAGAAAGAGAGGCTGTGAAAGCAGATAAAACAAAGTGGGAAATCAGCGAAAAGACAAACAAAGAGGGGAGAAGCGGAGGCATAGCGGAGGCAATGCGAGGTACTGACGTTTGCATCGCTCTTTCGACGCCGGGCCCGGGCGTGATAAAGCAGGAGTGGGTGGCGCGTATGGCGGATGACGCGATCGTATTCGCAGCCGCCAATCCCGTACCGGAGATCTGGCCCTGGGAAGCAGAGGCGGGAGGCGCTCGAATAGTAGCCACGGGGCGGTCCGACTTCAAGAATCAAATTAACAACTCTTTAGGTTTTCCTGCGGTGTTTAGAGGTACTTTAGACGTTCGAGCTACGAGTATAACGGACGAGATGTGCATAGCTGCGGCGTATGCGATCGCGCACTATGCGGAAGAGCAGGGGATAAGTGAGGTCGCCATAATTCCAAGCATGGAGGAGCAGGAGATGTACGTGCGCGAAGCAGTTGCAGTGGGCACGAAGGCGATAGAGCAGGGAGTGGCTGAGAAGAGGATGAGCGCGGAAGATTTAGAAGCGGAAGTCCGAAAGAGAATAATCAAAAAATGACTAAAACTTTTTAAGGTCAAGAATATAATAAGTAATTGTAGCAACCGGCGTCGGCTTCGATGACGGGGATACCCGAAAGATGAGAAGTGGGCTTCCGCTACGCTACAAAGAAGAGCTGAATGGGGACGCGAAGAGAAGGATAACATTCGTGTCCGACATAGAAACTTAAACCTAATCTGACGAACCAGCAAATCTGATTGGTTCATTAGTCAGGTGTGTGTGTAGAGATCCTGCCATTTAACACTGGTTGATCCTGCCAGAGGCTACTGCTATCAGAGTTCGATTAAGCCATGTTAGTTGAGGGTGCTTTTTCTTCTTCGGAAGAAGTAGTAACCCGGCAGACGGCTCAGTAACACGTGGACAACTTGTCCTTTGGACCGGGATAACCCCTGGGAAACTGGGGCTAATACCGGATAGAGCATTGATAGCTGGAATGCACGATGCTCGAAAGCTGAGGCGCCAAAGGATAGGTCTGCGGCCGATTAGGTTGTTGTTGATGTAATGGATCAACAAGCCTTCGATCGGTATGGGTTGTGAGAGCAATATCCCAGAGATGGGTTCTGAGAAAAGAACCCAGGTCCTACGGGACGCATCAGGCGCGAAAACTTTACAATGTGCGAAAGCACGATAAGGGAACTCTGAGTGCCTCCTACGGAGGCTGTTCAGGTGTCTAAAAAGCATCTGAAGTAAGGGCTGGGCAAGACCGGTGCCAGCCGCCGCGGTAACACCGGCAGCCCAAGTGGTGGCCACTTTTACTGGGTCTAAAGCGTTCGTAGCCGGCCATGTAAGTTCCTTGGGAAATTTGACCGCTTAACGGTCAAGCTTCCAGGGAATACTGCTTGGCTTGGGACCGGGAGAGGTCAGAGGTACCTCAAGGGTAGGGGTGAAATCCGTTAATCCTTGGGGGACCGCCAGTAGCGAAGGCGTCTGACCAGACCGGATCCGACGGTGAGGGACGAAGGCTAGGGTAGCGAACCGGATTAGATACCCGGGTAGTCCTAGCTGTAAACGATGCGGGCTAGGTGTTGGCATTACTGCGAGTGATGCCAGTGCCGAAGGGAAGCCGTTAAGCCCGCCATCTGGGGAGTACGGTCGCAAGGCTGAAACTTAAAGGAATTGGCGGGGGAGCACTACAACGGGTGGAGCCTGCGGTTCAATTGGATTCAACGCCGGAAAACTCACCGGAGGCGACAGCGAGATGAAGGTCAGGCTGAAGACCTTACCGGATTAGCTGAGAGGTGGCGCATGGCCGTCGGCAGTTCGTGTCGTGAAACATCCTGTTAAGTCAGGCAACGGGCGAGACCCGCGCTCACAGTTGCCAGCATCTCTTCCGAGAGGATGGGCACTCTGTGAGGACTGCCGCCGCTAAGGTGGAGGAAGAAGCGGGCCACGGTAGGTCAGTATGCCCCGAATCCTCCGGGCTACACGCGTGCTACAATGGGTGGTACAATGGGTATCAACCCCGAAAGGGGAAGGTAATCTCCTAAAACCATCCTCAGTTGGGATCGAGGGCTGCAACTCGCCCTCGTGAACCTGGAATCCGTAGTAATCGCCCCTCAAAATGGGGCGGTGAATATGTCCCTGCTCCTTGCACACACCGCCCGTCAAGCCAGCCGAGTGGGATTTAGGTGAGGCCATCTTTTTTGGGGTGTTCGAACCTAAGTCTCGTAAGGGGGGCTAAGTCGTAACAAGGTAGCCGTAGAGGAATCTGCGGCTGGATCACCTCCTAAATTTTAAAACCCAATCAGAGCTGAAAGATTGTCAGGTTACGGTTTAAGTTAGGTTTACATGTAAGCATGGTAAACAGATAGCTGGGAAAACTTCGGGGCTCGTAGATCAGTGGAAGATCGTCGCCTTTGCGAGGCGAAGGCCCTGGGTTCAAATCCCAGCGAGTCCATATTTGAGATAGGTAGATAAGCAGATGCACCTAACAATCTGTGTTGTTAGGGAAGGTACGGATGGCAGGCAGTTCGTGCTACTGCCAGATGAAGTGATCATACGCACATAACAACTCTGACATCCAATGGGTTTAGCGAGATTGGTGAATTATGTCATTTAGTGGATGGCTCGGCTCAAGCGCTGAAGAGGGGCGTGCCAAGTTGCGAAAAGCCTCGGGTAGGCACAAGGAGCCTTAGAACCGAGGATGCCCTAATGGGAACTCTTGACTTTTTGAGTCGGTCCGTAAGGATCGGGAACGCTCTGAATTGAAACATCTTAGTAGGAGCAGGAGGAGAAATCAATTGAGATGCCGTGAGTAACGGCGAGTGAAAACGGCAGAGTTCAAACCGAATCCCTTCTTGAAAGAGGAGGGAGATGTGGTGTGGTAAGTAAAGGCCATATAAAGCCCGCCCTATTGAAGCTGAGGTCCTCTGGAATGAGGCGCCATAGAGAGTGAAAGCCTCGTAGGCGTAAGATAGAGGGCTTGACCTTTAACTTGAGTACCATAGGTTGGAATTCCTGTGGGAAGCTGGGGGTTACCAACCTCCAAAACTAAATACGTCTTGAGACCGATAGCGGAGTAGTACCGTGAGGGAAAGCTGAAAAGTACCCCAAGTAAGGAGGTAAAAAGAGCCTGAAACTAAATGGTGATAGAGTGATACGGCTTGGAAGTGATGAAGTAATCCGAAGGAGCATCTCGTGAGGGATGAGTACGAGGATTGTGGAACAGAGTCGTATCTTACGTTCTGGAGAACGGGCCAGGGAGTATATCTCAGTGGTGAGGCTAACCCGTAAAAGGGAAGCCGTAGGGTAACCAACAGGTTCGCATTCGTAAGAAGAGGAACGACGTACGAACTGCGTGGAATCACTGGGATATGACCCGAAGCCGGGTGATCTAAGCGTGGGTAGGCTGAAATTCTTCGAAAGGGGAATGGAGGGCCGAACCGGTGATGATTTGCAAATCTCTCGGATGACCTGTGTTTAGTGGTAAAAGGCCAATCGAACCCGGCAATAGCTGGTTCCCCTCGAAACATACCAAAGTATGACCCGATCTGAGATTGATAGCGCTGTAGAGCAACCGATTGGAGGATACGTAGTCGAAAGACCGCGCCCTCCTGTCAAACTCCGAAGGTGCTATCGTCGTAGAAGATCGGAGTCGGGGCTGGGGGGTAAGCTCCCAGTCCGCGAGGAAATGAATCCAGACTGAGGTTAAGGTCCCAAAGTGTCGGCTAAGTGTTAATACTAAAGGGCGTTGCAAACCCCAAACAGCTGGGAGGTTAGCTTAGAAGCAGCTATCCTCTAAGGAGTGCGTAACAGCTCACCAGCCGAGGTTTGCAGCACCGAAAATGGATGGGGCTTAAGCTGACCACCGATACCCCAGGGCTCCGAAAGGAGATCCGGTAGAGGGGCGTTCTGCTTGGGCAGAAGCATCTTTGTGAGAGGGTGTGGACCGGGCAGAAACGAGAATCCTGGTACTAGTAGCAGCATAGTTGGGTGTGAATCCCAACCGCCGAAGGGGCTAGGTTTCCTTGGCAATGTTCGTCAGCCAAGGGTTAGCCGGTCCTAAGATGTGTCCCAATCGGAGCACGTCAAATGGGAAGCAGGTTAATATTCCTGCGCCGTCCAGCCTATGTACTTCGAGTACACCTGACGCTTTTGGATAGATTGAGCGGTGCTGTCGCACCGTCCAAGCATCGAAGCCTATGGAGAGCCGTAATGGCGAGAAGTAGGTGAATATGTGATGGCGGAAGTCAATCGAGTCCAGGAGCCCGTGAAAAAGGCGGCTGGATGTCCGTACCGAGAACCGACACAGGTGCCCCTAGCTGAGTAGGCTCAGGCGTGTCGGGGAAATCCAGCTAAGGGAATTCGGCAAATTAGCCCCGTAACTTCGGGATAAGGGGTGCCTGCTTTGCGAGAAGCAGGTCGCAGTGACAAGGGAAGGCTAACTGTCTAATAACAACATAAGCGACCGCAAGTCCGTAAGGATTAGTACGGTCGCTGACTCCTGCCCAGTGTGGGTATCTGAAAGCCCTTTTCAAGGGGACGAAGGACCTATAAACGGCGGGGGTAACTCTGACCCTCTTAAGGTAGCGTAGTACCTAGCCGCTTAATTGGCGGCTTGCACGAAAGAAGTAATAAGCCTTCTACTGTCCCTAGCTGGAACCCGGTGAACTTTACATCCTGGTGAAAAGTCCAGGGACCCCCAAGGGGAAGCGAAGACCCCGTGGAGCTTTACAGCAGCTTGTCGTTGGGTCACGACTTCGGATGTATAGCGTAGGTAGGAGGCGACGAAGTGTTTTCGCCAGGAAACACAGAGCCACCAATGGAACACTACCCTTCTGGAGTTTTGTCCCTTACTCGCAAGAGAACACCGGCAGGTGGGCTGTTTAGGTGGGGCGCCATACCCTTGAAAAAATATCGAGGGTGCCCTAAAGTTGACTCAGGTGGGTCAGAAATCCACCGTAGAGTGCAAGAGTAAAAGTCAGCCTGATGTGACTTCGCATAGCAGGAAGTCACGGGACGAAAGTCGGGTCTAACGAACCTTTACGGCTCTTTGGTAGGGCCTAAAGACGTCAGAAAAGCTACCCCGGGGATAACGGAGTTGTCTCCAGCGAGAGTCCATATCGACCTGGAGGTTTGCTACTTCGATGTCGGCTTTCTCCATCCTGGCTGTGCATCGGCAGCCAAGGGTAAGACTGTTCGTCTATTAAAGGAGATCATGAGCTGGGTTTAGACCGTCGTGAGACAGGTCGGTTGCTATCTATTGGGGGTGTTGGAGGTCTGAGGGGAAGCTGCTTTTAGTACGAGAGGAACAAAGCAGCGGCGCCTCTGGTGTACCGGTTGTCCGACAGGGCATTGCCGGGCAGCTACGCGCTAGTGGATAAGAGCTGAAAGCATCTAAGCTCGAAGCCATCCCCAAAAAGAGACTTCCGTTAAGGACATCATTAGAAGAATGGTTTGATAGGGCTGGGGTGTAAGACTCAAGGTGATAAACCGAGATTTTTAGCCCGCAGCTACTAACGTCCGCATCAATAACCTCGCTGGGCCCAGATGAAATCAGAGTTGTTAAGTGCGTTGCGCGCCAAGGTGGCGGAGCGGCTACGCGGTTGACTGCAGATCAGCTATACCCCGGTTCAAATCCGGGCCTTGGCTTCTCCTTGGCCTTTACCTCTCTCTATTTATGTGTTTTCTCTTGTTTGGTACAACCAGAGACTTGTTAAACATTCAAGCTGATAAAAGCTCTAAACAGGTTTTGATTTTAGTATGGGGTGTGTAAAACCAGTTTTTAATAAAAATCCGCTCAATTAGTGATTTAATATCGAAAATATTGGTGCAGGATACTTAGAATAGAAGGTATGCGAAAGTTTTTTATGTGGCGTTACAATAGATGTATAGCGATCTAATAGTCATCTCGTTTAGCTGCGGTGGAGTGGAAGAAGATGGGAATAAAAGTTTACACAACGGAGATATGTCCAAATTGTAAAATAGTCAAGGAGTTTTTAGCAGCGGAAGGCGAAGCGTATGAGGAGGTGGATATAACGACGGCGGAAGCGCTGACTGAGTTACGAATGCAGGGCGTTTTTACGCTCGTTACGCCTGTTGTTCAGGTGGGTTCGACTTTTCTGACTGATAGTGATTTATTTAACGGCGATGAGTTGCGGAAAGAGAGGATTAAAGAAGTGATAGTGGAAGAGGGAGGAACATGAAAAAAGGTTTTATTGTGGATAATGGCACGGTGCAAACCACGCTGGACGGCGTGAAATTGCGATTCCCAAAGGTGCGAACCAGCGATGGGCACATGCTGGAGTGGGATAAGGAAGCGATAGTAAAGCAGCTTCTACGTGAAACGAAATTGAGCGGTGAGTTTTACGGCAGTTCGCCGATAGACGAAGACACGGCGCGGGAGATCGCGAAGGTGGCGGCAAAGCGGATAAGAGTAATGGGGATCTCGCAGCTTTCAGGCGCGTTAGTTCGGGAAATAGTGAACCAGATTTTACTGGAGGAGTATCATAAGCAGGAGTGGCGGAACGTTTGTACGCGGGTGGGAACGCCGGTGTATGACGCGCATCTGATTGATATCGGTGAAGGATTTGAGGCGAATGAGAATGCGAATTTGCAGGATAATGCAGAGACGTCACATAAGAAAAAAGCGGACAAGATTTGCAAGGAGCAATATTTGCTGCTCTTGCCGCCGAAGCTCGCGGATGCACATCTCAGTGGCGATTTGCATATCCATGCTCTTGAATATTTCGGTACGCGTGGTTTTTGTCAGGACTGGGACCTTCGTTACTTCTTTTATTATGGCCTGATGCCTGACGGTGCAGGGACAAAAGCGTCTGTCGCAGGACCGGCGAAGAAAGCAGAGGTTGCCATTCTGCATGCGGTTAAGATTTTGGGCAGTGCACAGACGAACTTCGCAGGCGGCCAGGGCTTTTTCAATTTCCTTACGTTCATCGCGCCGTATTTAGAGGGGCATTCGTATGAGGAGATTGAGCAGTTGATGCAGATGTTCGTGTATGAAATGACGCAAATGCAAGTTGCACGCGGCGGTCAATTGGTATTCTCTTCTGTTCAGCTCACGCCGGGCATACCGAAGATCTGGAAGGACAAGCCCGTGGTTTATAAGGGAGAGGTATGGAATGGCGAGAACGTGCCGCTTCGGACGTACGGCGAGTTTGAGCGAGAGGTACGGTTGGCGTTCAAGGCGTTGATGAAAGTCATGCTCCAGGGCGATTATTGGGGTAAGCCGTTCAACTTCCCGAAGCCTGAGATTGCGATAGAGCCTGATTTCCTCAAAGAGGATGTGGCGTTTAATGAGAAGCATCCGGATTTACCGACGTATGAAGAGCTTTATGATTTGGCGTTTGAACTCACGGCGAAGTATGGTACACCGTACTTTGATAATAAGATACCGGAGTACAGAGGGGCTGGCGAAGGCGTTTCATGCTATCAGTGCTGTGCGTACAGTTTCAAGACATCGCCGGACGATGCGGACTTCAAGGATAAGATGTATTTCAATAACGGCACGCACTTCACGATGGGCGGCTGGCAAGTAATAACGCTAAACTGTCCACGAGCGGCGTACCGGGCGGATGGCGATGATGATAAGCTGATTACGGAACTGAAACGGCGGATGGACAGTGCCGTGGAAGTGTTGAAGGTGAAGAAGCAATGGATGAAGCAGATCGTTGACGGCGGACGCATGCCGTTTGCGACACAACGACCGAAAGATCCGCACACTGGTGAAAAAGGGTCTGTGGCGGTTAATCTCGATGAGCTGGTGTACATCATCGGCGTGGTGGGCATAAATGAGATGGTTCAGTATCATTACGGCAAGCAAATGCATGAGGATAAAGGCGCGTTAAAGCTTGCGGTGCGAGCAATGACGGAGATGGAATTGTACGCAAAGGAGTTGTCGGAACGTGAAGGCATGACGATAAGTTTCTCACGGACACCGGCAGAGACCGTGGTGCAGCGATTCGCCGTGGCAGACATCTTACAGGAGGAATTTAGAGAGAAGGCTTTGTCAGTCGTTAAAGGCGATCTTGAGCGTGCGCTCTCTCTTATACACGAGACGCGCAACCTGCCGATTTACTATACGAATGGCACGCACGTGCCGCCGAATGCTAATATCTCGCTTGCGGAGCGGATAAATATCGAGCATATCTTCTTCCCGAT
>Ga0114918_10003053_pt1 | contig 14840 bp, 7 predicted proteins | sample LantaG_FD_87015 | JGI IMG/M metagenome (GOLD analysis project Ga0114918, IMG submission 87015) | Deep subsurface microbial communities from Baltic Sea to uncover new lineages of life (NeLLi) - Landsort_02402 metaG | ecosystem: Environmental > Aquatic > Marine > Oceanic > Sediment | place: Baltic...
GACTGCTTCGTTAGACAAGACAGCATCGTTAGCCATTCTTATTATAGCCATAGGGATATGACCGTCAGGTAACCTGCCTTCTTTCCATAGTCTATCAAATAAATCTTTATGTATACCATAAAGCTTTACAGCATTTTTATATTGAGCGTTAGATACATTTCCTTTAACGCCCGCCCAAGCCGCTTTGACTTTTGCTATAGCGTTAAACATCATACCTCCTTTTAATTTCAGATCGTTACCTACAGCGTCTTTATAAGTTCCGCCTGCAAGTATATCCGATATCGCTTTTAGCATAGGGATATCTTCAAAAGCTTCGAGTTGCTTTTCCATATCTGAAACCTTGTCAAAACCTAACTCTTTTGCATCTGAATCCGTTAGTTTAGTGGAAGATTTGCTTTCTCCTATTGGGCTTAAAGTAACGCCTTCAGGTAGAGGTACTGTAAAATTCATCTCGCCACCACCCAACTCTAACATCTCCATAGATATTGCATCTAGGTCATAATCTCTTGCATCTACCGTAGTGGCATCGTCTCCCTCTTCCTGTAATCTAAACTTAGCATCTTGTGTCTTTGAAGACACAGCTGTTTTTTGTTTATCTATTTTTCTTTGAGTGCTCTTTGCTTGTTTTTTAGCATCGTCTAAATCTAATTTAAGGTCGCCTATTACCATATCTTGATTCTCAATAAAATCATCGATTTCGGCTTTAAGATCATCTATCTTGTCAATCTTCTCGTCTCTACTTAGAGTCTTATCTTTTCTTACCTCAGCTAACTTACTTTTAAGCTCGGCAACATCAGACTTCTTTACTGCAATTTCGTTATTGATTTCATCCTGTATGTCTTCGATTTTACCAAAGTAATAATCTAAATCACTTTCTAATTCTTTGTTAACATTTGTTATCTCAGGTTCAGTATCTATTTCTACTTTTTCTCCTTCACCAAAAAGTTCTGCTTCGGCAGGTGCGTTATCAATTATATATTGAGCATCTTTTTTTGATTTGGCATCCATCATATAGCCTGTGACTACATTCCGAACCATCCATTTTGCTCCTTCTGCATCTTCTTCTCCGTTTCGATTATCTATTATTTCAAAATCTTTAGACCAAATTTTCTTATCGGTCTTATTCATTTCGTAAACAATTTCATTAGGAGCTTCTGTAGTGGCTTCAGGAGTCTCTGATAGTATATCTGCATAAGCACTACCTAGATCCCCTTCAAGTGCGTCAGCTTCTGATACCATCTTTTCAGTAACAGGTTTAACCTCTCCCGTAACATCGTCTACAATAGACTCTACTGTTATAGGAGAACTATCATCTATTGTTTGAGGAGTTGTCTGTTCTGTGGCGGCAGCAGTTGGTATACCTAAAAGATTTTCTACTGCGTTTACTAATTCAGGATTGCTATTTTCTTGTTTAGCTCTATGATAAGCTTCTGCTACTGATTGTGGATTATTACTTTCCCAACTTAATGCGTTCTCATCAAAACTAAGAGGGCTTAATGGCACTCCTTCTATTTCCATTACCTTATTGGGGTAAATTTTATCTTGTGGTTTTCTTGGTAATCCTTCCAACGCTTTAGTCGTACTCTCCACATCACTTAATGCATCAACCTTCCCCTCTTCTGCTGCTATAGTTTCAGCAACGTCTACAGCAGCTTCTTCTTGGATTTGATTCTCCTGTAGGTTTTTGATTTGTTCTTTTAGTGCTGTTCTTTTAGCTCTGCCTGATTGAGTCAGATTACTGCTAAGTGCATCTATCTGTATCTCTATATCTGCAATAGCATCTGCAGTCGCATCGTTTAGTTCAGGGTTTGCTTCTTTTACATCCTTTAGCGTTTTACCCTTAACGACTTTCTTCTGTACCTCAACTTGCCTTGCTTTGTCGTTCTTTATCTCTATGTTGGATACAGCTAACTGAGCAGGCGTCATAGTGGCAATTAAATTATCTACGGTCTCAACAGACTCTATCTTGCCGTTAACTTTGTACTGTGGTCTCTGCAGCTGTGCAGTCACAGTAGATCTGACACCACCGGGCAGTTCAGCTAGACCTTCAAGTAGTATCTCGCTAGTGTCCATCTCTTGCCCTGCAACTAATCGACCACCAATCTCTCCAATTGATCCACCTGCTGCTTCTATAGCAGAACCCGCTGCAGTTGATTTAACTATAGCTGACTTAGCTGCAACATTAGTTGCTGACTTAGCTGCTGACTTAGTTAGTATTTTAGCACCTACTCCACTAGCAAGCTTACCTGTAAACGCATCAATAGTACCTATAACTATACCACGAGCAACAGCTTTATTTCTTATAGATTGAAGTTTATCCGGATCATTAAGAATATCTCTTACGTTCTCCTTATTAAACTCCTTGTCTCCTAGCTCCTCTTGTAGTAACTCACCAAATGTAGCACCCATCTCAAGAGTAGAGCTTGCAACACCAAATGCGTATGGTATAGCTGCAGTAGCACCTGCAATAGAACCGGGACCTGCGCCAACGCCACCCGCAAGAACGCCTACACCTGCACCGTAAGTAGCGCCTGTACCTATAGTGGCAGCTCCTGCTAGTAATGCATCTGAGTTAGATGCTAGTGCAGACATAGAGCTAACAATAAGCTCAGGAAGAACTGTAGGATTAAACATTAATCCCTTTACAACTCCCCAAAATCCTTTTCCCTCTTCGTTGTATATTTTCTCATAGTCCATCATCTCTTGAGACGAACCTATTTTTTGTGCTGTTTTTTGAGACTCAATGTAACTAGCAATATCCTCGTCAGTAGACATCGACCCCCTTAGAAGCAAGTCAGATGCGTTCTCAGATGATATACCTTGGTTTACACCACCTGCAACCGCACGTGCCATATCATCAACAAAGTCACCAATACCAATTGGAATAATGCTGTCTAGGCCTCTTAGTGCATCACCAAACGCACCTGTGAAATAATCCTGCTCAGTCTGTTCCGATTTTCCAATGGAAAAATCTGATTGAGAACCAAGTTCGCTTTGTCCTTTTTTTTTTATTTTCCCGTCAGAAAGAAACGATTTAAACTTTTCTGCACCGTATTGACTTACTAATTCAGTTGAAGTAAGTTCATTACCATTAGGAGTTATAAATACCTCTCCGTTATCTTCAAATTCTACTTCCGAATCCGAATTCTGATCGTCTTCAACTAATGTTATTTTTCCTTTTTCAAGAAAACCTTGAAATTTACTTTCACCATACTGACTAATAAGTTCGTTTCTAGTCAATATATTTCCATTAGGGGTTCTATATCTTTCTTCCATATATTTTTTATTCTATAAACCGTTAGCGTCTCCTCCATCCATAGCCCAATTTTTAGTTTTTGCTACTGTATTTATTCTATTTGTTGGAGTCGCCTCAGAAATATATTTTAATAATTGCTGTGCTGCCTTTTGTTGATTGCTATTTTGATATAAATTAACCTCTAATGGTAATGGAGCTTTAGTTGAACCCGGTATTGTTATTGTAACAATATCCCCTGCTGAGACTGCCTTTAACCCTATTTCAGAGAAGTTTTTAATTAGCTGTTTAGCAACTACTTGACCACTCGAAAAGAAGTTTACTTTATCTGAAGTTGCTGTAGTATAATTTCTAGCATCCGTTCCGGGAGGTGCAAACTTATCTGATATGTAATCATTCATTGCACCTTTATATTCAGGAGCTGCTCCTCTTTTTGCTTTTATTCCGCTTGAAAATCCACCTGTTTTTATATTAGCACTTCCTTCTCCGCCACCACCAATTCTTAATGCTTCTTTAGCGTCAGTAATTCCGTGTATCTCAGCTCCAAGAGCAGACCACTCTTCAAGTGTCATATCTGCATTTATAGGAACACCAAGTCTGTTTTGTTCAGGATTTTTAGGGTATATAAAGTCTATTGTAAAGTTTCCATTAGCGTCAGGTGTTGACATATTTATATCCCATAACCCACTAGATTTTACTCTTTCATCTCCTAATATAGCTTCTAGTTTTGCTTGTTTTTTCTCAGCACTGTCTGACATAGCAATTGAATTCCAAGCAGATGCAAGATTGGCGGTTATTTTTTTATTATTTCCATTATCAATTGACACTTGTGATGGTTGAGGAGGAGTATTACCTGAAATAGGATCAGACTTGATCTCAATATCTAAAGCTCCTCGCAGTCTAGTTATAAGTCCTGATTTAGCATCTTCTCTATGTTTCTTACCCATATCAGACTCGAAGTCAGGAACGATATTCCCATCAATCTGCTTTATAAGTATATGGTTCTCATCTTCTTCACTTGGCTCAAGAGTAAATGTATACATCTTTCCATTAGGAGCTATTCCTCCTAAATTATTTGTAAGCAAAGAAGTTGTGTTGTAGCCATTTGATAATTGGCTTTCAGCCCAAGAGTTTTCTGTAGCCTGTATGTCACCTAATAATTTTGCTTCTTCAGCAGTCATAACGCCTTGCTCTACTAATTTAGCAAGACCTGCTGCATTTCTAAGCTGAGCTCCGTTAGCAGTAACAATCATACCCTTTTGGTATAAGCCGCCTAAATCGCCACTTACAACAGAAAAAGCTCCAAAAGCACCTGCTTTTGCTTTTGCAATTGCAGCGTCCATATCGTAAGCGTCAAATTTTGCTTTAACTCTATTTCGTAAATTATTAATACCAACTAATTTATTTGGATCTGATTCAACTTCACCTTTATCGTTAATAAATCCAACCATTACTTTGCCTGTTCTAGGCGTTATCATAAGTTTAGATTTAGTAAAGTTACCAAAACCTTCAACAGTCCCCATAAGAAAAGTCTCTAGTTCTTGAGAACCTGTAATTGGTTTGCCGTCAGGACCAATAGTAGTTCCGGGATCAGCCGCAGCGCGAGCCGTTTTTTCAGAAAATTCGGTTTGATATTCCTGAGACAATGTAAAAGCTTGATCTGTTCCATCAGCTAAGTTCTGTCTTATAACAGTATAGTCTTGCGGTTTTAATTGGCCGCTTTTTAATAGCGTATTTACCATTAGTAGTTCTTTTTGAGCATCAGCAGCATAATCCAAAGCCCACTCATTCATATTCTTAGAATCTCCCGTAGGAGAATTCTCAAGAACTTTTTCCATCTCACGAGTAGCTTTATCGTACTCCGCTTTCTTCTCCTCACGTACCCTAGCCTCTTCCTTGAGCATTCCGGTGAAGTTTGCTCCAACCTCTGCCCAATTTATCTGTTCAGATGGGTCTCTACTAACGTATCCTATTTTAGTTGCCATAAATTATTTTACTATTGGATTTAATGCGTTATTGTAGTTACTTATATAGCTATCGTTCATAAACAACATTCTTTTTTGTTCAGGTGTAAGCTCCCTTTTGAATCTCCTATAATCTAGGTTAGACATATTTTTAACTGAACCTAAATCAAGATTTGTAGTTCCGGGAGCATTTTGAGATGCAGGTATCATAGACTTGCTATCTCCACCTCTTTTGCCAAGAAATGGGTTAGCTGTAACATTGCCAAAATTTTGTAACTCTGTGTCAGACATACTTATATTGCCAATTGCTGCTCTCTGAGCATTTCTATCTTGAGCGTACAGTGGTATCATATCAAGGCCCGCTTGTGCTGTAGTAGCCAATCCTTGCATTCCTGCTTGATTTGCTTGAGCTGCAGCTAATCTAGAGTCGGCAGCCGCTTGCTGTTGACCTGCTATCTCTTGCATATCTAAACCAACACCAACATCACGAAGCCTTGACTCTTCCTCTAGTATAGCGTTCTCTATGTTCTGCATATCAGTAGTCTGACGGTTAGTTATGTCAGCAGCTCCCATCTGTTGTGCACCTAGTAACTGACCTGCTGCCGAAGCAGCACCTCTCTCACTCTCAGAAGCAGCTTGTGTTATCTGAGCTCCTGCACTTAATAGAGCAAGGCGTTCTTGGTTGTAAGGCTCTTTCTGAATAGACATCTGCTTCGCATAGTTCACTTGAAGTGCTTTACGTGCCTGAGCTAATGCTGTTGCTGCATCTTTCTCGTAGTCTGCTTGCTTTCTTTTTTCGTTGTTCGCTTGAATGAACGATACAGCTGTAGTACCTGCTGATATACCAAGTCCTACTATGCCTGTTACTAATCCTGCCATAATAATTTTTTATTTAAAATAATGTGTTCGGGTAGGTCAAGATAGTTCTCTGTGTAAACATCCTTCTCTGCCTCTTCTATTGTTTCTTTATCTGTTCTGTAGACACAAACCCAAACACAGTCCTCGTGCATATACGCGACTCTTTGCGTTCCAATCTCTGTCATAACCTTCATTGGTGCTTGTATCCTTTGGATCTCTCCGTTGTCCATAAGCACTGACATCTCACCCGACATAAAGAATGATGGATGGTTAGTCTTATGTATGAAGCTAACTACTAGCGATCCCTTTGGCATAAGCACCTCTCTCGTGTACAGACCATCTTTTAGGTGGTGCGTAAGAGGAAAATGCTCTTCCATTTCAGGGGTATGGTGATTTACTGCACCATTTATTGACTGTATGCTTTCTTTAAAGTCAGATATAGCTTCCCAAAGAAGACCCCTATTAACGTCTATCAACTTTAATAAGTCTTCAGGCTTCTGTTTCTTTCTTTTAAATAAACTCAATACCCTCATACATTGTACAAAGATAATAAATTTAAGGAAAAGATTTCATTACCTCGGACTCAACTGCAAAAAGTTCAGTTTTAGATGTATTGGTATTCTCAATATCAAATACGCAGTAGTGTCCCAACACACCGTGAGACTCAGCAATTGAGTTCTTTATGTACAAGAAGTAAGCGTCCTGAATAGAGATAGGTGCTGTTAGTGGTATAGTGGTATCAATAGCAATCTGATTAACTCCGGCCCTTAGATTAATGTTAACTGCGGTAACCTGCCCTGCCAAGATAGGCTGACTATAGTTAGGTGGTAGTGCAAAGTATAGCATATCACCGATACTTATTATGTTACCAACCTCTACATTTAGCGGGTAGTTTACTGTAGCAACCCCTGTAGTTATAACAACAGAAGAGCTGTTTCCTATACCATTTAAAGAGCGAAGTGCGTACTCGTTAGCCCCTGCAGGCACAGTTCCTGTGTTCCTAACAAATGCATACCAAGACTGCTCCTTCTTCTCAAACCAAGCATCATCAATGTACCCTGTGTCCTGTATGTCGGTCCTCATATTAGCCTCCCAAGAATCATCACCCTCTAAGTTTAATGTCTTAAATAGCTTGTTCTCAAGTGGCAAATCATTAAATACCCCCTGCAGAGTTGAGCTGTACTGCACACCATAAAAGTTATTCCTAACAGGATTTACATTATGACGGTAAAGATTACCCCCGTTAAACGTATAAAAGTAATTATTCATCCCAATCATCCAATCGGGATTGTAGGAGTAGAAGGATGGAAATCCCTGTACTCCGTTATCGTATGTTAATGTATAATTTGCCATTCTTTATTAAGGACAAGTTCCTAGTGCAATAATAACCCCATTCTCAACTTGCATAAATTGATTAGATGCTCCGTATCCATAAAAACCATCAGATAATATAAACTGACCATTAGTGTCTGAAAATACCCAATCGTATAAAGATGGAGTTCCAAACCCTACACCGTTAGGTGCATTGTAATAGACCTCAGTCTTTATAACTGAACAAGCTGCTCCTATTGATCCAAATAAACTAGATGAGGAGTAACCACTAAGCTGCACAGGGCAGGCTATTGCTATGTCCCAAGCTGTAGTCTCGCAAGGTCCAACAATAGATAAGTTTACAATTGAAGGAGATGGAGTAACCTTAGGTATAACCATCAAGCAATACCCCGGAGGTGTTGGATCTGAAAGAGAAAGATCGCCTGCTGCAATAAATAAAGACTGAGTATTTCCTGTTGCAGTAAACGCAGCACCATCGTACAAGAACTCTTCTATTGCAGGGTATGTTGCTCCTGATATAATCTGAGAACAGCTTGCAGGATCTGTATCATCCCTACCTAAAAATGTATGCGAAGTAGGAGATGTAGATGCGTGGTATCCATCTACCGTAGAGCTTAGCTTATTGTAAGTAATCCCGTTAAATGTAGCACGTATCCCATCGGGCTGAGATGCAGGATTAAACCTAATTAATATAGCACCCGTGTCCAACTCAGTTTCGCCTGTCTCTAAGTTTATAAGGTATATACCTTGACCTCCTGACGCTCCTATTTCTTCACCACAAGGAGTGCCGCAAGTGCCGCAAGCCTGAGATGGAAGTAGAAGGCAGCTAACCTGCTCTCTTGACGTTACCCCATCTGAATAGAATCCATCAGGGGCACAAATAGTTAGCTCTGCATCTGTAAATATTGCAGTTGAGTTTGATAAAGTATTGCCGTCTATGTAGTATATATCTGCCATTTTATTTTATTAAAAGCTTGGACAATTTATTACGTCTCCGCATTCAAATGTATTCGGTACTTGTATTGTAGCCGTTGGAGGTATTATTGCATTGCTTACAATTGTTCCACATCTGTCTGCTCCAAATCCTCCTCCTGCACCCTCTTTATACTTAACAACATCACCTATGTTAAATAAGAATGGAGTCTGTAGTGCAAAGAAGCTATCTCCTGTTATACAGTCCTGTATTACAAATGTAGCAGGATTTCCCTCACCCTGACAATCACAGCAGGCAGTAGTTCTAGAGTCAGCATCATAGCATAGCTGTATAGCTGTACTGTTTCTGTAGTCCCAAACTAAATACAAGTAGCTTCCTGTAGACGGCATAGTAAACTGAGAGTAGTATGCAGTGTTACCGTTTATTGGCGGGTTAATTGGAGTAGCCTCCGTTGTTGCCGCAAGAAGGCTCTGTATATCCGCCGCATTATTCTCGTACAACGTATTTGTTCTTAGGTACTTAAAGTTATCCTCAAACTGATTGAATACAAAGTTGTCAGGAACAATAGTGTTGTTGAACATTGTAACCGTTGCACCATTTGCGGGGATTACACCGCCACCCTGTAGTCCTGTTATAGTTTGGTACTGAGATACTATAGGATTGGTATAAAACTGTGCAAACTGTATGTTCTGACTATGTAGCGGTGAGTTAAAAGTACCATCAGACCATCTGTATTGGTTTGTAGTAAACAACCCAACCTCATTGCTGCTTGTCACAGTTATTAAAAATATTGTGACAGAATCAGCGTCAGGGCAGTTTATGATTAACCCTAGAGTTACAAGACCTGTAGAGGTTATTGTTAGGTCTACAGTAGACACGTTAACTACAGATTTAGGGAACGTAAGAGTTCCGCTTGCGGTAACATTACCTGTGGTATAGGTTATACCATTGTAAACAGCTGTTATGTTAAATGTACCGCTAACATCAGATACGATGTAGTCAATGTTTACGTCTCCGACTAGATCACCTAAGTTAAAGCAAGACTCAAAGCTTGATTCGCTTGATACATTTAATGAGATAGTTGTGTTGCAGCTGTCACATTCAATTTCTTGAGGCAGCGGAACTTCGTTAGACGTTAACACGTACTCGTTCATATATGGATCAAATCCACCTAGTTTTTGAGTTGTAAACGACTCGTTAAATAGATCACGAAACCAAGTCCTCATACCATTCTGAGATATCACAGAAAGCTGATCGTTGTCTCTCTCAGTGCCTGTAAGCTTAATAACAGCACCTCTTTTTGCGTCTGTAAAGTACTTATCAGGACCCCACTGAACAAAACTTTCAGGGTTGCTTGATATACCATACTCCTCAATACGAGCTACTTGATTAGCTAGTATCTCAGGCGATGCCATCAAAGCACTGCCTCCTCCTGCATCCGTAAGTATGTTCCTGCCTTGAACTACATACGATATCTTATCTTCCTGTAGTGTCAATACGTCAGTCTCTCGACCAAATAATTTATTTATCGGACCAAATGACTGTTCGCAGGCTTTATAGTTAAGTAAACCAAGGTTAAACTCGTTAAGTTTATTTATGTTCGACTCTTCGTTGTAGATACCACTATAAGTAATATCAGAGAATCTTCTTGATTCCTTGTACTCTATAGTAGTTGTTATATAGGCTCTATTACCTAACGACAATCTCTTACCTGTTATAGAGTCCTGTATCTTATAGCTCTCTACGCCATTACCAAATGAGTAGCAGTTGTAGAAGTCAGTGTTTATAATAGCCGGGGTGTTAGATGCAAATACTTGACTTTGGTCTCCTTCGTTACCCAAGTGCTCTCCTGCGTTATTTATATTGTAAACCTCAGATGACTCGTACCAAAGGTTTGGTGCAGCATCAAGCGGATCTGTTTCAAAAACAACAATACTATTTGCACGTACAACTGTAATCCTTGCTTTATTATTTGTCCTAGTTTTTTTACCTCCGTACCCTTGTATTCCTACAAAAAGCAACCCTGTATTATTATTAGGAGTATCATTTATCTTAGAAAACTGAAAATTAACTTCTCCTCCGCATTCATATACTATATCCACTGTTGATGTAGCTAAAATAGGCCAATATGTTGCTACAGGCTCAGGTGCACTGCAGGTAGCTTCTCTTACTACAAAGTCAGAGTTTAGTGTGCCTGCTACATTGTCTCCATCCCACCATTCTTTAAAGCTATTGTAGTCCTTAGATGACGTGAAATCATTTTTATATATATACGTTCTTCCTTCTATATTACATCCCCTACCTTCCCTGTCGCTCTCGAACTCTAATGTAATTTTAGATCCTGATGGTATAGGAAGATCTATATACATAGTAGGGTCATTTGGGTCTTGAACGCTAACAGGAATCCTCATAGCAGCACAATTGCCCGAATTAGTTTTTGAGCTAGTTTTTATTTCTCCCGAATCAAGAACTGTTGGTAACCCATCGGGGCTCTCTATAGTTGTACTAAAGTTATTTGCCCTTAGCTTCATATACACACCTGCAGGTACAGCTAACTCTACACCGCTGCCATCGACAGGCTTTGGACTTAAAAAGTCAGCCTGCTGAGCTTCTTTCTCTAAAACAGTTGTGTACGTACAAGTATTTAACGGACCTACTGTGTCCTTCTTAACTATAAGCTCATCCCCAAGCTGAATTTTTTGTGAGTTCTGACCCTCAAGTAAAAAGTAGTCAGCTCCTGATGTAGGGTCTCTAAAAAAGAACTGAGAGTATATTGTCTCGTATGTATCTCTATCAGGCTTTATTACGAACTTATACCTATCTGCCCAATAAGGAGCAATCTGTCCTGTTGGTATAGTTATGTTTATTTTATTCTGAAATTCAGATGCCGAGCAAGGAACGTGTACTGCATTATTAGGGCTAACTAGAGCTGTAGATGATCTATTAAACTCATCCATATAAACAATACCAACCTCATACCCCCTGTTGCTGTGTAAGCTAGTAGGGCTTCCCACTTCAGAATAAAGTGCTGCTGCAAAAGTAATCTCGTAGTAAGAGTAGACACTTCTTGTAATCGGATTGTCTACATACCTAATGGCAGGTAGCTGAAGTCCTATTTTAGTAGACGCAGGAGATGTAAATATCTGTATAGCTTGACCCGCTGCAGAGATACCACTCTCATACTTAGTAAATGTAACATTTCCGGGATCTACAAGAGTTTGTTCTATTGAGCAGTTAAATCTATCTGTAAGGGTTAATCCATCACAAGAGTTTTGAACTGTTTGTATTGTGCTTACCGTACCTATTTTTTCTACAAAATCAGGGTCTATAGCAAGCTCGTAAACGCTATTAAATGATTTTTGCAGTACATATGGAAATGATATAAGTGTATTTCCTTGTGTTTCTGTAGGTAATGGTGGATCACCTGAGTAAAGAGAGTTGCTGTACTGAATCTCTATAGTTAACAGTGCACCTGATACTAAATCTAAATTAGCAAAATCAAGGTAAATAACTGAAGAGCCTATCGTTTGAAGGCTATCCCAACTATATGTTCCTGTATCTAAGTTGTAATCTAATTCAGTGCTTCCTACCTCATTGGTATCTAGCTTAGCTATATACTCCAAGCTAGTAGGACTGCCTGAGCTGTCGACCATATCATAACCCTCAACGTAGTTTCCGTACATAAGCCTGTTACCCATCATAGTCTGAGCCTTAGCAAATCTAGGAACATTATCGTATAGCCTTAGTATCTCAGAGTCTGCTAGTATTGTAAATATCTTACTATTTTGGAATTGGAACGTGTAGTCAGTGTTGTCACCAAGACCCTCGTTCTTTTTGTTTATCTTCTCTATTATACGAATTGTAGGGAAGTCCATCTCCTTAAACAATAGATCTATTGCCTTTACAAGTGGTCCTCCTGAGTTATAAGTAACCTCAGCCATATTAGCTATACTCTGCATACCGCTGTTTAAAGCAGTAGCGAAGTCGTAGTTAAATGTATTTGGTAGAAAAGCAGGCTTGCTCCACTGAGATGTAGCTGAGTACTCACCATCATCGTATCTATACCTGTAGGCAAAGCATATGAACCTTTCCTCCAAGAAGTTGTCCTGAGTTGATGTAATTGTTGGTACAACAACCGGAGCTGCAACAGGTGGTTTCTTTATTACAAGAATCGACTCTGCTGAAAATTGGTCAACGCCTGCAGATGGATTAGCATAACCCTTAGTTACATTAATCTGCCTTGGGGCATTGTAGTCATCAGTCCAATACAATAGATCCTGCACTTTATCTACGCCTGTTATTACATACGTAGGGTCAAAGTTCAATGTTGTATTGCTTGTAGCACCGTCTCTAATACTTATCAGATGATACGTTAGTATCGTAGTTTTTATATCATATGATAATACTAAATCAATCTTCCCTGTAGGAGATGATGGGTAGTTATTGTCGTGTACAAACCAATAAATAGTCTCGTTTGTGCCATCCTCAAAAGCACCTATGCACCTTGCATCTGAGCTAAGTGGTATACCATTATAAATTAATGTAGTAAGGGGTAAATTTCCCTTAGCATTTTCTATAACACCAATCTCTGAGTTCTCAGTAGAACCCATACGTATATTAAGAGCATCAATGTACTCGCCATTAGGAACAAGTCGTTCATCAACGGACTTGTTCATTCTGCCTGCTATAAAATTCCTTGATAAATTCGCCATATTATTTTAGCCATTTATCCTGTCCTCTGATATTCATTAATAGTCTACCGGGGTGGATATTGCTGATTCTTATTTTTGCATTGTTGTACAAAGCTCTTCTTCTTTTCTTAGCTCTATTGACTATGTATTCCTGAACACCAAACTTAGACCCTAAGATCGCGTACTCAATAGCTGCATACATATAATCTTCAAACATCTTATTTACAGAGATACTGCTATCGTCACCATTCTCCATACCATCAGATGTATACTCAAGTACAACTAACTGTCCCTGCGTCCCTGAGCTAAAGTTTATAACACCACCCTTCTTGTTTATACTAAAGGTTGGGTTTGCGTTAGCTGTCTCTGTGTTAAGGCCAAACCTAGCACCAATATCCCTTGTAAAGTACCAATTACCATTATCGTTGTAGCCGTTGTAGCCATTAAACGGTGAATTACTATTTAAGTATATTGTCGGCTGTATAGTAAAAATTCTATCGTAGTCTAGCTTAGAAAACTGAGGAGATAGTGCATTACCATCCTGATCAAATAATATCTTACCTGAATTGTCCTGCAGATATGCTTTAGACCAATTAGTCTGTATGTTTTCGCTTAGAGGGTAAAGTATCCCTTGGTTCTCAATAGATATCCTAACCCAATTCACATAGTCAGACGGAAGAACATACCTTAGCTGATCATCAATGTTAAGCTCTAGTATCTTTATCTCCTTAAACGCATCGTAGTTAAGCTCCTGTATCGCTCTTTTTGCGTGGAACAAAACCTTAAACCTATCCTCGTTATTAATGAGGCTGTGGTTTCCTGCGTACATTAACATAAAGTTGTTTACTATGTCATACAACGATACGTACTGATACGATCCCCAATTTTCATCTTCAGGATTAGAACCTCCATTAGCGTAGTATTGATACTGTGATATATACCCCATTTTCTATTATTGTTGTGATTGATTATCTATTTGCTCAAGGCCCTGCCCAAACTGAACTGCTGATAGCTCTCTAATAGACATACCCGCGTACTGAAGAATTTTATTAACTAAGTCAGGCTCGCAATCAAGCGGAAGCTCAAAGTCTTGGTAGTCGGGCTGCGACTGCGAAAATGCAGGCTCTCCACTAACTAGCGTAATATACGTCCACTTAGGATCTTTAGGGTATCTTATGTACTGAGACAACACCTGACCTACTTTATTTACTGTAGATGGGAATGCAGTTAGTATGATACCCTCCTGCGTATAGGCAGGGTACGTAAGGTTTGGCTTAGTCAACAATGAATTGTTAAGCATAGTTATCTTACTATGAGAAACTTTTTCAGCTTCCTGTAAAGAGTCTCTGTATATGTTGTAATCTATCCCAATTGCATTGAATGGTGTTTGAGTTACAATACTTGCTGTAGTGTATAGTGATGTCTCAGAGTTAACAAATGTTACTGTAACGTACTGAGTAATTCCTCCACTCACTAAAGCTACTACATCGCCTACCTGTATGCCATCTGTAATAAATGCAGCATTGTCATCGATTATCTCCTTACCGCTTGGATCTACATCTGTACTTACACCATCTACTATAAAATTATCATATACAAGAACCTTGTTTAATAGGTAGTAGTCATCACCTGTTGTGGTTGGCGATGGCAGGTAGTATACGTTGCTTATTGTTGGAGGAGTATTGCTTAAACTTAATGGATTAGATACTGAGAACATCTCAATAAGCTCTTCCATAGTTTTGCGTATATCAGCATACCCTGTACCTGATTGGCGGGCATTCTCTTTATTAATCTGATAATTGTACTGA